>JACXTT010007425.1_pt1 | contig 15432 bp, 15 predicted proteins | sample 9270951 | NCBI WGS metagenome assembly JACXTT01 (sample SAMN15532306, study PRJNA645909) | rock metagenome | isolation source: weathered quartz diorite | place: Puerto Rico | collected 2017-06-21 | reverse complement strand
CCCGACGCGATCCGGGCCAGCAGCTGCGGGCCTTCACCCAGGTTGGAGGAGAACAGGAACTCCACTCGGTCGCTGCCGGTGGACGTCAGCTTCGGCCCATCTGAATCAGACTCCTGCTCGACCGCGACACGGACCCGGGCATGGTCCATCCGTAAGTCCTTCACCTCGCGCTCCAACCGCTTCTCCAAGTCGCTCGCTGTCTTCGTCCGCTTGCGGGAGAGGGCCTGCGCTAGCTTCGCGACTTTCTCATGAGCGTCAGCGGCCTGAGTGGATAGCTCCTTCAGGTCCGCCTCTCCGGTCTCCAGCTCGCGCAGTTCCTGCTGCGCCTGTTTGCCGCGCCTGACGACCTCTTCGAGCGAACCCCCGTATTTCTTCACGAGCCGGCGGATTAGGTCCAACCGCTCCTCCACCTTCTCCAGCTTGTCGGGATCGAACTCCAAGCGGTCTCGATAGGCGCGCAGGCGCTGGGCGAGATCCGTCAACTGAGCCAAAGCCTCCGCGAAACGGTCCCGGTCTTCCACCAATTCAGCATCGATGGTGGCCAATTCCTTGATGGGACCGGTCAGTGAACCTAAGCCTTGCAGCATTGAAGGATCCTCTTCGTAGAGCGGCCCATACGTGGCCTGCACCAGTTCAGCCAGATGCCTCCCCTGAGACCGCAGCAGCTTCTCGCGCTCCAGTTCCCGATCCTCGCCAGGCCGGAGGTTCGCGCTGGCGATCTCCTCGACCTGATAGCGCAGCAGGTCTTCACGCGCCCGCCGCTCCGACAGCGTATCCCGGCGCTCGGTCAGGCGCGCCTCGAGCTCACGCCACCGCGCAAACGCTGCCTCGTAAGACGCGCGCGCGTCGACGAGCCCGCCGAACTCGTCGAGCAGATCCAGTTGCACCGTCGGTCGGAAGAGGGACTGGTGATCGTGCTGGCCGTGGATGTCCACGAGGAGTCCACGGAGAGCTTGGAGGACGCCGAGCGGAGCCGGCCGGCCATTGACATGGATACGGTGCCGCCCCGCGCGCGAGAGGATGCGCCGAAGAATCACCTCGGGTGCTCCGCGCTCCAGAAGATCCTGCTCGTGCAGGAGCTGTGCGACCGGACCACCCTCCTTGAGAGAGAAGACCCCCGAGACTTCGGCTTCGTCGGCGCCCGATCGGATTAAATCGGCCGAGGCACGTCCCCCCACCAGGAGGTCCACCGCATCCACGAGGATGGATTTTCCGGCACCCGTCTCGCCGGTGAACACCGTGAAACCGTCCGCAAACTCCAGCTCGATCGCGTCGATGATGGCGAAGTTGCGGATGCGGAGTTCTGTCAGCACACAGGTGTCAGACGATGGTCGTGAGGAGCTTGTCGATCGCCTCTTTCAGTATCCGTTTCGGCACGGCCCCGACGACCTTTTCAACCGGCTGGCCGCCCTTGAAAAAGAGCAGGGTGGGAATGCTCATGATGCCGTATTTGCCGGCGATGTCCGGATCCTCGTCCGTGTTGAGCTTCAGGACTTTTAATTTGCCGTCGTATTCTTTCGCCAACTCCTCGACGATGGGCGCCACCATCTGGCACGGCCCGCACCACACGGCCCAGAAGTCCACCAGCACCAGGCCATTGGCCTTGCCCACCTCAGCGTCCCACGTCGTTGAGCTCACTGGTAATGCCTTGCCCACGCTTCACCCCCACTATCAAAGTGTTCACTGCAAAACATTCACTTAATTTCTACGCGGTGTCGTAGCCTACCGTACCGGTGACAAGCCTGTCAACGCACGAGACGGCTACATCCGCTCCGGCCCCGGCAGGAGGCGGCGCTTGGCTTGCGAGAGGACCTGGAGGTAGTCGATCAGATCGTCGAGGTCGGCGGGGCTGAGGCCGGTCCAGCGCGGCATCTCTTCATGGAGCGTGTTGCCAGCCGGGTCGATGCCGGCGACGATGGCCGCCTTGATCGTCTCCCGATTGAAGGGGGGATGGCGTCGGTCCCTGAACCCGTACTCGTGTCCGTTGGGGTCTGTCAAAGCCGAGTATGTGATGTCGGGCGCTGGGATGCCGTGCATCATGCCGCCGCGCCCATCGGAGCCGTGGCACATGGCGCACCCCACACCTTCCATGCCGTGGCTGTTCTCCACGACCCGTCCAGCGGAGGTGGTGCCGTGCAGGAAGATCCGCCGGCCGTTGTCAGTATGGGACACAGGCGCCGGAGCGCCCGCGCCGGCCAAGGCGACTCCTAAGAGGCTCACCGACGCCATTGCCCATGCCAGGCGCGCACGCATACGCAATTATGGGGACTGCGCTCGATTGCTTGTCAAGAGCGCTGCTGGAAGAACACCGCCCCTCAGAACGGCCTGGCGGACGACGAAGGCGGAGCTAACGCACGGAGCTTTTGGATGTCCAATCCGAGGCGCTGGAAGAGACCTTCGTAGACGGCGCTCAAAGGCGACTCCGTGTAGCCCACTCCTCCCAGCGTGAAGACAAAGGCGAACTCCGTCTGGTCGGGCCGTTGCAAAAACAAAAATCCGGCCCCCCAGCACCGGCTGGGGTTGACGTAGTACAACCCGTAGTCCATTTCCGGAAAGGTCCGGGCATTCTGATCGAGGAAGCCCCGCACGACGGCATAAAAGTTATGTGGCAGCGCGACTCCGACTTCCGCGTTGTAGAAATGCGTCGTCTGGTCTTGCACGAGCACATCGTTGAGGGTCATAGGGTTGAAGAGGTCTCCCCTCACCGCAACCGGACCGGGTCGCGTAAATCGCTGTCCGATGGTCAGAAACAACTCATTCGTTAGAGTGACCCGCAGGTCGGTATTGACGGCCGAGATCTTCCCGAGCGCATGGTTGTAAAACGTATCGACGTCCAGCTCGACCGGAAGAGGATACAGGGTCCGCGCGATCCCTTCGGCTCTGAGGTCCGACCACGGCTTCCCCGTGGGAGACGAGGTCAGGTGCTCGCTCTGGGTCAACCGGACGTACCCGAACTCCAGGTAGCGCCGCGTCTCGCCGGCGGCGGCCATGGTGGAAAAGCGATTGGTCAGCGAGTACGTCAGGAGATTTTTCTTGGTGAAGCTGTCCACGTCGTTGAAGACCGGGATTCCCGACTGGCGTGGCTGCGGGAGGTATTCGTAAGTGAGGGCCGGTTCGATTTTGTGCGTCACGGATTCGCCGCCCCCTTCCGGCTGGAACCGCCGGCTGAGGCGCGTATCGGCCGTAAGACTGAGATACAGTGCCTCTTTCGTGACAGGATCGCTGGTCTGAAAGCCTCGGCTATAGAAGGTCTCCCGGAAACCGGCCAGCGGCGTCACGGTACCGTACCGCGCGACCGAAATCGGCGCCCACAGGCGGGGAAAGAGATCCGCCCGCTGCGCATCCAGGCCCTGCTGGCGATAGAAGCTGTCGAAAGTGGTGTCTAGACCGGCATACAAGGGAGTCACACCGAGACGCATCGGTGACAGGCTGTATCCGACCTCCGGGAAGGTCTGGAGCACCGTCTTGTCCGACAGCGTGGTCAGGTTCTGGGAGTAGCGGGTCAGCCCGTACAACACCTGGTTGTCCCAGCGGTTGCTCAGAAAGGCCTGGGACTCCTGGTACGCCACAACTCGCTGCAGCACGTTCTCACTCAAGGCCTGGAGGTTGGTTCTCTCGTTCACGTAGTTGATAGCGATCCGCCCCTGCAGATCTTCCGAGAATTTCGTGACGTGCTTGGTGATGAAGTCCCACCGGGAGGTGCTCAGCTGAGTGTCCCGGAAATACCGGCCCCACATGTAGGTGTCAGAGTTGCGTGAGGGTCGGTACCGATATTCGAGGTCCGCGCCCGTGCCCAATTTGCCCCGGTAATCGAGCGCAGCCGTTGCGTCCTGACTGGGAGTGATGTCCAAGAAAAACGCCTCCCGGATCTTGAAGCCCTGTACGCTGCTACTACCCACGATGGGCATGAGGAAACCGGTCGCCCGCTCATGTTTGGCGGGAAAGAGGACCACCGGTGAGTAGAAAACCGGAACGTCCAGGATGCAAAACTTCGCATTGCGGGCGTAGAGAAACCCTTCGACATCAATCTCAGCCTTGTCGGCCTTGAACCGCCAGGGCGCCGTCTCCCCTTCCAGCATGCTGCAGGTCGTGAACGAGACACCCTCCAACCGGTACTGGTCCTCGGACAGGCGTTCCATGACCTGCGCATCGATCGTGAAGTTGCCTTCTAGCACGAACAGCCTGCCGTGGAAGATCACGCCCTTCGTCGTGTTGAAATTGAAGTCCAGCCGCTCGCCATGGACGTCCCGGAGTCCGTCGTTGAGATGTACGTGCCCCACGGCCGTCACCTGTCCGGTGGACATGTTCAGCGTCGCCTCGTCGGCTTCCAGCCGGAGCGGACCTTGCACGACGACCACGGATCCTTTGCCCTCGTACGTCTGCGTCACCTTGTTGTAAGTGAGCGTATCGGCCTGGATGTGGACCGGGCGGGCGGAGGATGGCTCCTCCCCAAGGACCGGGGCGGCTTGCAACAGCAAAAGGAGGACTATCAGAGGGACGACCAGCCAGCGGCTCAGCAGCCCCATCATCCGCGGAGTCCGGACACGGTCGTCCCTTCGAGCATGGCCTTAGCCTCGCCAGCTACCAGCAAGGACCCTGTGACGCAGATGGTATCGTCCTCTCTGGCGAGCGCCCGCGCGCACGCCAGGGCCTCCCCCACCGTCGCCTTGATGGTGATCGGCACCCCCAGGTCCGCCGCATCCTGCGCCAACTCTTCGGGCGCGGCGGCGCGAGGGTGGGCCGCGCGCGTGAGGATGAACTGGCTCACGCCGGGGACGGCGGTCAGGATGGCCAGAACCCTGCGCCGATCTTTATCCCGCATCATTCCGACAACAAGGATAAGCCGTCCGGTAGCCGGCTCGCCGCGACGGGCCCGCAAGGTTCTCAGATACGCAGCCAGCGCCTCAGCGGCGTGAGGATTGTGCGCCCCATCGAGCCAGATGTCCGGCTTCCGGCCCGCCAACTCCAAACGACCGGGCCAGCAAACCGCGTTCAATCCGTCCCGCAGCGCGCGCACGGAGATGCGCACCCCACGCTGGGCGGCCATCTCCAAGGCGGCCAGCGCGCACGCAGCGTTGTCCAGTTGGTGGCGCCCGGGAAGAGGACACTCCAGCCCCTCTTCGCGCCACCGCAGCCCGCGATAGGCAAAACACTCCGGTCCATCGCCAGCCGTGTGGAAGTCCTGGCCGAGCACGACGCAGGCGGCCTGTCGCTGCGCCGCCGCGGCGCGGATCACGGACAAGGGCCCCTCGCCCATCCGGCCCACGACGACGGGCGTCCCGTGCTTGATGATCCCGGCCTTCTCGAACGCGATGTCTTCCAGCGTGTTCCCCAAATACTCCTGGTGGTCAAGCCCGATCGTGGTGATGAGCGAGACCCGCGGGGTAATCACGTTGGTAGCATCGAAGCGCCCCCCCAGACCGACTTCCACCACCGCCTGCTCGACCTGCATCTCGGCAAAGTAGGCAAACGCCACAACGGTCGTCGCCTCGAAGAACGTTGGCGGTTCAGCCAGATGGGCCTCGGCGGCCACTCGCACCCGTTCGGTCAGCTCTCCGAGCCACTCGGAAGGGATGGTATGGCCATTGATCTGAACGCGTTCCGAGAAATCCACGAGATGGGGGGAGGTGTAGAGGCCGACGCGATAGCCCTGGCTCGCCAGCATGGCGGCCAGCATGGAGGCCGTGGATCCTTTGCCGTTCGTCCCGCCCACATGAATCGCGGAGAACGCGCGCTGCGGGTCGCCCAGCGCACGTAACAGCGCCAGGGTACAGCCGAGGCCCGGCTTGATCCCGTGACGTTGGAGGCCGTACAGGAAGGCGATGCTGCGCTCGATGCCTCCATCCATACGGCCTCCGCGAAGGACTAAAAATACTCTACGAGGCTGGAGACAGTCTCCTTGAGGCGCTTGCGGGGCACGATCAGATCGATCATGCCGTGTTCCAACAGGAACTCCGCTCGCTGAAACTCCGGCGGGAGCTGCTGCTTGATGGTCTGCTGGATGACGCGCGGGCCGGCGAACCCGATGAGGGCCTTGGGCTCGGCCAGAGTGACGTCCGCCAGCATCGCGAAGCTGGCCGTCACGCCCCCGAAGGTCGGGTCGGCGAGGATGGAGATATACGGGATGCGCGCCTCGGCGAGGCGACCGATGGCAGCCGCGGTCTTGGCCATCTGCATCAGCGAGAGAATTCCCTCCTGCATCCGCGCCCCGCCCGACGTGGTCACCAGCACCAAGGGGATGCGCTCGCGCAAGGCGCCCTCGGCGGCGTGGACCACCTTCTCGCCCACCACCGAGCCCATGCTGCCGCCCATGAACCCGAAGTGGAACACGCCCAGGACCACCCGGGTGCCGTTGATCCGCCCCTCCCCAATCACGATGGCGTCCTTCTTGCCGGTGCTCTGCTGGGCCGCCTGCAGCCGCTCACTGTAGCGCTGGGTGTCCTTGAAATGCAGGGGATCCATCGGCTCCAGCCCGGCGGACCACTCGCGGAAGGTGCCCAGGTCCAACAGCAGGTCGATCCGTTCCTCAACGGAGATGGGGAAATGGTACTCGCACTTCGGGCAAACTCTGGCGCTCCGCTCCACTTCCTTGCGGTACACGATCGCGCGGCAATGGTTGCACTTGAGCCAGAGGCCCTCGGGAACCTTGACCTTCTTGCGGTCTTGATCCTCCGGGGCAGAGCGCTCTTTCTTGAACCACGCCATGGCGGGTCGGCCGGATGCCCGCTCAGATGCGGACGACCTGGTCCTCTTCGAGCACGTACAGGTTGGGCAGGTTGAGCCGTTTCAGTTCGGCCGCGATGACATGCCGGTACGACGGCTTGATGTGGTAGATGTACACCGGCAGATCCGGCCGCCCCAGCTTGGCGAACTCGCGGGCGAACATATCCGGGGTCAGGTGGCCGCTGACCTTGGCCAGGTCTCGGAAGTCGTTCGGGAAGGAGGTCTCGATGAACGCAGCCTTGAGCCGCGGCTCCTTGGCCGCCACTTCCCAGATGCGTCGCGTCTCCGAGGTATCCCCGCTGTAGAGGAGGGCGGAATCTCCTTGGCGGACGATGAACCCAGCGGTCGGCACGATGTGGTTGACCCGGACGGCCGTCACTTCCAAATTGTCAGCGGTGAACGCCTTCTCTTCGTCGACCGCATGGTACGCCAGCGGCGCCGAGTTCACTGTGGGCAGGCGCGTGAAGTCCGGAAACACGACGTCATTGAAGATGTGGCTGCGCAAGCCGTCGAGCACTTCGGAGAGCGCGTGGATCTTCACCGGGCCGTCCTGGACCCGCCCGGCGAGGTTGTCGGCCAACAGCGGGAGGCCTTTGATGTGGTCGAAGTGCGCGTGCGAAAGGAGGACGTGGCGGATCTTGCCCTGCTCGGCCTCTTGGAGCCCGGCGCTGACGGAGCCGGCGTCCACCATGCAGGTTTCGTTGACGAGAAACCCGCAGGTCCGGCATTCGTGGGTGTGGCCCTTGCCGTCCACGACGGTCAATTCGGAACCGTGGCACCCGAGGACCCTGATGATCACGGCTGCTCTCCTTCAGGGAAAGAACCGCTTGCCGGCTCCGTCCCGCCTCTTCCTGAGCGAACCGCTCAGTTACTTCCGAATTTCCTTCATCTTCTGTCGCATCGCCTTCGATCGCTTATCGTAGAACTGCTCCAGGACACCTTCAATGCGGGGATACTGCTTTATGACCTCGAACAGGTCGGAAGACTTCAGTCGCAGCACATCGGTATCGGCGGTCGCGAAGACGGACGCGCTGCGGGGCCCTCCCACCATGAGAGACATCTCGCCGAAAAATTCGCCTTCGCCGAGTTCGTCCAGGATCACTTCCCGCCCATCAATCTCTTTGACCACCCTCCCGCCGCCCCGGCTGATCAAGTACATCGCATCGCCCTCATCGCCCTCGGCAATCATGCGCTCGCCAGCCATGAACTGCAGCGGCTCGAGCCTGTCCACGATAGCCCCGAACTCCTCCTTGGTAAAGGCGGCGAACAGCGGGTTGATGTCCTTCTTTTCTTCCGGCTGCTCGGTTCCCATCATCTCGATCTCAAGCTCCAAGACCGGCTCTGGCTCGAGCTCAGGAGGAGGCGCGATCTCGACCGGCGGCGACGGGGGCTCTGGCTCAAGCTCAGGAGGAGGCGCGATCTCGACCGGCGGCGACGGGGGCTCTGGCTCAAGCTCAGGAGGAGGCGCGATCTCGACCGGCGGCGACGGGGGCGCCGCTTCCGCGGCAGGCGGCAGGGGAGCCTCAGGAGCGAGGGGAGGCAACGGCATAAGCTCGCCAGTGACCGCAGGACTGGAATTGATGGCCCGCATCAGCTCCCGGGCCTGCTTCTCTGCCGGAGCCAATCGCAGGATCATCTTGTAGGTCGCGATGCCCTTCACCGAGAAGCCGGAATCCACGAACAGCTTGCCCGCCTGGTAGTAGGCCTTGACCGCACCGGACTTGTTGCCGGCCTTGACGTTAAAGTCACCCATGCGGAGATAGTAATTCGCGTTCGACGGCTCGAGCTCGACCAGACCCTGCAGGCACGTCACGGCCTTGGACCATTGACTCTGTTCGACGAACTTGGCGAGATCGGTGCTGAGCTGTTCTTTCTTGCTAGCCACGGGAGCTTACCGCTGCCTCGCAGTGATCATCCGCACCAGCTCTGGCGGCTTACCTGAGAACAAACTGAAAATGGACGCCGGCAATGATGATGGTGTCACCGTCATGCAATTGCTTCTGCCCCTGGACCGCTTCTTCGTTCACCGTGATCTTCTTGGCCCCTTCCGTCACGCTGATGAAATACGCCGAGCCTCGACGGCTGATGAGCGCCGCATTCTTCGGAGCGAACCAACCAGCGAGCTTGACCGTCGCGGTGTCTTCCGCGCCGATCACGGTCAGCCGCCCCGTCAGTTCGTACTCCTTCCGGTCCGTCTCGCCTGAGACCACGGTCAGCCGCCCGACCTTCTCCGTCGTCTTTCCTCCCACCGCGGCGGGCTTCATGGTTCCATGAACGGCTTTCAACAGTTCTTGCTGCTTGGCAGTCTCCAGAATCACCGTCTTGTCCACCTCGGCCTCCCTGGAGGGAGGCCGAGGTGCGGCGATTTCGTCTTGGTAAATCAGGATATGCTTGCCGACAACGATACCATCGCTGTTTTTCAGCTTCTCTTTCAGGATCTTCGCGTCGTTGACGAAGGTGCCGTTAGTGCTCCCCAGATCTTCGATAAAGAAGGCGCCTTCCTCGATAAAGATCAGGGCGTGGTGGCCGGACACCGCCGGGTTGTCGATCACAAGATCGTTGTCCGGCTTGCGACCGATCGTGAACCGGGGCTTGTCGAGCGGGATCTCCTTGAGAACCCGCTCGTTGAACTTCAGAAAGATCTTCGGCATGCCCCCCTCGCTCGCACGTGTTAGCTCACCAGCCAGTTCCAGACACGTTGCATGGGCGTCTCGCTAGCGCCGTGCTGGACGGAGACGAGAATCACGGTGGTGTTGTCCAGGCCGCCAGCCGCATTGGCCAGCTCGACCAGGCGTTCTGCCGCAGCCTGGGGATCCTTCTCCAGCCGGACGGTTGCGAGGATCTCGGCAGGCTTCATGTCGCGCGTCAAGCCATCGGAGCACAAGAGCAGTTGGTCACCCTGCATCAGCGGAACCTCATCGAGTTCGACGTCAACGGCGGCGTCGATGCCCAGGGCGCGGGTGATGATATTTTTCTGAGGCGACCGCTCAGCCTCCTCTTCCGTCAGCATCCCCCTCCGGATCTGTTCGGCCACCAGCGAGTGATCCGCCGTCAACGGCTCGATCGTGTCACCGCGGATCAGGTACATGCGACTGTCACCAACATGGGCAACTGACAGCATCTGCCCGTTGAGCATGGCTGAAACGACGGTTGTCCCCATGCCCTCCTGATCCGGTTGGTCCTTGGCCGCGTCGCGGATGGCTTGATTCGCCAGCCGGATCGCGCTAGCCAACCGGTTGGTCAAGGGGGAGAACTGCCGGTCGTACGCCCCGACCATGGGAAGGTTCGCATTCCGCTGCGCTTCGCGGATATGCTTTTGGATGACTTCGACCGCCAGGCGGCTAGCGATTTCCCCCGCATTCCGCCCACCCAACCCATCGCACACAACGAAGAGCCCAACCTCGGGATCAACGCACAAGTAGTCCTCGTTGTGGGGACGCTTCAGACCGACATCGGTCTTGGCCCCGACAGCGATGTTCATGCCACATCCTCCTGGCCCACCCTCAACTGCGCAAGAAGACAACACAGAATCGTTTCACCCCCTCATGCCAGCAACACAACTGGGGATGCGCTGCGCGCGAAGTCATTGAGCGCTTGGGGATAAAGTCCGATTAGCCTAGACAAAATAAGAGGTATAAGTCAATGTGAAACCTGACCGAAACGGGGCGTCCCAAGCCCGTCACAGCACCAAGGACTCATACAGGATAATCCCTCCCAGGCTCACGCTGGCCAGGCTTGCGACCGCTCGCAGCGCCAGATGGGTGCGGACGAGATGCACCGGAGTGAAGACGAACGGCAGGCTCATCATGATCCCCAGCAGGACCATTGCGCCGATTGAACCGGCGCCGAACGCCAGGATATAGAGCACGCCGTCTAGGACGGAACGGGCGGTGGAGAGGATGAGCAAAAGCAGCGCCGCGCTCCCGGCCAAGCCATGGACCATGCCGACGGCGAGAGATTTGTACTCCAACCGATACCGGTGCAGGTGGGCGTGGTGCGGACTATCCCGGTGGGAATGGACGTGCAGGTGCGCGGCTCCGTCCGCATGCGCGTGGGCGTGCACATGCACCCGCTCGCGCCAGATTGTCAACCCGACCGACACGCCGAGCCCGACCAGCATGAGCCCCACCGCGGCTTCGAAGAGTCGGGCCCACTCGCCCGAAATCGTGAACTTGAAGCTCAGGACCGTCAAGCCGGCGAGCAGCAACACCAGCGTGTGGCCGATTCCCCAACAGAACCCGATCGCGCTGGAACGCCACAGGCTTCGCTGCTCGGTCGCGATCGTCGAGATGGCGACGACGTGGTCGGCGTCGAGCGCATGCTTCGCGCCCAGCAGGAAGCCCAGACCCAGCACAGTCAAGAACGGAAGCTCAGCTGTCATCCACCTCTGGTGTGCATCTCGAGACGAGGGTCTTGGCGAAGACGTTCGATTTCGACCAGCCTCGCTCTGATTCCGACCCGCTCGAGCTCCTTGCGCTGTTCGGCGCCGCGATCCCGACGGCCCTGCCACCCTGCGAGGAGCAGGGCCTTGATCTCGTCCTGTGAGACGCCGGCGCGCAAGGGTTGCCTCAGATCAGTCCCTTCCGTCGCGTAGAGGCACAGAAACCACATGCCGTCGGCCGTGAGCCGGCTCCGGTCGCAGGTGGCGCAGAAGGGCGTCGTCGTGGATGCGATGATACCAAACGTCGTGCCGTCCGGCAGGGCGAACCGCTGCGCCGGCGCGGAGCTCTTTTCCAGGACCGACTCAATCGGCCCGTAGTGCTGGCTGAGCAACTTCAGAATGGCAGTCCTGGAGAGGACCTTGTCCATCGACCAGTCCGTCGCGCCCCCGACATCCATGTACTCGATGAAACGCACCTCGCCGCCGAAGCGCTTGCCGTACTCGATCAGGTCTACAAGCTCGTCGTCGTTGTAGCCGAGAATGGCCACGGTGTCGAACTTCAGCCCCTTGAACCCGACCCGCACCGCCGCCTCGATCCCTTCCAGCACCTGCTGGAATGAGTCCCGCCGCGTCAAGGCCTTGAACCGCTCAGGCTTGAGCGTATCCAGGCTCACGGTCAACCGGTGGAGGCCAGCGTCGTAGAACGCCTGCGCCTGCTCCGCCAGCAAGACGCCGTTGGTCGTCAGGGCGAGGTCCTTGATCCGGGGATTGCGCCGCAGCATGCGCATCAGTACCGGCAGGTCTTTGCGCAGCAGGGGCTCGCCGCCGGTCAGGCGCACCTTGTCGACGCCGAGGTCCGTGAAGATGGCGGCCACCGCGTCGATCTCCTCAAACGAAAGGATGGTTTCGCGGGGGAGCCAGGTGTACTCCTCTTCCGGCATGCAGTACTTGCAGCGCAGGTTACACCGGTCCGTGACCGAAATGCGCAGGCTGCGGAGCGGCCGGCCGAAGATGTCGGTGACGGTCGGCATCTCGCTGCTGAGCGGGAGCATGCTCATGGGTGTTCCTCGACCCAGACAGCGCCTTGCGGTGTGCTCTCGAGCTTCCAGATCGGGGTGATCTGCTTGAGCTCGTCGATGCTCCACTTGCAGGCCCGGAACGCCTCGGCCCGGTGCTCGGCGGCAGCGATGACCAGCACGATGTTCTCGCCAACTTGAATGTCCCCATACCGGTGGACGATCAGGACTTCGATCACGTCGAAGTCCTTCAGAGCCCGCTCTCGGATCTCGCGGAGTTTCTTCTGGGCCATCCCTTCGTAATGCTCGAACTTGATGCCAGAAACGTCGTGGCCCTTGGACCGGTCCCGAGCGGTGCCCAGGAAGATCGCAATCCCCCCGATTCGGTTCGAGCGGGCCCGCACCCGCGCCAACTCGGCGTCGATCGAGAAGTCCTCCCGTTGGATCCGCACCAGCTTGTCTTCGGGATCTGCGGGCGCCCCGCCGGCGAACGGGGGCAACAACGCCACCTCATCGCCCTCGCTGATGACCGTGTCTGGATGGGCGATCTCGTGGTTGACAGAGAGCAGGACCCTCTTCTTGTGAACCAACTCGGCCATCTCGGGGTAGTCTTTTTCCAGCAGGCCGACCAGATCGCCCACCGTGCGGCCGCCGTTGAGCGAGACTTTCAGTTCTGCCTGGTTCTTCGCCAGCGTTTTCAGCATGCCAAACAGTTTGAGCGTGATCATGCTGTCCTCACGCCTTTCGGGTATACGTGCCAGACTTGCCTCCGGCTTTCTCCAGCACGCAAATGTCGGTGAACACCATCCCCCGGTCTACGGCCTTGCACATGTCGTAGATCGTGAGCGCCGCCACGGACACCGCCGTGAGGGCCTCCATCTCAACACCAGTCTGCCCGGTGGTCTTGACGGTCGCCGTCGCCGTGATGCTGCAATAGCCGCTGCGGTCGGGCTGCGGGTCTTCCTTGAAATCGATGTCCACGCTGCTGATCAGGAGGGGGTGGCACATAGGGATCAGGTCCGGCGTGCGCTTCGCTCCCATAATCCCGGCCGTTTGGGCTACGGCGAGAACGTCCCCCTTCGCGATCTTCCCTCGGCGGATCTTCTCCAGGGTTTCCGGCTGCATGAGGATCCGCACCTGAGCCGTCGCCGTCCGGTGGGTGGCTGCCTTCTCGGAGACATCGACCATCCGCGCCCGGCCGGATTCGTTGAAATGGGTGAACTCGCTCATTCGGTAAATTGTAGGAGCCGGCCGGAATCCAAGTCAAGGGGAAACCCCGGAAGCCTTCGCCTTGACATTGCCCGCAGAGTCTCGGTAGCGTGTCCTCGCGAACCCCACGCAGGAGCCTCACCGTGAGCGACCGGTTGGTCATTGAACGCCTGGAGTTTCAAGGCTATTGCGGCGTCTCGGAGCGCGAGCGCGAGACCCCCCAACCGATGGCAGTGGATCTCGAGCTGTTCTTCGACATGCGTTTGGCGGCCGCCACTGACGACGTGGCGCACACGGTGGACTATACGCAGGTCGCCGACCGGGTCCTCGCCATTGCCCAGACCGAACGGTTCCGCTTGCTGGAAGCCTTGGCCGAACGGCTCGCCCAGGCCATCCTTGCGCAGTTCCCCCTGTCGGCCGTGGAGCTCTGGGTCCGCAAGCTCAAACCGCCGGTGCACGGCGTCCGCGAATCCACCGGCGCCAGGATCACGCGACAAGCAGCCAGCGGCCCGCACGGTGATCGTCCCGCCGACTGGCTCACACAACACCGACACCTCTTGACTCCCGGGCACGCGCTCGACTTAGCCTGCGGACACGGCCGGCACACGCTCTATCTTGCCCAGCAAGGATTCCTCGTCGAGGCCTGGGACCGGGATGCATCGGCCATTGAGGCGGTGCAGACCACGGCCAACACGCTCGGGCTCTCCACCGTCACGACACGCTTAGTGGACCTCGAGCAGGAGCCGTCGATCCCCCCCGCCTCCTTCGAGTTGATCGCCGTGTTCTACTACCTGCAGCGAGACCTGTTTCCGCAGATCATGCGCGCTCTCAAGCCGGGTGGTCTGCTCGTGTATGAGACCTTTCTCATCGACAATCACGAACGGTTCAACCATCCCCGGCGGTGCGAGTTCTGCCTGGGCCACAACGAACTGCTCTCTCTATGCCGAGAACTCCGCGTGCTCGCCTATCGCGAAGGGGCCCTGGACCCGCGCACAGGACCGTTCACCGCCGCGCTGCTGGCCCAGCGTCCGTCCTAGTGTGGAGTCTTGCTCGTGGACACTCTTCCTAAGCAACGCCTTCCCGCTTGCGCCGGGCGCTTCTACGAAGGGACGCCGGAGCGTTTGCACGAGCAGGTGCGTGCCCTGCTCGAACCCGACGCACCCCACGTAGCCGCGCCCGCCATCATCTGTCCCCACGCCGGGCTGATGTACTCAGGCGCCGTCGCGGGAGCGGTGTACAGCCGGGTCACGCTCCCTTCCACCGCGATTCTGGTCGGTCCCAACCACACGGGCTTTGGCCCGCCTCTCTCGGTCTATAGTGAAGGCGAATGGCTGCTGCCTGGCGGCTCGCTGACGGTCGCGGCGGACTTGGCCCGGTCGTTTCTGACGCGCTGCCCGCAGGCGCAGCCGGACCATGTTGCCCATCTCAGCGAGCACTGCCTCGAGGTCCAACTCCCATTCCTACACGCGCTGCGACCGGACATGCAGATCCTGCCCATCGTCCTCGGCTTCCGCAATCTCGAGACCTGCCGGGCCGTGGGCTCTGCGCTCGCCGCCGTGATCGAGGAAGCTTCCACGCCCCCGCTCCTCATCGCGAGCACCGATCTCACGCACTGCGGGCCGGGCTTCGGCCAGTCGCCGCCGCCGGGGCTGACCGCCGAGGCCTTCGCCCACCAGCAGGACCGGTTGGCGATCGAGGCCATCCACGCGCTCGACGGGGAGCGTCTTCACCAGACCGTCGAGACCCATCAGGTAACCATGTGCGGGTACGTGCCCACCACCGCCGTGCTCTTCGCCGCCCGGACCTTGGGCGCACGCCAGCCGCAACTCGTACGCTACGCGACGTCGGCGGATGTCAGCGGCGACGTCCACCGCGTGGTCGGATACGCCGGCCTGATCCTGAACTAGCCAGGGAAAGCGGCGTTTCTTTCTCCGAAGCCAGTTCCGGAGAAATGCTATAATGCCGCCTTCCCAGGAGAACGCAGAACAAGCCCGTGCTGAAGGCGATCATCTTCGATTTCGACGGCGTCCTGGCTGACACCGAGCCGCTTCACTTCAAGATGTTTCAGCGGGTCTTGCACGAGGAAGGGCTCCCTCTCAGCGA
>JACXTT010007424.1_pt1 | contig 15432 bp, 9 predicted proteins | sample 9270951 | NCBI WGS metagenome assembly JACXTT01 (sample SAMN15532306, study PRJNA645909) | rock metagenome | isolation source: weathered quartz diorite | place: Puerto Rico | collected 2017-06-21 | reverse complement strand
CAGCTCGCGGGCGCGTGGCGTGAGCGTCATGCGCCGCCCGGCGCGGATGAGGATCGGGTCCCCGAAGTGACGCCGCACGCGGCCGAGCGCGTTGCTCATGGCGGGCCGCGAGATCCCCACGCGCTGTGCCGCGGCGCCGACGCTCTCGTCGCGCAGCAGCGCATCGAGGACGACGAGCAGGTTCAGATCGATCGCGGCGAGGTTCATGCTGGCATCCCCGGGCGCGCCCGCTCGTGCCTACTGCGCCGCGGCCGAGGGCGGGACGCGCAGCGAATAGCCGAACGAGTTCACGCGCGTCTCGAGCTCGGCGCGCATCAGGAAGTGTGCGATTCGGCCCTGCAGCGAGCGCTCCTCGCCGCGCCAGCGCTCGAAGTAGGGCTCGCTCGAGTCGCTGCGCACGTCGAAGCGCGTCGCGATCGGTTCGAGGCCGAGGAAGTCGTAGACGCCCGAGAGCACGCCGTCGGGGGAGGTGACGAGATCCTCGTAGCGGATCTCGTGGAGTCGCGTGACGTGCGGGCGATCCTCGCGGTAGATCTCGTGGGCGACCACCCAGTGGCGGACGAGCCGCTGCAGCCACGCCTTCGGCTGCGCCTTCGTCGTGGAGTACGTGACGGGCACCGGATGCCGGAGGATCACGACGAAGTACGCCTCGGGGAAGAGCGCCTGCAGGAAGCGCAGGCGGATCAGATTCGGCGGGGACTTCTCGAGCAACACGGGTTTCCCCATGTCCCAGTGCTTCGACCATTGCTCGATCAGGCGCTCGCGGTTGGCCGCGGAGACGAGCGACGAGCTCTCGGTCAGGTGCGCCTCCGGCGCGAACGCGAAGACCCCGGGACCACCGAACGCGAGCGCGGGGGGATAGACGGTCTGGAGGTGTTGCCCTTCGTCCTCCGGGACTCCCGTTCCCGAGAATCCCGACACGAGGGGATGCTGGCCGAGGCATCGCGCGAGCATCGAGGTGCCGCTGCGGTGCACCCCCGCGACGAACACGAACCTCGGGCCTGGCACGGCGAGAGCGCTACCACCTGGCGATCATGGAGTCGAGCGTGCCAAAGGAGTCGTCGAGACCATGATCAGCGCGCCCACGGACACCCGTTCGGAAGCCGACGTGCGGAGGCCGTCCCCGTTCGTCGCGCACCCGGTTCCGGGCGTGTGGCGAATCGCCCTGCTCGTGCTCACACTCGCCGCGTTCCGACCCGTCCTCGAACACGACTTCGTGGCCTACGACGACGATCTCTACGTCACGCAGAATCCGGAGCTGCGCCGGGGGATCGACGGCGCATTCCTGCGTTGGGCCATGACCGACGCGAGAACGGGGAACGTGCATCCACTCACCTGGATCTCGCACGCGATCGACGTACGCCTCTTCGGCCTGGACGCCCGCGGCCATCACCTCACGAGCTTGCTGCTGCACGCCGCAAACGTGCTGCTGCTCTTCGAGATCCTGCGGCGGACGACCGGCGTCGCACGGCCGAGCGGGCTCGTCGCGGCGCTGTTCGCGATCCATCCGTTGCACGTCGAATCGGTCGCGTGGATCGCGGAACGGAAAGACCTGCTGTCGACGCTGTTCGGCTTCGCGGCGATCCTGGCGTACGTCCGCTGGACGGAGCGCCCGAGCCCATGGATCCGCATGGCGATCGTCGCCGCCTTCGCGGCGTCGCTGGCCGCCAAGCCGATGCTCGTGACGCTGCCCTTCATCCTCCTCCTGCTGGACGAATGGCCGCTCGGGCGCCTCGATGGTGCCGTGTTCAAGCGGATCCACGAGAAGCTGCCGCTGATCCTGCTCTCGGCGGTGGCCAGCGTCGTCGCGATCGATGCCCAGGGGCGAGGCGGTGCGATCGCCTCGCTCGAGACCTATCCAGTCGACGTTCGGGCCGCGAATGCGTTCGTGGCCGCCATCACCTACGTTCGCCAGCTCGCGCTGCCGTTCGGACTCGCGGTGTTCTATCCGCACCCCGGCCATGCGTTCGCCGGCTCGCAGGTCGCGGTGGCCGCGATCGCGCTCGTGGCCATCACGGCGCTCGCACTGCGCATGCGGCGCCGCGCCCCGTTCTTCGCCGTCGGCTGGGTCTGGTTCCTGGTCACGCTCGTGCCGGTCGTGGGGCTCGTACAGATCGGCTGGCAGTCGATGGCCGACCGCTATACGTACGTCCCGTACGTCGGACTCTTCGTGATCGTCGCCTGGGGAGGAGAAGCGCTGGCCGAGCGTTCGCAGGCTGGGGCCCGCGGACTCGCCGCCGCGGCGACGTGCTGGCTGGTCGTGCTGTTCTTTCTCACGAGGAGCCAGCTCGCGCATTGGCGCGACAGCGAGACGCTCTTTCGCCATGCGCTCGCGGTCACCGCCGACAATTTCCTCGCGCACAACAATCTCGGCTTCCATCTGAACGAGCAGGGCCGGGCCCGCGAAGCCATGCTGCATTTGAACGAGGCGCTGCGGATCCGCTCCGACTATCCGGAGGCGCAGAACAATCTCGGGAAGTCGCTCTTCCTGCTCGGGCGTCTCGACGACGCGGCGGCGCAGTTCGAGGCCGCGCTGCTCGGCCGGCCCGACGCGCACGTCGCGCGGAACCTCGCGCTCACGCGTCTGAACCAGGGGGAGCTCGATGCGGCGATTCGCCTCTATGGCGTCGCCGCGGCGCGCGCCCCGTCGTGGGCGGCGCCGCACGCGGATCTCGGCATGGGTCTCCTCGTGCTCGGCGATCTCGAAGGTGCGGTCGAAGAGCTGGAGCGAGCGGTCGCGCTCGATCCCGATGCGCCGGAGCCTCGCGTCAACCTGGAGGGCGTCAGGGCTTTGCGGTCGCCGCGGGATTCCGATCGCGAAAGCGCCGACCGAATCCGTGTGTCGGCGGCACGCATCCATCACGACGTCGGGCGCGCGCTGCACGCACGCGCCCGGACGGAGCGCGCGGCCGCCCACTTCCGCAGGGCTCTCGATTGGACGCCCGGCGACCTCGCGATCCGAAACGATCTCGGCGCGGCGCTCGGCACTCTCGGGCGTCACGCCGAGGCCGCGGTCGAGTTCCGTGCCGTGCTCGCATCCGACCCGCGAAACGCCGACGCGGAGAACAACCTCGGCTTCGCCCTTCTCCAGCAGGGCGAGATCGATCGCGCGCGCGAGCACTTCCGGGCCGCGCTGGCGATCCGGCCTGACTTCGTGCTCGCGCGCGCGAATCTCGCTATCGCAACGTCAGCAGCCCGATGATCCGGCCGCAGCCGCGCGTGTGGTTCTCGAGTGCCTTGGCGACGATCGCACCGGGGCAGCCGTGCGCGTCCGTACAGCGCATGGCGTGCCCGGGCTTCGTGGAGGTCGTCAGCAGATCGCCGATGGCGATTGGCCCGGCCTCGTCGCAGACCTTCACGGGCACTCGTCCGACGAGCGCGATCGCCGGGCTCGTGCCCTGCTCTCGATGATCGATCGGATGGCCGAGCAGCAGGCCCGGCTCCGTGCTCACCACGCCGGCGACGAGGCGGGAACGAGGCGTGCGGGCGAGCCGGAACGTCTCGCTCCGCCGCGGATCGATCTCGACGACGTCGCCCGCCTCGAGCAGCTCGGAGGTGGGCACGCGCTCGGCGAGGTCGACGCCGCTGGTGCTGAACGACGCGCCGAACGCTGCGCCGGTCGAGTCGATGCGGAAGCGTCGGACGTTGCCGGAATCCCAGCCGAGGAGCAGGTCCGAGCTCGAGGCCGCGCGCGCCGCGATCGCCGCGGGCCGGGTCAGGGCGGTCGTCACGTCGGGAAAGGTCGAGCTTCCAAGAGTGGCGAAGAACGCCATGCGCCGATCGCCGGAGACGGCCTGAGCGCGGATCGCGGCGCGGGCGGAGCCGTCCAGCGTCGACGAAGCGATCCCGGAGACCCCGATGCCGACGCTCGAGAGACTGGTGCCCTCGACGCCTCGCGTGGATCCCGAGGACGACGAGGCGAGGCCACCGACTCCGCTGCCCGAGGATCCCTGTGCTTCTCCGAAAACCCCTTCGCCCGCACCGAGGCTACCCAACAGGAGACCTCGAACGCCGATGCCGTTCGTCGAGGTGCTCTGTCCGAACACTCCGATCGTCGAGCCGGTCGTCGCGGTCGCCGACCCGAGCACTCCCACTCCCGTCGTCGAGGTCGACTCCACGGTGAGACCGGTCCCCGAGCCCGTCCAGGTCTGGCCGAGATGATTGTGTGCGTTGGCGTTGTTCCAGGTCGGCGTGCCGGTGCCCCCGGAGGTCAACACTTGGCCCGAAGTTCCGCCGGCGGTGAACGCGTAGCCGAAGCCCGAGCTGAACGCGACCGAGCCGCTTGATCCGACCACGGTCGAGCTCGTGCCGCCCTGTGCCACCGGGACCGTGCCGAGAGAGATGTTCGGCGCCGTCGGCGAGGAGCTCACGAAGATGGGCGCCGAACCCGTCACGCTCGCGACGAACTGGGTCGAATCCTTGCCGTCGAGTAGATCCGCGTCCACGCCGCTGCCGCTGCCGTCGCCGTTCTTGACGATCGTCAGCACTTCGCTGTCGCGGCAGATCGCGGCGTCGATGCGCGCCTCGCCGATCGTCCCGGACGACACGTCCGAGCCGGAGTGCGTGTGCGTGGTCGCCGCGAAGTCGGTCGAGTCGGCGCCGTCGAGGAGGTCGGCGTCGAGCCCGCTGTTCGCTCCGTCGGCCTGCAGCAGCGGCATGAAGTAGCCCGTCACGTCGATCACGACGTGCGTCGTCTGGCTCGGCTTCACTGTGAGGTCGGCTCCCGCCTGGTCCTGGCGCACCGGGATGATCACGCCGTTGGCGATGTTCAGCGGGATCGTCGCGGAGTTCGGGAAGTTCAACGTCGACGAGGTGCCGGGCGTGGTGTCGGTCGGGAAGACGACCAAGTTGCCCTGCGCCGACGGGTTGACCGCGACCACGTTGATCGCGACCGCGGTGACCACGGGCACTCCGGCGGAGAATCCGGGGATGCCGCAGCCGGTCGCGGATCCGCCTTGCGCCGCGTAATTCGTCGCCGCGCCGACCACGTCGAACGAGCGTGTGGTCCCGCCGCCGATCGGCGAAGGACTCGGCTGGCGCGTGTCGACGACGCGGCAGGGAGTGACCGGGACGAAGATGCTGCGCGCCCCGGACTGCGCCGAGGCATGGGTCGCGACGGCGAGCGCACCGGTGACGAGAGCGAGAAGCCGAACGCCGCGCTTCGAGCGATTGAGCATCACTGCCTCCCCGAGTCGTGTGTGCGTCTCGCCCGGACGGACGAGAGGATGGCTCCGCCTACCACGCTACGACGACGATGCGAAAGCGCGAGAGGGCTTCAGCGTCCTCCCGTCACCTCACCCCACTCGATCCACTCGCGCTCGATTCGCCATCCGTCGTAGCGGGCGAGCGGGTTCGTCGCGCTCACCGACTCGCGGTGGAGCTCGAAGCCGAGCGTGAGGCCGCGCGACCGCCCGTCGGAGGTCGGGCCGTTCACGCGCAAGGTCGCGCGGTCGGTCGCGGAGAAGCCTTGCACTTCCGTGATCCGCACGGGACGGCTGCTCAGCAGCGCGTTCCAGTCGGTGCCACTCCAGTCGTAGCCGCGGAGCGCGGGCTTGAGCTGTCCGAGCGTCGCCCCGTCGTGCCCGAAGAGCGCGTCCTCGTAGGCCTGGAGCACGCGCACCTGGGGGTCCCCCACGCCGACGGCTTTCCCGGTGGCCGCGGTGATCTCGGTCTCGTGGGCCTCGCCTTTGGTCTTCAACAGCTCGGCGAAGTCCGCGTGCCCGTTCGCGCGCGCCTCGTCGAGCGCGGCCGAGCCGTCCTTCGCGCGGTGGTTCGCGTCCGCGCCGGCAGCGAGCAGGGCGCGTCCGATCTCGAGGTGCCCGTAGACCGCCGCGCGCATCAGCGGCGTGTTGCCCCAGTCGTCCACGGGGTCGACGTGCGCCCCGCGTGCCAGCAGCAGCGCGACGGCGGCGAGGTCGCCGCGCTCGGTCGCATAGTGGAGCGGCGAGTTCCCCTGATGTCCGGAGAAGTTCGGGCTCGCGCCGCCGTCGAGCAGCGCGTTGAGTGTGGCGAGCTCGCGCGCCTGCTGGAGCGGGCGCGGGTCGCCCGCGTCGGGGTTGGCGCCGAGCCGCGTCAGCAGCCGGATCGCCGCGGCGTCCTCGTCTTGCGCGAGCCCCGTGAGGCTGCGGTTGCCGCTCCCGCCGAAGAGCGTGCCGATTACGGAGTCGAAGCCGATGCCGTGGCCGCCGTAACGCGCCGCGGTTCGCGACGCCGCGAGCGGCGGCACGATCCAGCGGTGCAGCGGAACGGCGATGCCGAGAAGCACCGCGAGCGTGATCAGCGACTGCACGAGCTCGCCGCGCCCGCTCTTCCCGGGGCTTCCGAGCCGCAGACCCCGCTCCAGGTTCTGGAGGCCCGAGCCCACGTCGATCGAGCGGTCCGCCGCGCGGTACGCGCCGAAGATCGACACCTCGGCTCCTTCGGGGACGAGGCTCTCTTCCACGAAGAACCCTTCGCGGGCGAGATGGGCGGCGAGCGCGTCGGCGGCGCCTTCGAAGTCGGATCGAGACCGGTCGCGGTACGGTCCGAGATCGAACTCCGCATAGGCGCCCTCGTCGACCGCGACGTGGCCGTCGCGGTCGGCGAGCGCGTCGTTCAGCGAGCGGAACATCCCGCCGAGGGTCTTCGGTTTCGGCTGCACCTCGGCGCGGAGCAAGTGCTTCGCGATGCGCTCGCGCGAGCTCTCGTCGGTGAGCACCGTCTTCGGGACGGACGAGAGGATGGGAAAGCCGATCAGCCGGAACGTCTGCGTAGCGGCGGTAACGCTCGGGCCAGCCATCCCCATGCCATGGAAGGCCGTCACGTCGGACGAGTCGTCGGCGTTTCGCCGCGTGACCTTCAGCGAGTACTCGTAGACCGCCACCGCGGCTCCCGACCCAGGCGCCACGAGCGGGGTTCCCTGTCCCGTGATTTGGCCTGTGAAGCCGACGAACGCGCCGTCGCGCCAGCGGTCCGGCGAGACCGAAAGCGCTCGTTGCCGCCGGATCGCGAGCCAGGTTCCCCACAGGCTCGCCGTGGCGATCGTGATCGTCCCCGCGCTGACGAGCGGAAGGCCGATGCTGCCGGAGAGCGGCGTGTAGCCGAGCGCCCAGTACTCCGCGAGCGCGAGCACGACGAAGAGCACGAGGATGCCGAGGCAGCCTTTCATCGTTCGCGTCGATACACTCGCGAGCCGGGACTCGTCGAGGCGCGCAGCGTAGCGTGGAGCCCCGCGCGTGACGATCGATCGTCGAGACCGTAGGATGCGTGCGTGTCGCAGACCTCTCGTTATCGCCCGGACGGCGCCCCCGACTATTCGCACCGCTTTCACGCCGGCAACGTCGGCGACGTCTGGAAGCACGTGGTGCTCGTCGAGGTGCTGCATCGGGCGCGGGCCTCGGGCGGAGCGATCACCTATGTCGAGTCGCATGCCGGCGAGGGCTTGTACGCGCTCGCGCCGACCGGAGAGTGGACGGAGGGCATCGGGCGGTTGTGGTCGCAGGAGCGGGTACCGGCGGCCGAGCCGATCCGGCGCTACGTCGACCTCTGCCGCGGCCTCGGGAGCGGCGACGAGCGCCCCGAGCACTATCCTGGATCGCCGATGCTCGCCGCGGCAACGCTCGGAGACGGTGCCGAGCTCGTGCTGTTCGAGCGTGATCCGGACGCCAGCGAGCATCTTCGCGCCGCGATGGGCGTGAGGCCCGCGCGGATCGAGTGCGCGGACGGGCTCGCCGCGCTCGCGGACGAGATCCGCGTCGCGGAGCGGCGCGGTCCGGTGGTGGCGCTCGTCGATCCGCCGTTCTCGCAGAAGCCGGACTGGATCGCCGTCCCCGACGCCGTGATCGCCGCGGCCCTCGCCTCGACGCGCGCCACGCTCCTGCTCTGGTACCCGTTGAAGAGCCTCACCCGGCCGAACGCGATGATCGCGCGCTTCAAGGCGGCGGGCGTCTCCGCCGTGCTCGCCGAAGTCGTCACCACGCCGCTCGAGCACCAGCGCCAGCGCCTGAACGGCAGCGGGGTGCTTTTGGTGCGTCCGCCGGGCGGAGTCATCGAAGCGATCTCCGCCGCGGCGATCGCGCTCGGCGAGCGTTGCGCGACACGCGCCGGAACGTGGTCGCTTCGCGTGCTCTCGTGGTGAACGGATCGCGGAACCCGCGATCCTTGACCGCGCCCGCACGCGGCGACTAGGAGGCTTCGAAACTCAACCGTCCACGGGAGGATCGCAATGGCGCAAGTGAAGGCGAGCACGTTCATGGAGGAGTCGTACGGCGTCCAGATCCCTCCGGAGCTGATGCCGAAGATGGGGCGCGCGATCATCCTGATCGCGGCCGCCGACGGCGAGCTCAGCAAGGCGGAGATGGACTACGTCATCGCGCGCGGTCGCGGCATCGGCGTGCCCGAGAAGTTCCTCGCCGAGGCGCGCAAGTTCGACTTCCGCTCGGCCAAGCTGAAGGACGTGCTCGACGAGAGCATCCGCCCCTACGCCCGGATCCTCTTGTGGGACGGAATGCGTGCGGCGCGCGCCGACGGCATCTCCGAGCCCGAGCGCCAGGCCGCGCGGAAGGCGGCGAAGATCCTCGGCCTCGACGCGAGCATCGTCGACGCGATGGAAGGACTGCTCGAGGTCGAGGCCGCGCTCGGCAAGGCGCGCGCGGCGCTGCTCGCACCGAAGAAGTGACGAGCGCCCGCCGCGGATCAGGAGAGGATCGCGGCGATCCGTGACCAGGACCAGTACGACGCCACGGCGCCGATGACGTAGAGCGCGGGAACCCGCGCGCGCTCGCGCATCGGCGCCGGCAGCGGCAGGCTCACGACACAATAAGCGACGAGCACGGTCAGCAGCTGGCCGATCTCCACGCCGACGTTGAACGTCAGCAGCGCGAGCGGCAGATGGCTCTCGGGCAGCCCGACGCTCTTCAGCGCTCCCGCGAACCCGAGGCCGTGCACCAGGCCGAACAGGAACGCGACGAGGGCCGGGATTCGCCGCGCGAGGGTCTCGCGCTCGTGCAGCGCTTCACTCGCCACCAGCACGATCGAGAGCGCGATCGCCGCCTCGACGGGCGGCGGGCGCAGTGTGATCAGGCCGAGCACGCTGCAGGCGAGCGTCAGGCTGTGGGCGAGCGTGAACGCGCTGATCGTGGCGATCAGGCGCCGCCGGAAGCCGACCAGGAACAGCAGGCTGGTCACGAACAGCAGGTGATCGATGCCGCTCAGGATGTGCTCGATGCCGAGCACGACGTAGGCGCTCGCGACCTCGCGCATCCCGCGACGGTCGTCGGCCGAGCCGTAGAGCTGCACCTCGGGCTGCGCCGCCGTGACGGTGTAGACGCGGGTCTGCCCATCCAGCCAGAAGATCTTCACCAACGCGGCCGAGTACCGCGTGCCGACGCCGTCGATCGCGAGCGTGCCGACGAGCCCGCCCGCGCCGCAGCGCAGATGGTTCGGCGTGGCCTCGCAGCCGTCGGGCCAGCGCGGCGTGAGATCGTCGTTGAACCCGCGCTTGTCGCTGACGGCGGTCCACTGCCAGAGGAACTCGCCGGGGCCGATCTCGCGGAGCTCGATCTCCGCCATGCTCATCTCGTGGGCGCGCGCGCGGGTGGCGAACAGCAGGGCGGCCGCGACCAGAGCGGTGACGAGCGACCACCAACGCATCGGCGAGCGACTACTTCGCGGTTTCGTACTTCACCCGATACTTCTTCTCGAGCGCGCGGACCGCGGCCGTCCGCTGCTCGGCCGCGACGTCGTCGGTCCAGTCCTGCAGCACGACGGCGCGCAGCGCCTCGAACGTGGCCTGCTTCGCCGGCACGATGGCGCGGAGCCGGATCACGCGCCAGCCGTCGCGCGTCTCCAGGGCACGCCAATCCTTCGGCGGTGCTTGGTCGAGCGCGGCGGCGAACGCCTCGCCGTAGCTCACGACGAGGCTCGGACGCGGGCGCGCCTTGAAGACGCGAAGGCTCGCCTCGCCGGCGGGCGTGCCGTCGTTCAGCGTCTGCGCGAACGCTCGGGCGGAGGCCTCCGTCGCGGTGCCCGAGACCGTGGCCTCGTCGAAGTCGTAGCGCGGCGGCTCGTCGTACTTCGCGCGATGCGCCTCGAACCACGAGCGCAGCCGAGCCTCGTCGGCGGGAGGAACCTGGACGTTGCTGTCGACGACGCTCAAGGCTTTGAAGATCACGCGCTCGCGGATCGCCGTGTCACCCTTGTCGACCTGGAGTTCGAGGCCCTCGCGGTAGAGCACCTCGTTGTCGAGCCAGACGCGACGCAGTGCCTCGAGCTCTTCGGCGTTCGGCTCGCGGCCGCGGCTCGCGGCGAACGTGGCGCGTGCCTCGCGGTCGACTTCGGCGCCGACCACGATCGTGTGCGGATCGTCGGCCCGGCCGACGAGGACGTGATCGAGGGCGAAGAGAAGGCCGCCGAGCACCACGAAATGCAGCAGCGGCTCGCGGAGCCATCCGCTGCCGAGCGGCGGGCGCTGACGTTCGCGGGGAGAGGCCTCCAGGCGGTCGACTTCCAGAGCAGGTGCGGAAACGGTCATGGGCATGGTCGGAATGGGGGACGAAAAACGCGATCAGCGCCGCGCATCGCTGCGCGGCGCTGATCGCTCGAGACTCGATTGCGAACGAGGTCAGTCGACGCCGACGACCGGCGTGGAGCCCTCGACCTCGATGTAGATCGGGTTGCTGTAGAACCAGAGATCGGACCAGGCGGCGACATCGTACGAGACCGCCTTCTGGTTCGTCCCCGGCAGCGTCGCCAGGTGGTCGGGGCAACCATCGAACTGGTTGCCCGGGCTGTGCGCGACGGTGCACGGAATCTTCAGCATCGGGTTGTTGATCTCGGCGCCGCTCGCGTTGTTGTCCTTCGCGTTGGTGTAGAGATCGGGCAGCGGATTGCCGTTGCCATCGGTCTCGTACGGCACCGCCGGGGGCATGTTGGTGCCGCGCAGGCGGACGTACTGCGACGCCGAGACCGACGAGATGCGGTACGACATCCGGAAGATCGGGTCGGACTTCACGGCCTGCCATTCACCGGAATCGAACGTGTGCAGGACCGCCGCCGAGGTGTTCTTCGCCGCCGGGGGCACCGACGCGAGCGTCAGCGTCGTGCCGTCGGCCGCCAGCCAGTCGCGCGGCCATTCGCCGGCGTATTCGGCGGGGATGCTCGGATTCTTGTACCCGGTGACCCGGCCTCCGATCATGTCGATGTGGTCGAGCACCGGCATGTTCAGCGGCTGCGAGACGCCGATCTGCGCGAGCGACGGGTTCGCGAACGTGTACGGGGAGTAGTTCGTGCCTTGCGGGTCGCGCACCGCGATGCCGATGACGATGTCCGAGCCGGCGGGCACGCGGAGCTTCTCGCCCATCGTGGCACAGCCCTTCTTGTCGACGTCCGTGCCCTCCGCGGCCGCGTCCCCCGCGAGCGCCGCGGCCGACTCGGCGCTGCGTCCCTGCTTGGCCGGGTTGCCGACGCAGGCGACGAACGCGAGGCGATCGATCAGCTGGCCACCGGCCGCGAAGGCGTTGCCGGTGCGCAGGCCGTCGACGATCGCTTGCGGCTGGAGCTTGCCCTCGCCGGCGCGGATCATCGCATAGGTGCGCTGATACTCGCCGGGGAAGAAGTCCTGGCTCGACTGGCGGTCGTCGGGACCGAAGTTGCCGCGATTGTGCCAGTCGGAGCTCGCGAAGAACCACCAGTTGCGGCCTTCGCCGAGCAGCGCGTCCCAGACGCCGCCGATCTGCGCGCCGTAGATGCCGGTGCCGCCGTAGGTCGTGCCGCCGACGCTGTCGACGCGTACGCTACCGAAGGCGTTGCGATTGCGCAGGTACTCGCCGCGCTCGGCCGACGCGCCGTGGCCGGGCTGGGTCTCGAAGCCGAACGCGATTTCGGGAGCCTCGTTGTTGTAGTCGCGCAGATGCTCGACGTTGTAGCCGTTGTTGCCGTCCGGATTGAACGGGCCGGGGCGCTCGAGGTGCGCGGGAGCGTAGTAGCTCGCCCGTGAGTGGAACGCGTCCATCCACTTCAGCGACTCGAGGGTCTTGTGGTGGCCGCGGACGCCCGTACCGCTGCCGCCCGCGGGGATGAGCTTGTGCGCGGTCGCATTCCAGATCGGGTCCGCGGCGTTCTGGCTGCCGGGGACGGAGCAATCCCACTGATTGGCGACGCCGCGGCTGGTGTCCGTGTCGCTGCGGTCGAAGCAGTATTCCCACTGCGCGAGCGGGGTCGCGTTACCGACCGCCGTGTACGGCGGAGACGTCGGCAGCGGAGTCGAGGCGAGCGACTCCGGGATCTGGCCGGTGATGATCGACATGGACGTGTGCTCGTGCCCGGGCACGACGGTCTCGAGGCCGATGAACAGCGGCAGATTCTTGTACGCGTTCAAGTACTCGATCAGCGGGTACTGGAACTCTTGCACCGACTGCCAGCGCCACATGTTGCGGTTCGGCGTCGTCCCCGACACGTCTCCCTTCGGAGTCACGCCGGACGCCTCCCACGTGGTGTTCGGGCTCTTGCCCGGGATGAACGGATACGCCGGCGTGGCCAGCGACGCGTCCTCGACCAGCGTGCAGTTGCGGTTGCCGTTGCCGCCGTGGCCCGCTTGCACGAACCAGTCGAGGCCCCACGGCGTATCCACCTTGTCGGTGGCTTTCTTCACCAGCTTCTGCATCGAGATGGTGCCGTCCGAGCAGGTGGTGTGGTTGTGGAAGTCGCCGGCCAGGTACTGGCCGGGGGCCTTCGCGACGACGACCGTCGGGGCGGCGGCGAGTGCGCCGGCTCCGATGGCCGTGACGAGGGCGAGCTTCTTCATTCGACGGTGCATCGGCGTCTGCTCCTCCTCAAGAACCGACGCCTCCGCGCGCGTCGGGCTGATGGCGTTGCGTGTGCGGCCTCGTAGCACCGCGCCGGTACGGCCGGAGTGAACGCTCGGTTAAGGCTTGGTTGAATCCGAGAAGCGAGCGAGCACGTGCCTCGCCTCGTCGCGTGCCGGTTGCAGCCGGTCGAGCTCGGCGAGCAGGCGCGCCGCATCGCCGGGGTCGATCCGCGCGAGCGCAGTCGCCATCGCCAGCAGCGGATCGTACGCGGGTCGGAAGTCGGGACTGATGCGCAGCACGGCGAGCAGCGGCTCGCGGACCTGGGCGAGCATCGCGCGTACGTCGGCGGAAGGCCGTACGTCGCGCCCGGACTCGATGAACCGGTCGCGCGCGCTCCAGTAAGCCGCGAGCCGCGCGGGCCAGCGTGCGTCGGGAGTCTTGGCGACGAGCTCGTCCGGATCGATCGACAGCTCGCGCAGCAGCGTGGCCAGCCGCTCGCGCGGCCGCGAGTCCGGAGCGTAGGTGATGCGCGGCGCGCGGTACGCCACGACGGGATGATCGTCGGTGTTGAGCGGCGCGTCCGCGGCGAAGCGGCGGAGCGCGGCGGGTCCCGCGACGAAGCTGCCGAGCACGGCGAGCTCGTCCTCGAGCCCGATCCTCGAGACGCGATCCGGCAGCGCCGTCCGTGCGAGGCGATCGTGAATCGCCGCGGCGTCGAGGCGATCGCCGTCGCCGCGCGCGACGAGCCCGATCACCGGCGTCTCGAGACTGTAGCTCGCGAGCATCGCCCAGCCGCGCGGAAACACCGACGAGAACGAGCGCACGATGCTGCGGAGGGTCGCGAGGTCGAGCTGGTGGAGCGGGAGCCACTGGCAGAACGATCCGTCGGCGGCGAGCCGGGCGCGGACGGCTTCGAAGTGCTCGACCGTGTACAGCGCGCCGGAGCCGCTCCGCGCCGGATGGAAATTGTCGGAGACGATCAGGTCGTACGGCGCGGAGCTCGCGCGCACCCAGCGGCGCGCGTCGGCGGCGATCCGGCGAAGACGAGGATTCGGCGCGCCGTCGCCCGTCGCGCGGAGGAACAGGTCGGATGCGTCGATCACCTCGGGCAGCAGCTCGACCGCATCGACCTCGAGCGCCGGATCTTCCGCGGCGGCCGATGCCGTGACGCCGGTGCCGAGCCCGAGGAACAGCGCGTGCCGTGGCCCCGGGTGGAGGAGGATCGGCAGCCAGGCTTGCCGCGCGTCGACGCGGAACGTCGCGCTGCTGCCTTCCTGCTCGCGATCGTCGATGCGAAGTCGGAGCACTCCGGCCGCATCCTCGACGACGCTGACCGCGGCCATCACGCCGTCGCGATAGCGAACGACGTGGCCGCCTTCCGGCACGTCGACGAACGCGAGCGGAGGCGCCATCACCACCAAGACGAGCAGCGCGAGCGCGGGAACGTAGGCGACGGGCCTCGACCACGCGCGCGGCGCGATCGAGACGACGTAGCCGGCGCCGAGCAGGAGCAGCGCGTGCTTGGGCCCAACCCAGGGAAACAGCACGACGCCGAAGAGCGCGGGGGCAGCCGCTCCGCCGAGCAGGTTCATCCCGATCGCGAGCCCGAAGCTGACGCCCGCGTCGCTCGCGGTGCGGGCGAGGTGGCTGAAGAGCGCGCCCATCACGAAGGTAGCGGGCCCGAACGCGACGAGGCCGAGCACGGCCTCCGCGCCGAGGGCTCCCGCGAAGCCACCTCCGAGCGCGTGGTGCGCGGCGGCCTTCGTCTCGTCGGCGAACCAGAGCGACGCCGATCCGACGATGCACGCCGCGGCCAGCGCACCGAGCAGCGTGTCGCGGACCCGGTCGTCGTCCGCGCGAAAGACGCGCCTCCGCGCGTACGCGGCGCCCCCGAGCGAGGTCCCGACGAGGTAGATCGCGAGCAGCGACGCGAACGTATACACCGTGTCCTCGGTCACCTGGGCGAGCACGCGGACGACGAGCACTTCGTAGCCGATGCCGAGCAGGCCCGTGACCGCGAGGCGAGCGAGAATGCCGCGCGCGGCGCTCGTGCTCCGGGCCGCGGCCGGTGGGCTGCTGCTCGCCGCGAAGAGCTGCGGTGCCGCGGCCGCGCAGCCGAGGTCGAGCACGATGCAGACGAGCGTCGTGCGCGCGAGCCCGAGCGCGGGGATCAGCGCGAACGCCACCCCGACCACACCGAGCACGGCGCCGAGCGTGTTGCTCGCGTAGAGCCCGGCGATCGACCTCGCTCCGTCGTGCGGCGCCGAGACGAGCCGCTCCATCGCAGGCAAGGTCGCGCCCATCGCCGCGGTCGCGGGGAGGATCAGCAGCAGGGTCCCCACGAACGCGACCGACCATTGCCACGCGGGCGTCGGCTCGGCGCCGGTCGCGCGCAGCAGCGCTGCGCTCGCCGGCGCCATCGCGAGCAGCAGCACGCACGCCCAGAGCGCGGTCGCGAGCTCGCACCCGACGTACCAGGCGAGCGGGCGTGGGCTCGCTTCGATGCGCGGGCCGAGCGCGAGCGATCCCAGCGCGAGCCCGCCGAAGAACGCGGGTACGACCGCGGGGACGGCCGCCCACTCCTGCCCGAGCCCCAGCGCGGACTTCTGCGTCCATGCCCGCTGGTAGCCGATCCCGGCCAAGCCCG
>JACXTT010007423.1_pt1 | contig 15433 bp, 12 predicted proteins | sample 9270951 | NCBI WGS metagenome assembly JACXTT01 (sample SAMN15532306, study PRJNA645909) | rock metagenome | isolation source: weathered quartz diorite | place: Puerto Rico | collected 2017-06-21 | reverse complement strand
CACTGCAACACCCCCAAGGCCACCAGGAAAGCCAATCCCCCTGTCCGGGGAGTCGGCCGCGCGTGGGTCTTCCTCCCTTCCGGGTGGTCCATCCAGCCTTTGGGACCCAGCCACCGCGCCCCGACCAACGAACATCCTCCGGCCAGAAGCAGACCTTCGAGGAAGGGCAGCCAGGGCGTGTGGGCGGGAAGTAGAGTCATAGTGTGGGTGTTGTGATGGCGCTATCGAAAGGCTGCTGAAGGGTCTTTAGGTTTGGAATGGGGCCTATTCAAGCATAGAAATTTAAGAGGCACAGGGTCTTTTAAGGCGATTTTGCCGTTGTCAACTTGACGAGGCACCTGCCCTGTTACCCTGAAAGGGCCAAACCGCTTCCGCGCGGCGGCGACCTCTGCAAGAAGCCCCTTTCCGTTGAAAGGGATTTCATGGAGCGATCGCAGGGCCCTGAAGGTTCAGGGACCCGTGGAAGCCCCCGAGCTGGGAAGGCTCATTCCGTACGTGTCGGGCCATCGGGGCCCGGGAGAAACCATATGAACGCACTGCAATTCACCCCCACCACCGTCTCTGCAGAGATCGGCTCTACGCCCATCTCCCTCGAAACCGGCCGCATCGCCAAGCAGGCGCATGGCGCCGTCATTGCCCGCCAGGGCGACACCATGGTGCTCGTCGCCGCTTGCCACGCCGCGCCCCGCGAAGGCATCGACTTCTTCCCCCTCACCGTGGACTACCGCGAATCCGTCTTCGCCGCGGGCAAGATCCCAGGCGGCTGGTTCAAGCGCGAAGGCCGTCCCACCCTGAAGGAAACCCTCACCTCCCGCCTCATCGACCGTCCCCTGCGCCCCCTCTTCGACGAGGGCTACAACGACGACACGATGATCACCGCCCAAGTCATCAGCTACGACGGCGTGCACGCCCCTGAGACCCTCGCGATGGTGGCGGCCTCCGCGGCCCTCGTCATCAGCGAGATCCCCTTCTCCAACCCCGTGGGCGGCGTCCGCGTCGGCCGCGTGAACGGCGAGCTCGTCGTGAACCCCACCACCGAGCAGCGCGCCAACAGCGATCTGGATCTCCTCGTCGCCGGCACCAAGGACGCTCTCGTGATGGTGGAATGCGGCGCCCAGGAAGTGCTGGAAGCCGACATGGTGAAGGCCCTCGCCTTCGGCCACGACCAGATCAAGAAGCTCGTGAAGCTGCAGGAAGACCTGCGCGCCAAGGTGGGCAAGGCCAAGGTCGCCGCCGTGAAGTCTGAGCTCAACCAGGCCCTCTACGATCAGATCGCTTCCAAGTACGCCGAGAAGCTCATGGCCGCCCTCACCATGAAGGTGAAGATCGAGAGCTACAAGGCCATCGACCTCCTCAAGAAGGAAGTGGTCGCCGATCTCGCAGCCGAGAAGCCCGAGCTCAAGGGCGAGATCAAGACCTGCTTCGACCTGCTGAAGGAAACGCTCTTCCGCAACGCCATCCTCACCCAGGGCGTGCGCCTCGACGGCCGCAAGTTCGACCAGATCCGTCCCCTCAACATCGAAGTGGGCTTCCTGCCTGCCGCCCACGGTTCCGCCCTCTTCACCCGCGGCGAAACCCAGGCGATGGTCACCGCCACCCTCGGCACCCTCGATGACATCCAGATCATCGACGGGCTGGAAGAGGAGTACAAAAAGAAGTTCTACCTGCACTACAACTTCCCCGGTTACTCCGTGGGCGAGTGCAAGCCCAACCGCGGCCCCGGCCGTCGTGAGATGGGCCACGGCATGCTCGCCGAGCGCAGCATCATGGCCGTGCTCCCCGAAGGCAAGGACAACCCGTACACCATGCGCGTCGTCTCCGACATCACCGAGAGCAACGGCTCCAGCTCCATGGCCACCATCTGCGGCGGCACCCTGGCGCTGATGGATGCCGGCATCAAGCTCAAGGCCCCCGTGGCCGGCGTGGCGATGGGCCTCGTGTCCGACGGCGACAAGTTCGTCGTGCTCTCCGATATCGCGGGCCAGGAAGACCACTACGGCGATATGGACTTCAAGGTCGCCGGCACCGAGAAGGGCATCACCGCCCTGCAGATGGACATCAAGATCGGCGGCATCACCACCGAGATCCTCACCAAGGCCCTCGACCAGGCCAAGGCCGGCCGCCTGCACCTGCTGGCCGAAATGGGCAAGCACCTCGCCGCGCCCCGCGCCGAATTCAGCGCCCGCGCCCCCCAGATGCACAGCATCCAGCTCCCCAAGGAGAAGATCCGCGACGTCATCGGCAAGGGCGGTGCCACCATCCGCAACATCATCGAAGTCTCCGGCTGCGAAGTGAACATCGACGACAACGGCCTCTGCCAAGTCGCCGGCCCCAACCAGGAGAAGCTCCAGAAGGCCCTCAAGATGATCGGCGATCTCATCCAGACCGCCGAAGTCGGAAAGACCTACATGGGCAAAGTCGCCAAGGTCGTCGAGTTCGGCGCCTTCGTCACCATCCTCCCCGGTCTCGACGGCCTGCTGCACGTCTCCGAAATGGCGCCCCACCGCGTCAAGAACCCCGCCGACGAAGTCAGCGAAGGCCAGGAGATCATGGTCAAGTGCATCGGCATCGACGAGAAGAACGGCAAGATCAAGCTGAGCCGCAAGGCCCTCATGGCCGAAGCCGCGCCGGCTGCCGCTGAATAACGATTTACCACTCGACTCAAGAAAAGGGCCTCCTATGGAGGCCCTTTTAAATGTTAGGCGGTGGCCGCGGTGTTCCCCCGCGCGCGATTGCGGTGCTCTAAGAACCAGCGGTAGGTCTCTGGGATTCCCCGCGTCAGCGGCGTCCTGGCGCGCCAGCCCAATGCGTGGAGCCGGGACACATCCAGCAGTTTCCGAAGTGTGCCATCAGGTTTCGAATCATCCCAGACGATTCGGCCCTCGAATCCCACGGCTGCTTGCACCATCCCCGCAAGCTCACGGATGCTGACATCCTCCCCCACACCCACGTTCAAAAAGGATTCTCCTTCGTACTCCTGCATCACGAAGAGGCAAGCATCGGCCAGATCATCCACATGGAGGAACTCGCGCCGAGGCGAGCCTGTTCCCCATAGCACCACCTCATCCCTGCCTTGCTCCTTGGCATCGTGGAATTTCCGAAGCATGGCCGGAAGCACGTGAGAGCTTTCCAGATCAAAATTGTCGCCCGGGCCATAGAGATTGGTCGGCATCAAGCTGATGGCATCGAAGCCATACTGTCGGCGATAAGCCTGGCACATCTTCAACCCTGTGATCTTGGCCACCGCGTACCATTCATTGGAAGGTTCCAACGCGCTTGAGAGCAGGCATTCCTCGGTCATCGGCTGCGGCGCCAGTTTCGGGTAGATGCAGGAGGAGCCCAAGTCCAGCAGCTTCGTCGTGCCGTAGCGGTAGGCCGCATCGATGACGTTGGATTGGATCATGATGTTGTCGCGGATGAAGTCCGCGGGGTAAGTGCTATTCGCGAGGATACCTCCCACTCTTCCGGCCACGAGGAAGACATATTCAGGCTTCATCTGGCTGAAAAATCGGTACACGGCGGCTTGATCCGTGAGATCCAGCTCCTCGCGCGTTGGAAGGATGAGGTTTCGGTAGCCCTCCGCCTGCAGCTTCCGCACCACAGCCGAGCCTACAAGCCCTCGGGCTCCCGCGACAAAGATCGAAGCCTTTAGATCCACGTTGATCTCCTCAGGAGGCTTTCCGTAGTTCGATATCGTCGGGCCTGAGCATAATCTAAAATCTTCCAACCCCTCTCAGTCCGAAACGGCACCCCAGACTCATGGCCTCCGACTCAAACGTTATTGCCGCACCAGCCATTTCCGTGATTACGGTGGTTTGGAACAATCCCCAAGCCGCCGAAGCGGTGCAGAGCATTCTGAGCCAGTCCTATTCGGGACATGTTGAATCCATCGTGATCGATGGCGCCTCCACCGATGGAACGCTCGAGGCCTTGGCGCCACTACGCTCGCGCATTGCTCATCTCGTAAGCGAACCGGATCAAGGCATCTATGACGCGATGAACAAAGGGCTTTCACTTGCCAATGGGGATGTCATCGGATTACTGAATGCAGACGATCTGTATCAGGACACGATGGTGCTTGCACGAGTCGCCAAGGCATTCAGGGACCCCACTGTGCAGATCGTCTACGGCGACCTCGTCTATGTCCGTGCGGAAAACCCGGATTCCGTGATCAGATACTGGAAAAGCGGTCCTCCTCGCCCAGAACGGTTCCGGTGGGGGTGGATGCCCCCGCACCCAGCGTTCTTTGTGCGGCGCAGCGTCTACGAACGCTTCGGAACCTTTGATCTTCGGTACCGCATCGCCTCCGATTTCGAAATCATGCTGCGGTTCCTTGGGAAGTGCGCGCTCCCCTGCGCCTACATCCCGGAAGTACTCGTACGCATGCGCGCGGGCGGCGCTTCCAATGGGAGCCTCCGCGGCATCTGGAGGGCCAATGCTGAATGCAGGCGGGCATTCAAGAATCTCGGCCTGCCCTCTACGCCCTTCTTCACCCCGATGAAACTCATCCGGCACGCTTCCCAGCTTTTCCGCCGCCCGCCTGCGGAAAACTGACCCGGACTATCCGGCGATCTCTGCTTCGATGCGCCGCAGCAGTTCCCTCACTTCTGCGGAAAAGCGAGGCTCGCCGTACCGCTCAAGCGCGAGAGTTCGAAGAGCTTCTCGGTCTTTCCAGGGTTCAGGCGGTGCCTGCAATGCCGTAATAAGAGCCTCGGCAATGCGGCCAACGTTGTCCGATGGCACGGTGCAGCCGAGTGCGCCGTGAAGAAGTGCCTCCTCCGCACCGGGCTGATCCCCCCCAATGACCGGAACACCACAAGCGAGCGCCTCAAGCATGACGATGGCGGGAAACCCTTCGTGCTTTGATGGCAGCACGAATAGTTCGGCCAAATTGTAGTAGTGGGGCAATGCCTCAAACTCCGGTGCGCCTGGAAGGGCGACATGCGCCTCCAACCCGTGATCTCGAACCCAGGCGCGCACATTTTCTAGATCATCGCCACCGCCCGCTAGGACATAGAGAACCTCGGGAACAGCCGCAATGACACGAGGAAGGGCCTCCAGTACGCGCCGGTACCCCTTGTTGTCGCCGTCTGCCCGGGACATCCGTCCGAGTGTGAGCAGCACTCTTCGCCCCTCGGTCCCCAAAGCCCGCCTCAATGGCTCTGAAGACTCAAGCACACGGAACCGCCTCCCATCCACCGCGCTCATCAATGGGAAGGACTTGGCCCGCGTGCCTGGAATCTGCGCTTCAAGTTGACTCATCGTGTGTTCGAAGAGGTAGACGATGGGCGCCGCGTCCATGATGGCCTTCCGATGTCCCGGTTGGCGAATTTCGGCGACCTCGATGCCATAAGCACTCACGCCAAACGGAATTCCAAACAGCTTCTTCAGAAAGCGACCTACGGGCGCGAAATGCAGGTGGGTGCAAAGCACGTATTCAGGGTGGTGACAAAGCACCGCCTTCCCGATTGCGAACAGGAAACGGAGTTTCGATCCGAGCCTACCTGGCCGTCGCTCCACAAGCAGAACCTCTGCGCCTCCTTCCCTAAGCGCTTTGGTCAAGCTGCGGTTGTATCCCTGAATCCCGCCCACCTGGTTTAGGTCTGAGACCAAGCACAGGATCCTCCGGGTGGAAGAAGGCGAGATCGGTCGATCCGGCAAAGTCATTCCAGCTCCAGAGGATGCCCCATCATGCCTCCCCAGAAGGAGTCGACAAAGTGGTGTTAAATGAATCCATGCTCCCCCAGCTCACCGGCCCGACCCAAGGCCTAGCTCCCCTTCGGAGGTGCTGAATGTGCGGCATCGCCGGCATCTTCGGTTACCACGTCTCCGCCCCACCGGTAGACGCGAGGGAACTGGAGCGCCTGCGCGAGGCCATGGCTGTTCGAGGACCGGATGGCGCCGGATCCTGGATCTCTGGAGATGGGCGCATCGGCCTCGCACACCGGCGCCTTTCCATCCTCGACCTCAGCGCTGCGGGCGCCCAGCCTATGAGCACAGAGGACCTCCGCTACTGGATCACCTTCAACGGAGAGATCTACAATCACTCCGAACTCCGCGCCGAACTTGAAGGGAAAGGTCACCGCTTCCGCTCCCAGAGCGATACGGAAACGCTGCTGCATCTTTATCGGGAATACGGACCCGGCATGGTGCCCAAGTTGCGCGGTATGTTCGCTTTCGCTCTGTGGGATGTCCAGGCTCAGCGGCTTTTCCTCGCCCGCGACCCCTTCGGCATCAAGCCGCTTTACATTGCCGACGACGGCCGCACCTTTCGGTTTGCCTCCCAAGTGAAAGCGCTCCGTCTGGCCGAAGGCGTGGATCTGAGTTTGGATCCCGCAGGCCAGGTAGGTTTCTGCCTGCTGGGTCATATTCCCGATCCTCATACGTTGTATCGAGGCATTCGTGCCCTGCCTGCAGGGAGCACCCTGGAAGTACACCTGTCCGGCCCGCATCGGCCCCGTACCTTCTTCGATGTGACGGAGGCACTGGCCCAAGGCGAGTCCGAAGCCGAGGAGCTTGCGGAAGAAGCCATGCAGGAGCGTTTGGCGCTATTGGTGCGGGAGAGCGTCACAGCTCACCAATTGGCCGACGTGCCCGTGGGAGTCTTTCTCTCTTCCGGCATTGATTCCTGCACCCTTGCGCGCATCGCCTCCGGCCAACCTGATCCCCTTCGCACAGTCACTCTTGGATTCACGGAGTACCGCGGCACCAGCCAAGACCAAACCCCCTTGGCGGAAGCGATGGCAGAACAATTAGGCAGCACCCACCGAACTCGGTGGGTCACGAAGGAGGACTTCCAAGCGCACTTGGAGCAGGCTCTCACAGCCATGGATCAGCCCAGCATCGATGGCCTCAACACGTATTTTGTGAGTCAAGCCACGGCCACCACCGGCTTGAAGGTCGCCCTGTCTGGACTGGGGGGAGACGAGCTCTTCGGCGGTTACTCGAGTTTCCAGCAAGTGCCCCGATTGCCCCGCATGCTCGGCCCCCTTTCCGCTGCCCCTGCTCTGGGCCGAGCGTTCCGTCGCGCTTGGATACCCACCCTCGGCCGCCTGGCGCCGCCCAAATACGCCAGCCTCTTCGAGCTTGGGCCGACCCTCGCCGGCGCCTACTTGCTGCGCCGCGGTCTCTTCATGCCTTGGGAACTGCCCGCGTTGCTGGGCGATACCATCGCCCGCGAGGGCTGGGAGAGCCTAGCGCTCATCGAGCGCCTGGAAGGCACAGTGAAGGGACTGAACACAGATCGCACGCGCATTTGCGCTCTGGAGACCGCATGGTACATGCGAAACCAGCTCCTGCGCGATTCTGATTGGGCCGGCATGGCTCACGGATTGGAGATTCGCGTGCCCCTCGTCGATGTGGCGCTCTTCTGCGCCATCGCGCCCTTTCAGGCCCTCTCCAAGCCTCCGACCAAGACCCAGCTCGGCCGCACTCCACACCTCCCCCTTCCTGACCACATCCTCCACCGCCCCAAGACCGGATTCAGCATCCCCATCCGCCAATGGGCAATGAGCTCCCTCGATCTGGAATCGAAAGAAGCGGGATTGCGCGGCTGGGCGCGCCACATGCTCGCTCGCGCCTTGCCGGAACTGGAGCCCGCGTGAGCTCCGGCCCGCGAAGCCTCCATGTGGTCAGCTCCCTCAGCCTCGCGAGCGGAGGTCCCACCGAAAGTGTGCCTCAGCTCTGCGAGCACCTGAATCGCCTTGGTGCACCTGCAGAAATCGCCACCCTCTCCTCCATCGACGATCGGGACTGGGAAGGCCTGACGCTCATTCATCGCCACCCTCTCGGCCTCCCTGCGAAGCTGCGCCGTAGTTCAGCGTTAAGCGATTTCCTAATGCGGGAGACATCGCGTTTCGACATCATCCATGTGCATGGTCTCTGGGAATGGCCCGGGTACTACGCTCGGGAGGCCGCCACCCGACACCATCGCCCGCTCATCATCAGTCCGCGAGGCATGCTGGAGCCATGGGCCATGGCTCACCACAAATGGTTCAAGCGTCTAGCCCTCCGCCTCTGGGAATCGAAGAACCTGCAGTCTGCCGCGCTTCTTCATGCCACCTCCGACCAGGAGGCCTATTCCCTGCGGGCCGAAGGTGCCGCAAGGGTCGAAGTAATCCCCAATGGCATCGACGCTCCCTCTCTCGTTCCAGTGCGCGGACCTTCTATTCCGAGGCGCCTCCTCTTTCTTTCCAGGTATCACGAGAAGAAGGGAATCCCGCTCCTTCTCGAGGCCTGGAAAGATCTCCACACAGCCTTCCCGCAGTGGCTCCTCGAACTCCATGGCCCGGACACCGATGGGTACAGAGCGCGGATGGAAGCGCTCGCGCGCTCCTTCGGCATCCCCGAATCGAGCATCCGCTTTCATGGCCCCGCGCACGGTCAGGCGAAATGGGATCTCCTCTCGGAGGCGGATCTCTTCGTACTCCCCACGCATAGCGAGAATTTTGGAAACGTAGTGGCGGAATCGCTCAGCCAAGGCACGCCGGTCGTCACCACCCACGGAGCGCCCTGGTCGGACCTCGTTTCCGAAGGATGCGGCTGGTGGATTCCTGTCGACGTTCGGGCGTTAACAGAGACCCTCGCGCAGGCGTTGGCCCTTCCACATGCAGAGCTCCGCGCCATGGGAGGAAAGGGCGCGGCGTGGGCAAGAGCGGCGTTTCATTGGACCTCCGTCGCTGAGAGAATGGCCCGAACCTACCAATCTCTTCTCCTCAACGACGTCTGACCCCACAGGAACATCATGTCCTCTGAGGCAAACCAACCACTTCCAAGCACCGCGCAAGCACCCGTGGTGGACCTCTCCTCCTACTCCAGCCACTTCACGCTCCGCAACCGGATGGCTCGGGCCCTATGGAAGGCCGTGTGGCTCGTCGCCTTCCGCCCTTCTCCCCAGTTCCTTTATGGGTGGAGGCGATTCCTGCTTCGAGGCTTCGGGGCCTCCATCTCCCCGACTTCAGTGATCCACGCCTCCGTGAAGGTGTGGGCCCCTTGGAATCTCAGCATGGGGGATTACGCCTGCCTTGGTCCGGAAGTGAATTGCTACAACGTGGCTCCGGTATCCCTGGGCCGCCAAGCCACCGTAAGCCAATTTGCCCACCTTTGCACCGCCAGCCATGACATCACCGACCCCGCCATGCGTTTGATCACTCGCCCCATCCGCATCGGAGCAGATGCTTGGGTGTGCAGCGGCGCCTTTGTCTCACCGGGATTGAGCGTGGGAGAGGGGGCTGTGCTCGCCGCCATGGCTTGCCTCACCAAGGATTTGCCTCCATGGGAAGTCTGGGGCGGTAATCCGGCGGGCTTCCTCAAACCGCGTCAACTCGGGCGCGGCTCCAAGTGATCTCAGTCCTCATCCTCACCTTCAACGAGGAGGCTAACCTTCAGGGCTGCCTAGACAGCGTCGCATGGTCCGACGACGTCGTGGTTTTTGACTCCTTTAGTTCGGATCACACCGTAGACCTTGCCAAGGCCGCTGGCGCGCGAGTGGTTCAGCACATTTTTGAAAACTACGGCGCTCAGCGCGAGGCCGGCCGCGCCACTGTCCCCTACAAACATCCTTGGTTGCTCGTTTTGGATGCCGACGAGCGCGTTGATGCGGTCCTGGCCGAGGAGCTCCGGAACATCGCTACTGCGGATGCGTCTTTCGATGCCTACCGCATGCGGATGAAAAACCACTTCCTCGGCCGCTGGGTGAAGCGCTCTACTTTGTACCCAGGGTGGTGTGTTCGCCTACTGCGGCACGACAAGGTTCATTACGAGACGCGTTCCGTCCATGAGTACCCCGTCGTATCGACTGCCATCGGAGAACTGCAAGGCCACCTCCTTCACTTCAGTTTCAACAAGGGACTCACTCACTGGATCGCCAAACACAATCAGTACGCCAGCATGGAGGCCGAGGAGAACCTACGCATTCTGGATCGGGGAGACAGTGACCTCCCAGGGCTTGTGTCCCGTGATCCCGTGAGGCGGCGGCGAGCGATGAAACTCCTTTCTATGCGATTGCCTTTTCGCCCTCTGCTCCGATTTCTATACATGTACATCTTCCGTCTCGGGCTTCTAGACGGGGTTCCAGGATTCCACTACTGCAGGCTTCTTTACTTCTATGAGCTCCTCATCGTTCTGAAATTGCGAGAGCTTCAACGGCGCCGTACTGGGCTCCCGGTCTAGATGCGGTCCATCCTTTCCTCCCTCCGGTTGAAGGGCCTTGGCGGGGACCTTCTAATTTCCCTGGCGGTCCAGGGCATTGCTGCGCTGCTCGGGCTGCTGCTGGTGAAGCTCTCCGTGACCTTCTACCCCGCTTCCGCATTCGGCCTGGCGTCGTTAGTCCTGGGCCTCCATAGCTTGCTGCGTAACATCCTGCTGCAGCCCTTTCTCCAGTACTTCATCCTCCACTATTGGGATGTAGGCCACCCTCGCGGCTTGGCCCAGCAGATCGCCCGCGCGACAAACGGCGCCTGCTTGATGGGCCTGCCCTTCGTTCTCCTCGCTGCCCTCTGCATCGGCATGAGGTTGGCCGAAGCGCTGCTTGCGACCTCGCTCGTCGCCGCCATCAGTCTTCTGGAAGCCTACAAGTCGATCCGGCTGTTGCCCCTCCACTTGCATCAGGCTCAAACCCGCTACGGCCTATACGTGCTGCTCGATGCCGCCGCCAAGCCTGCCTTTCTGCTCCTCGCCGTGGCTGCTTGGGGACCGGCGCCGCTGGGCCTCGTACTGGCGCACCTTGCAGGAGCCAGCCTCGTCTTTCTCTTTATTCCGCAGGATCGGTGCCTGAACAAGCTCCGCGGCTCGGCAGAGGGTCCGCAGCCACCTGCTCTCATGAAAAGCGTGGGCTTTCTTTGGCCCATCGCCCTCGTGGGTGTCGCCGGGTGGATCACTGGGCTCTCTGACCGCTACGTCGTCGCTCGAACCCTCGGCATCGCCTCTGCGGGCCACTATGCGGCCTTGTACGGACTCTTCGCCGCCCCCTTCCTCATCTACGTGACGAGTGTCACCAACGTGCTGCGGCCTAAGCTCCAGCAGATTCTCCTCGGAGGTGACCGCCGTGCCTACCAGCGGAGATTCCGCGCCGGGTTCGGAGGTTTCCTCGCGGGCGCCTTCGCCCTCGCAGCGCTTCTCTTCGCCCTTCGAGACCCGCTCATCACTCTCCTCCTCCGCCCGGAATACCACCCTGCCCTGCCTGCGCTTCCAGGCGTCCTCCTCGGGCAGGTGTGCATGGCCGCAGGGCTCTTTCTCGAGATGGATTTCTATGTAAGAAAGCGCACTCGATGGGTGATGGCAAAACAGGGGGTGGGAGCCCTAATCGGCCTCGTCGCGATTCCTCTGTTCATTTCATGGAAGGGCATGGCGGGTGCGGGCATCGCCTGCATCGCCTACTTCGGTGCCGATCTTGCGACAGGGCTCCTGCTCTCCATAAGAAGCAACCAGGAGGATCAGCCTCCTTCTCCGGATTCGGGCAACCGATAGATCACTTTGATGGAGCCTGCACGGCCCCACCACCCCATGAGGCGGTTGGAGGGCTCCCAGCGGCCGTCCATGCGATTGATGGCCTGCATGATCTTATGCTTCAAACCTGCACCCGGGAGGGCGGGATCTTGCGCCTCGCCAGCCCTTTGGCTGATCACATCCCGGCCAGGGCTATCTCGCAGTGCAACGAGAAAACCCAACGGCGTTTCAAAAGGAAGCTCCGTAGACCACACGCGGGAGGCCTTCAGTCCCACGCATTCACCTAGCTGATGTAAACCTTCTCTCGATGGCAGAGAAACATGATCGGACGGTTTGAACATCGACCATCGGGTGCCCATCACCTTGGCCACGAGGCATTCAGCGTTAGGAGCGGAAATGAACACCTCGCCGCGCGGCGCCAGCATCCCCCTCAAAGTCGATAAAAGCCCGCGTACATCGTAGACATGCTCTAGAACATTCACCAGTACGATGAGATCGAATCGGAGATCACCAGGCACCTCAGTGAGAGAGGCAAACACCATCGGAAGGCTCCAGGCGTTTCGAATAAAATCGCGGTGAATCTGACTATGCTCCACACCCACGACATCCCACCCTGCCTGGGCGGCCGCAGCCATGAGATGACCTGTGCCAGGCCCGATCTCCAGCATGCGCCCTGTTGTCGCGCGACGAGGGATGGATCTCCACACGCTGTGGCTCGGTTCGGGAGCCTGCTGCAGGAGCTGCCGCTGGATGAACACATCATCCGTGAACGCCTCATCATGAAGGGTCTGAAATTCGGACTCGTGTAAATCCCGGAAGATGGAGGCGCATTCGGAGCACCTGCGGTAGGCGCGATCCAGGCGCATTCCGAATGGCGCGCTCTCCGGGCGGCCGCAGAATGGGCAGACCCGATGCGTTGGAGAGGCTGCATCACGCATGATTCACTTGATCCAGGGATTGTAAATGCCTTCCCAATCGGCCTCGCGAGACGCGAGATCCACATCCTCCAGCTCTCTCAATGACCCCTTCAATGCTTGGGCCACAAGATCATGCGCCACCAAGTTGCTAATGCGTTGATCCAGCCTCCGGCCATCCCGTTGCCCGGGCAATTTGACCAGAAGAGGCACGCGTCTGTATTCCCCGGGCGGGCGCAGAGGGAGCGCCTGCCCGAAATCGCACCGCTGCCAATGATCGGAGGTCACGATCACCAAACTCTCGTCCCACTGTCCCGAGGCTTCCATTGCATCGCGCAACTCAGCCAGAGTCCGATCTGCGAGGGCCAGATTGTCCAAATTGGAAGCGAGAGGTCGGGCCGAATTGAGCAGTTCCCCCGTCGAGGCGTCCCATATGGTCGGCGCATGTGGGATGGGCCAATGCAGAATCACCAGATCGAAGGCGCGGCTTTGTAAAGCCTCACGCGAGACTCTTACCATCTCCTGGTGGACTCGAGCGCGTACAGCCATATCGTCCGGTTCCTCTCCCAGCGTCGTCCCTCCCGGAAGGGTTTCCACGACGCACCGCCATTGATGTGCTATGGCCGCAGACAGTGAACGATGCCACCCCTTCGCTGCGTGCCAACGGCCTTCGGGGAACCGGCTAATCTCGAGCTCAGGACGGAGGTCCCGGTATTTCTGGTTGTAAGAATGGTAGAAATCCAGAAAGAAAGAGGATTGCCCAAGCCTCGACGCCTTGCGCGTAAGATCTTCCGCCTCGCTCCAACGCACCCATCCTTTGCCCGGAAGCTGGAGTAAGAACTCTCTTTCGCTTGCCGTCTTTGCCGACGCAACCAGGTTTCCTGTCATCAGCGCGGGGATCGAGCGGTGAGTCTCGCTTGCCGGAGGAAAGGCTTGAGTAAAAAAGCAGGACTCCTTGGCCAAGCGGTCCAATTGGGGGAGCAAAAGCCCCTCAGGGCGGTGTTCAAAAGTCCATCCGTAATCCATCTCATCAAAAATGATGAACACGGCACGAGTTCGTCGCGGAGCATGAGCGGACCGAGGAGATGGCAATGGGACCGGCGCCTTAGGTGCCCACAGGATTCGGCCTGCAAGAAGCAAGGGGAGAGGCACCAATAGCACCAGCACTTTCCGCCCCAGCTTCAGCATTAGATCCTCATAACGCCACACCAGAGCACTGACTCCGAGAATGGCCGCGACGACAATGCCGCGGAGCAGGCCCATCGGAAGAAGTCTCCGCCAGGCATCACCATTGATCGCGTAGATCTGCTGGGCGAGCAAGGAGCGGAAGGCGAGCGCCGCGATCGAGGCCGCGGCAAGGAAGAGCAGCATCCGCATCACCTTTCGGAGGAAGCCGCCCCCTTTTAGCCAAGGCCATAGGGTCATCAGCCCAAGAGAGAGGATCGCGCTATTCAATAGCAGTCCAGCGACCGCCAAGGGTATTCCCTGGAGTTCGCCGAAATACCGCGCCACCGACCCCGGAAACAGTTCGTTCCACGCAGGGAGGAAGACGAGCGTGGCAAAGGTCAGGCCGATCAAGAACCGTTTCAAGAGCGTCATCGACGCCTCAGCCAGTACATGCGTCGATGGAGGCTATTCCCCGAGAAGCTTTCCACCAGCTCGAAATGTTTGGCGACTTCTTTCTCGAAGACCGCAAAATTGAGCTCCGTATAGAGGCCCATATGGGGTCCCGCGAGGTGGCGGAACATGGGATCCTCGGGTCCTACAAACTCCACCAGAGCATCCCGAGTGGTCAACTCCGCCAGGAGAGTAAGAATCTCGCCCAAGGGAATACGCTCGGTCACGAGCATGTGATGAAGCAGAGCCAGAGCTAGCACCGCATCGAACGTTCCAGCCAAACGTTCCAGGATCGGAGGTTCTTCACCGTTGCGCCAACCCAGAGCCGGTGTTGGTCGCCCCAGATTCGCGACTACGGGAAGGATGTCCGCATTCAAGGCCTGCGCCCGCGCCCAAAGAAGATCGATGGCTGCTTCGTCCAAATCCACTGCCACGGCGCTAGCGCCAATCTCCACTGCCGATACTGTGTGATCTCCCGTATTGCATCCCAAATCCAGAACTCGGCTGGGGCTCATGCGTTGAAGCACTTCTCGTACCCATGCCCGTTTGGCTTCGTACCCCTCAGCGGTATAGCTTTCGCAGGTGGTGGTGTACTTGGCCCAGTTGGATTCTGGAGCTTTCGGCGCCCATCGGACCAAATGTCGGCGCAAGCCGCCCAAAAGCGACCGCGTCACCGCCGTCCCCACCTCTGGATCGCCGACGCGAATTCCAGCAGACGCTTTTCTGGTTCGACGAGAAGCGAGGGCCGGCAATGAGATCAGTTGAAGCAAAGAGAGACTAAAAAACGCTCTTCCTCCCAGCATCCGATAGGCCATCTCCGGAGGAATGCCATCGCGCATGCCGAGGAAGCTCCAGGCCAAGGGAAGTCCTATTTCCTGATTCAAGATGAGAGGGATCAGAAAAGAGCGGATGAATTGACCATAAGCAACCCATCCCATCTGCCCCGAGGGCCTCTCCTGCGGGGACAGATGATCCACATGAATGGGCTGCGAGCCCCGAAACAAAAGGTTCCTTGGGGTGGCGTCCTTCAGCTCCATTCCTTCATTCAACAAGGCCTCGTTCAAGTCCAGCGTCAGCCGGGCAGCGGCAGCAAGCATGGCCGGAGACCATTCTTGGGGAAACGTGGCGGGAGCCACGAGGGGATGCCGGATGGATTTCCACCCCGCGAGTCCTTCTCTCTCCGCTGAACCGATCCGCTGCAGATTTTCCTCGGCTGCGATCCAGCGCCCTTCTGCCTGCGCAGCCTGGATTGCTGGAGAAGCCTGGATTCTCATGAGCCGAGAGACAGCCTCCGGACGGACCCAACGGATCATCCATCCCTCATCCTTCACCAAAAAACCATCAGGGTCTCGGCAGGAATGCGGAGTCAACTGCCTTCCACCAAGCGAAGAAGGGGCGGGTTAGCGCCGCTTACGTACGGTTACTTTACTCCAAGCACAAGAAGTCACTTTTCAAAA
>JACXTT010007422.1_pt1 | contig 15433 bp, 19 predicted proteins | sample 9270951 | NCBI WGS metagenome assembly JACXTT01 (sample SAMN15532306, study PRJNA645909) | rock metagenome | isolation source: weathered quartz diorite | place: Puerto Rico | collected 2017-06-21 | reverse complement strand
GTCTGCTCATCCGCTGGTCGAAGAAGCCCGACAACCACCGCGCCCTGCTGCAACTCGCCTGCGGACTGATCACCTGGCGCCTCGCAACCGCCGAACACCTACCGGGATAGGCTCTAAGCTCGCGGCGGCGATGGAGCTCGCCTCGAACCGCCGGCTCGGCTGATGGCTCCTGGGACGCTGGATCGGAGGAACCGGTGCCGACGGCGATCGGAATCGCAGTCGCGGGCGCTCTGGGAGCGCTTCCCCGCTACGGCCTCGAAGGGCTCGTGAGCCGGAGAGCCCCGAGCGTGTTTCCGTGGGGCACCTTCGTCGTGAACATCAGCGGAGCGCTCGTCGTCGGGTTCCTGTTCACGCTCTTGACCGAGCGAGTCACGGTCGACCCATGGCTCCGCTCGACACTCACGATCGGCTTCCTCGGTGCCTACACGACCTTCTCCCCGCTGTCCCTCGAGAGCTACCGCTTGCTCGCCGACGGGGCCTTCGGGCTCGCTCTCGCGAACACCGTCGGCAGCCTCGGCGCCGGTCTGGTCGCGGTCTACCTCGGCGTCGGCATCGCGAGGGCCGTATGAAGATCGAGGGCCAGGGAAAGCTGCTGCGGATCTACGTCGGTGAATCCGACCGGTGGCACGGCAGGCCGCTCTACCAGGCCATCGTCGAACGCGTCCGGAAGGAGGGCCTCGCGGGAGCGACGGCCATCCGTGGCATCGAGGGCTTCGGCGCGGACTCGCGCCTGCACACATCGCGCATCCTGCGGCTGTCCGAAGACCTGCCCGTGCTGATCGAGATCGCGGACACGGCCGAGCGGATCGAGCGCATCTTCCCGTTGCTGGACGAGATGGTGACCGAGGGGCTCGTCACGCTCGAGAACGTCGAGATCATCGCCTACCGGTCGTCGGCCGAGCGCGGCGAATAGGCGGCACACGCCATGCCGAAGTACGTCGGCGCTTCGTACGAGAGGAGCTCGACGTCGTAGGACGATCCGATCGCGCCGGCGAGCATCGCCAGCTGCCACAGACTGTCGGCATAGGCGTCGTCGGCGAGTTTCTCGAGCTCGAGGACGTTCGCGAGGCGGTTGTCGCGGATCAACTCGACGATTCGCCGGTCGTGCTCCTCTGCCGCTGTGTGGAACCCGAACGGCCCCTCCGGGTCGTGGCGGTGTGCGTGATCGGCGCTGGCGACGAGCGTGACCCGCCGCTCTGCGCACCCCGCGGCGATCGCCTCGCCCGCCCGGATGTGATCCGCGAGTGCGACGTCGCGCGCCGGCACGACGACCACCACGGGCTCGTCGCCGCCCAGGAACCAGAGCGGTATCACGGCGCCCCAGTCGAGCGGCATCTCCGCGAGCGCGAGATCGTTCGATCCGTAGCTGACCCCGAGCGCAGGCAGTCCGGCCTCGTGCAGCGCTCCGAGGAGCGCGGAAGCAAGGTCGCGATCGACTGCTCTCGCGACGGCGACGTCGGGCTCGTCGAGGCGGCCGGCAACCGCTCCCGCGGTTATCACTCCGAACGCGCCGTCGACATGGACGTTGTGCGGTGTCAGCACCACGGTCGCGTCCGGGGCGACCGCACGATGGCGCCGCCCGAGCTCGTGCATCGCCTCGTTGGTCGGAGACCCGTCGACGAAGGCGGGGTCGCCGTGCGGTGCGATCAACGCAAGCGCGATCACGCTAGATGGTTGATCGGTAATTGGCGTCGATGCGGGGATGGCCGAGACCGAGGTGTATCGGCCACCATCCGCGCGGCGTCGAATTGCCGATCAACCATCTTGAGCGCGTTGCCGTGCCGCCTCCAGGATCTCCTCGGCCTCGGCACGGTTGGCGAAGCCTCGGGTCTCCGTTGCCTTGTCCTTCTCCAGGTCCTTGTAGACCTGAAAGAAGTGCTCGATCTCGTTGCGAAGCTCGGGCGGGATGTCGTGGACGTCGCTGATGCGCATCCAGGCCGGGTCGCGTAACGGGACGCAGAGGATCTTTTCGTCCGGGCCCTTCTCGTCGGCCATGCGGAAGACGCCGACGACGCGAGACGCGATGCGGCAGCCTGGAAAAGTCGGGTCACCGACGAGCACCAGCGCGTCGAGCGGGTCGCCATCCTCACCGAGCGTGCCCTCGACGAAGCCGTAGTCCGCCGGGTAGGTCATCGAGACGAAGAGCCGCCGGTCGAGCATCACGGTTCCTGTCGCGGAGTCGTACTCGTACTTGTTCCTGGAGCCGGCGGGAACCTCCACGAACACCACCACCTCGGTCATGTCGGCACGCTATCGAGGGAGGCGATGCGCTCGAACAGCAACGCGAAGAACCCCTCCACGTCGAGGTCGACCGCGACGTCAGCGTTGGGCGCGCGGTCGGTCCGGCGCCAGCGATCGACCACGGTTCGGCCGAGACAAAGGTCGGAGACGAGCTCCACCTCGACGTTGCGGTGGACGACCTCGACCAGGCAAGGTCTGACGACGTGGGCGACAGCGACTGCGTCGTGGATGGGCGCGCCGTCCCAGCCGTACGTCTGCTCGTGGTAGCGCTTGAAGAACTCGACGAGGTCGGCGACGAACTCCCCGATCCGCCCGCACCCGCGGAGCTCCGCGGCCATGGACGACGTGAGCAGCGCCTTGTGGGTCACGTCGAGACCCACCATCGTCACCTCGAGACCCGAGCGAAAGACGAGGTCGGCAGCCTCTGGATCGGCCCAGATGTTGAACTCCGCCGCCGGGGTGACATTGCCCTCGGCGATAGCACCGCCCATGAGCACGATGCGGTCGACGTTCTCGCCGCCCGTCACGTCGAGCACCTGCGCGATGTTCGTGAGGGGTCCCGTCGGGACGAGGGTCACCGGTCGTGGGCTAGAGACGAGCTGCTCGACGATGAAATCCACGGCCGGCTGGCCGATCGCGCGGTGGGAAGGCGGCGGCAGGGTCGGCCCGTCGAGACCGCTGTCCCCATGCACGTGCGCCGCGACGTGCGGCTCCCGTGCGAGTGGTCTTGCCGCCCCGGCTGCCACGGGAATGTCCGCTCTGCCGGCGAGCTCGAGGACGCGAAGGGCGTTCGCGGTCGTCTTCTCGAGCGTCTGGTTCCCGTGCACGGTCGTGACGCCGAGCACCTCGAGCTCCGGGCTCGCGAGGGCGAGGAGAAGCGCGATCGCGTCGTCGTGGCCCGGGTCGCAGTCGAGGATGATCGGTGTGGGCCCCTTCACGGCTGCGAAGTATGTCCACGCATCCCTATCGTGGCGAGGCGATGACGACGCGCGACCGGCTGCGGGCGTTCGCTCTCTCCCTCCCCGAGGCCACGGAGGGCTTCCCTTGGGGTGAGTCCGCGATCAAGGTGAACGGGAAGGTCTTCGTCTTCCTCGGGCCGGAGCGCGCTTCGGGTCCGCGGCGGGCGACGGTCAAGCTCGACGAGTCGCACGGTCATGCGCTCTCGATCGACGGCGCGGAGCCGACCGGCTACGGGCTCGGCAGCTCGGGGTGGGTCACCCTGCCGCTGCGCGCCCCGGGTGTCGCGCTCGACGTGCTGCGGGACTGGGTCGAGGAGAGCTACCGGATCGTCGCGCCCAGGAGGCTCGTCGCCGAGCTCGACGCAAGATCGGGTTAGCCCGCGAGCGCGTCGACCTCCGCCGCGGTCGGGAGCGAGGTCTGCGCGCCGAGCCGCGCCGCCGCGAGCGCGCCTGCGACGCACGCCCGCCGTAGTGCGTCCTCAGGGCCGCGGCCCTCGACCAGCGAGACGACGAGGCACGCTGTGAATGCGTCGCCGGCCCCCGTGCCGTCGACAGCTTCGACATGCGGCGGGGCCGCTTTCGCGACCTCCTCCCCGTCCTCGAGCAGGACAGCGCCCTCCGCGCCGAGAGTCAGTGCGACGAGGCCGTCGCGGCGCCCTAGTGTCTCCAGCTCGTAGCGGTTGACGACGGTGAGATCGGCATCGACCTGGACGGGACGGGCAGGCGCCGCGTTCAGGCAGAACATCCCGCTTGCCTGCTCCCACGCGGCGATCACGGCCTCGTCCGGTATCTCGAGCTGACACAGGACGGCGTCGGCTTCGGGGAGCTCGAAGCCCGAGAGCTGCAGGTTCGCTCCCGGAGCGACGACGATCTCGTTCTCCCCCTCGGCGTCGACGACGATGAGCGCGACGCCGGTCGGCGCGTCGACGCGCTGCAGGTGGAGCTCGACGCCGGCGGCGACGAGCGAGGCGAGCGCCTCGTCCGCGAACGGGTCGTTCCCGACGGCGCCAACCAGCGTGACCTCCGCGCCGAGGCGGGCCGCTGCGAGCGCCTGGTTCGCGCCCTTGCCGCCCGGGACGCGGGCGAACGAGGCGCCGGTGACGGTCTCGCCAGGCCGGGGCAGGCGCTCGCAGCGCGCCACGAGATCGAGGTTCACCGAGCCGACGACCGCGATGCGCGGTCGATTCATGGAGGTTCTAGTGCGGAATCTGGCTCACGCCAGATTCCGCACTACGCAGCAAGGGCTCTGACATCCTCGACCGTGGAGCCGAGCAGGGTGTCCCGCAAGTCGAACAGACCGGCCCAGAGCGACGAGCGGTCCGGCGCGAGATCGAGCCGCGCCGCGTCGGTCAACCCCTCGAGCGCACGGACGAGCACCGCCAGCTCGAGATACACGGACGCGACCCTGTTCGGGCAGACGCGCACGCCGGCACGGTCGAGCACGGGGCGCCATTCGACGAGCTCACCTCGCCCAGGCCCTCCGTACCAGGACCTGCCCTCGGCCTGTTCGGGTTGAAGTTCCAGCAGGTACCGCGAGAGAGGATCCTCGAGACCGGTCAGCGCGGTTTCGACGCGGTCGGCAGCGTGCCGGAGAGCCGCCTGCCGGGCTCCCGCCGTCGCGGGCTTCGCCTCGCCACGGCTCCAGCGCTCGAGCAGCCGGCAGAAGGCGATCGCCGCGGCCTCGCAGGCTCGAAGTTGCACGGTCAAGCGCCGTGCGGTCGGTTCGTCGACCGCGTACCCCCGCAGGACGTCGGGCCAGGTACCTCTCATACCTCGATCACCACAGGGAGGATCATCGGCCGCCGGCGCGTCCGGTCGTACACCAATTGGCCTATTTCGTCGTGCAGGTGCTCCTGTAAGAGCTTGATCTCGGAGACGCCGTCCGACGACAGCTCTGCGACGACGCGCTCCGCCTCCTCGCGAAGCTCGTCGAGGAGCTCCTCGTCCTCACCAAACCCGCGCGCGATCAGCTCCGGCGGCGCGATCTCGCCACCGTCGGAGAGCGCGACCGTGGTGACGACGATCAGCACACCATGCTCGGAGAGGCGCCGACGGTCGCGGAGCGCGACGTCCTGCACGTCGCCGACACCCAGACCGTCGACGAACGTCACACCCGCCTCGATCCGGTCGACAACACGAGCGACGCCGCCGCTCAACTCGATGACGCTGCCGTTGTCCGCCATCACGATGCCGGCGGCAGGCACGCCTGCGTCGCGCGCCAGCTGTGCGTGTGCCGCGAGCATCCGGTATTCGCCGTGGATCGGCATCACCGCTCGCGGCCTGACGAGCGAAAGCATCGTCCTGAGCTCCTCCGAGCACGCGTGCCCGGAGACGTGGACCGGCGCGATCTCCTGGTGCAGCACCTCCGCCCCGGCTCGCGCCAGCCGGTTGATCGCGTCGTGGACCCGCAGCTCGTTTCCAGGAACCGGCTTCGCCGAGATGATCACCGTGTCACCTCGCTCGACCGCGACGTTCGCGTGGTCGTCGTACGCGATCCGCGTCAGCGCCGACATGGGCTCCCCCTGGCTCCCCGTGCAGAGGACGAGCACCTTGTTGGGCGGGAGCTCCATGGCCGCCTTGGGCGGCACGATCGAGTCGTCAGGGATCGAGAGATACCCGAGATTCCGGGCGATGTTGAGGTTTTTCCGCATCGAGCGACCGACGACCGCGATCTGACGGCCGCATTCGACGGCGACGTCGGCAGCCTGCTGCATGCGATGGATGTTCGAGGCGAACGATGCGACGAGAATGCGGCCCTTGCGCAGAGGCATGAGCGTGCGGAACGCCTCGCCGACCAGCCTCTCGGACCCCGTCATCCCCGGCCGCTCGGCATTCGTGGAGTCCCCGAGCATGAGGTCGACGCCGCGGTTGCCGATCTCGGCGAGCCTCCCCACGTCCGTCTTGAGCCCGTCGACCGGCGTGTGGTCGAGCTTCCAGTCGCCCGTGTGGACCACGCGGCCGGCGGGCGTCTCCAGGACGACTGCGACAGAGTCGGGGATGGAGTGCGCGACCCGCACGAACTCCACACGGAAGCGACCGAGCTCCAGCGGTGGGCCCTCCGGATCCGCCTCGACGAGCTCGGCCACAGCCGCTACGCCGTGCTCCTCAAGCTTCGACCGAACGAGGCCCAGTGTGAGGCGCGTCGCAATCACGCGCTCGACCTGCACCTCGCGCAGGACGTAGGGCAACGCTCCCACGTGATCCTCGTGGCCGTGCGTGAGGAGCACGGCGAGCACGCGGCGCCCCTCCAGGTACGAGAAGTCCGGGAGCACGAGATCGACGCCGAGATGCTCGTCTCGCGGGAAGGCGAGCCCGGCGTCGACGACGACGACGTCGTCGCCCAGCTCGTACACCGTCATGTTCTTGCCGACCTCGCCAAGGCCTCCCAGCGGGACGATGCGCAGCGTGTCGCTCACGGTCTGAGTGTACGGACGTTCTGGCGAGGCGGCGACGGGGCGGCGGCCGATCGAGCGACGGCGGTCAGGCGGCCGCGGGCTGGAGCAACCCCAGCCGCTCGAGGCATCCCTTGACCGCCCCGCGCTCCTCGGAGGTGGCTTCGACGAGCGGCAGCCGGTGGCCGCCGACGTCGTGACCGAGCAGGTTCAGCGCGGCCTTGATCGCAATCGGATTCGGCGCCACGCGCAGGAGATCGATCGCCGGGCGGAGCTCCTCGTCGAGAGCGCGGGCCCCCTCGACGTCCCCGGCCCGGAACCGGCGCAGCAGCTGGCGCACCTGCGGCCCGACCACGTGCGTGTGAACGCAGACGCCCCCGGTGCCGCCGAGCTCGAGGAACGGCATGATCAGATCGTCGTCTCCCGCGTACAGGTCGAGCCCGAGCTCGACGATTGCCCGGGCCTGGTCGAGATCGGGATTCGCCTGCTTCACAGCCTCGACGTTCGGGATCAGCGCCAGCTGGGCCATCGTGTCCGGCTCGATGTTGATCACGACGCGGCCGGGGATGTTGTAGACGACGAGCGGGCGGTCGGTCACCGCGGCGATGGCGCGGAAGTGCTCGACGATGCCGCGCGGCGGCGGCTTGTTGTAGTACGGCGTCACGACCAGGAAGCCGTCCACGTCGAGCTCGCCGGCGCTTTCGGTCAGGTGGATCGAATGCGCCGTCGAGTACGTGCCCGTCCCGGCGACAACGGTGGCGCGGTCGCCCACCTCCTCGACCGCCGCCGCGTACAGCGCGAAGCGCTCGTCGTCCGTGAGCGTCGGTGCCTCGCCGGTCGTGCCGGTGACCACGAGCCCGTCGGAGCCGTTGTCGACCAGGTAGACGGCAAGCTCGCGAAAACGCTCGAGATCGACGGATCCGTCTGGCTTGAAGGGCGTGACGATTGCGGTCAGGATCTCGCCCAGCACCCGGTCAATTCTACGCCCGAGGGAGGAACAGTGGCCAAGATTCTGAAGGAGTTCAAAGAGTTCCTCATGCAGGGGAACCTGATCACTCTGGCGATCGCATTCGTCATCGGCACCGCGTTCGCGAAGCTTCTCGAGTCCTTCGTTGCCGACATCATCACGCCCATTCTCGGTCTGATCTTCGGCAAGCCCGACTTCAGCGGACTGTCCTTCACGCTCAACAGCTCGCACTTCTTCTACGGCTCTTTCATCAACGCACTGATCACATTCGTCTCGATCGCGGCGGCGGTGTTCTTCTTCGTCGTCAAGCCGTACGAGATGATCCAGGCGCGCGGAGGGCCGGACGAGGCGGTTCCGAGCGACGAGGAACGCCGCCACCAGGAGCTCCTCGCGGCCTTGCGCGAGCGCGCTTAAGCGCCGGGAGCACCCGCGGCGTCGGCGAACACGCGGCGCAGGCTCTCGTCGAACAGGACGAACCGGATCTCGTCGAAGCGGTCGAGATACTCGCGGGCAGCGGCGATCGCGACGGGTGCCGCATGATCGGCGGGAAAGCCGTAGATCCCGCACGAGATTGCCGGGAACGCGACGGTTCGCGCACCCAGCTCGAGCGCGACCTCGAGCGACCGGCGATGGGCGGAGGCCAGCAGGTCGTGTTCGCCGGCTTGGCCGCCCCGCCACACGGGTCCCACGGCGTGAACGACCCAGCGTGCAGGCAGCCGCCCTGCGGTCGTCGCCTTCGCATCGCCGGTCTCGCAGCCGCCGAGCCGCCTGCAGGCCTCGCCGATCTCCGGCCCACCGGCGCGGTGGATCGCCCCGTCGACGCCACCCCCGCCGAGGAGGGACGAATTCGCCGCATTCACGATCGCGTCGACGCTCTGCTCCGTCAGATCACCGAGCACGACCGTCAGGTCGCCCATACTCCAACCCTTTATCACTTTCGCTTAGCGGCCGATAGACAGGGCGTGACCGCCGCACACACGAGCGAGATCCCGTACCGCCGGATTGGCTCCATCCTGGTCGGATGGAACCTGATCACCGAGTATCAGCTCGCGCAGGCACTCGCCGAGCAGGAGCAGACCGGACGGCTGCTCGGCGAGATTCTCGTCACGCACTACGGAGTCTCCCGGGTCGATCTTGCCGACGCGCTCGCGGAGCAGTGGCAGGAGGCGAACAGAGCGGCCACGGCTGCAATCGAGCGCAACGCCGCGCTCACCACGGTCGACGACGCCGAATCGGTCGACGGTCAGCTCGCAGAGGCCGATCTCCGCGTGCTGCTGGACGAGGCGGAGGCCGCGCGTGCCGAGCTCACGATCCGCACCGAGGAGCTCAGCAAGCGCCTGGCCACGCTGGAGACGCTCGTCGTCGGCGTCACGGAAGCGCTCGAGGAGATCCGCTCGACGACGCCCACGAACGGCGGCTCGCACCAAGGGACAGGCTCACAGCGGTCCGGCTCACGCCGCTCACAGGGTCGCGCAGGCCCCAAGCCCCAGCGCCCCGCCACGCCCTCGTAGCGACTTTCAGACCAAGGCGTCCAGGCCGACCGTAAGCCCCGGGGGCAGGTCGCGCACCCGCCCGAGCGCCTGCAGCACGCCGGGGACGAACGCCTCTCGCGACGTCGTGTCGTGGCGGAGCGTCAACGACTCCCCCGGCCCGCCGAAGATCACCTCCTGATGCGCGACGAGCCCGGGTAACCGGACCGAATGGATCACCGGCTCCGTGCCCATGCGCGCCGCGGTCGCCTTCGCCGTCCCGGAGGGAGCGTCCAGCTTCGTCTCGGCGTGCAGCTCGACGATCTCGGCACGCGGGAACGTCGAAGCCGCATGCTCCGAGAAGCGCATGAGCAGGAACGCCCCGACCGAGAAGTTGGGGGCGTGAAAGCACGGGAGACCCACGGCGCGGGCGTCTCGATCGACTGCTTCGGTGTCGAAACCCGTCGTCCCGATGACGACCGGCACACCGTCGTCGAGACACTGCCGCACGTTCGCCTCGACGGCGTCGGGCCGTGTGAAGTCGACCGCGGCATCGCACTCGGCGAGGCCGCCGACCCGCCCGTCCACGACCTCGTGTCCGGCGGCGGTCAGCGCCGGTCCGAGCACCGACCCGACCTTGCCGCCGAGGCCGAAGACTGCGACCTTCATGCGGCCTGGGCGAGGGCGTCGGGGTTCACGCGCGCGATCGCCTCGCGGAACCGCTCCTCGCTCGGCCCGATCCCCCCTGCCGAAAGACCTTCCGGCGCGAACAGCTCGGCAGCCAGGGCGACGACGTCGTCCGCCGTCACGGATTCGACCCGTTCGATCGTGTCCTCCACGGAGACGATGTCGACCCCCGTCGCGAGCGCCTTCCCGAGCCTCGTCATCCGGGTCGAGGTCGACTCGAGCGAGAGGAGCAACCGTCCCTTCACGTTCTCCTTGGCGCGGTCGAGCTCGCCTGCCCGGAGAGCACCGTCCGCGACGTCACGAAGCTCCGCCGCGACGATCTCCATGCACTCGCGAAGGTTCTCCTCGCGGGTGCCCACGTACAGGCCGACCTGACCGGCATCGACGAACTGCGCGGAGTACGTGTAGACGGAGTACGCCATGCCGCGCTTCTCGCGAATCTCCTGGAACAACCGGGAGGAGGCCGAGCCGCCGACGATCGCATCGAGCAGCGTCGCCGCATAGCGACGTTCGTCCGTTCGAGTGATACCTGGCGCCGCGAGGCACACGTGGTACTGCTCGGTGTCCTTGCGCCGGAACCGGGAGCGCGGCGGGCTCAGGCGTGGTGCGGGCTTGCGTGCCAGCCGCACAGGCTTTCCCACCGGCTCCACCCGTCCCGAGAGGAGGTCGACGAACGCATCGTGGTCGATGTGCCCCGCCGCGGCGATGACGATGTTGCCGCCCACGTAGGCGCCGCGGTGATAGGCCTGCAAGGCCCGCTTGCTCACCGATCCGATCACGTCGGCGTTGCCGATCACTGGGCGCCCGAGCGGATGGTCGCCGAACACGGCCTCCGAGGCGAGATCATGGACCAGGTCACTCGGGTTGTCGTCGACCATCGCGATCTCCTCGAGCACGACCTCGCGCTCGGAGTCGACGTCGTGGAAGCGCGGCCGGAAGACCATGTCCGTCATCACGTCGACCGCGACCTCGAGATGATCGTCCGGGACACGTGTGTAGACGACCGTAGTCTCGCGTGACGTGGCGGCGTTCAGCTCACCACCCATCGCATCGAACCGCTCCGCAATCTCCTGGGCGGTGAACCTCGACGATCCCTTGAAGAGCAAGTGCTCGATGAAGTGGGTGACGCCGGCGCGCGCCGGCGGCTCGTCGCGCGATCCGGCGCCGATCCAGAAGCCGATCGCCGCCGACCGCACGCCCTCGATTCGCTCGGTGATCACCCGGACGCCGGCGTCCAGCCTCGTCACGTGATAGCTGTCCATCGACCGCTGATCCTACGTGCGCGCGCTGCGCCCGCACGGCGCTCACGGCCGACTCGCTTGACCCCGACTCGGCGCAGGTGATCGCGCCGGGCGGCGACTCGATCCTGCAGCGGACAGCGGCCTCACCAAACGGACGGGTGCTGTCGACGTGGCCGGCGTCGCTGTTCACCGTCACGTGCGCCCCGGCCAGGCGAGTCGTCGACCCCAGCGGAGCCAAATACTGCTACCAGCAGGGCACCTCGATGGCATCTCCGCAGACGTGCGCCGGCGCCCTGTCCTACAACTCGTTCAACGGCCACGGCCAGATGAACGCCCTGCGGGCGGTCACCGGCAGCTGAGACGCACGATCGTGAGGGGGCCCCGCCCGCGGGGCCTCCTCCACGGTCATTCGTCCGTTCAGTCGCGGTCGCGGCGCGGGCCGCCGCGGCCGCGGTCGCGACCGCCCCGTCCACGGTCGCCGTCGCGGCGAGGACGCTCCTCCTCCGGCGGGCGCGGAGGTGCGGCTTTGGCACGCTCGATCAGCTCCTCGGGCTGGACGAGCGCCCCGTTCTCGTGCTTGGCCACGAGCTTCAGCCCGATCCGGCCGCGCTCGCGGTCGACCTCCTGGACGACCACGTCGAGCACGTCGCCGCGCGTGATCACGTCCTCGATGTGGGCAACGCGCCCGGGGCCGACGTTGGACACGTGCAGCAGTCCGTCGGTTCCCTTCTTGAGCTCGACGAAGGCGCCGAACTGCGTCGTCTTGACGACCTTGCCGGTGTAGGTGTCCCCCACCTCCGGATCCTTCGTGAGCGCGGTGATCGCCGACGCCGCGGCGTCCGCCTTCGTCCCCTCGGTGGCGTAGATGAGGATCGTGCCGTCTTCCTCGATGTCGATCTGCACCTCGTAGTCGGCCTCGAGCGCGCGGATCGTCTCGCCACCCTTCCCGATCACCATGCCGATGTACTCGGGGTTGATCTTGATGGTGGTGATCCGCGGCGCGTGGCCGGCCAGCTCGGTGCGCGGCTCGGAGATCGCCTCGAGCATCCGCCCGAGGATGAATTCGCGCGCCCGTTTCGCCTGCTCGAGCGCGTTCCGCATGATCTCCTGCGTGACGCCGGTGATCTTGATGTCCATCTGCAGGGCTGTGATGCCCTCCGCGGTGCCCGCGACCTTGAAGTCCATGTCGCCGAGGTGGTCCTCCGCTCCCTGAATGTCGGTGAGGATGACGTAGTCGTCACCCTCCTTGACGAGTCCCATGGCGATTCCGGAGACGGGCGCCTTGATGGGCACTCCGGCGTCCATGAGTGCCATCGTCGAGCCGCAGACCGAGCCCATCGACGACGAGCCGTTCGACTCGAGCGTCTCCGAGACGAGCCTGATCGTGTACGGGAACTCGTCGGCGGCGGGGATCATCGGCTCGAGCGCGCGCTGTGCGAGAGCACCGTGGCCGATGTCCCGCCGCTTCGGGCCGCGCATGAATCCCGTCTCCCCGACCGAGTAGGGCGGGAAGTTGTAGTGGTGGATGTAGCGGCGCTCGTTCTCGAGCGAGAGGTCGTCGATCCGCTGTCCCTCTTTCGCGGTGCCGAGCGTGCAGAGCGTCATGATCTGCGTCTGGCCGCGTGTGAAGAGGCCCGACCCGTGCGTTCGGGGCGAGACGCCCACCTCACATTCGATTGGGCGGATCTCCTCCGTGCCGCGACCGTCCGGGCGCCTCTTGTCGACGGCGATCTTCTTGCGGACGAGGTCCTTGTAGATCGTCTCGGCCGCGCGTTTGACGTATTGCTTGGTGACCGCGTCCTTGACGACGGGCTCCCCCTCGGCCGGGGCTGCCCCGACCGGGAACGGCAAGGCGACCTCTTCGAGTATCCGCCCGTAGAGAATGTCCCGCTTGCGGGACTTGAGCTCTTTCGAGTCCTGCTCCGCATCCGTGAGGATGCGCAAGTCGGGCTCGAACTGCTCGCGCACCGGGCCCTCGACCGCAGCAAGCCGCTTCTTCTCGAGGACGATCGCGAGGCCGTTGCGCACCTGCAGCTCCCGCACGATGTCCTCCTCGGTGGAGTCCATCGTGATCTCGGGCGTGTTCGCCGCGGCGAGCTCGTCGACGGCAACCTGCGCCTCGCGGAGCCCGTGCTCGGCGATCGCCGCAGCGATCTCCCCGCCGTGCTGCGCGGCCAGCTCCTCGGTCAGCTCGACGTCGATCCACTTCGGCTTGCCGACCTGTGCGCGGAGGTCGTCGATCGAGTCGCAGATGCGCCTGATCTCCCCATGCGCCAGTTCGAGCGCCGCGAGAATCTCGTCCTCGGGGATCTCGTCCCCGCCGGCCTCGACCATCGTCAGCGCGTCGCGAGTGCCGACGACGATCAGGTCGAGCGTGGAGTCGGCCTGTTGCTGCAGTGTGGGGTTGACGACGAGCTCTCCCTCGATCCGCGCGATGCGAACGGCCCCCACGGGGCCGAGGAACGGCAGCGGCGAGATCGCGAGCGCGGCCGAGGCGCCGTTGATGCAGAGAATGTCGTGCGGGACGACGAGGTCGGCCGAGAGGACCGTGCAGATGACCTGCACCTCGTTGCGAAACCCCTTCGGCCAGAGCGGCCGGATCGGCCGGTCGATCATGCGGGCGGTCAGGGTGGCGCGCTCCGTCGCCCGACCTTCGCGCTTGAAGAAACCGCCGGGGATCTTCCCGGCGGCGTACATCCGCTCCTCGACGTCGACGGTGAGCGGGAAGAAATCCGCGTCGGGACGCGTGTCTGCACGCCCGACCGACGTGGCCAGGATCATCGTGTCGCCGCTGCGTACGACGACGGCGCCGTCCGCTTGCTTGGCGAGCTTGCCCGTCTCGAAGTGGAGCTCCTGGCCCCCGACCTCGACGGACACCGCGGCGTAACGCCCGGTGGCAATGCTCATATGTCTGTTCCCTTCAGCTTCCGAGTTTCGGAAGGTGGAGGTTTGAGCCAGCCCCGCGTGGGCGGCGCTCGATCAAACGTCCACCTTCCGCCGGTGGGGAGCGCGACCTATCTGCGCAGGCCCAGCTCCTTGATGAGGGCGCGGTAGCCCTCGAGATCCGTCTTCTGCAGGTACGCGAGGAACCTGCGCCGGCGCCCGACCAGCTTCAGCAGGCCGCGACGCGAGTAGTGGTCCTTCGGATGGGTGCGGAGATGCTCGGTGAGGTCGTTGATGCGCTTCGTCAGCATCGCGACCTGAACCTCTGTCGATCCCGTGTCCTCCGCCGACCGGCCGTGTTTCGAGATCAACTCCTGCTTGGCTTCCTTGGTGAGGGCCACGATGTCCTTTCTGTCGTCGTCTCCGCAATCCCCGCCGACCGTCTGCAGACATCGCGTGCAGGCATACACGGCCGGCCGAGAGTGCGGTCAACGTGAAAGGCTAGCAGTCGCCATGAAAGTTGCCGTTCTGGACGACTATCAAGGCGCAGTCGAGACCCTCGACTGCTTCTCGAGGCTGGCGGGTCACGACGTGACCGTGTATCGGGACTCCGTCAGGGATGTCACGGCGCTCGCCGCGCGCCTGGAGCCTCTCGAGGCGCTCGTTCTCATCCGGGAGCGGACGCGAATGCCGAGGGAGCTGCTCGAGCGGCTCCCGGCCCTTCGGCTCATCGCGCAGACCGGGCGCGGCACCCCGCACATCGACATCGACGCCTGCACGGAACTCGGCATCGCCGTCTCGATCGGCGAGGGCTCACCGATCGCGCCGGCCGAGCTGACGTGGGGGCTGATCCTCGCGGCGGCGAGGCACATTCCGGCCGAGGTCGCCGCGACCCGGCGCGGGCGGTGGCAGACCTCGCTCGGCTGGGAGCTCGCCGGCAGGACGCTCGGGATCTACGGATACGGGTCGATCGGCGAGATCGTCGCCGGCTACGGGCGAGGATTCGCGATGCACGTGCTCGTCACCGGGCGGCAGCGCTCGCTCGAACGGGCGGAGGCTGCGGGCTTCGAGACGACCGACCGCGCGACGCTCTTCCGCGAGTCGGACGTCCTCAGCCTGCATCTGAAGCTGACGGACGAGACCAGGGGCATCGTGACGGCAGCCGACCTGGCCACGATGAAGCCGGCGTCGCTCCTCGCCAACACGTCGCGGTCGGCCCTCGTCGAGCGCGGGGCGCTGGTCGAGGCGCTGCGACGGGGGCGCCCCGGCCAGGCTGCCGTCGATGTCTTCGACGAGGAGCCCGTGCCCGACGACGATCCGCTTCCCCGGCTCGACAACGTCGTCGGCACGCCCCACCTCGGCTACGTCACCCGCGAGAGCTACGAGCTCTACTTCGGGCAGGCGTTCGACCAGGTCAACACCTTTGCCGCCGGCGAGCCGGTCGACGTCGTCAACCCCGCGTCGCTCGAGCGCTCCTAGTGGTCTCTCCGGGAAATACGGGCGTGATTCGCCGGCGAAAACCGAGCAGGGCAAGGACGCAGGGAGCCCGCGTACTGGACAAGTACGCGGGCGACCGAGGACACAGCCCTCCGAC
>JACXTT010007421.1_pt1 | contig 15435 bp, 11 predicted proteins | sample 9270951 | NCBI WGS metagenome assembly JACXTT01 (sample SAMN15532306, study PRJNA645909) | rock metagenome | isolation source: weathered quartz diorite | place: Puerto Rico | collected 2017-06-21 | reverse complement strand
ACGATACCGGACGCGGTCTTGGTTTCATTGTCCAGACGCTTCACGATCACACGGTCGTGCAAAGGACGCAGATTCATACGGACTCCTAGATACAAAAGTGAGTTTTGATTCACAAGCGAACCGCGATCAGGGTCGGCGGCCGCGGAATTTCGGGTACCGCAGGGAGCTGTTAGCACTCACCCCCAGCGAGTGCTAATTATAGGGACGGGGTATGGCCATTTCAAGACAGGGACTTGATGGGGGTTTTCCCTTGGTCGTTGGCGGGGGGCCTTTGGCGGGCTTTGCGACGGCCTGCGCGATCTCTGGAGTGCGCCGATTAGTGCCCAATAATGCACATCAAGAGGCAGCGAAATTTGAGCCAGACGGTCACTCGCGCCCCTATTCTATGTGAAGTCAGCGTTCCTTCTTGCCGATGAACACCATGCGCAGCGCCGGCACGATGACCAGCAGCATCAGCGGCCCGATCAGCCAGCGCTGGGCGGCGGCTGGTGGAACCGTCCCGAATCGTCAGGGGATGGTGTCACGCCGCCGCTGGCATCGCGCCTGGCAGGCGAACGGTGAATCGGGAGCCCTCGCCTTCTGCACTTGCGACCGACACCGTGCCGCCGTGCAGTTCGGCGGCCAGCCTGACGATATAGAGCCCCACCCCGGCCCCCGCGGTGCCAGAGACGTTGCGCCCGCGCACGTAGCGCTCGAATACCTGGACGAGATCGGCGTCGGGAATCCCGATACCGCGATCGGCAACGCTGACCAGCACGGCATCGGCATCCATCGACACGTCAACCGTGACCGCTGCCCCCGGCGGCGAATACTTGATGGCGTTGCCGACCAGGTTGTTGAACGCCTGGAACAGCAGCCGGGCATCCCCGCTGTAGATTTCCGGCACGTCGGCCGCCCATTGCTCGATGATGGTTGCGTCCGCCCGGCTTTCGCGATGCATGTCGCAGACCTCCTGCACCAGCAGGCGCAGCGAAAAATCGGAACGCTGCAGCGCGCCCGGTGTAGCCGCATCGAGCAGTTGCGATGCGCCCAGCATGTCGTCGATGAGCCGGGTCATCCTCCTGACGGATGCACGGATCCTGCCGCTGCGATCGGTCACCTGCTCCGGCGACAATGGCGCCTTCATATGGCTGAGCCGCTGCGCGTGGCCATCGATCACGGTCAGCGGCGTACGGAATTCGTGCGACACCATCGAGACGAAATTGCGCTGCAGCTCCGCCATGCGCCGCTCGTTGGCCAGTGTCGCTTCCAGGGTCTGCGCCTGGGCCGTGAGCGCCGCGCGGCTTTGCCCCAGCGCCACGGTGTTGTCGCGAAACCTCAGCACGGCCCGCGCGATCTCGCCGACTTCATCGGGACGCCCGGTCGACGGGATATCCAGGTCGGTCTCGTCATCGGTGATCCGGTGCATCCGGTCCACCAGCTCCGCGATCGGGTTGGTCACCGCCGTGATGAAATAGATCACGCCCGCAATCATCAGCAGCGCGGCGACGATGATGCCGATCACGATCAGGTCGTGTGCACGGCGATACGCCTGCGCTTCCTGCAAGGTCGCATCGTTGGCGCCGACGACGTTGCGTTCCGTCAGTGTCGCCAGTGTACTGTTGGCCAGGTTGAACGCGCGCCGCGACGCCTGATAATAGAGCGCGATAGCCTCGGCCTTGTCATCGTGCTGCGCCAACTCCATGACGCGGTTCGCCAGCTCGCGATAGGCAAGCCACTGATCGATGAACTGCGCATAAAGCCCGAGTTCGGGCGCATCGTGCTCGATCTTCCGGTAGCGGTCATTGGCTTGCTCGATCGTCGCATCGAGCTCGGCAAGCAGTTGCTCGGTCCGGCGCCGGTCCTTCCCGCTGCGTGCGGTCAGCAGTTCGCCTTCGGTGGCACGAAAGTCCGAGATGACATTGTTCAGGTCGCCAAGTATCCGGTCGCTGAGCAGCCAATGACCGCTGATCTGTGCGGAGACATTGTGAAAGCTGCTCAAACGGTTGATACTGAAAGCGCCCAGTCCCACGACCAGAAGCAGGAACAGCACGAAGATCAACGGCAGCCGGATGCGCAGCCGCTTGAATGATGCAAGCGATGCCGCAGCTCCGCCGGACCACGGCAATCCAATGTTTCGAGTCAGGTTCTGCATGGTGCCCTTCTAAATCCGTCATTAACCTGGAGGCAGCCGGTCGCGGCCTCCGACGCCATCCGTCATGTCTACCCCTTCCACTTCCACCGACAACGCGCCACGACACATCCTGTGCATTGAAGACGATGCCGAGACCGCTGCGCTGATCGCCGAAGAACTGGTCGAACGGGGTTATCAGGTCACGGTCGAGCATGACGGCCGGTCCGGCTTCGCGTCGGTCCTGCGCGCACCGCCCGATCTGGTCCTGTGCGACGTCGGCATGCCCGTCATGGACGGCTTCGAGCTGCTGACCCGGCTGCGCGCCCTGGCACCGCGCTTTGCCGGGATCCCGTTCGTCTTCCTCACTGCGCTGGCGCAACGCGACGCCGAACTCAAGGGCCGGCGCCTCGGCGCCGACGACTACGTGACCAAGCCCGTCGACTTCGACATTCTCCAGAGCATCATCGACGCCCGCCTCGCACGCATCGGAACGGCCCCGCACCGCGCGCCGCTGCACGTTGCACTGAGCGAGCGGGAAATCGAAGCGCTCTCGTGGTCAGCGCGCGGCAAGACCTCGGGCGAGATCGCCACGATCCTGGGCCTGTCGAAGCGCACCGTGGATTTCCACATCGACAACGCGCGCGAGAAGCTGGGCGTGGCCACACGCGTCGAAGCCGTCGTTCGCGCCACCCGGGAAGGGCTGATTGGCCCATGATGCGTCCGTGGCGGCTGGACACAGCCTGCCACGGCATTGTACGGTCTCGCCTCGCGGCCGATAAGGTGCCTGACGCGGCGTCGGAGACATGACTGTGCACACGGTCCGCAGTGCAGAAAGGACTCCTTGCCTTTCCCGTCCGGGCCCTCGCCCACCCGATAAATGCGCCTTTTGCTGACTTTCACCGCTCGGCAGAAGTGACGCGTCGGCCAAGCCGTGAAGCAGCCGCGCGCACCAGGCACGACACCGCTGTCAGACATCCTCCCCCCACCATTCGGCCCAACCCCGACATCCCCGACCCCATCTCCCCGCTAGATTGAACCCTGCGCCCGGCGACCCGCTGGATCACAGGTGCCGCTAGCTGCTCCCGTGCAACGGCCTGCCGGTCGCATCCGACAACAACCCTGATGAGGTTCCAAATGGATCTGAAAAAGCCCGTCCGTCCGACCCATGTGGCCGGCGCACTCGCCGCGGTCCTGGCCGGTCTGAGTTGTGCCGCCGCCTTGGCCCAGACTCCCGCTACCCCGGCCACGCCAGCCGGTGCGCAAGGCGTGCCGCCAGGCTTGACGCAGGTTGAACCACCGAAGGATCCGCTGGTGGAACGCCGCGAGGCCCGCAAGAAGGCGGCCGATGAATACAAGGCCACCAAGAAGACTGCCAAGGGCGAGTACAAGCAGGACGTCAACGCAGCCAAGCAGGAACGCAAGACCGAGAACCAGGCCGCGGATGCGGCCGCCCGCCAGGAACTCTCTGCGCCTAAGCAGTAGCCATTAGCAGCAATTTGCTGGCAGTGGACTGGCAAGCCACTGCCAGCGCCGCGATCGCCAGCCGGATACGACCGGCTTGTACCCGCCCATATCCGGCCTAGACTCTAGTAGCACGCACCGCAGGCAATCGCGCAGCGGAGGCGCTGCCCGAAATGCCCGCTTCCCGCTTGCTTCCATCGCTGGCAGGCCTCTTCCTGCAAGGCCTGGTGGGGGCAGCGTGCTGCTTCTGCCCGCTTGCCGCCGCGCAGCAAAAGTCCGCGCCAGCCTCCGCGCCGACAGCGGCCGCGCCAGCCGCCAGAACCGATGCCACCGCCGTACGCGGACTCAACCTGACCAACAAACCCTGGAAGGGCGATTTCGATGCAATGATCGATCGCCACGTCATCCGCGTGCTAGTGCCCTACAGCCGCACGCTGTACTTCAGCGACAAGGGGCACGAAAACGGCCTCACCGCCGGACTAGTGCGGGACTTCGAGCGCTACCTGAACAAGACCTACGCCAGCCGCCTTGGCAAGCGCCCTCTGACGGTCATCATCATCCCGACAACGCGCGACCGACTGCTGCCCGACCTGGCCGCTGGCCTGGGCGACATTGCCGCCGGCAACCTGACCGAGACCGAATCCCGGCTCAAGCTGGTCGACTTCGCCGCGCCACGCGACCGCAAGCCGGTGCGCGAACTGGTCGTCACCGGGCCCAAGGCACCCGCGCTGTCCAGCCTTGTCGACCTGTCCGGCAAGACCGTGCACGTGCGGCGCACCAGCAGCTACTACGAAAGCCTGACGCTCCTGAACGACAGCCTGCGCCAGACCGGCAAGGCACCCGTGAAACTTGTGCTGCTGCCCGACGCGCTCGAAGACGAAGATGCCATGGAGATGGTCAATGCCGGGCTGTTGCAGATCATCGTGGTGGACGACTGGAAAGCCGCGATGTGGGCGCAGATCCTGCCCAAGATCAAGGTGCGCGAGGACCTCGTGGTTCGCGCCGCGGGCTATGTCGGCTGGGCCTTCCGCAAGAACAGTCCACAGTTGCGTGTGGCGATCGATGATTTCTACGTCAACCACCTGAAGAAGCACGGTGTCGCGGAATACCGGCTCAAGCAGCTGATGAAGAGCGTCAAGCAGATCCGCAACAACACCAATGACGCGGAATACAAGCGCTTCGAGCAGACCGTCGCCTTCTTCGAGAAGTACGGCAAGGACTACAGCTTCGACCCGCTGATGCTGGCCGCGCAGGGGTTCCAGGAATCGCAGCTGAACCAGAAGGCCCGCAGCCATGTGGGCGCCATCGGCGTCATGCAGGTCATGCCAGCCACCGGCAAGGAACTCAACGTAGGCAACATCCAGGAAACCGAGTCGAACATCCATGCTGGCACCAAGTACATGGACAAGCTGATGACGCGGTATTTCCCCGATGCGCACTTCTCCGAAGCGAACCGCCCGCTCTTTGCCTTCGCCAGCTACAACGCCGGCCCCGGCAATATCGCGAAAATGCGCAAGGAGGCCGCGGCGCGCGGCCTGGATCCTGACAAGTGGTTCAACAACGTGGAGATCGTGGTGGCCGAGAAGATCGGCATTGAAACCACGACCTATGTGCGGAACATCTACAAGTACTATGCCGCCTACCGCCTGATACAGGACATGCAGGCCACGCGGGCGCGGGCGATCAAGGAAGTCAGCAAATAGGCCATGCCCTATACCGCGGACAGCCCTGTGCGGGGCCGTTCCGCCGCCATGCGTTCAGTCGGCCAGCCCGCTGGCGTCGACATAGCCAAGCGCTTCGGTCACCGCCAGCCGCGCCTTGAGCACGTAGCAGACACGGCGGTCGCGGATGGCCAGCGTGACCACGTTGGCCTGCAGCATTTCCTCGAACAGATGGCCGGCGCGCTTGATGGGCAGCCCGGCCAGTTGCGCGAGGTCGGCCGCGGGCAGCCCCTCTTCGCCTGCCTGCAGCAGCGCCCGGCAGATCTTCACGCGAGCGGGTTCGGTCATCAGCGCCATGGTCAGCGCGCTTTCCTGGGTCTCCATGGACACACCTCGGTTCTTCGGGCAGGCGCCGCCGCCCTCGCTTTTTTCACGTTCTACGCGGGCCGGGCGGCAAAGGCAATAGGGCCCGCCCGCGGCTGCACGATTACAACACGCAGCCGTCAGGCCCGCAGACGGGTGATGCGCCGCCGGCGCCGCTGGTGTTGGCCTGCAACTGCTGGGCAAGCCATGCCTGCCATGCGTCGGGCTTGCCGAGGTAAGGGCCGAAGTCGAGCACGCGGTAGCCGCCTTCCGTTTCGAGCGCGAAGGTCGGAAAACCCCGCCCACCCAGCGCGTCCAGCAGGCGCCGGCTGTCGTCGATATGGCGAGCGACCGGTGCGCCGGCCGCCGCGCTATAGGCTGCGTCGAATGCCTGCGGCGTCATGCCGAGTTCCGCGGCCAGCGTGGCCAGCACCTCAGGCCGGGCGATCTGCCGCCCTTCCACATAGTGCGCCTGCTGGATGCGCTTGAGCATGGCGGGCGCCAGGTCCTGCGGCGCACCGGCCGACAAGGCGGCGGCGGCCAGGATCGCGGTAATCGGCGGCTCGGAATCGAATACGGCCTGCGGATCGCACAGCAGGCCGTTGAAATAGGCGTCGCCGAACGGCTGGCCCGTGAGCGCGTGGATGCGCCGGTCATGCGGCATCACATAGTTGCGCAGCGCCGGGGTCACCGGCTGGCGTTGCGCCCCGGCCATCATGCCGCCGGCATGCAGCGCCAGCGCCAGGCCGGACACGGCCTGGGCGGCCTGCACCAGCGGCGCGGCGGCATAGCACCAGCCGCACAGGGGATCGTAGAGGTAATGAAGGGTTGCGGTCGTCGTCATGCCGCCATGATAGCGCCGGAGGCGGCATGCACCTCCGGCGCGGAGCGGGCTGGTCAGGCCAGCACGAACGGCAACTGGCGCTGCCGCTTGCCCGTCAGCACGAACAGCGCATTGGCGACCGCCGGGGCAATCGGCGGCACGCCCGGCTCGCCCAGGCCGGTGGGCGGATCCTGCGAGGGCACGAAGAACACGTCGACCACGGGCGCGTCGGTGATCCGCGGCGGCGGGTAGTCGGGGAAGTTGCTGTTCTTCACCACGCCGTTCTCGATCTCGATGGCAAACCCCGGGCGCGTCATCGCCAGCCCGAAGATGCAGGCGCCCTGGATCTGCGCCTCGGCCGACATCGGGTTGACCACGCGGTTGGCATGCACGCCCGCAGTCACGCGGTGCACGCGCGGCTCGCCCTTGACCAGCGAGACCTCGGCCACATGGGCCACCACCGAGTTGAACGACTCATGCACCGCCACGCCCCAGGCATGCCCCTTGGGCAGCTTGCGCTTGCCATAGCCGGACTTCTCCACCGCCAGCTGCAACGCGGCGCGATGGCGCGCGTGCTTGCTCTCGTCCAGCCGCGCCAGGCGGTAGGCCACCGGGTCCTGCTTCGCCGCCGCGGCCATTTCGTCCACGAGCGTTTCCTTGACGTAGGCGGTATGCGTATTGCCGACCGAGCGCCACCACAGCACCGGCACGTCCACCTGCGGGTGGTGCACCGCGAGCTGCATCGGCAGGTTGTAGTCGTTCTCGAGCAGGCCTTCGGTCATGGTCGCGTCCACGCCGTTCTTGACCATGAACGGCTCGAACGGCGTGCCCTTCAGGATCGACTGGCCGACGATGGTGTGCTGCCAGCCCACCACCTTGCCGTGCGCGTCCAGGCCGATGCGGGCGCGGTGCACATGCAGCGGACGATAGTAGCCGCCGCGGATGTCGTCCTCGCGGCTCCAGATCACCTTGACGGGTTCGGTGTGGCCGTTGGCGACCCAGGCACGCAGTACATTGGCAGCTTCCACCAGGTAGTCCGAGGTGGGCACCGCGCGGCGGCCAAAGCCGCCGCCCGCCATCATGGTGTTGAGCGTGACCTTGTCCGGTCGCAGTTCGAGCACGCGTGCCACGGCTGCCTGGTCCACGGTCTGGAACTGGGAACCGACCGACACCTTGACGGCCTGCACCTTGCTGCTGACCACCGTGGGCTGCAGCGTGCAGTTGAGCGGCTCCATCGGCGCGTGGGCGAGGTACGGGAACCGGTATTCGGCTTCGATCTTGCGCGCCGCGCCGTTCACGGCCGCGGCGATATCGCCCTCCCCGGCGCGCGCCACAGTACCGGGCTGCGCGGCCAGCTTCGCGTATTCCTGGAACAGCGCCCGCGACGACACCTTCGAGCCGGTGTCTTCCCACTCGATCTGCAGCGCCTCGCGCGCCTGTTTGGCCGGCCAGTAGCCGTCGGCCACCACCGCCACGCCGGTACCGCCGCGGTCCACGGGCACCTGCATCACGTCTCTCACGCCCTTGATCGCGCGCGCCTTGTCGGCATTGAACGACTTGACCTTGCCGCCGAAGCGCGGCGGACGCGCCACCACGGCCACCTTCATGTCCTTCACGCGCGTATCGATGCCGAACGCGGGCTTGCCCTCCAGCTTGCCGCGCGAATCGAGCCGCGGCGTGGGCTTGCCCACCAGCCGGAACTGCGACGGGTCCTTCAGGTGCACGTGCTGTGGCACCGGCATCTCCATGGCCCCGGGCGCCAGTTCGCCGAATGTGGCACGCCGGCTGCCCGAGGTGACCACGCCCAGCTCGACCTTGCAACTGGCGGGATCGACCTGCCATTGCTGCGCCGCCGCAGCGACCAGCATGGCTCGGGCGCGCGCACCGAGTTCGCGATACTGCTGGAACGAATGGTTGATGGCAGTCGAGCCGCCGGTCATCTGCATGCCGAAGCCTGGGTCCTTGTACGGATCGCCGGCGGGGGCCAGCGCGGCGCGCACGTTGCGCCAGTCCACATCCAGTTCTTCGGCCAGCGCCATGGGCAGCGCGGTGTGCACGCCCTGGCCGAATTCCAGCCGGTTCACCGCGATCGTCACCGTGTTGTCCGGGGCGATGACCAGGAACGCCTGCGGCGCCGATGGCGGGGCCTTCGGTGCGCCGCCTTCCTGTGCCTGCGCGACGGGCACCATGCCCAGCGCCAGGCCGCCGCCGGCCAGGCCGGTCAGCTTGAGGAAACTGCGGCGATCCAGCGTCGCCACGCCGGTGTCGCCGATGCTGTCGGTATTGCCAGCCTGCGCCTTGCTTGCGCCGGCCAGGGCCTCGAGTCCACGAATACGCATGTCACGCACCTCCGCTCAGGCCAGCGCTCGGGCCGCGTCCTTGATCGCGGCCCGGATGCGCTGGTAGGTGCCGCAGCGGCACAGGTTGCCGGCCATGGCCTGGTCGATGTCGGCATCGGTGGGCCGGGGCTTGGCGCGCAGCAGTCCCACCGCGCTCATCACCTGCCCGTTCTGGCAGTAGCCGCACTGGGCCACGTCATGCTTGATCCATGCGTCGAGCACCGCGCGGCCGACCTTGTCGGCATTCACGCCCTCGATGGTGGTGATGCGCGCACCGGCCGCCGCCGAGACCGGCGTCACGCAGCTGCGCGTGGCCTGGCCATTGATATGGACCGTGCAGGCGCCGCACGCGGCCATGCCGCAGCCGAATTTGGTCCCGGTCAGGTCAAGGTTGTCACGCAAGGCCCACAGCAGCGGCGTGGACGGATCCACGTCGACTTCCTGCGCCTTGCCGTTGATATTGAGGGTGGTCATGCGGGGACACTCCTTGGGTACGTTGCCCGTTGTTCTTGTTGACACGCCGCGGCACGGCCATTGACCGGCCGCTGCGGACAAATGAGCATAGTGCAATTCCGGTCACCTTGCCGGCAGGGGCGTGCCGTGCGGGCGTCATGCACGAACTTTGTGCAACCGGGCACGGTCAGTCAGAAGATCAGGGCTCGCAACCGGCCGCCGCAGCAACAGTGACACCCACTATTCCAGAATCCCGCGACCGCGCCGTCGCGACACTCGACAGCATCCAGGCCCTGCGTGGCCTGGCTGCCGCCTATGTCTTGCTGTACCACTCCGGCCTGACGCTGGGCACCGCGCACACGCCCGTGCTTGGCTGGCTCACCGCCAACGTCATCAAGCGCGGCCATGTCGGCGTGGACGTGTTCTTCGTCATCAGCGGCTTCATCATCGCGTGGGTCGCGGTGCTGGCACGGCCGCGGCCCGAAACGCCGCTCAGCTTCGTGATCCGGCGGTGCTGCCGGCTGGCGCCGCCGTACTGGACCATGTCGATCATCCACGCGCTGCTGCTGAACCCGGTCACGCCTGCGGTGTTCGCGGCGTCGCTGGCCTTCCTGCCCACCAGTACCGGCCATGCGCCCTATTACGGCTATCCGGCGCTGTACGTAGGGTGGTCGCTCAACTACGAGATGGCCTTTTATGGCGCCTTCGCACTCGGGCTGTGGCTCGCGGGCCGGCGCGCGCTGTGGGTGGTGCTGGCGCTGTTCGTCCTGTTCACGCTGGCGCTGCCATGGTGGCGTTTCGGCGCGCCGGTCATGGATCCCGCACAGGGCTATCCGTTTGCGTGGCCGTGGGTGGCCATGGCAAGCAATCCGCTGGTGCTGGAGTTCCTGCTCGGCTGCCTGCTGGCGTGGGCCTATGCGCGCTGGCGCCACCTGCTCACGCGCGGCGCCGCGTGGGCGATGCTGGCGATCGGCACCGGCTGGTTCCTGGCATCGCTGCCGCTGGTCGGGCCGGACTTCAGCCTGGCGGGCCGCGGACTGCCTGCGGCAGCGCTGCTGGCCGGCGCGGTCGCGGCCGAGCATACCGGCCTGCTGCGCGTGCCGCGCACGCTGGTGTGGCTCGGCGAGCTGTCGTACGCCCTCTACCTGGTCCATCCCACGGTGATCGAGGGTGTCAAGCGGCTGATGCCCGAACTCACGCCGGACCAGTACGGGCTGCAGCTTGCGCGTTTCGCCATCGACGCCGCGCTCGCGCTGTTGCTGGCGATGCTGCTGCACCGCTGGGTCGAGCTGCCCGGCATCGCGGCCGGCCGGCACTGGGCCCGCCGGCAAGGCTGATCGCTCAGTTCCGCAAACTGGCCAGGTACAGGTAGAGCGCGGTCAGGTCGGTGTCGTTCATGCGGCCGAAGGAATCGAACGGCATCACGGTGCTGATGGGCGAGCCGTCGGGCCGCTTGCCGCTGCGCATCATGGCGATGAACGCGGCGGCATGGCCGTAGCGCGCCATCGCGCCCCCTGACAAGGGCCGCAGGTCCGCCGCGGGCGGCCAGTCGGGCGGGGCGCCGGGAATCTTGCCGCCGCGCAGGTCGGCGCGGTGGCAACCCTGGCAGGCATTGGCCACGTAGCCGCCGTACTGCGCCGTCACCGAAGGCTCGATCGCCGGCGTCGGCGGCAGCTGGTGGTCGATCTTGGAAGCCGCGTCGCGGATGAAGCCCGCGCCGTACATGGCGCGCACGAACCACGGCATGCGGATCTCGGCGGGCGCGCCGAGACCCGCGGGCAGACTGCGCAGATAGGCCACCAGCGCGGCCAGGTCGTCGTCACTGAGCCGGTTGTAGTCTTCGCTGGGCATGACCAGCAGCGGCCGGCCCGACGGCGCGATGCCGTGGCGGATGCTGCGAACCCAGTCGATCGGCTCGTACCGCGCGATCTCCGGGTTGCCGCGCGTGAGGTCGGGCGCGCGCACCTGCAGTCCGCCCGGGTCGTCGAACACCTGGCGCCCGCCCGCCGCGGCGCCGTGGCACGCCATGCAGCCACGCGATTCGAACAGGTATTTGCCCTGGGCGATGCTGGCGGCATCGTCGCGATAGGCCACCGGCGCGATCCTCACCGCGATGGTGCGCCCGGCCTTCTGGTCGCCGATCAGCATGGCGCCATAGACCACCCCGGCCGCGGCCACGACCACGCCGGCCAGCGACCAGGCCGCCACACGCAGATAACGAGCCATGCTGCTTCCCCCGAGCGGACATCGCGCCGCCCATGCGGCGCAGACGTATCAGATTGCAGCGGGCCGGCATCGCCGTGTCTGTGGGGAAAGGCACACTTGCCCAGGGGCAGCGCGGTCAGCCAAGGCCTTCCGGCGCGCGGTCGATGAAGCCGGTCATGCGCTGCAGCCGGCCGTCCACGCCGACCGTCGCGAAATCCGTGCCGACCACCAGCGCGGCTTCGCCATCCGGACCCAGTTCCCAGGTAAAGCGCAAATGCGGTCCATGGGCATCCACGGGCGTGACACGGCGAAAGCGCAAGCCCGGAAAGCGCGACTGCACGCCGGCGATCATCGCGTCGATGCCGGCATGGCCGTCCCCGCGCATGAGCGGATCGACATAGGTGGCCGATTCGGTCCAGGCCAGCGCGATCAGCTCGCGGCGCCGGGCGGCGTCGGTCTCGTTCCAGGCGGCCAGGTAGCGGTCGGCCAGGGTGCTCGGGTCGGCGGCGTGGGGGGTGGCGGACATTGCATTCTCCTTACAGGGTGGAAACGATGGCGGGCTGCCATGGCTGCATAATGGCCGCGCGCCCGCGGCACGGCGATTACCCGTGAGGTCATCGCCGCGACGACGTCCGCGGTTGGCGCCGCCATACCAAAAAACGGGCACCAGCACCAGTGGCAACAGGCACGGTACCTGCCTGCTGTCTCCGCGCTGCCCGCCGTGCCCGAGCCGATACAGTGGCGCTACGCTGGGGCCCGGTACGCCCTGACGACGTTGAACCTACGCTCCTGCCTGCCAGAACCGTCCATGACGCCTGACCCGGTCGATACGGCCGCCCCCTCCATTGGCGCCCCGCTGCGCCGCTGGCTGCCCATGCTGATCTGCGGCATGGGCTACTTCGCCCTGGCCGCGCTGGGCATCTGGCTGGCGCGCCTGCCCGGCAGCGTGGCCACGCTGTGGTTGCCCAACGCCTTTTGCCTGGGCCTGATGCTGCACCGCCCGCGCGCGGAGGCGCCGTGGCTGCTTGCCAGCATGGTGTGCGCCAACCTGGCCGCCAACTGCCTGTTTCTCGACGGCCTGGACAGCGCGGTGCTGCTGGCCGGCGCGAACCTGTTCGAGGTCGCCTGGACCGCACGGCTGCTGCGCTTTGTCTCCGCGCATGCCGGCGCGGAGCGCCTGGGCCCGCTCGGCCATTTCGCGCTCACGCTCGGCGTGGCCTGTGTGCTGGGGCCGGCGCTGGGCGCCACGGCGGGCTCGGCGGCACTGACCTGGATCGCCGGCACGCGCTTTGCCAGCATCTGGTGGATCTGGTGGCAGGCGGGCGCGCTTGGCATGGTGGTCCTGCTGCCGCTCGCGCTGACCGTCAACGCGGCGCGCGAGCGCGCCACGTTCGCGCGCAAGATGCTGTTGCCGCAGGCCGGCCTGCTTGCGCTGTGCCTGGCCATTGGCCTGTTCGCGCTGCGGCAGGGCCACGATCCGTTCGTCGCCATGTCGTTGCCGCTGGTGCTGGCGGCCATGTTCGCCAATCCGTTCGGCACGGCGCTGCTGACGCTGCTGGCCACGCTGGCCATGGAACTGGCCGCGGTGGCGGCGCAGGTGCAGCAGTCGGTGCCGCTGTCGGCGGCGCTGATCATGGTGTTCCCGGTCTGCATCGCCTACCTGGCCGAGCAGAACCGCCATGGCCGCGCCAGCCTGCACAGCAGCGACCAGCGCTTCCGCCTGGCCATGGAGCATTCGGCCATCGGCATGGCCCTGACCGGGCTGGACGGCCGCTGGCAGACCGTGAACCGCGCGCTGACGGACCTGCTCGGCTACAGCCCGGCGCAGCTGCACCGGCAGCGCTTCCAGGACATCACCCACCCCGACGATCTGGACGCCGACCTGCGCCAGGTGCAGCGGCTGCTGGCCGGCGAGATCGAGTCCTACCGCATGGAAAAGCGCTTCCTGCACCAGGACGGCGAGTACCGCTGGGCCTTGCTGGCGGTGTCGCTGGTGCGCGACCAGGAAAGCCGGAACCCCCAGCATTTCATTGCGCAGATCGAGGATATCCACACGCGCAAGCTCGCCCAGGAGCAGTTCGAGCAGCTTTCGCGCCGCACCCAGCTCGCGGTGGAAGCGGGCGGCGTCGGCATCTGGGAATGGGATTTCACCAGTTCCGGCATCACCTGGGATGCCCGCATGCACGCCTTGCACGGCACCGACGCCGCGCACGGCGCGCCGGGCATCGCGCAGTGGATTGCCATGCTCCATCCCGAAGACGTGGCGCGCGTGAACGGCGAGATGCGCAAGGCCATCCGTGGCCAGAAGCCGTTCGACACCGCCTACCGCGTGGTGTGGCCCGACGGCGAGGTGCGCCACGTACGCGCCATGGCCAATGTCACGCGCAAGGACGACGGCACCGCGCATGCGCTGGTGGGCACGAATTGGGACATCACCGAGCAACGCCGCCTGACCGAGGCGCTGTTCGAGGAGAAGGAGCGCCTGCACATCACGCTGCAGTCGATCGGCGACGCCGTGATCTGCACCGACGCCGGCATGCGCGTGACCTTCATGAACCCGATTGCCGAGCAGCTCACGGGCTGGAACATGGCCAGCGCGAGCGGCCTGCCGCTCGAGCGCGTGTTCCGCATCGTCGATGAAATCACCGGGCTGGCCATCCCCAGCCCGGTCGAAGCCTGCCTGCAGACGCTCTCGCCCGCCTACCTGCAGGAGGGCGCGGTACTGCAAAGCCTGACCGGCGAGCGCCACGACGTGCAGGATTCCGCTGCGCCGGTGCTGACCGCGGCCGGCGACGTGCTAGGCGCCGTGCTGGTGTTCCAGGACATCACCACGGCCCGCGCGCTGCAGCGCGAGCTGGCCCATTCGGCCATGCACGACGCGCTCACCGGGCTGCCCAACCGCACGTGGTTCGAGAAGCGGCTGCGCGAGGCCTGCGACGCCGCGCGCACGCAGGGCCACCGCGCCGCGCTGTGCTTCATCGACCTGGACCGGTTCAAGATCGTCAATGACACCGCCGGGCACGGCGCCGGCGACATCCTGCTGCGCGAGCTCGGCTATATGATCCGCAACCACGTGCGCGCCGACGACCTGCTCGCGCGGCTCGGTGGCGACGAGTTCGGGCTGCTGCTCAAGGACTGCACCGTGGACCAGGCCGAGACCATCGGCCAGGGCGTGATCGACGCGATCCGCAGCCGGCGCTTTCCGTGGGACGGCCGCGTGTACGACGTCGGCGCCAGCATCGGCATTGCCGCGATCGACCAGGACGTGCCGCCAGTCGGCGAACTGATGAGCCGCGCCGACGTGGCCTGCTACGCCGCCAAGGCGGCCGGGCGCAGCCGCGTGTCGGTGTATCGCCGCGACGAGAGCGATGCGCGGCGCCACCATCGCGAGCTCGAGGTGGCCGCCGGCATCCACACCGCGCTGGAAGGCAACCACTTCCGGCTATTCGCGCAGGAGATTCGCGCGCTGCAGCGCAAACCCGGCGCGGGTCCCGAAGAACGCCATGTCGAAATCCTGGTGCGCATGATCGACGAGGACGGCGAGATGGTCATGCCCGGCGCGTTCATTCCGGCCGCGGAGCGCTACGACCTGATGGGCCACGTCGACCGCTGGGTCATCCGCAATGTGCTCCGCGAATATGGCGAGCGGCTGCACGCGGTGCCGGGCCTGTCGGTGTCGGTCAACCTGTCGGCCAACTCGCTCGACGAGCCCTTCCTGCTGCCGTTCCTGCATGCCGAGCTGGAACAGTCGGCCCTGCCTGCGAACCGCATCCGGCTCGAGATCACGGAAACCGCGCTGATCAACAACATGGCCGCCGCCAACCGCGTGGTGACGGAAATGCGGCGCGCCGGCTGCACTGTGGCCCTGGATGATTTCGGCTCCGGACTGTCGTCGTTTTCGTACCTCAAGCAGTTCCCGGTGGACTACCTCAAGATCGACGGCAGCTTTATCCGCAACCTGGCCGACAACGTGGTCGACCGCGAGATCGTCAGCTCGATCAACGATATCGGCCACCG
>JACXTT010007420.1_pt1 | contig 15435 bp, 14 predicted proteins | sample 9270951 | NCBI WGS metagenome assembly JACXTT01 (sample SAMN15532306, study PRJNA645909) | rock metagenome | isolation source: weathered quartz diorite | place: Puerto Rico | collected 2017-06-21 | reverse complement strand
GAGTTAAAATTAAAATAACCGACCGGTACGCAGAAATTTTCACTTTAGGATTCCGGCTTCGGTTATTCTCAGCTATTGCCTGTAATCACGCATGGCCTGCTTGCTGAGGTCGACGGTACCGTCGTGGTCGAACAACCAGAGGTACATCTGCATCCTGCGCTTCAAGTACGACTTGCGAACTTTTTCGTTGCGATGGCTCGATGTGGGAAACAAGTGATTCTCGAAACTCATAGCGAGCATTTAATTAATGCGATCCGCGTACTTGTGGCGGAAGCAGCTGACAAATCGTTCGCACAACTGTGCAAGGTGTACTTCCTTGAAGTAAAGAACTTGGGCCCCGAGGTGCATGACCTTACAGTTAAACCTGACGGCACGTTCGAGGATATTCCAAAGAAGTTTTTCGGCGAAGCACTTGAATTGAGCGGCCGGTTGTTACGAGCGCAAAAACATCACTGACCCCCAAAACACGTTCGAGTCGACGATGCCAGCCTTAGTATGCCTTTCGCCGGTTTTAGCAGATCAGTCATTTCCACGTTATTCTAAGGACGCGAAAACGGTTGCTATTGCCCTTGGTGAACTCGCGCAGTTGACCGAAAGTGGGATCATTCGGGTTGCCACAACCCCGGTCTTTCGTGATTTACTGGAAGCTTATTGCTGGGAACAACCGACTGGATTGAAAGGCGAGATATACAATTACCTGAACCGCCTCGTATTGGGGGGAGGACCACGCACCGTTGCGGTAAACGTTAGCAAAGTCACCAACTATGTTGCCCATCCAACTCCTGTTGGCTGCGACGACAATGAAACGTACGTCCAACTCTGGGCTGATGACATAGGTAAGCTGCTAGTCATACACGACGATTGCATCGCAGAGAGAAAATACTTTATTGGGGTCGCCTGCGAGCACGCCTTTTCAGGAAAGCAGATAAGTTCCTACAAGCCGCACAGTCACCCTCGCTGTTTTCCTCTCGTGTCGCCCTCTACCAGTGACTGCAACTCCTCCGCAGCGGCACTCGTCGATGCCGATGAGTTCAACGTTTCGGGCGAATTCGAAAATGCGGACGTATCATTTGAGGAAGCAAAACAAAACGTTTACGCCATCGGCGCGTCAGCGGTCCATCCCCCGGACGGCGGATCGCACTTCACCGTTAAATTCCCCGGTGCGAGGACGTGGCCTCTTGATTCGAATTATGATCCTGTGCCGCCGCAGTACTTAAACCAGCTTAAGCACATCACTGGCTTGCCAATGGCCGCGATCAAGTGCGCTTTAAAAACAGGTAAATTGCCCACTCGGCAATTGCGGTTAAAACAGGATTACTTAGCGTGACAACGTACCGACGGATCGGCCGAATCTTTTTACAATCTGCCGGACCGCTTCTTCGGCGGCCGCTTCAATGTCGCGCGAATTGGCACCTCGGTCATTCCCAGTTCCGTTCGTTTGGTTCCCCCCCGGGTTTTGCCTAAATTTTCTGTTGCTGCTTTTTTTCTGCACAGTTCGCTTTTCTTTCTTGGTCATGCACTTTTCGCGACCGCCGCGCCACCATGTGTCATGAGAGCATGGGGGGTGCCCGGCTGCAAAGCTTTTTCCCGTAGGGGGTGGCCTTCCATCGCGAATTATCACCCTACAGCGTTCCCAGGCGTTCGCAACGCGCGCGGCGGATTTCACTTGGCTGCGTCGCGTTTGGTGGGCACGAATAAGAATCGCGCGATTGACATTCACCGTCCAACTTTCGCACTATTTAGCGTACGAATTTGTTCTGAGGGGAACAAAGAACGCCGCTTCTCGAACTGACCCTTCAGGTCTTTTTACCGGGAGGCGGCGTTCTATTTTCTATGACCGCTGTCCGTGTCACGATAAGGGATTCGATCCTGGTAAAGCGCGAGTGATTCCGCCATCCTTCCATCGGGGGGATAATCACCCGGAAGAGCCATTGCATCCCTCTGGTATGTCACTGCGTGATCAAAGTCTCCGATCTCGGCGTAAGCGGCCGCGAGGGTATCGATAAAGTTTCGACTCATCCAATGCGATAGATCGCAAGCTTGACGTGCAAAAACGATGGCTTGTTCGCCGTCGCGCCGTGAGTCATCACCGCAGGTTGCCAAAAACCACGCGAACTCATTCAGCGCCACGGTATCGTTTAGCGCAATCGATTTGCGAAAAAGCTCTGTTGCTCTGTCATAGTCTGTTGGCACACCTCTCGCCGATCCATACATGCGCGCGAGATAAGCACCTCCTGGCGCGTACCCTTGCTCGGCGGCTCTTCGATACAGCTCAACTGCCTTGCCGTAGTCCTGTGCAACGCCGTCCCCAGTTTCGAACATGAAGCCGAGATTCACTTGAGCGTTCGGATAGCCCGCAGCCGCAGCGCGCTTTAGCCTATCAAGGCGCCCTTCGTCGGTCGACATGAGCCCGCCGATCGGCCCGAACGATGGCTCATCACTGTTTGCGTACTCCGTTTGTTCAGACTTGAGAATTTTGACCTCGCGGTCGGCGTCGCCGCATTCAAGTGTCACGTCATACGAAATCAACAAGTATCCGGCGTCGGCATTTGGAGTTTCGAATAAGCGCGCGGCGGCGCTGACCTCACTTTTAAGCGTGTGCTCGTTAGTCCAGCCGACAGGCTGAATTCCCTCGAACGTCACAGGGAGTCGCCGCGCCGGATCGGCTTTCGGCAAGAGAGCCAAGATGTGCAAATTCTGAGGCCCTTTAAGTTCAACGAGACGCTGGGCGCGTATCGCGACAAACCGGAGACCGTCTAGCCCCGCATCGCCGGATTTGAAAAAAAGAGCAGCGAATTGTCCGTCAGGGCTCCATATCACCTGAAGACCGCGAACGTTCCGTTTGTTGAGAGACACCGACGAAAGCAGCCGAGCATCTCTGAGTCGAATTAATCGGATAGCTGATTTGTCGCGCTCTAATTCGCAACGAATCTCGATAGCTAAGGCGCCGCTAGGAGAGGGAAATCTCTGGATAATTGTGCTGCTGTCTTCGCTGCTAGCAGCGATTAGCTCTGCTCGAACCGACGAAAGCGAAGAACCCAGCATTATTAGAGATGCGAGCAGGATTGTCCGTCCCTTCGGCGGCCGGATTGTCATTCGAATCACCTTGATTCTCACCGGAGAGGGAGACCGTGCACGATTTTGAGGGCCCGAAGGAAAACCGAATTAATCTTCTCGTCCAAGGATTCCAGTTGCTGCGGAAACGCGTGGGCTTCGATATAGGCGAGCCTCCGGTGTCGTTGCTCCCGGTCTTCGGCTAATTGCTTGAGCCATCGAGCGGTGCTCGACATAAGTTTGTTACCTTGCTTGGCGCCGGCGACGGCTGGACGCCTCTTTCGGATCTGATTTGGCTTTTTCATAACCTATGGAACTGAATTTGGTCCTCTGCGTTGGAGGCGTTGTGAAGACGCCTTCGCCGCTTTGTTTCTGTTGCGCTTCCAATTCTTGGACCACGGCAAGTATTTTCAGCGTGTAATCGCCGCCAGGTTCTCGCGTGCCAGTAAGCCATGCATTGAGTTGCTGAGGTTTAATCTTTAACTTTCTTGCCAGCTTCTGCCGACTGCCATATTCCCGAGTAAGTTTTCGCGCTCGCGAAAGCAATTCGGAAAGCGTTAGCGACGATCGCATTGGAGCAACACTTAAACCTTTTGATTTAGATTTCAAATTCTTTTTGCCCAACGTTCTCGAAAAAACTTCCCGCACTGTCCGGCGCCAATCGCTCGACAGCTTTCCCATTTTTTGCTTTACGGCCGCACTCCGTCGCTCGTTATCCCTTAAAAGACGCTCATACTCCATCATCAGGGGGGAAATAAACTCTGAAGCGTTGGCGAGCTGCGAAAAAAAGTCTGCTCCCTCATCAAACGGAAGGCCGGACGGAGGCATGCCCTGGCCCCAAAGCAGCCAGGAGCTGGACGCTCCGATGACGTCCGCCAATCGGCGCAGCGTTCTTCCACGCGGAATAGTTCGCCCGCTTAACCAGGTTCCAACGGCTTGATGTGACACGCTCGCGATCCGAGCGAACTCTCGTTGAGAGAGAGATTTCGCACGCAGGAACCCGCGCAACCTTTGCGAAAATCCTCCTGAGTATTCTGTCACCGCCTACACACTTTATCAGGGTTAAAGATGTTGCAGTAAGAAATTCTTGACCTTCCTTTGGTCGTAATGTCAATATAGCCAATAATGGCCAGTAAAAAAGAATCGCGGAAGCCGCTGCCTATACGACAGCTGCGAGCCCTGATGGAACTGAAAGAACTCTCGTTAGAGAAGGTAAGTGACGGCGCGGGTGTTTCGTACACAACCGCATCTTCGGTGTTGAATGGCCGTGTGTTTTATCGGGCCGCGTTCTTAAAACTTAAGGAAGCGATCGAAAAAGAACCGGAGCTTTTCGATCATTTTCCGGAGTCAATCATGAAGGATTTTTTATGATGCTGCTGAAAATATTAAGAACAAAACTGCTTGAAGATGACGCTGTCTCGTTGACGTCTGCTCGAGATCGAATGCGCCAGAACATCGAGGATACAGCGACCACGGAAAGGATTCTGGAGCAAACTTTAAATGATCAGGAAGCGCTTCGTACCGAGCTCCATTCGCTGGAAACGGCTACCCCGGTTCAATTGGAGCGTCTGCAATTATCGGCGAAGAAAGCGACCAAAGACGCTGACTCACTTCGTGAACGGCTTGCTGGCAATACGAGTGAAGTGTCAGACCTCGAATCGAAAATCGTCAAGCTCAGTGCCGCGCGGAATGCTGATGCAACCTCTGCGCTTGAAATTCTCCGGAGATGTAACTCGGCCGCTGTAATGTGTACGCGAGGTCAATTCGCGATCGATTTATCCACTAGAGTCGACCGGCAAAACCCGCGCAATTTGCTAGGCGACATCGACCAAGGGCCTCTGGGCGATTTGCTCTTATCCACATCGGCGATGCGAATTCTTGAAGATCGTACTCGTCGTACTGATAGGATTCAAGCGTCCGCGACTGACGAGCTGTTGGCGCTCCTCGACGAGTTCCTCGCTCAGCCGATTCCGGATCTAGTCCAGAACGAGCCGCTAGAAATCGGATTTGATGAACGCGGATTTTTGCAGCGCGCCTGAATGCTTGAGGTCCTACCGATGTCGAGCCGTAGCGAAAGTTTTGCAGGGTCTGCCGCGCCGCCTGGTCTGATTTCGCCAGCGGCGCGGCGCTTGATGCAAATGGTTCTTTATAAAAGCCCTAAAGACCGTCGACCTTTCAGTGCAACCGAGCTATCGGCCGCCCTTTCGATTTCGCGGTTCGAATTTTTCATTTACCGTCCCAAGTCAACCGCGCGACTCAAACTAAATTACGGTGCCGTGCCGGGCTTTCTGCTCGGTCGGCTTCCCAGAGAACTCAAAGAAAAGCTCGAAGCAGCCCGAATCCACCATAGCTGCTTGTGCATCGATGATTTGGTTCGATTGAAGCTGCAGATTCGCAGGAGAGACTCGTTCTACAAGCTGATGTCGGCAAGATTGGCTCCAGGCCGCGACGCAATCTTACGCCGCGAAGCAATGGCGGTTTATTTTTGCGCGTTGGACAGTGGAGAAACGATTCGGGCTGCCACTTGGAAAACACGAAAGAAATATTTCTTTCTGTCGAGAGTCAGTCTTTCGGATCGCACAATTCTGCGGACTGCGAAACGCGTCGACATGTTCGGCGGTCCTGAACTAGCGCCCGTGGACGCGTACGCGCCTATCAAGTCTTTGCCACGCAGGCAATCTCTCCCCGCCGCCGAATGAACATCGCATCCCGCGACAGCTTTACGATGGGCAAGACGCGCGTGACGATTGAAACCAATGGGTGCGTCGAATGTGACGTGACCGAGTCGATCGGCGCGGAAGATGCAGTCCAGCACATGCTTCGAATCGGCAATCGTAGACGTCGAATCATCTTAAGGCGTTGTGCGTCCTGCGCTCAAAAGGTTCGCCGGGCTCGCGCTTCAGTTAATCCAAGGACGCCTGCTCATGCCTGACAAAAGTTTCGACGTAGTCATCAATATCAACTCGCGCGCGGAAGGCATTGCCGCGTCGCAGGCGATGATTGCCGATCTTCGGACGAACATCGACGCCGCGAACGTCGCCGCCGCTCAGGGCAACGCCACGTTCGAGCAACAGGCTGCAATCCAGGGCGAGATCAATGCCATGATCGGCATTCGCCGGGACCTGCTGGAAGCGCAGATCACCGGAAACGCATCCGCAGTTGGCCTAGCGCGCGACGAGCTCGCGATCCATGGCCAGACCCTGGCCACGCTCCGGTCGGAAGCTCTTTCGCACCAAGCGATCAACGGGCTGCTGACCGATCAAAATGCGCTTCTGACTTTGGCGGCCACAAAGCAGCAGGAAACGGCAGGCTTCAGTTTGCTGGCCGGCGCAAACCTGAACAAGGCCAAAGGCGAGGCGACCGTTCTGGCCCGCGAAATTGCCACCGGGAGCGTCAATGCGCGCACGCTCGGGGCGCTTCTCGGTTCGTTAGGCCCGACCCTCACCGTCGGCGCGATCGGCGGATTCGCTCTCTTCGAAATCATTAAGCGTTCAGCTGATGAAGCCGCGCGGCTGGAAAAGGAAATGGCGAAACAGGTCGAAGACCTGTTCAAGCAAGAGGACCAGTGGCGCCAGCTCGCGCTCGCCGCCGGCGAATTCTCCGACGTCGCAAAGCTTGGTGAAAAGATTGGAGAGGAAATCGACAAGGCAAACGAAAAACTCACAACCTTTCGTCAGCAACAGCAATCGTGGATCGATTGGATCGTAAAATATCTGCCGGGTTCAGTGCATGCAGGAATGTTCGGAGCTCTCGGTGGAAGCGGCAAACAAGGAGAAATAGACCAACAGGCCCAGATCGTGGCCAAAGGACTGCAGGACGCGCAGAAACTCTTGCAGACGGCGGAGGAATCGCGCGCGGCCTGGGAAAAAATTCAGCTCGAACCTGCCGCCCAGGGTGTCGAAGACCTCAAGACAAAAGTGGCCGAGCTGCGGGCGGAATTGGAGAAGCTTAAACCACTCGCATTCAAATCCATTATAGGAGCGACGCCAGGGGAGATCCAAGCGATCACGGACGCTTTTGATAATTATCGGCGGAAATTGGCATTGGTCCTCATCGACGAAGAGCGGCTAAGCGGACTCCAGAAGAAGGCTGATCGCGACGCGGAAGTTAATCAACGGCGTGAGGTCACCAATTTATTAAAAGAAGAGGAGCTCATTCTCCAACAGATTCGCGGCGACCAGGAAGTGATCTCCAGAAATCCGGTGCTCGCCGTCGGCGATCGTGACGCCGCATTGCATACCCTATCACTTCGCGAGCAGGCGACGGTCCTCGCCGAAATCTACAAAATCGAACAGGAGATTTCTAAGCTTCAGGCGATCGGCGATCCTAAGAGCCAGCAGGAAGTGACTCAGCTCACTCAAAAGCTACAGGCGCTGAAGACCGAATATCAGCTGCTCGGTTTCGAGATCCAAAAAACCACGTTCGGCGGCGCGATACGCGCGGACCTCGCCAATTGGGTCAATAGCTGGGGCACGGCCGCGCATCAAATCGCTAACACGATCCAGCAAACGATCGGCACCTCCCTTGAACAGCTGAACCAATACATCGTTACCGGTAAGTTCAACGTCCAAGATCTCGAACGTCAATTTATTTTGTTCGGCTTGCGATTGCTCGAACAGCTCGCGCTTCAGCGGATCGCATCGTTGTTGAACATCACAACCACGACGACCGCAGCTGCGACCGCTGGACAAACGCTCGCCGCCGCCACATCTGCGGCCGCGATCAATACGTCGATCGCCACCTACGGCGCGGCGGACACCGAAGGGCTCGCCGCTTACATTGCCGCACTCACTTCCGCGCGCGCGGCCTCGATCGCCGGTTTCGCCGAAGGCGGATTCACTGGTAATAGAGACGAACGCGCGATCGCCGGCGTGGTGCACGGCGGCGAATACGTGTTCACGGCCGAACAAACCGAATCGCTCGGAGTTCCGTTTTTACAGCAACTCGCCTCCGGCACATTGACTTGGACCTCACACGATCCGCCTCCGACCGGTTACGGATTGGCGATGGAAAAGTTCGGGCACGGCCCGCCGCTTCAAGGCTATCAGCACGGCGGTTACATAAATCCTTACGCTCCGGGGGTTCGAGGAGCGGGCTCGTTCGGTTACATAAGTCCGGGGCAGTTCGCTTCGAATCCGGGCGCTTACGGAATTTTCTACGACCCGCGCAGTAACACCTATTTCTATTACAATCCTTCAACCGGCCAGACTTTTTGGGCGCCGATCGATTACAGCCAGACATGGTCCGAGCCTGGCTCGCTGCCGCAACCTCCAGGAATTTGGGATCCGCGTTGGGGGCCATTGACGAACATCGGCGATCAAGGACCGAGTGTTCTTACCGCGCCCCAATGGTCGGAGCTCGGCGCTCTCGGGCTAGGACCGGCGATCCAAGATTACTGGGCGGCCAGCCAGACCTGGGGCCAGTACGGAGTTGGCTGGTTTTACGACGCTAATGGCGATCCTCAACCGGCCTCCTATTTTCAGCAGACCGGGCAAACGCCTTCATCCGGTCCATCCCCCGGACGCGGGCCGATGAGTTCATGGTCGGATTATCAGAACGCGCTGATGCATGGCAACACCGGCGTCTATGCGCCAGGCGGCCCGTTTTCGAGTCCAGGAGTCGGGCCGCAATATAGCCCTGGTTGGGGCGCTATACAAACTCTGGCTATGCAGCTTGGCATGCAACCAGGGCAGACTCTTACCATTCCTGGCATGCCCGGCCAGATTTATATGACGGACTCGGGGCAAGCGTACTCTACCGCCATAGGTCAGGGGCTGGACCCGAATGCATTTTACGGAAGCATACTAGGCGGCGCCGCTCTCGATTATCACGGGTTCACCGTGAGCGACAAGGGCGACCCCGGCGGGAGCAGCGACGATCCATTCGCATTTGATCCGTACGATTGGGGGGTGAGCGGACCTGTTCATATTCAGCAGAGATATCCGGCAAGTTGGGCATGGGTCAAAAGTCCGTTCGGTCCAGGGCACGGCGGATACGACGATTCATGGAACGTGACGTCATGGACGTATGACCCGTCGCAAGCAGTATGGGGACCGCCGACTGGCACCGGCGGTCCGCGAGCGCAGGCCGCCGCAGCGAGATATTGGCTGAGTCCGAGCTACGGCCCGTGGCTCGTTCCGCGTGGCCCGACGGGCTACATCGCGCCCGTACCGACTTCGACGTTCTCATTCACGCAGGGTCAGACGGACCTCAATGCGTTCATCCACGCTGGAAGCAATATCGGGAATAATCTCGGCTATGATGCGCCGCAGGGAACAATGACTGACATTCCGCAGACCCCGACTTACGTTGGGCCTCTGCCGCCGCCAGGGAACCCGAACGTGCTCGGTCCTCTGGATCCTGCTCTTCTCGGACCGCTGACGCCAGCCTTGCTCGATGATCTGGCCGGCGGTTCCGCTTCAATCATCAAGCCGACTGGCCGCAAATATCACACCGGCGGCGCGATCGATGAAATCCGTATTGATGCCCAAATCGGCGAGTTCATGATGCAGCGCCAGGCGGTGGATTATTATGGGACCACTGCAATGGATGCCATTAATAAGATGCGCATTCCGGTGGACCGCTTGAGTTATCATGAAGGCGGCTATATCGAGCCGCCTCCACCTCTTCAACCTATCGACGACTCAGGCCCGGTGATTCCCGATAAGAGTTCTTCCAAAGATGGCATTCACCCAAGCCGGATGCCCCCGATCAAGGTCGATGTTCACGTCTATCACGACTTACCGTCCGCAATTAAAGGCTATTTGGATTCGAGCGAGTACTCGAAGCACTTCGTAAAGACGATGTCGAAGAACAGGTGAAAACCAATTATGCGCCCCTATCGTACCGTTTTTAAAGTCAAACCGACCAAAAACCATCCTCGTTTTTTCGACTGGGACTTCGGGTTGTTGTCGATCTGGCTGTTCGCAGACTCCGGTGACGAAGCTATCGAAAGAGCCGAGACAATAATCGCGGCATTGCCATATGAGATCTTCGGCGCTGGGAAATATTGGACCTGCAAAACCACACCGGACAAAAAGCAGATTCTTATCGGCACAGACGAACCGATGAACAGCAGAGAGAGCCAGCACCTGGAACGTGTAGCATTAGAGGCGTCGCTCGTTTTTGAATTTGGAATCGCTTTCTTACTAGAAGCTGCCGAGACGGGAGCTGAGGAGCCCGGAATTGCTTACCGATGACTAACGCTTTTACAGCCCAACGAATTGCGATTGCGCTCGGAATAAGCAAGCGATGTGTGTTGCAGACGTTGTCCAACGTGCCGCCGGCCACGGTTGAGATTATTCGCGGCCAGCAGGCGAACGCTTGGTCGATCGAACAGCTTCCGCTGCGGACGGCGCGGCAACTTGAGGCACGCGCGCGAAAAATGGGATTTCGCGACGTCGATCACTTACTCGCCGATTCTCCAAAGCGATTCGCGCCAGTCGATTTCGCCGGGAAAGAAGTGCCAATCAGTGAAATTGCTCAGCAAGACATTGATCGCGCTGTTCGCTTCAAACGTGCGCTGGCTACGACAATTCGTCTGAAAGATGAATTAGACCAACCGGACGCGAAAAGACTCGCGCTTGCGTCATTTCGCCGCGAGCTCCACGCGTATCCCTCGGAAAAGACTTGGACTCGTTGGACGCGCCGCGTAATTCGACGCGACGCTGGCGAAGAACGGTTTGATGATCTCGGTCTTTACTTCGGCGAGGTTGTCGCACGAAAGCGCCACGCCGGCAGTGTCGCGATCGACGGCTACGATCAGGAACTGCTCGATGCGCTCGATGCCGTGCGACATCCACCTAAACCGACGCCGGCAGAGATTGCTGCGATTTGGGCAACATTATGCGAAACGCTAGACGAGCTTGTCGCCATCGGCCGAAGTAAGAAGCGAGCGCAACAACGGTTGCTCAGTCTAATTGACCGCAGTGGAGTAGCGATTGCGCGTAGTCTTGGTGCACTTCAAAGAAATCTTCGGCGCAAATATGCTTCTTGGATAGCCGGGGGCCGGTCGTTCACAGCCGTCGAAGATCGTCGATCGACGGTTTCACATAACAAAATCGCATTAGTCAGCACAGAGGACCGACATCGTTTGATCGGGCACGCGGTTATCGATTGTGGCGGCAGACTCAGCCAGGCTTACCGCGACCTTCGCGATTCCGGCGGATTGTCATCGGACCTTCACCAACGACACATTTCAAATCCATCCTCGAAATCCTATGTGCCGAAGTCGATCCGCCGCGCAGTAAGGGGAGATATCCACCGCCTAAAGAACATCGATCGTGGGGAACGCGAGCACGAACTGCGGGGTGCCTACGTAACTCGCGATTGGTCGGGAGTTGCGGCAGGCGACTGGTTTCAAGCCGATGATCTGACGCCGCCCGTATATTTCTGGACACTCAACGAACTCGATAACGTCGAAGTGATGCTAGGGCAGTTTCTGCCGATGATCGACGAGCTCACCTCTTACGTTCTTGGCTTCGTACTTATCCAAAAACGTAATTACGACTCATTGGCAATTCGCTCGTTGATCACGAACGTTTGTTCCGCCCACCGTCTACCGAGGAAAGGCTTCTCGTTTGAACGCGGAATCTGGCAGACCTCCAAGATTCTAAGCGGCGATCGACGATCGGTCGATATGAACTCCGTAGCCGATACAGGACTGCGCCGATTAGGCATGAGGATTCGCCATGCTAATCTACCACGCGCGAAAGTAATCGAACGAACTCTCGGGCAATTGCAGGACTTGATGGAAGCACTACCCGGCTACTGCGGTCGCGACGAGGTCCGGCAAAAAGAAGAGCGGTTCGCGCGTTTGAAGCTCGACATCGAAGCCGGCCGGCGTCAGCCCCAAGGCATCTTGTTAAACGCGGAACAAGTGACGAAAGCGTACGCCCAGATCTGCGACACATTTAATGAGACGCCTCAGCAAGGCCGAAGGCTTAATGGCCTCTCGCCTCGCAAGGGATGGGAGCAGTTACAAAGCAGTGAGCCGCGCGCACGCTTCAACGATGCGACGCACTATTTTCTCGCGGCCGACGTTAAGAAGCTGAAGGTCGGTCGTAACGGCGTCGGATTTAAAGTTGGCAAGCAATGGTTTCGATATTTGGGAGCCGAGACCGGCCGACATCAGGGCGAAACGATTTACGCGTGGTTTAATCCCCAGCGTCCCGATTTTCTCGCATGCTCGATTAATATTGGTGGCGATGGTCTCTTTGTCCTGGCGGGCCAATGACTTGCCCGCTGTCGACGCGCATCATGACTTACTTGCCCAGGAGCAGAAGCGAGTCGCTGAACATAATCGATATGCCCGCGATTTGTATCACGTCGTACGAAATACTCTGCCGGCACCGATGTTCAGGGGCCAATTGTTAGACCAAAAGGGTCTGCGATTTGGTCGCGAGAGCGCGAGGCAAATGGAAAAACTCTCCGCCGATCGAAAATCCCGCGAGCAGCTGGACAGATCGATCTCCATCAGGGCACGCAAAATGAACATTTCAGTGCTTTCGATCAAGCGAACGCCGACCACGCCGGAAGGATTGGATGAATTGGCTGCTGTAGAAGCAAAGGTGGACAAAAAAATCGAGGGCTCAAAATGAAGCACAGATCAGCTACTGAAGCGGTTCAAGCAATGCTGGCGCTCGATCTACCCGGAACGGTTGATATGGGCCAACTGCCTACAGAAATACAATGGGCACCGCCGGGCCGGCATCAAATTCAAGCTACGCGCAACGGCGAACCTGCCACGGTTGATGTGATCATCGACAAAGAAGCAGCTCGAAAAGTCGCGCGCACATACGACGCGTACGTGGCTGCCGTATCGCGCAACGAAGAGGATCTTCCTTATTTTGATGAGAACCACGACGACCGCGAAGCCGTGGGCCACCCAACCGGTTTTCGATGGGCCGGTGACGACCCGCAACAGGGAGGCATTCGCGCGAAGGTGACCTGGACGGATAGAGGCAAAAAGGCTTTGCTCGGTAAGAATTATCGACGCTTCAGCCCAAGCTTTTTCTTGGACGGGGACGGTAAAATATCCGGAGCTCCGGTCAACATGGGCGGGCTCGTTAACCGCGCCGCTTTCAAGCGGATCGCGCCGGTGATTGCAAAGGGTGTCGAGCAGCAAGCGCTGCTAACCGGGAAGAATTTTATCGACGTTGCTGCTGTAATCGCGAGGTCCCGTAACCTGCAGGAGCACGAAGCTGCCGAAATGCTAGCGCGGGAGCGACCTGATCTGTACCTCGAGTACCGAACCGGTCTCGGACTGGGCAACAGGCGAGATCGAGATCTCGAACTAACCGAGGCGCGGGAGGTAGTTCGAAAGAGAAGATCGCTCGAAAATGATGAGTTCATGATTGAGGCTCGTGCCCTTGCAAGTGCCTTGGATCTTCCGATTGAGGATGCTTTCTTGGAGCTGTGCCGCGCTCGGCCGATACTATACGAACGATATAGGGCTAAGCTTTATGGCCGCGACCTGGATGCGCGCCGCGTCGCGGAAGTCAGAGCCAATGCAGTAGAATCGCCCTTTTTGGTCGCCGCCGAATCTGTTGCGGCGGCGAGAAGCGTTGACCTCACGGAGGCGTTTGAAATCGTCGCGCGAGAAAATCCGGATCTTTACGACGCATATCACCGGGAATTTTACTGATGCCGACACGACACTCTTCACAGCAATCAGGTAGCCAATCACAGGAGAGGTTTATGAGTGATCCTGCTTTCGCCGGACGGAGGGGTGTGTTGGCGAACGCCGTGGCCGAGAAGGCACTTCTCAGTCGGCCGCGTAGAGATCGCTCCATTTTGTTTTTTGTTCAGGCTCTATCGATGCAGCTTGGCGGACTCCCAGGGCTGGCAAGGGACCTCATCAAAGTGTTTCCAGAACGGATTAATTGCGATCTCGTGCCCGCGTGTTCCCTGGATGAGTTCGCCGCTTATCTCAACGGCCGTCAATCGAAGAATCGCGAAGAACGGGCCGCAACCGCTATCGCGAAGTTTCTGGAAGAGCTCTGCATTAACCCTGCATTGAACATTACCACGATTCGCGAATTAAAGAGTTCGAGCGCCGCGCCATTCCTTCGCGATCCCATCGGAACTCTTGAGGAATTCCGAAAGCGTCGCATTCGCCGGTTCGAGCGCCAAACAGTTAAGACTTCAATTGGCGAACAGATCCACGAGTTGCTCGACTTTTCTCTTTCAACAGGACGAATGGTTGTAATGATTGGCGAATCGGGCGCCGGCAAAACGTTCGCGGCCGAGGATTGGTGTTTCCGTCACTGTGATGACGCCGTCTTTGTTACGCTCTCCGGGATTACGCATCGAACGGGGTTCTTCACGAAGATCTCGCATGCGGTTGGCCTTGCTCACTCTCAGCATTCTTCATCGAAGAAGCAGGCCCGCGTGGAGAGTTATTTCGCGTCGACGCGGCGGATGCTGGTTATCGACGAGGCACATTATCTCTGGCCGCAACATCAGCGAAGCCATAGCTCCCCCGAGCTCATCGATTGGATTAACACGGCCTTGGTGAACAATCGGGTTCCTGTGGCGCTGATCGCAACGCCGCAGTTCGCAAGACACAAAGCTCGTTGTGAACGCGAAGTCGGATGGAACGGTAATCAATTAGTGCATCGAACGGCGCGGTTTCACGTTCTAAACAGCGCTCCTACGAAGGACGATCTTCGACGCGTCGCGCAAAATTTGTTGTCGCATCGTTGGAATGACGAGTTGAATGAATGGACTTACGAAGCTGACGCGAAGCCCGACGAAGATTTGGTTGATCTGATCACGGTTTATGGCGATCACAGTGTTCTGTCGTTGGCGGTGATGCGTTCTATAATCGATGACGCGCAACGCCGGGCTCAATTGGCGTCGCGTAGGCAGGTTTCCGTTGCCGACGTTAAGTTGGCGTACAACGCGCAGAAACTGTCGGACGGCAGGATTCGTGACGTTTTTTTCAGAGCGGCCCAGCCTCCGCGACGAACGAACTCTCGCCGGAGCCTTAGTAATTCCTCGGAAGAACAGATGTCCAACTTTCGCCTCAATAGCGTAGCAGCTCTAAATATATAATTACCAGGCACCCCTGGCCGTTTTTTGCGAGCTGCTAGAACGCCGAATCCCTGCTTTACTTCCCACTTTGGGACATCAGACACGTATAAAACGGACAACTACCTTGCCAAGCTACATGGCGTTTTTTAGCGTTGCGCGGTAATCGTCACCAGCAGATTAAAACCGGATGCGGCCGCGTCGTTATCTTCATTTCGCACTCTGGAGCGCGCTTTTCGCTGCGTTTGCCTGGATCAGCGCGCCGATCGTTGGCTCGGCCATCAGGGAAAATCGAGTCGGCCCGATTGAAGCCAACGCTTCAATCGACACCTATCTGCGCGCGTTAAC
>JACXTT010007419.1_pt1 | contig 15437 bp, 11 predicted proteins | sample 9270951 | NCBI WGS metagenome assembly JACXTT01 (sample SAMN15532306, study PRJNA645909) | rock metagenome | isolation source: weathered quartz diorite | place: Puerto Rico | collected 2017-06-21 | reverse complement strand
ATATTAAATTTCTGGCACTTGACACCTCCCGTTGGGCTCGGAACCCCCGGAATGGCTCAGCGGTGTGACTAGTGCCAATCCGAGCACGGCAACTCCACCAACGGTGTTCAGTATTTTCATAGCCTTCTCCTGATAGTGATGGGGTGCTGAGAAAATCCAGCAGGCGGGGTTTTCCGCCGCAGGACATGCTACGCAGCCAGTATCACGGCTTTATGGAGAAAGGGTCACGTTTTTATCACGCCGGGGGGTGCGGCCGACAATTCAAAACTGAATTCCGTGCCGTTGTTGATAACACTCTGCACACTAACCGCGCTGCCGTGCAGATCGAGTATGCGCTTGGCGATGGCGAGTCCCAGACCCGCACCGCCGTTGTGTCCCTGGCGGGTTTTTTCCACTCTATAGAAACGCTCAAAAACGTACGGCAGGTCCTCCGCGGGGATGCCGCAACCGCTGTCGGCGATGGCAAGCTTGACCGTATTCACAGCCGCGGTCAGAGAGAGCGTGACGCGGCCGCCGGCGGGCGTATAGCGCAGCGCGTTTTCGATAAGGTTCGCCAGCACCCGCTCGATGAGACCGATGTCGGCGTGCACGAATGGCAGTTGCGGCGGGTGTTCTACTCGCAACGTCACACCCTGCTGTTGCGCGGCGAGTTGAAAACGCTGCGCCACATCCTGCGCCAGTTCGGCAAAGGAAAACGGCTCCACATTGAGCGTGATGACCTGGGCGTCGAGCTTGGCAAGCTCGAACAACTCGCCCACCAGTTTACCGAGGCGTTCGCTTTGCCTGGTGGCAATCTCCAGATAGTTGCGCTGTTCTGGCGCGCTCAGTTGGCCCTCTTTCAACAGCAAGGTTTCCAAATAGCCTTGCAGGGAGGTGAGCGGGGTGCGCAGATCGTGCGATACGTTGGCAACCAGTTCACGGCGCAGCGCGTCGGTTTGCTGGAGACCCTGCACCTGTTGCCGGATGCGCTCGGCCATTTCTTTGAAGGTGACGCTCAAGCGATCAATCTCGTCACGCGGCGGCGCGCGCTCCGCGACAAGTGGATAGTTCAGCGGCTCGGAAAAGTCGCTGCGCTTGAAGGTCTCCATCGCCCCGCTGAGGATCGTGAGCCTGCGCGTCAAGCGGCGAAACAATCCTACACCCGCCAGCAATGCAATCAACAGGCTCACTGCCGTCACCCACAGACTCTGGCGCAGAATATAACTGGCTTGCAGCATCGCGGCAGCGGACTCGTATTGCTCACCACCCAACACCACGTAGAGATAGCCCGCCGCAGGGCTTGCGACCTGAGCCGCCGTTTGCGGGAGACCCGGCAAAAACAGATTGCTGTTGACCTGGGCCGGTATTACCGCCGCCGAGAACACCTTACGGCGCGCGGCATCACGCGGATCGTCGCCGAGTATCGGCGGATGTTGGCTGCGCTGCAAAAATTTTTTTACCGGCTCAAGGCTGACAGATTTTCTTTTCAGGTTCTCGGGCGGCGCGGAGCAGGCCAATATTTTCCCTTGCGGGTCGAGTAAATAGATCTCGATATTGGGGTTGATGACCATCAGCATCTTGAAGAGATCCTCCAGGACATGCCGATTGACCTGCTGGCCTTCCATGAGAATCTTTTCGGCGACGATGTGCTCGGCGAGCGTCCAATTAAGCTCCTGATTGACTTCTTGAAGATGCAGCCGCGAACTCTCCAGGCTCAACCAGGTGTACAGCACACCCAGCAGCAACAGCAGGCCCAGTAATACCGCAGCCAACTTCGCAGAAAGGGTCTTGAACATCAGGGAGCCGGTTTACGTTCCTGGCTGTCGGAGAATTTGTAACCTACTCCCCACACGGTATGAATATAGTGCGGCTGGGAAGGGTCGGCCTCGATCTTGGCGCGCAGCCGGTTGATGTGGGAATTGACGGTGTGCTCGTAACCGTCATGCCCATAGTGCCAGACCAGGTCCAGCAGTTGCGAGCGGGTATACACCTTGCCCGGGTGCTCAGCGAATTGCAGCAACAGGGCGAACTCCTTGGCGGTAAGGTCAACGGGCTGCCCCTGTACCGTCACCTTGCGCTTGTCTACCTCAATAAAAAGTTCGCCGGCCGAGATGGTCTTGGGTGCTTCCTTCGCAGCCTGCCCGCTGAGGGCGTCGAGCCGCCGGAACAGCGCCTTGACCCGCGCCAGCAGCTCACGGATGCTGAACGGTTTGGTGAGATAATCGTCCGCGCCGATCTCCAGACCGAGCACCCTGTCCAGTTCGGTGGACTTGGCGGTCAGCATCAGGATTGGCGTGTAGGGCGGTTTGGTGCGCAGCCGCCGGCATACCTCCAGCCCGTCTAGGCCGGGGATCATGAGATCCAGAATGATTAAATCGTACGGCCGCGCGCGCGCCTGTTGCAGACCAGCCAGCCCGTCATGCAGGATCTCGACCTCGCAACCCTGATCGCGCAAATGGAGGTGCAGGAGATGTGCGATATCCCGGTCGTCTTCAATAACAAGTACTCTGTGCACCGTGTCTATCCCTTGGCTGTCTAGCTATACGATAGCCTTGGATTATCACAAAAGCATCACTCGTTTGGGATTCGGACATAAAAAACCCCGGACGGGCCGGGGTTTTCAGGGGGTCAATGCTGCCCGCTATTCGTCGCTATTAAAAGCCCCCAGCAGTTGCAGCAGGCTGGTGAACAAGTTATAGATCGTCACATACAAGGTCACAGTGGCCAGAATATAATTGGTCTCGCCGCCGTGGATGATCTGGCTGGTTTCATAGAGTATCAAACCGCACATCAACAGCACGAACATCGCCGAGACGCCGAGCGCGAGCCCCGGCAGGGTGAAAAAGATGGCGCCCAGCCCGGCCAGGAAGGCGACCAGTATCCCGGCCATCAAAAACCCGCCCATGAAGCTGAAATCCTTGCGGCTGGTAAGCGCGTAGGCCGACAAGCCCACAAAGATCGCACCGGTCCCACCCAGCGCCATCATCACCACCTGGCCGCCATTGGGCATATTCAGATAGTGGCTGACGATCGGCCCCAGGGTCAGACCCATGAAGCCCGTCAAGGCGAACACCGCGGCCAGCCCCCAGACACTATTTTGCAGTTTATGGGTCAAAAACAACAGACCGAAATAGCCAACCAGAGTCATAATCAAGCCAGGATGCGGCAGATTGAACAGTATCGAAACACCCGCCGTCGCGGCACTGAACAACAGCGTCATTGCCAGCAAGGCGTAGGTATTGCGAATCAGCTTGTTAGTGGTGGATAACGCGGTGCTCGTGCGAGCGGTCATCGGTTGCGTATAATTCATACTAAGCTCCTGAATTGTTGCTTAAAAATATGGCGTGAGATTACTGCCGAACGCATAGCTTAACCGAATCCGTGCGAATAGCAATAGCGCCGGTTTTCGGTTATTCTGCGCCGATATCCATCGCCAAGATAGCACTTCGCAGATGTGGAGAGGTGGCTGAGCGGTCGAAAGCGGCGGTCTTGAAAACCGTTGTGGGGCAACCCACCGGGGGTTCGAATCCCTCCCTCTCCGCCATTTCAGAGGACAGAAGACTGAGGGCTGATGACAGAGAGACAAGATACTGAAACGGAGTGCCGCGGGTTCGACCCAATCGCCGGGAGCGATTTGGAACAGCCGAAGGCTGGCCGGAAGGGCGAATTTCAACAGCCTGCTAACCCCTGGAACTATTATGAGTGAACCGCGCAAATTCGCCCACCGGGCCATCAACGACACTTTACTCACCCGCGAGTCCTGGAAGATTTTCCAGATCATGGCGGAGTTCACCGAGGGTTTCGAGCAGCTCTCACAGATCAAGCCATCGGTGAGCATCTTCGGCTCGTCCCGCACGCAACCCGGTCACCCGTATTACCAACTCGCCGAGGACATCGCCCGCGCGCTCTCCGACGCGGGCTTCGCCATTGTGAGCGGCGGCGGACCCGGCATCATGGAGGCGGTGAATAAGGGCGCCTCGGCGGGCAAATCGCCGAGCATAGGACTCAACATCATCTTGCCGCACGAACAGGTGGCCAACGCCTACCAGGATATCTCGCTTAATTTCCGGCACTTCTTTTCGCGTAAAGTAATGTTCGTGAAATACGCCTCAGCCTACGTGATTCTACCGGGCGGCTTCGGCACGCTGGACGAGCTGGCCGAGATCCTGACCCTGATACAGACCGGCAAGACCCGCCGTATCCCGGTCATCCTGGTACATTCTCCATTCTGGCAGGGCCTGCTAGAATGGCTGAAAAACACCCTGGTCCCGGAGGGCATGATTAACGCCGAAGATCTCGAATTGTTCAAGTTGCTGGACAACGTGCAGGACGTGGTGGATGCTATCTTTAACCATTATGAATATCACGGTGTCGGGCCGCAGGCCGACGACCGGGGAATATTACTCTAACGTCAGGACTTTAACATGCGCCACTTTTTAATACTCATCGCCCTATTAGGCTCCGGCCTCGCTCTCGGCGAGGAGAAGGCGCCGCGCACCGATCTCGCGCCCGCTCCGGAACCGCCGCAGATTCCCGAAGCCGTGCAGAGCGGCGAACCTCTGGAGCCCGAGGTGACCATCATCGAGCGCAAGCAAGAAACGCTACAGGAGTACCGCATCAATGGCCGCCTCTACATGGTTAAGATCACCCCCGGCAAGGGCGAGCCCTACTATATGATAGACACCGACGGCGACGGCACCCTCGACACCCGCCGCACCGACATCAAATACGAGAGCAGCGTCCCGCAATGGGTGTTATTTAGCTGGAACTAAGCCCTATACTGTCTCTAACCATTTCCCCCTCCCCTCTCCTAAAGGGAAAGGGTTTTATTAAAAGATAACGATGTCCGTTTACACACGCATCGAGCGGCACGAACTCGAGGAGTTTTTACGCGGTTATTCCGCAGGGGCGCTGGTGGATTTTTCCGGCATCAGCGCGGGGATAGAAAATACTAATTATTTCGTGACGACAAACCAGGGGAGCTATGTGCTTACCCTGTTTGAAACCCTGAACGCAGCCCAGTTACCTTACTTTCTCGACCTCATGGCGCATCTCGCCGAACACGGTGTGCCCTGCGCCCATCCCGTAGCGGACCGTCACAGCCATTATTTGCGCACCCTCAAGGACAAGCCGGCGGCGCTGGTGCAGCGCTTGTCCGGCTCCGCCGTGGAACACCCCAGCACAGCGCAGTGCGCCGCGGTCGGCCACGCCCTGGGACAGATGCACATAGCGGGACTTTCGTTCCAAGGCCGGCGTGAGCCCGACCGCGGAGCGGCCTGGCGCGAGACCGTCGCTCACAAGCTGCTAACGCGCCTCAGCGCCGAACAGGCGGAACTGCTCAAGGACGAACTCGCCTTTCAGGCGCAGCACTCCGGCCTGGAGTTGCCGCAAGGCGTAATACACGCCGATCTGTTCCGCGACAATGTTCTGTTTACCGGTGATCGGCTCACCGGCATCATAGACCTCTACTATGCCTGCAATGACGCCTTGCTTTATGACCTCGCCATCAGCGTCAATGACTGGTGCAGCGCCGCGGATGGCGCCCTGCGGATCGAGCAGTCCGGCGCTCTGCTCAGCGCTTATGAGCAGCAGCGCCCATTGCAGCCACGCGAGCACCCCGCTTGGCCGGCAATGCTGCGCGCCGCCGCCTTGCGTTTCTGGCTGTCGCGGCTGCACGATCTGCACTTTCCCCGCCCCGGCGAGATAACCCACACCAAAGACCCGGAGGTTTTTCGCCGCATCCTGTGCGAGCGGCGTGCGATGCTGCTGACATAATGCTCGAACTACCCAGAAAAACCCATTGCAAAACGACGAAATTTGACTTAGATTTAGTAGCTTGATCTAAGCAATTACTTACCCTTAACGGATTTTAATGACTAATAACGGAGGCTACGTAATGACAAAAAGAAAGCTCTTGATAAGCCTGATGAGCGCTGCAATTTCAGCGTCCTATGCGGCGCACGCCCTCACCCTGCAAGAAACCGTCCAGAAAACCGTCCAAACTCATCCAGGCGTGCTCGCCTCCGCCAGCGAACGCCGTTCGATAGATCACGAGCTTGAACAGGCCAGAGGCAGTTATTATCCGCGCGCGGATCTCTCCCTGGGAATCGGCCGGGAACACAGCGACAATCCTTCCACCCGGGCTATAGGCCTCACACCCACCCTGACCCGCGGCGAGGCCGGACTCACGCTCTCGCAGATGCTGTTTGACGGTTTCGCGGTGAGCAGTGAAGTGGCACGCCAGCAGGCGCGGGTCAACTCTTCTGCCTATAAAGTCTATGGCACGGCAGAGGCAACCGGACTGCGCGCGGCGGAAGTTTATATCGAAGTGCTGCGCCGGCAGGAATTGGTCACCCTCGCCAAGGACAATCTGCTTGCCCACCAGCGCACCTACGATCAGGTTAAGCTGCGCAGCGAGGGCGGCGTCGGGCGCAAGGCCGATCTGCACCAGGTGGAAGGCCGGCTCGCATTGGCGCAATCCAACTTGCTGGCGGAAGAAAGCAACCTGCGCAACGCCAAAACCAACTATCTGCGTGTAGTAGGTGAGGCAGCGCAAGAGCTCGCCAAACCGGACGACCCTGGCGCCAGCGGTTTCCCTAGCTCGGAACAAGATGCGGTGCAGCAAGCCTTGGCCGGTCATCCCATCCTGAAATCCGCCGTATCCGATGTCGCCGCGGCCCAGGCACAGTACGAGGCGAGCAAATCCAAGTTCTATCCGCGTGTTGATCTGGAACTGGGCGCCAGCAGCCATAATAATCTTGACGGCATACAGGGCAGCAACCAGGACTACGCCGCCATGCTGCGATTACGCTATAGTCTGTTCGCCGGGGGAGCGGATCTCGCCCGCAAGAATCAAACCGCGCAACTCATCCAGCAGGCCGGCGATATCCGCGACAACACTCGCCGGCAGGTCGAAGAGAGTGTGCAGCTTTCCTGGAATGCCTTTACCACGGCGCGCGACCGGCTAGTCACTATCAAGCAGCACATGGACGCCAGCGAACTGACCCGCGACGACTACCGCAAACAGTTCAATATCGGTCAGCGCACCCTGCTGGATTTGCTGGACTCCGAAAACGAACTGTTCACGGCGCGCTCCAACTATGTGAACGCCCAATATATCGAGCTGTTCGGCAAGTACCGCGTGCTGGCCGACATGGGCAAGCTTAACGAGAGCCTGAATATCAAACTGCCCGATGAGACCGTCGTCGCGGCAGCGGAATAAATTCGCTAGAGCGTTTTTGGTGCAACTATATACATAGAGGCGTCTCTAAAAATGCAAATTTCCGTCATTCCCGCTTTCGCGGGAATGACGAATGGTTTAGAAACACCTATGTATAGACTTAAATCAAAAATGCTCTAGCCTCTCCCGTACCCATCCCAAAGCCCCTCGCTACGCCCTCCCTCCTCGTAAAGGGGGGGCAACGACCGGCTGGCCTCTCCTTAACCTTCGTTCTTAAGCCGAGAACCTAAAGAATATCCCTGTTCTCCACCATCAGATTTCCAAGTGTATTGAGTTGGTCGCGCACCGATTTGCGGGCCAGAAGCTTGCGTTGCACGGCCTCCGGAAGATCCGTAAACATGATCACGTTCTTGCCGATCAAGATGTCCACCAAGTCCTCGATGGTGCGGATCATGCCACTGTCGCTGGCTGACAGTTGCTGAATGTTTTGACTGAGTTGCGTTTGGTATAAAAATTCCACAAGTTCCGCATTGTCCTGCGCCACCCACTCATTGGTGTTGGCGGCGGGCTGCTCGAACACAGCGGTGATCTTTTCGTCCCGGTCTCGACTTATGTATGGCATAGTAATTCCGTCGTTATTATTGAAATATCAATTTTTGGCGTCTGGCCTGCCTGCTATGTAACCCTGTATACCATCCACACGCAGGCTCCGCAGCGCGTCCCACTCCTCTTGCGTCTCGACGGCTTCGGCGATGACTTGTATGTCCAGGCTGCGCGCAATGCCGGCCACGGAGTGGACGAAGAACTGATTATCCTTGTCGCCGTCTACGCCGCGGATATAGCTGCCGTCTATCTTCAGATAGTGAATCTTCAAGGTGCTGAGATAGCCGAATGACGTCACGCCCCGGCCGAAGTGATCCAGACTAAACCGGCAGCCGAGCACCCCCAGCCGCTCGACTATCGCGCGCATCGCATCGAGCTCCCGCACCGCACCGTACTCCGGCACCTCGAAGATCAATTTCGAGGCATGCGCCGCGCGCTTGGAGACTTCGGTATACAGCCAGTTGACGAAATCGGGATCGTGCAGCGATCCGGGCGCAAGATTAACGGCATATTTGTCTTGCTCATAGGGCCTTGAGGCCATGCGTTCCAGGATACCCTCCACGACTAGCTTGTCGAAACCCCGGGTCATGCCCAGCCGCTCCGCCATAGGCATGAATACTCCCGCATTGATAAGGCCGCCATTCTGATCCGGGACCCGCACCAGCGCCTCATAGTGCATGGTGCCCCCATCCAGGCAATTCACCACACGCTGAAAATGCAACACGATATTTTTTCCCGCGATAACGCCTCTCAGCACCTCGCGCCAGTGGCTGGCGCCGTGAATCACGGAATGATCTAGGGTAGCCGCTTCGTAGATGTGCCAGCTATTCGGACCCTTGGTCTGCGCCGCGCGCAAGGCCATGTCGGCCTCGGAAAACAATTCGGAGGCCGTGTCGCCCTCGCGGAACATGGCGATGCCGATATGCGCCACGTCCAGGTTATCGCTCATGCCGCTGCTATGCAGCAGGCTCAGCCTCTCGCACATCAGTTGACCGAGCAGTTGCGCCTCCAGAGGCGAGACGTCCGGCGCCAGCACGGCGAAATCCGCGCCCGCGAGACGCGCCAGCACGCATTGCTCCAGGTCGGCGGTTACTTCTTTCAGGATGGCGGCGGTCTGCCGCAGGAGTTCATCGGGAGCCGTATAACCGCGCTGCTCGTTGTAACGCTTGAAGTCCCTGAGTTGCACCAGTAGCAGCGCACCGCTCAGGAACTCCTCCGGCGACTGAATCAGGTGTTGCAGCCGGCTATCGAAATAGCGGCGGTTGCCAAGCCCTGTCACCAGGTCTTTATAGGCCTGATCGTGCAGCTTGACGCTGAGCTGGGTCTGATCTTCAAACATCTGCTTGACCTTCAGCGTCATCCTGTTCATCGCCATGACGACGCTACGCAGATCGCGGGTCCAGGGTAATTTCTCCTGCACCGGAAACTCGCGCGCGCTGATCGCCTCGGCCTGCTGCTCCACAACGCGCAGCGGCTTCAGCACCACGCGCAAAGCGACGATACCGAGCAGCAGAGTCGCCGCTGCCGAGCCGAGGAACCACCAGAATGTAATGACCGTGTTGCGCCAAAGATCCGCGTAGGCATAGCCCGGATGGCTGCGCACGTAGACCTTGGCGGCCTGCTTCCAGCCGGAGCCGACCAGCGCCTCGCCGCGCGGCGTTTCCAGCGGGATGGCGTTCACGAACCAGCCAGGCACGCCCTCGATTTTGACTTGCGAGGTGCGGGTGATGAGCGGGGCGCCGTCTATCTTCTCTACCACCACCTCGCGGTAATAACCGCGGTCGAAGATGGCGTCCACCATAGAAGTCATGGTGGGCAGGTCATTGTTCTGCATGTGCGGTGACAGCGATAGTCCCAGCGAGGTCGCTACGTCCTGCGCGTGTGACTCCAACTGTTTCCCCAGGTAATCGCGTGCGTTATTGAGGCTGATTAAAAATGTTCCGGCAAACAGCAGCAGAAACAATACCAGCAGCAGTACGATCAATTGTCGAGATAGGGTCATGAGCGGGTTCTCCTAGTTAGCTTCGTGATTCATACGCGCATTGAGGTCGCGCCACAAACCGATTCTGTCGGACTCGCCCACCCGCTCGCCGCGGCCGCGCTTTTTGGCCAGCCATAAACCCTCGCCGTTGAAACTATACACGGGCAACAGGTCGTTGCGTTGCGAAGCGGGCTTTATTTCATCAATCAGGTTATCCAGCACCAGCGGGTCGGCGCCGGGCGTGGGGAAGTAGGTCAGTACCATGTGGGCCTGATTGAGTCTCAACGCCTTTACGTAGGTGATCTGCATGCGCTGCTCTGGCACACCCATTTCTTTCAGGGTGAAATACTTGGCGATGGTAAAGTCTTCACAGTCGCCGCCATTGGTGGAGAGCATCTCGACCGGCGTCGCCCAATAGTCTTCCTTGCCCCAGTGTTCGAGGTCAGAGACAAACACACTCTGGTTAAAAAAGTGATTTACCAGTCTCAATTTTTCCAGCTCGGGTTTCCCCTTGTCCTGCTCGGCGAGGTGCCGCCACTCCTGCACCCGGTCACGGGCAGGGACACCGTATTGCCGTTCGACATAGGCCAATAGCTTATCGGTTACGCCCAGTCTTTCGGCAACCGCCAAGGTAACGCTGAACAGTAGGCAAGCCGCGGCAATGCCGGCGGGGATACGGCGAAGGCGGCGCTGCTTGGTGCGATTTTTACCCTCATGGGGCCGTGTCGGCGGTCTGGTCATTATTGCATCCGTTCCCCTCTGCGCAAGGCAAAGCCTCCCTGACAGGGTCTACCAGGAACGAGATGCAGGAATCGGACCAGACTTGAGTCGTAGGCTGGGTTGAGGAACGGAACCCAGCCTACGCCGGCTAGATCCGCTTGAATGCGAAGTCAGGCTGCGACGGTATGAGTTTTGGAGGGGAGATGACTAAAGGTGAGATCGTTTCGAGTACTGGATTTGGCTTATCTCCGCGCCTTCCTCTATGGTGAACTTTAGAAACAAGTCGTAGGGTGCGCATGGCGCACTCTACATTTGATTAAAAAAAGCGGATGGCTTGTTAAAAGCCATCCGCGCAACGGAAAAACCCGCTTAAGGAGTGTATTCGAGAGTGTGGCTAAGCAAGGCACTCAGGTCATGGACGACCATGCCTGTCAGCGTCACCAGGGGGACATTCAGCGCCGGGCCCGCACCGTCGGTATCCAAAGTAACTAGGGTGTTGCCGGGACTGGTTTGGGTATCGAAATGCAGGAAGCCGCTCAGGTCGTCCTGCGGGCCCATGCCGGTGAGCAGATCGGCGAGGTTGAGCGCGGCGCTGGAGGCGTCGTTATCAATGAGTAAGGCCACGCCGGTGCCGTCCTTGATGGAGTCGCCAACGGCGTTACTTAGATTAACGGTGAAGGTTTCGCTAGGCTCACTGAGGGTGTCGTTGAGAATCGGCACGCTGATAGTCTGGCTGGTGACACCGGGGGCGAAGGTCAAGCTGCCGCTCTGCGCCAGGTAGTCTTGACCGGCGCGGGCGGTACCGTCGGCGGTGGTAAAGTCAACCGTTACCGGATGCGGCAGTGCGGTGGTCATGGTGACGGTAAAGACCGCCATGCCCGAGGCCTCGTTCACGACCACGTCGCTGATATAAAGGCTGTCGTCGTTGAGGATAGTGCCCTGACCTTGAGCGTCGGCGATATACGCGTTGCTCGCACCGGATAAATTCACGAAGAAGGTTTCATTCACTTCAGTGAAGTTATCTGCATAAACTGAAACAGTAATAGTCTTACTCGTTTCGCCGGGATTGAAGGTCAGGCTGCCGCTCTGCGCGATGTAGTCTCTGAATGGCCCGCCGGGACCGGTAGTAGCCGTGCCGTTAGCGGTGGCGAAATTCACCGTTACAACCTCGCTGCTGGCTTGGCTGAGTGTCACGGTGAAGGTAAAGTTGGTTATTGGACTCTCGTTCCCTGGGCTCGGGCTACCTTCAGACAACTGCACGTCATTAATTGAGAGGGTAGGTTCGGTAATGGTGCCTACCCCTACGCCGTCGCTAATGATGGCGCCATTGGTGGCATTGGAGAGATTGACGGTGAAGCTTTCGCTAGGCTCACCGGTAGTGTCGTTGACAATCGGCACACTGATGGTCTGGCTGGTGACGCCGGGGGCGAAGCTCAGGGTGCCGGTTTGGCCAGTGTAGTCGGAGCCCGCCAAGGCGCTGCCATCGGCGGTGGCGAAGTCCACAGTGTGGGTGAAGCTGCTCGGGTTACTCAGCGTCACAGTGAAGGTGGCGGTGCCGGCAGCTTCGTTGACAGTCACGTCGTTGATGCTGAGCCTGGCCTGATCGTTGTCTATGATGGTAATCAGACCGGTACCATCGGCAATCGAGGCGTTGGTCGCGCTGCTCAAATTAACAAAAAAGTCCTCGGTCCCTTCTACAATGCTGTCATTAATAATCGGCACGGTGATGGTCTGAGTGAGGACCCCTGGGTTGAAGGTGAGCGTGCCGCTAGTCAAGGTGTAATCCACATTCTCCAAGGCCGTGGTGTTTTGAGCAGTGGCGTAATTCACCGTGACTGTGTTAGTGCTGGCGCTGCTCAACGTCACGGTCAAGGTGGCGGTGCCATCGCCCTCGTTGACGGTGACGTCGTTGATGCTGAGTGTGGGCTGGTCGTCATCGATGATAGTGCCGGTGGCGGAAGACGCGCCCAAACCTATGGGCTGGGCGTTGGTAGTACCGCCGGTGAGAGTGACGGTGACCGTCTCATTAGCCTCAAAGAGGCTGTCGGCGGTTGGGTCTACGGTGAGGGTGGTGCTTAATGAGCCCGCCGGGATAGTGACGGAGCCGGTGATACTGGGGGTGTAGTCCGTACCTTGAGTGGCGGTACCGCTCAAGGTGAAGTTGACTGTAGTGGCAAAGGCCGACGCATGGTCCAGGCTAATGGTGTAGACGAGATTGGCCACGCCGTCTTCCAGCACCGAGGGCGGTGATACCGACACCGAGGCGGCGGGTACTGCATCATTGTCCTGAATGGTGCCGAGGCCTTGAGGATCGGCGACGGTGGCGCCGCTGGCTCCGCTCAAATTGACAAAGAAGGTCTCATCGCCTTCGTATACCAGGTCGTTGGTGATGGGCACGTCTATGGTCTTGGTAGTCTCACCAGGATTAAACGTCAGGGTGCCGCTAGTGGTGGTGTAATCACTACCGGCCGTAGCGGTATTGTTCGCAGTGGCGAAGTTAACGGTCACGGTGCCGGCGCTCGGGCCACTCAGCGTCACAGTGAAGGTCGCGGTGCCCGCGGCTTCATTGACGATGACATCGTTGATACTGAGGCTGGGTTGGCTCTCGTTGTCTAGGATGGTGCCGACACCCTGACTGTCGCTGATGGTGGCGTCAGACGGAGTGCTGAGGTTCACCGTGAAGGTCTCGGTGCCTTCGGCGATCAAATCATCGGTGATGTTGAGGGTGATGGTCTTGCTGGTTTCGCCCGGTGCAAAGGTCAGCGTGCCGGTCAACGCGCTTGTGCCGGCCGCGTAATCGCCAGGAGTAGTCGCCGTTCCCGGGTTCACGGCGTAGACCACCGAGGAGGACAGAGCGGTCGTGCCGGTCTTGGTCACCGTGAAAGTGATGGTGGGGTCGGTGCCTTCAGTGACGGTGACGTCGTTGATGCTGAAAGCCGGAGCGGCGTCGTCGTTAGTAATGGCGCCGATGGCTGGGGCCGGATTGAAGCCTATGGCCTGGCCGTTGGTGGTGCCTCCGGTCAGCGTAACGGTAACGGTTTCGTTAGGCTCAAAAACGGTGTCGGGGGTCGGGTCTGCAGTGATGTTGGCTGTCAGAGAACCCGCCGGGATTGTGACGAAGCCGGTGACAACGGACGGCGTGTAATCGGTGCCTTGAGTCGCGGTGCCGCCGAAGGTGAAATTAACCACCGTGTCGAACGCCGAGGCATGGTTTAGCGAGACAATGAAGGTCAGCACGGGCGTGCCGTCTTCCAGCACCGAGATCGGAGGATCAACGATCTCCACCGTGGCGGTGGGCAACGTCTCGTTATCAACTAGGGTGCCGAGGCCTTGAGGGTCGGCGATGGTGGCGCCGCTGGCATTGTTCAGATTGACGGTAAAGGTTTCATTGCCTTCATAGATCAGATCTTCACTAATCGGTACGCTGATGGTCTGGGTGGTGACGCCGGGGGCGAAGGTCAGGGTGCCGCTCTGGGCGGTGTAGTCGTTGCCCGCCAAGGCACTGCCATCGGCGGTGGCGAAATCCACACTCACTGGGGTGGCGCTTGGGCCGCTCAGCGTCACGGTGAAGATGGCGGTGCCCTCGCCCTCAGTGACGGTGACGTCGTTGATAGTGAGTTGCAAACCGGCTTCATCGTCAATGATGGTGCCGACACCGCTCGTGTCAAGAAATGCTGCGTTGGTGATGCCAGTGAGGTTCAGGTTAAAGGCTTCAGTGCCTTCCAGGACACTGTCTTGCAGCGTGCTCACGTCCACGGTCTTGCTGGTTTCGCCGGGGGCGAAGATCACGGAGCCCGAGTTCGGGGTGTAGTCGTTCTCGCCCACCCCGCCACCGCCGCTGATGGCAGTGCCATTAGCGGTAGCAAAGGTGACAGTGACGGTCTGGCTGCTGGCGTGACTCAGGCTGATGGTGAAGGTGCCGGTGTTGCCTTCGGTGATGTTGATGTCATTCACCGAGGCGGCTGGCGGTTCTTGATCCTCCTCGATGGTGCCTACGCCTTGGTTGTCGGCAAGGGTGGCGCCGTTGGTGGCGTTGGAGAGGTTGACGGTGAAGGTTTCACTGGGCTCGAAGATAGCGTCGTTGATAACCGGCACGCTGATAGTCTGGCTGGTGACACCCGGCGCGAAGCTCAGGGTGCCGGTTTGGCCAGTGTAGTCGGAGCCCGCCAAGGCGCTGCCGTCCGCGGTGACGAAGTCCACAGTGTGGGTTACGCTGCTCGGGCTGCTCAGCGTTACCGTGAAGGTGGCGGTACCGGCATTCTCATTGACGGTGATGTCGTCTATGGTGAAACTGGGGGAGCCGCTGCCGTCGAGGATGGTGCCGATACCGGTGCCGTCGGCGATGGTGGCGTTGGTCGGGCCGCTCAAGGTGATGGTGAAGGTTTCGTTGCCTTCAAAAATCTCGTCATAGAGCGCATCCACCTGGACCGTCATGCTGGTGACACCGGGCGCAAAGGTGAGGGCGCCAGAGAAGTCGCCGCCCTCGCCAGCGCCATAATCAAGGCCCGCCGTGGCGGTGCCGCCGGTGGGCGAACCTGAGGAAGCGAAGTTGACCGTGACCGGCACCGCGCTGGGGGCGCTTAGGGTTACGGTGAAGGTGGCGGTGGAGTCCTCCTCGACGCTGACGTCGTTGATGGAGAGAGTTGGCAGTGCTCCCGGAGGCGGCGGGGGCGGCACGTCGTTATCTATGATGGTGCCCAGGCCCTGGCCGTCGGCGACTGTGGCGCCATTGACGTTGGTCAGGTTAACGGTGTAGGTCTCGGCGCCCTCGACGATGGTGTCGTTGATGATGGGCACGGTGATGGTCTGACTGGTAACGCCAGGGGCGAAGGTCAGGTTGCCGGTTTGGCCGGTGTAGTCGGGTCCCGCGGTGGCGGTGCCGTTGGCGGTATTGAAATTCAGGGTGACCGGTGTGGCGCTGGGGCCGCTTAGCGTCACGGTGAAGGTGGCGCTGCCAGCGGCTTCATTGACGGT
>JACXTT010007418.1_pt1 | contig 15438 bp, 16 predicted proteins | sample 9270951 | NCBI WGS metagenome assembly JACXTT01 (sample SAMN15532306, study PRJNA645909) | rock metagenome | isolation source: weathered quartz diorite | place: Puerto Rico | collected 2017-06-21 | reverse complement strand
AAGCGCATTGTCCCGGCGCAGGAGGCGTTAGAGTTAGGTCTCGTTCATGAAGTTGTCGCGCCAGAGACGTTGATGACGAGGACGCTGGACTTAGCGCGAGAATTGGCGAATGGTCCACAAGTGGCGATGCGCATGCTCAAACGCTCTATCTACAATGCGGCGGAGATGACATTCTCCCAATCACTGGATGAGATCGCTGCCAAAACGGCGGTGAGCGATCATCATCCGGATGCGACGGAAGGGATGCGGGCGTTTCAGGAGAAACGAGCGCCGCGGTTCAATCAGTGGCTGGAAGCGAAACGATAACTGTGCATTTGTTAGGGAGCGCCCTTCGACAAGCTCAGGGCGAACGGAACAACTCAATAGCAAGCATGGATAGGCCGTTCGTGCTGAGCCTGTCGAAGCATGAACGGCGAAGGCTTGAGTAGGTCGGGCATTATTGATGAGTAAACAACTGACTTTAAGCGTGGTCGATCAATCTCCCGTGCGCCAGGGAGGGACGGCATCCGACGCCTTGCGAGAGACGATCGAACTGGCGGTAGCGACTGAGAAACTTGGATACAAACGTTACTGGGTGGCTGAGCACCATAATTTGCCCGGCTTTGCGGGGACATGTCCTGAAGTGATGATTGGCCAGATTGCGGCGCGCACCCAGTCGATTCATGTCGGCAGCGGCGGCGTGATGCTCTCACACTACAGCGCGCTGAAGGTGGCGGAAACGTTTCGCATGCTTGAGTATTTGTATCCTGGCCGCATTGATCTCGGCATTGGTCGCGCGCCTGGAAGCGACCAACGTACAGCGGCGGCGCTCGTCTATCCGGGGCAGATGCGTGATGTGAGCTATTTCCCTGAACAGGTTGATGACGTGATCGGCTATCTCAAGGATGAGTTGCCTGCTGGGCATCCCTTCAAGAGCATCCATGCCGGACCCACCCCGGCAACGACGCCGGAAGTGTGGCTCCTCGGCTCCGGTTACGACTCCGCGCTTCTTGCCGCTGAGCGCGGCTTGCCGTTTAGCTACGCCTATTTCTTTGGCATTGGCGTCGAACATGGTCCAGCGATTGTTGACAACTACCGTCGTCGGTTTCAGCCGTCCGCCACGCTGGCCGAACCGAAAGTGAATATCGCCGTACAAACGCTGTGTGCTGAAACTGAGCAAGAGGCGAAGCGCTTGGCGGCGAGCCGTAATCTGCTGCGCTTGCGAATTGTGACAGGTCGGACCGGTGGAGTACCCCCGGTTGAAGAAGCGTTAGCCTATCCATACTCGCCGCAGGAACTGGCGTATCTGGAGCAATCGGCGCGGACGATGGTGGATGGCGATCCCCAGCAGGTGAAAGCAAAGTTAGAGGCGATTGCTGAGCACTATCAGACTGATGATCTGAGCATCGTCACCATCTGCTACGACTTCGCGGCGCGAGTGCGCTCATACGAACTTGTGGCTGAGGCTTGTGGGATTCGCAACTAAAGAGGAGGATGCAGTGGTCAAACCGTTATCTGGTCTCGTGGTGTTGGATTTAACCCGTTTTCTTGCCGGTCCGTATTGCGCGATGTTGCTCGGCGGATTGGGCGCCGAAGTCATTAAAGTCGAAGCGCCGGAAGGTGAGGAGTCATTTCGCAACCGTCCACCGTACGGCGGTTCCAAAGGGGCGAGTTTACAAAAACAAACGCCGGACGACATTAGCTTACCGATTCTTCATCGAGGCCGGAACAAAAAAGGCATTACCTTGAATTTGCGCAAGCCGGAAGGGAAAGAATTATTCCTCCGGTTGTGTGAGAAGGCTGATATCGTGGTCGAGAATTACGCCGCGGGCACGATGGAGCGCATGGGTTTCCCGTATTCGGTGTTGCAGCAACGGAATCCTCGCCTCATTCTCTGCTCCATCTCTGGGTTCGGGCAAAGTGGCCCGCGCCGTGGGTGGCGAGCGTACGATCCCATCATTCAAGCGACGGCTGGTATCGTTAGCGTCACTGGTTATGAAGATCGTCCCCCAGTTCGGGCTGGCGCGGCAATTAGCGACACCACGACACCGCTCATGGGCGTCATCGGCGTGCTGGCGGCTTTACAACTGCGTGAAAAGACTGGGAAGGGCGACTGGGTCGATATTTCCATGCAGGACAGTTCTTTCTTCCTGTTGCCGGAGGTCATCGAGTTTATGATGGCTGGAGACGAGCCGCGGCGTCTAGCAAATGCCCATGTGAGCGGGGCTCCGTTCAATGTTTACGAGGCCAAAGACGGTTATGTGTCTGTTTGCGTGGTGTCCGCATCGGACTGGCAAAAATTGGTGACGGCGCTGGGTAAGCCGGAGCTGGGGCGTGACCCGCGCTATAGCAACAATTTGAAGCGACGAGATCGTCGCGGCGAAATAGACGCTCTCGTGCAAGAGTGGGTAGGGCAGCACACCGTGAACGAAGCGGTGGAGTATTTACAAAAGAGCGGCGTTCCTGCTGGTCCGATCCTGAGCCCGCGAGAGTTGATGGACGACGAGCATCTGGCGGCGCGGGATATGGTGATTCCACTTGAGCATCCCTTACATGGGCCCATTCCCGGCGCTAAGGCGATCGGCATGCCAGTCAAGTTTGTCAACAATCCGGTGCAATTCGATCAGCCCGCGCCAGCGCTCGGACAACATAATGAAGAAATCTATCAACGATTGCTCGGGCTGGATCAGGTAAAATTAGCGGAGTTGAAAGAGCAGGGGGTGATTTAATTCCTATAGGGAAAACCTATCAAGATATGGGCGCCCAATGTCTACGTTTCCTCCTCTCCCTTGAGAGGAGAGGACACAGGAGAGGGTGCTGAAAACAGGTTTTCCCCTCACCCTGGCCCTCTCCCCCAAGGGGCGAGGGAACTGAAAATCGGTCTTTATCATCCAGATGCTATCTTATGTGTCACGCCCCTGAAAACTTCAGGATTGTTACTCCATTCCCTCTATGAGCGCCAGCCGCACGAGCGCCATCGCGTTAAAACTCATCCGTGTACGATCCGGACGTCCGCGCCCGGCCATGTTGTAGAGTCGATGCTTGAAACCAACGCCATCAGTGATCGCCATGTACGTTTGGCCGCGAGCGAGGTTTTCCGATTTGTCAGTATGATCTGGCAGTGAGTAGACCGCGAGCCCCAAGTCGCTGCCAGCTTGCGCACGTACGGCCAAGGCGAGTTCGTTGACTAACGCCTGCGGGTCATTCAGTAAAGCGTCTACTCGATTGGGCGCACCTGCCGTGGATAACAGCCGTCGTAGCGCCGTCCGGCTATTGCAAATAATGCCTTCGACAAACCGTTCCGCGTCGGCTTCTTGCAAACGGTCGGTAATCATCCCGCCGGTCAGATCTTCACAGATTGCAATCGTTTTCTGTTGCTCTCGTAAAAGGTTACCGACTGCGGTCTCTACTGTCTCTTCGTCGGCGGCAAAAACGTGTTTACCGATCAGCTGCCGGATCTCAGCTTCGACCGGCGCGATCAGCTCTAGAGCGGCCTCTTTTGTGGGGGCCTTGGCTGCGATGCGGATGTCCACTTGTCCTGGATGCGCAAGCACGCCAACCGTCGGGTTCTGCGAGTTGGCGATCAGGTGGCCCATGAGATCATCAACGCGACTTTCTCCAAGTTCCGCCACTTTCAGTACTCGATAGGTAATGATCTCAGAAAGTGAGAATTTACGGCGGAGATACGGAGCCACTTCGTTATCGAACAGCCATTTCAATTCAAACGGGACGCCTGGCAATACAAAGATGCTGCCGCGCAGATCTTCCACGATAAACGATGGCGCCGTACCGTTCGGGTTGTTTACGGGAATGGAGCCTTCGGGCATATAGGCTTGCCGTTCGTTATTTTTGGTCATGATAAAACCGCGATTGCGGAAGCGTCGCTCAATCTGTTCAACGAAAGGCTGGTGCAAGATGAGCTTACGGCCTGCGACATCAGCGACGACTTCGCGAGTGAGATCGTCTTGCGTAGGACCAAGTCCGCCGCTGGTGATGACGACATCGGCGCGTTCCAGGGCTCTGGTAAGCACCTCTTTCATGCGCTCTGGGTTGTCGCCCACGACGGACTTGTAGAATAGATTGACGCCGAGCGCGGTGAGCCGCTGTGCGATCCAAGTCGAGTTGGTGTCGACGATTTGCCCTAACAATAATTCTGAACCGATTGCCACGATCTCTGCTGTCGCCATGCCTGCACTCCCTTCTTCTTGCATGTATGATAGATACCTTCACGAAGGTCAACCAGGAAGAGAGAAAGTTATGCAGCCAACAGGTATTTCCATCAATAAAGAAAGCTGGGCGTTGCTACGTGAAGAGCCGCTGTATTCCGCGCGATTTATTGATCGGGAGGGGACAGACGAACTGATTGTAGTGGTGCGCGTCGAGATGTTGGACTGGTTCTTGGAAGTCCAACCGCCACTGACGTTGGATCTAACCTCGTGGCGCAGTCCGCACGGCGTGTGGGTTTTTATTTTGTCATATCAACTGCGCCCAAATTTCGGCGACTCTCAAGGCGGCGCTTTTTATTTGAATCCCCGTGTGGACTCTGAGTCAGAGTTATTACGGAAACTGGTGCAGCAGGAATCGCTCCCCATCATTTTTCTGAGCGAAGATTGTGAGTCGCACTATACCTTAAGAGCGCTAGTCGATCCGCAATTGTTGCAAGCCTGGCGGCGGCAAGTTGACGAAGTGGAATTGGACTTGCAAGGACGTCTGTCAATGGACGGTGACGACCCCGAGTTTGCCGCCGCCGTACAAGAGTTGTTGGAGCAGGCGTAGATGTCTGCGTAGAGAGGAGGAATCTTATGAGTCTGTGGACGACGGAAATGACTGATGGGGTAGTCATAGCGACATACACGAATCTGCCCATGAACTATTTTTGCGCCGAAGCTTCAAAGGAACTGTGGAGGTTGATCGAATCATGGCGCAATCCTTCCATCCGCGCCATTGTCCTCACTGGTGGAATGGACGGCAAATTCATTACCCATTACAGTGTAGAAGAGTTGCTGGCTGCGGCGAGCAACCGCGAGGCCATGCGCGCGTCGGGGACGGCGCTCACCGCCAACTATCATGAGCTGCTCAAGCGGCTCAGCGCTCTTCCCAAGCCCATTATTGTGGCGATGAATGGTGATGCCATGGGCGGCGGGTTTGAGTTGAGTTTGTCCTGTGACATTCGCATCGCACAACGCGGCGATCATCGTATCGGCTTGCCAGAGGTGAAATTAGGAATTCTACCAGGCGGCAGCGGCACGCAGCGGTTATCGCGCTTGATTGGCGCCGGCCGCGCTGTCGAATTCGTGTTGCGTTCTCGCGTGGTGCGCCCCGAAGAAGCGCTGGCGTTGGGATTGGTGCACGAACTTGCTGATAACGCTCTTGCTCGAGCCAAGGAGATTGCGCACGAAGTCGCCAACTTTCCACCAATCGCTGTCGCCCGGGCAAAGCACGCCGTCTACGCCGGGAGTGATACACATCTGGCTGCGGGGCTCAATATCGAAAGCGCGGACTTCTTTGAGACGATGTTGTCGGAAGACGGGGTATTGGCGATGCAGACGTATGTCAATCTGCCCTACGAGAAGCGCCGCAATTGGCTCGAACATCCCACGAACCCGGGCTACAAGGGGAAATAAGATTGGGTCATTGGGCGATTGAGTCATCGGGCCATTGGGAACGTGACGCTATTGAGGCGTCGGGTTGAATGAGTTCTGGGATGCGGGATCATTGATTGTCTTTGAGCCGTTCGGCGACGGCTCTCTGAGGCGGTGCTGCTCGTTCAGATTTTGCGCTGTGGCCTTCATTACTGATTTGAATTGAGACGAACCGCGCAATCAACGTTGCGACATACATAATCCCGATTATCGCCTCGATGAGGCTCACCGCCCGCGCCAAGGGGGACGCTGGCGTGACATCACCGTAGCCTACTGTCCCTAGAGTGACAAAGCTGTAGTAAAGAACAGCTCCGACCCCGCGGGTAGAGAGCTCTCCCGTAATCACACTGGGCTCTTGGAAGCGTCCTGGGTCAAAGTACAACGCGTCGGGCTGCCAGGCGAGCAGTAATTGATAAAGGGCCGCGAATACTAACCCGATCAGGAGATACACGTAAATGGCCCCGTAGATTTCGTTGCCGCGGATGTGGCGGGCAGTGAGGATTCCACGGAAGACGATGCGCCCGATATAGAGGATGAAGAGCACCCAGAGCACAAGAGTCAGGACATAAATGCCGTTCACCAAACGCGGGTTGAGCACATCCGGGTGAGTGCTAAGCCAGGTGAATGGGATAAACGCCGCTGCGCCAAGCAGAAGCGCAAGTAGGAGTTGCCCCCTATGTGGGTTCAGGAAGTATGCGGTCAACAAAAGAGAGAGAACAGCGAGAAAACCGCCCAACCTGGCTAACGGACTCATGGGCGAAGCAGCTGTGGCTAGGACGACCGCGGAGAGCAGGCCGATCATCAGGTACAAGTAATTGGGCTCTCTACGCATCGGGGCTAGGTCATGACGTTTGTTTTCTGCTTCAATCCGATGGTCGGCGATTTCCTGCTCGATTTCCTCCTGATGATCAAGATAGTAGCTGATGGCGTCGTACACTGCCGCTGCTGGAAGATATGAGTACGTTTGCAAAATTTCCTCAACCGTATTCCCGGCTTTGTAGAGTTGGGCGAGGTGACAGACAGAAATCCGAGTGCCCTTCAGTGTAGGCCGACCGTCGCAGATTCCCGGAACTTGAACGATATGCGGGTGTTCGGTTTGCTGTTCGGTGGAGATGGCGGCAGTGGTTGTCATGAACCTTGCTCCTTGAGATTTACCGCTGATGAAAATAGAGAGCTTTGCTCTCACGAGTCAAGACGCCCGAATGTTAGGTAGTGGTGCAGTTTCCTTGCCTGTGATTCCCTGCCTCACGATTACCCGACGTTTCCGTAGGGGCGTGACATGCTACGCCCCTACAAAGACAAAACTGCACCACTACCGATTGTCACCTGAGTTCCTCAAGCCGTGCTTTCGCTTCATGTAAGGCTTTGGCGTCAACTCCCCTTGGTGAACCAATTGACATTGTTGGAGCCTTGCAGATTCAGCGGCCTCTGTGTGCGGACGGCAGTCATGTGCAGCGCCTGCTTCGGCCCTCTTCCGATTCAAGATCGTTGCAACGTGGCGTCCAAGCATCGTACAGGTATAGTCCGAAAGGGACCCACCAAATCAGATCGTTCGTGACACATAAGATCAGCGTGGCGATAGGCCACTGCCCGCTCCAGACGATTTTCAGCCAACCGATCGGGCCCAACACTTTGCCTAATAGCCCAACTGCCGCCAAGAGCCAACCGCGCTCGGGAACTCGGGCGACTTCCAGATAGAGGACGCCGTAAAGGCCGATGACCATTCCTAAGCAGGCAAAGATCTCTGGATAGTTCTGTAAGGGCATACCTGCGAAGCGGAACAACCACTGGGAATCAACGATTGAGAACACCCCCCAACCCAAGTTGTAAAAACCCGCGGCAAGGAACACCCTGCGATGAAATTTCCGTCGGGCTATCATCATCAACCCCTGGTCTCGGGAGACCTCACGCTCCAGGGCCATCCCCCGTGCGGCAAGCCCAGAGCTGCATACAGATCGCGTGCGCCGGAGAGGAAGACTCCGATTGCCATTACCACCAAACCCAGCCGCAGCGGCTCGGGCCCCGCCACGGTTGGGGTGAGCGCAGTCGGCAAGGACCACCAGCGCCACAGCACGGGGAGCAAGTTTGCCGCCATCGCCCCATAGATGATGCCCATGACGGCATGCGTGACCCGCTCGCCGGCATACACATCGCCGAGCAGTTTGCGCACCCGGCTCTCGACTACGAAGTCGGCCAAGGTCAATATGATTGCAGTTAACAATATGCCAGCGAGGAGGAGGGCCCAAAGTCCCTGCCATGCCAGCCACGGAAGCGCGCCGAAAAGGACAGCATATAGAAAATCGCGCACTCCATGTAGCTTGAGTTCGGGGGCTGTCCCAGGAGTCCTGCCGGGGAGTTGGGCTCGCCATTCGTGATAATACACGGTGTCGAAGGCTCCAATGATTCCTTGGATGGCAAGGAGCCATAACGCCGTTATCATCCTTGTGCCTCAACATGGGTCAACTTTCCCTCATAGGCAATCAGGCATCCGAGCAGGGGGAGGCGTACTTCCACGGAAACGTCGATCTGATCCCCCTCGCCAGCGGGTCTCTCCAAGGCTGTGACACGTGGGCTGAACCAGTAGGGCAGCGGGACATGCAATGCACCGAGGCGCAACGCCGCGCTCGTGGTCTGGTAGGTAAGGACACCTCCAACGACTTGCAGTCGAAACCGCATTTCGACGAATCCTATACGTTCCGCTAGCAGCCCATCAGCTCGCTCGAATTGCAGGCTTACCAAAGGCCGCCAATTGGGCCATTCCGCTATCATCCCGTAATTTCTCGGAGGGCTAAGCTAAGGGAATTTCTTTGGTGTGATATTTCACCGGGACATGGGTGAAAATTAGCCAGTAGGTGGTTAATTTTCACGCTGCGATTGAGCCATTTTTGTTCAGCGGATCGCAATGGCAGCTTACAATGGTAGAAATCGTACTTGCCCTTCCCACTCACCTTCCACACTACACTCCGCTAACAACAGCACTTCCTCTATTGCTCGAGCAACCGGCAGACTTTGAGGCACAACAAATACTCCTGGCATCGGTAGTCCATCGTCCAGCCGAGCGTAAGCATGGTTTTTCATCGTGCGAATATCGTGTGTCAGCAAGATTCGTGTTTCTCCTGCTGCCCATGCCAACACCAGGGGATCGCTTTTCCCCGACAACCCGACGTCTTGGACGCGAACAATATCAAGTGTTGAGAGTCTGAGTGCGACCCCACGGAGAATATCGTTGTCGAAATCTTCGTCGGTCAAGAAACGAGTCACCGGACTCAGGTCCTCTCTACTCGTCGGGCTAACAACCGTTCTCGCACCCCAGAGGATGGAAAGCGCTCTTCTACTTCTCGGCGTATGCTTTCTGCTTCTTGACGCTGCTGCGCTAGATAGGATTCCACTGCTTCTCGATGACGGAGGTAATACGTAATGACCGCATAAATATCCACTAATCTGAGAGAGGGATATTTATAGGCGATCTGTTCAGCCGTACTCCCGTTCAGAAAGGCGCCGAGCACGGTGTCTAGGCTGACACGAGTTCCGATAATACGCACGACGCCCTCTTCGGTAGCGTAAAGTGGCGGTGGTTCAGCAATCAGGGTTTCCACGATCGCCATAGTTCATCCCTTTCTTCAATCGAGCAAACGGTAAATTCTTCTTGCCTACTCTAACGCCTCGGCCACAATGAGTTCGGTAATCTTCTCTTCGCTGTAGCCAAGAATCTTTTCTAGGACATATTGGTTATCGCGCCCCCAGTACGGTGTAGCGCGTTTCACTTCGGCCGGGGTGCGGGATAGCCGAAAACGTGTGCCCTCTACCGTGATGGGGCCCAGCCTCTCGTGTTCTAGTTGGACAAAATGTCCACGATGTTGCAGCTGCGGATCGGTTGTGAGTTCATGGAGCGAGCGCACCGCGCCTGCAGGAACACCACGTGCTTGCAGCATTTCTTCTAAAGCAAGGCGATCTTGGGTGTGAGTCCAAGCCGAAATGATATCGTCAAGTTCATCTTGATTCGCCAAACGAGCAGCCATAGTGGCAAAGCGCTCATCTGTTTGCAGATCGGGTTTACCCATGACGGAACAGAGCGCTTGCCATTGTTGCTCTGTTTGTATGGCTAACACGAGCCAACGATCTTTCCCCATTGCGGGATACACGCCATGGGGAGCCAGAGAGAGATCGTGATTGCCCATCTTCTCCTGAATACGACCATTGACAGTATAGTCGAGAATGGCTGGGGTAAGAAAATGCAGCGAGGCTTCTGCTTGCGATTGATCAATATATTGCCCTTGGCCTGTCTGACGACGGTGTTCAAGAGCCGCCAAAATTGATAGGGCGGTGAACCGGGGCGCGACATAGTCCGTGTAGGCGCTAAAGGGGCCTGCCGGCGGGCGATCCGGCCAGCTCACAAGGTTAAAAAATCCAGAAATGGCCGCCGCCAAATTGCCAAAACCCGCAAATTGCGCCCAGGGTCCGGTTTGCCCCATCAAGCAGGAACTGATCATGATGATGTCCGGCTTGATTTTGCGCAGCGACTGATAATCGAGACCCCAGCCTTTCATAGCTCGTGGCGAGAACGATTCCGTCACCACATCCGCCCACCGCACGAGGTCGCGGATAACCTCGCGACCAGCTTCTTTGGTGAGATCGATCGAGACCCCGTATTTTCCAACATTCAGGTTTTGGAAGAGCGCAGAGTTATCGGGGCCAGGTTTACGATTTAAAAACGGCTGGAGGGTGCGCGCCGTGTCGATGCGGCGTTGCGAATCGACGCGCACCAGCGTAGCGCCGTGGTCCGCAAGGATGCGTGTGCCCGCTGGGCCGGCCATTACCCACATGAGATCAAGAATTTTCACATCAGCAAGGGGAAGATTATTCGTCATGTTTTTACTCTCTTTCAGGTCTCAGACAGCCTCGTCCCTCAGATCACTCCCTGACTTTGCAGTTCACTGAGCCGTTGTTCCGTGAGTCCTAACTCGTCAACATAAATCTCTCTATTGTGTTCGCCCACCAACGGCGGACGGCGACGATACGTGATCGGCGTTTCGCTGAACTTCACAAACGGACCGGGATATTTGAATTTCTGCCCCAACTCAGGGTGCTCTATTTCTTGCCAGTACTGACGGGCGGCAAGCTGCGGGCTGTCGAGAACTTCATCGATCCTTGCGATTGGCGCAATGAGCAAGGCGCGTTGCAAGGCGCCTTCGAGAAGCTCCATTTTTGTCTTTGTCTTGGTGAATTCTTCGACAATCAGTTTCAACTCTTCAAACCTGGAGAGCGCGCCGGCGGCGCCGCCAAAAAGCTCTCCACCGAAACGCACCCAGTCCATACTGTGAATCTCATCGCTGCACATGCCTTCTTCGTGAATCCAGTCCATCAGCCGTTTGGTGAAATGGCCGAAGGCCGTACCAAAAAGGTACGTGATCGCGACGTAGCCATCTTTCGTCGGCCACAGGAGCCGGATATTAAACGGACCGACCTTCACGCCGCCGGCCATGCGTTGGATTTCGGCTTCGCCATACGGCGCCGATAAAATGTAGGCTTGTGTCGCCAGTGCGACGGCTTGCTGTGCAGACACGTCGATATGCTGGCCCTGCCCGGATCGGTGTCGTTCATGATTGGCGACGAGTGCAGCCACTGCCCCCTCTGCGCAGGCGTGTAAATAAGCCTGGGGCACGCTGAGGCGCAGGGGTGCACGATCGTCATCTCCATACAGAATAAGTGGTCCGCCGGCGGCTAAGATCACTAGATCGCTATCTGCGTAATTCGCTTTCGGACCGTCTTGGCCGAAAGCGGAAATCGACATATACACGAGCCCAGGATTGATAGCCGCGAGGTCTTTATATCCAAGACCTAGTTGCGCCATTACACCGGGGTTGTCAGACTCGATCAGAAAATGCGCCTTGGCCGCAAGTTGTTTTAGCAACGCTTTTCCTTCCTGCGAAGCCATATCCAAGGTGATGCTGCGTTTGTTACGATTGTACGCCCACCAGTAGAGCGAGTGATTCGGGTGAGGTTGGTCATGATAAAAAGGGGCAAGCTTGCGGGCTGGGGAGCCGCCGGGCGGTTCGACTTTAATCACATCCGCGCCGAGGTCCCCGAGAATCTGACCGCAAAGCAAGCCACGCTCGGTAGTCAAATCAAGCACACGATACGCACTGAGCACGAGTTTCTCCAGTAAATGAATTCTTGCCGTCACTCCCCTAGCATAAAATGAGATGCGTGACAGGAGCCCCGTCCAAAGTCTTTCAGTCTTTCGGTCGCTCAGTCCTTCAGTCAATCTATCAGGGGCAAGAATAATGACTGTAGGATTTACTGACTAGCAGACTGAATGACTGGTAAACTGAATGACCAAATAACTAAATGACTCCTTCCTCTTTCCACTGCGCTAATTCCTCGCGTGGGTGGCCGAGGATGTTGCAGTAGACTTCTTCGTTATGCTCGCCGGGTCGTGGAATAGGGCCGACCGCACCCGGGGTATCGGAGAATTTCACCGTCAATCCTGGCACGAACGTCTTGCTTCCGTCTACATCTTGACTCTCAGTGAGCATCTTACGCTCCCACAAATGTGGGTCACGTGCGGCCTGAGCAATGGTGTGGACAGGGCCGACTGGCACCTCTTCACGCTCAAGAACTCGCACGACTTCAGCGACTGTTCTTTCTTTTACCCAGGCTGCGACTAGGGCGTCGATTTCTTCGGCATGCGTAGCGCGCCCGGGGATGGAGTTATAGCGAGAGTCATTGATGAGATCTTCACGTCCGATGGCGCGGCAGATGCGGCCCCACATGTGTTGTGGCACGGCCAAGAGATAGACCCAGCCATCTTGCGCTTTGTAGGTGTTACAGGGGGCAATCCCGCCGGCGCGATTGCCGTGCCGTTGCGGTTCCTTCTCTGAAAGTAAGTATTGGGAGAGGGGGATTTCCATCAACGTATAGCCGGTATCTAGGAGACACACATCGAGTGATTGCCCTTCACCGGTCATATCCCGGCGATGCAACGCCGCTAAAGCGCCAATGGTCGCGTGCAGTGCGGTGATGCGATCGATAATCGGGGCGCCGGTCATCACTGGAGGACCATCTTGTACACCGGTGAAGCCCATGAGCCCAGACATGGCCTGACCAATCGGGTCGTATGCTGGCCGGTGTTTATAAGGACCTTCTTGACCAAAACCGGAAACGTTGATGAGGATAATGCCGGGGTTGAGCTGCTTGAGCGTGTTATAACCGAAGCCCATCGCGTCCATCACTCCAGGGCGAAAGTTCTGCAACAACATGTCGACTTTTGGGACCAACGCCCTTAACACAGCTTTACCTTGCTCGCTGCGGAGATTGAGTGTGATGCTCTTCTTGCCGCGGTTATAAGCGGACCAATATACACGCCCGAGGCCGCGCGATTCATCGCCGCCTGGCTCTTCGACTTTGATCACTTCCGCGCCGAGATCCGCCAGAATCATCGCGCAGCGTGGACCAGCCTGATATCGTCCGAGATCGAGCACTTTGACGCCATCGAGACAACCTGCCATAACAGCTCCCTCCTTTTGCATACGACAGCATCTGAGAGTATCGGACGGAGGGTCGGCGGGTGTCAAGGGTGTGAGGAAGCAAAAGGCAGAAGACGAAAGACGCGACACATGGTACGTGATGCGTATTACATGAAAAGATCGCATGCATGACGAAGGAGGGAAGATCATGTCACGAGTTGCTATTCTCGACGATTACCAAGATGCTGCGCTCCAGATGGCGGATTGGAGTACGCTGCCCAAAGACGTGGAAGTTCGTGTGTTCCAAGATCACTTGAAAGATGAGGATTCACTGGTTGGACGTCTCAAAGATTTTGACATCGTGATGGCGATGCGTGAACGCACGCCATTTACGCGGAGCGTGTTTGAGCGGTTACCACACCTCAAGTTGCTCACCACGACTGGGATGCGGAATGCGGCGATCGATATGCAAGCCGCAAGCGACCATGGTGTCACTGTGTGTGGCACTGGCGGCGTCGTCTATCCCACGGCGGAGTTGACCTGGGGATTAATTCTTTCTCTGCTGCGTCATATTCACCGAGAAGATCGGGCAATACGAGGAGGGCGCTGGCAGATCAGCATGGGCGTTGATCTCAACGGCAAAACACTGGGCGTGATCGGACTTGGCAACTTGGGTTCGCAAGTCGCAACTGTCGGCAAAGCGTTTCAGATGAATATAGTCGCGTGGAGTCAGAATCTGACGGCGGAACGGGCCGCCTCATTAGGCGCGAAGCTGGTGAGTAAAGACGAATTGCTCTCACAATCTGACGTCGTAACGATTCATCTCGTGTTGAGCGATCGCACGCGAGGACTCCTCGGCGCGCGGGAACTGGGACTGATGAAATCTTCCGCTTATCTCATTAACACCTCGCGGGGACCGATCGTGGACGAAGAGGCTTTAGCTGAGGCGTTGCAAAACAAAAAGATTGCCGGCGCGGGGATCGATGTCTTTGGGGACGAACCGCTGCCGCTCGATCATCCGTTGCGGCATTTAGAGAACACGGTCATCACCCCACACATTGGCTATGTGACCGAGGACACCTACAAGATCTTCTTCGCTCAGACAGTAGAAAATATCAAGGCGTTTCTCGACGGCACTGCGATTCGAGTAATCAACCGGCATCAGCGGGAACACAAGGCCTAATTTAATGATGAATGCGGAATGATGAATGATGAACAGAACACCAAAGAAAACCTTCTTTACTTTATTCATCGTTCATCATTTATCCTTCATCGTTTTATGCGACCACCGCGCTCGCGCTGCCTACGGTAATCACCGTGCCATCTGTCTTCTGACACCAAATTTCTAATTGAGCGCGTTGGAGTCCGCTGCCGCCTTCCGGAGTGATTTCTTTGACCACGCCATGCGAGGTGACAGTTTCGCCCATCCACAACACATTGACAAGATTGACATTCATCTTCCCACCGCGAAACCAGCCCTCACCAAAACGTTTGGTGAGCAATTCCGAGAGGAAACAGACTGACATCATGCCTTGCACAACGACTTCGGGAAACCCGAGCTTTTGCGCCTCTTCACGGTCTGTGTGATAGTTCTTTCCCGGACCGGAATACCGGGTGCACATTTCCTGATCGACGTATGTGGTCTGCGGCTCTAGCGTCTCCAGACGCGCGCCTTCACCAACCATGAACCGTCTCCCTGCCGCTTTTTCTCGGTCCTTGTCCACCACCATGCCCGTGTCTGGATTGTCCAGCAGAAAACTCTGGTGCGTCCGGCTCCGCACGCACACGCGTCCATCTGCGCCGAGCAGCAGAATTTCGTTGACCACATAATCGCGACCGCGTTTGAGGTAACGTTCGGTGACGACCGAGTGTGCAGTGATGTGTTCGCCCACCATGATTGGTGCAAAGAATTCCCATTCTTGCTTGGCGTGCAGGTTGCCATAGATATTGGGTAAGTACCACCGGCGATCGACGTACATTTCCGAGTGGCGAATCAACACCGGCGCAACTGGACCGCCAAAAGGCGAAGCACCCGTGTACCATGGATGGTCTACGTGCAAGGCGCTCGCATACGCCTGCACCATTTCAGGAGAAATGACATATTCCCGCGCACCACTGTTCATTCCAACGTAGACATGATCTTTTGCTGCAAACATTGCGCTCCTCCTTTGTGATAGTCGAGCCACTGCATCTTAGAGTTAACGATCGCAGGAGTAAAACCGTCCCTGATGCCTAGTGCATCTGCAGGAAACCTGTTGGGGAATATCGTACTCCTCGATGCGGTCACCGCAGAGGTAGGGGCTTGATTAATCAAGCCCTTGGGTGGGTCCGATGAATCGGACCCCTACAGT
>JACXTT010007417.1_pt1 | contig 15438 bp, 16 predicted proteins | sample 9270951 | NCBI WGS metagenome assembly JACXTT01 (sample SAMN15532306, study PRJNA645909) | rock metagenome | isolation source: weathered quartz diorite | place: Puerto Rico | collected 2017-06-21 | reverse complement strand
TCTCGCGGATGGCCTTGACGGGATCATCCAGCTCCATGTGTGTCACGGTGTACCCGTCCTCGATCATCGAGAGCACCATCGCCGCCGTCCCGACTTTGAGGTAGGTGGCGACTTCCGACATGTTCGAATCGCCGACGATGATGTGGAGCCGCCGGTACTTTTCCGCGTCAGCGTGCGGCTCGTCCCTGGTATTGATGATGCTGCGGGACGACGTGGTGGACGACGACGTCTTTTCGTGGATATGCTGGGCCCGCTGGGAGATGAAGAGCTGGGCCTTGCCGGAGACCTTGAGGACCTTGCCGGCGCCGGCGAAGATCTGCCGCGTCACGAAGAACGGAATGAGCTGCTCGGTGACCTTCCAGAAATCCACGTCCCGCCGCATCAGAAAATTCTCATGGCAGCCGTACGTGTTGCCCAGCGAGTCCGTGTTGTTCTTGAAGATGTAGATCTCGCCTGAGAGGCCCTCTTCGCGCAGGCGCTCCTCGGCGGCGGGCAGGCAGGCTTCCAGCAGACGCTCCCCCGCCTTGTCATGCACGACCAGGTCTTCGATGTTGTCGCACTCCGGCGTCGAATACTCGGGGTGGCATCCGGTGTCCTGATAGAAGCGCGCGCCGTTCACGAGGAACGCGTTCGAGGGCCAGCTGTTGGGGATGAGGCCTTCGAAGATGTAACCGAGGATTTTTTCGATGGGGAGGTAGATGCGCCCGTTCGGAGAGAAGATCAGGCCGTACTCGTTTTCCAGGCCGAAGATGCGCGGCTTCATGGTGAATTCAAAAGAGCTCTCGCTTCTCCGAGGGCGATCCGGCGGAAGGTGCGGCCCGGCTTGGTGCGGTCCAGGACGGCCACCTCCAGGCCTTCCGTCGCCAGCTTCTGGTTCGTGACGGTATTCAACGCGTCGATGCTCAGTTTCAGCGCATCCCGCAGCGAGATGGCCACGGACGTCCACCGGCTTTTCAGGAATGTCATCAGGGCTTCGGACTTCCCGCCAATCACCGCCACGCCCCGCTCGTCAATGATGCTCCCGTCGAAGGAGATCCTGTACAGCTCGTTGGGCTTGCCGTCCTGGCCCACCTCGACGACCAAGAGCTCCACTTCGAGGGGTTTCGGATCGGCGCTGAAGAGGCTCCCGATGCTTTGCGAGTAGGCATTGGCCAGCGATTTGGCCGTCACGTCCTCCCGGCTGTAGGTGTACCCCTTGAGGTCGGCGTGCCGGATGCCGGCCTTGCGCAGCATCTCGAATTCGTTGTACTTGCCGGCGCCGGAAAACGCGATCCGGTCGTACATCTCGGAAATCTTGTGCAGCGACGCGCTGGGGTTGTCCGCCACCAGTAGCACGCCGTCGGCGTATTCCATCGCAACGATCGAACGGCCCTTGGCGATGCCCTTCTTCGCATACTCGGCCTTGTCGGCCATCATCTGTTCCGGCGAGACGTAGTAGGGAAGCGCCATCGTCAACCCCTCTCGCGCCGCTCGGCGATCAAGGCGCTGCAGCCTTCGCCGATTTTGGATTCTTCCAGGTCGCGGATGCCCGCGTCGGTGATCACCTTCATGGTGGGGTAGATGCCCCGGACCAGGTCGGGCCCCCCCGTGCCCACGTCCTCCTCGGACGCGTTGTACAGCGCCTCCAAGGCGATGCGCAGCGCCTGCGCTTCCGTGAGCCCGCGCCGGTACAGCTGCTTCATCGTGTCGCGGGCGTCCTTGCCGCCGGAGCCCGTCGCATGGTATTCGGTTTCCTCATAGCGCCCGCCGGTCACGTCGTATTTGAAGATCCGCCCCTCGCGCCGCTTGAGATCGTACCCGGCGAAGAGCGGGATCACCACCAGCCCCTGGAACGCCATGGGCAAATTCCCCCGCACCATCTGGCTCAGCTTGTTGGCCTTGCCCTCGCACGACAGCACGTCACCCTCCAGTTTTTCGTAGTGCTCCAACTCGACCTGGAAGAGGCGCGCCAGTTCCATGGCAGGCCCCGCCGCGCCGGCGATGGCGACGGCCGAATGCGCGTCTGTCTTGAACACCTTCTCGATGCGGCGCCCGGAAACCTGGAACCCCTCGGTCGCCTGGCGGTCGCCGGCCATCAACACGCCGTCCTGGAATCGAATCGCCAGCACGGTGGTGCCGTGCGAAAACGCCGGCAAGCCGGCGGCGGGCGTTCCGGAAGCAGGCGCAGGAGCGCCCGCCCGGGGAATCGGCAACGGAGCATTGGCTCCCCGGCCCATAAGGAAATCGTAGAAGCTGGACCCGTGATCGTCGAGAAAGAGAGGCACCGCCGTCAGGCCTTCAGGTTGCCCAGCAGGGCGTCCACCGTCTCGGACTCGTCCAGCAGACCCTTGGTGAGGGCCTCGGTGCCGCGCAGTGGTTCCATGAGGGGAACCTTCTTGATCACCGCATTGCCGACGTCGAAGAGCACCGAGGTCCAACTCGCCGCGTAGACTTCCTGCGGCCACTTCTTCACGCAGGCCGCCCGAAAATACGCGCGGGTGTCGAGCGGCGCGACGGTCTCCGCATGCCGGACTTCCTCGTCCATGACGATGCGCTCCACGCGGTTGGCGCGCTCCAAGGTGAAGTACAGCCCCTTCTCGGGCCGGACGTCGTGGTACTGGAGATCCATCATCGCCACCCGCGGGTCCTCCCACCCGCAGCCCTTGCGGTCCAGGTAGGATTCGATCAGCTCCCGCTTGGCCACCCAGTCCAGCTCGCGGACGAGTTCGCGAGGGTCGCGCGCCAGTTTGTCGAGAGTCTCTTCCCAGCGGATGAGGACTTCCTTGACGGGCAGGGTCAGCTCATGGCTCGCGTAATAGTCCTGCGCCGCCTTGAGATAGGCGCGCTGCACGGCGATCGCCGTCGTCGTCTTGCCGCCAGCGAGTCGCAGATCGGCCTTCACCGCCAAGTCGCGCGACACCGCCTTGATCGCGTGGACGGGGTCTTCCAGCTCGATCGCCGGGAGCGCCCAGTTGTCTTCGATCATATCCAGCACGATCGACATCGCGCCCACCTTCAGGAAGGTCGCACACTCCGCCATGTTGACGTCCCCCGCGATGACGTGAAGCCGCCGGTACTTGGCGGGATCGGCATGGGGCTCGTCCCGCGTGTTGATGATCGGCCGCTTGACCATCGTGTTGAGGTCCATCAGCGTCTCGAAGAAGTCCGCCCGCTGCGAGATCTGATAGACGGCCGGCGATGTTTGATTCTCCGTCCCGACCTTGCCGGCCCCCGCGTAAATCAGGCGCGTCACCAGGAACGGCACGAGGGCGCGGGCGACATGCTCGAAGGGGACGGCGCGGGCCACTAGATAGTTCTCGTGATACCCGTAGCTGTTGCCCTTGCCGTCCGTGTTGTTCTTGTAGACGAGCAGGCTGCCGGCCCCCCGCACCTGTTCCACCGCGCGCAAGGCGGCGGCGGCGATGCGCTCTCCCGCCTTTTCGTACAGGACGACATCCCGGGCGGTCGTGCATTCCGGCGTCGAGTATTCCGGGTGCGCCCCGTCCACGTACAGGCGTCCGCCGTTGGCCAGCACCTTGTTCAGCAGGCGATTGTAGTCCGGCCCCGGTCGCTCCCGCTCCCCCTCCACTTCGAAGCCGCGAATGTCGAGCAGCGGGTTCTCGTTCTCGTAGTCCCAAAGGATCTTGGGCGAGGGAAAGCCCGGGTAGTGATTGATCAGAAAAAGGGAATTGGATACGGGGTCCACGGACTCGGGGTCGCGGGTGGCGATCCCGAACTCCGTTTCAGTTCCGAAGGCTCGCTTGGTCGTCATGCGATGATCTCGGGCACGGCGGATCGCGTCAGAGGTAGTGGCCGGTGGTCACGGTCTCGATCCGCCGCGATTCGTGGGATCCGACCGTGATCGTCCGGACGTGGACGATCTTGTCGGCCTTCTTGCCGGCGATCTTCGCCCAGTCGTCCGGGTTGGTGGTGTTCGGCAGGTCTTCGTGCTCCTTGAATTCATCGCGGATGGCCCGCAGGAGATCGTCCGTCTTGAGGCCCCGTTCGCCGGTCGCGAGCAGGCGCTTGATGGCGTATTTCTTTGCCCGCGAGACAATGCCCTCGATCAGCGCCCCGCTGGAGAAGTCCTTCATGTAGAAGGTCTCCTTGTCGCCGTTGGCGTATGTGACCTCCAGGTACTGGTTCTCCTCGCTAAGCGCGTACATGGATTCCACGGTCACCCCGGTCAGCCGCTCGACGAGCTTGGCGGTATCGCCGCCGTCCCGTTCCAGTTCTTCGGGATGCCAGGGCAGGTCCGGCGTCAGATACTTGGAGAAAATGTCCCGGGCAGCGGTCTTGTCCGGGCGATCGATCTTGATCTTGACGTCCAGCCGGCCCGGGCGCAAGACGGCCGGGTCGATGAGGTCCTGCCGGTTGCTGGCCCCGATCACGATCACGTTGTTCAGCCGCTCGACGCCGTCGATCTCCGACAGGAACTGGGGGACGATCGTGGACTCGACGTCGGACGAAATGCCGCTCCCGCGGGTCCGGAAGAGGGCGTCCATCTCGTCGAAGAACACGATCACCGGGTAGCCGTCATCCGCTTTCTCCTTCGCCTTCTTGAACACCTCGCGCACCTGGCGTTCCGACTCGCCCACGTACTTGTTGAGGAGTTCGGGCCCCTTCACGTGCAGAAAGAAGCTCCGGATGTCCTTGCCCGTCAGATGGCCCAGCTTCTTGGCGATCGAGTTGGCGACGGCCTTGGCGATCAAGGTCTTGCCGCAGCCGGGAGGGCCGTACAGCAGGACGCCCTTCGGCGCCCGCAGCTTGTGCTCCTTGAACAAGTCGGCATGGAGGAACGGCAGTTCCACCGCGTCCTGAATCTGCTCGATCTGGTCGCGAAGGCCCCCGATGTCGCTGTAGTTGACGTCCGGGACTTCTTCCAGAACCAGCTCTTCAACCTCCGACTTCGGCAGTTTTTCCAGGAGGTAGCCGGACCGCGCGTCGTAGAGGAGATGATCCCCGACGCTGAGCCGCTGGGAGAGAAGCGGCTCGGCGAGCTCGGCCACCCGCTCTTCGTCGGTGCGCAACGTGATGGTCGCGCGCCGCTCATCCAGCGTGTCCTTCAGGCGGACCACCTCGCCCTGCAGGTCGAACCCGCAGGCCTCGATGACGTTCAACGCCTCGTTCAGGATCACTTCCTGGCCCTTCCGGAGCGTCTTGAGGTTGATAGACGGGTGCAGGTTGACCTTCAATTTACGGCCGGTGACGTACACGTTGACCGTCTGGTCCTTGTTCACGCTGGTGAAGATGCCGTAGGTGGACGGCGGGGCCGTGAGCTTGTCCACCTCGGCCCGCATCGCCTCAATCTGAATTTTGGCTTCCTGCAGGGCCTCGGTAAGCCGGTCGTTCTGCCGATTCACCTGCTCGAGTTGATGCCGCGCCTGATGCAGGCGGCGCACTTCCTCCTCCAGGGAGCGAATCTGCACCAGGAGCTTTTCTTTCTCTCTTTCCTGCTCGTCCTTCATGGCGCCCTCGGCCGGCTGGTCTCCGGACAGGCCGGTCAGCTTCTTGACCGTGTTACGGATTGAACTCAGCCGCCCCGGCGGCTTTTTCATTTCGGCCATCGTCGCGGCTCTCCGGCAATCCCGATGGGTCTACGTTCGCATGCACGAAATCATTCTAACACCCGCTCCGGGACGGGTCAACCGACCGACCCGCACGGACACAAGAGGCATCAGCCTTCCAGTTCACGCAGCAGTTCGCGAACGGCGCGCTCGACATCCTCGGCCGCCATCACGCTCCCGATCACCGCCACGCCGTGTGCTCCGGCTTTCCGCGCATCGCGAACGCGCCCTCTCGTGATGCCGCCGATCCCGAAGACCGGCACTCGACAGCGCAACCGCGCGCGTTCCAGTTCGCCCAACCCGATCGGAGAACCGAACGCGCGTTTCGACGGCGTGTCGAAAATCGGCCCGAGCACGATGAAATCAGCGCCCTCGGCCTCGGCACGGGCCGCTTCGTCCGCGGAATGCGCCGATCGGCCGATCAACCGGTCGGGCCCCACCAGCCCGCGAGCCGCGGACACCGGTAGGCCTTCCGCCGGCAGATGGACCCCCGCGCTTCCGGCCGCGAGGCAGACATCCGCGCGGTCGTTCACGAGGACTTTGGCATCGTACGTCCTCGCCAGGTCGGCCAGGTCGCGGGTCAACGCCAGCAAAGAGCGCGTCGGCAGATCCTTCTCGCGAAGCTGGACGGCGCGCACGCCGGCGCGCAGCGCGGCCTGGACCACATCCCGGAGAGAACGGCCGCCGGTTTGATGACGGTCGGTGACAAGGTACAGCGAGAAATCCACCCGGGCCATGCCGAGGGCTTTACAACATCCCCTCGATCGGGCTGCTGGCGGTGGCGTAGAGTTTGCGCGGAATCCGGCCGGCTTTATAGGCCATGCGCCCGGCCCACACTGCGTACTTCATGGCTTCCGCCATCAGGATGGGCTCTTTCGCGCCGGCGATCGCGGTGTTCATCAGCACAGCGTCGGCTCCGTATTCCATGGCCAGGGCGGCGTCCGAAGCCGTGCCGACGCCCGCGTCCACGATGACCGGCACCGTGACGCTCTCCATGAGGATTTTGAGGTTGTACGGGTTGCGGATGCCCAGCCCGGAGCCAATCGGAGCGGCGAGCGGCATGACGGCCGGACAGCCGACATCCACCAGACGCTTGGCGACGATCGGATCGTCGTTGGTGTATGGGAACACGATGAAGCCTTCCTTGACCAGGATCTTCGCCGCCTCGATCAGGCCCGCCGTGTCGGGGAACAGCGTCTTCTCGTCGCCGATCACTTCCAGCTTGACCATGTCGGAAACGCCAGCGGCCCGCGCGAGCCTGGCGTACCGCAGTGCGTCCTCGACCGTGTAGCAACCCGCGGTGTTGGGCAGGATTTTGTATTTCTTCGGGCTGATGTACTCGAGGAGATTCTCGGATTTGCGGTCCGTGATGTTGACCCGGCGCACGGCCACGGTCACCACATCCGCGCCCGACGCTTCGATGGCTTTCTGCGTCTCGATGAAATCTTTGTATTTGCCGGTTCCCACCCAGAGGCGGGAGCGGAACTCGATCCCGGCGATCGTCAGCCGATCACCGCCCATCGCCGCCGCGCCCCCCCCCGCCGATAAAGCCGATGACTTCCACCCGGTCACCGTCATTCAGCGAGGTCCCTGTGAACGCCTGACGGTCCACGATCTTGAGGTTCAGTTCCACGGCGACGCGTTCCGCCTGGATGTCCAGCGCGGACAGGAGGGCGGCCACCGACTGGCCCTCCGTCACCTCTCGAGTCTCGCCGTTCACCGTAATTCGCATGGCGAAGGCATGATACCATACGGCTCGGAAACACTGTCAACAGCGCCAGCCACGCCGTGCCCCCCACACCCACCAATCGAACCTTGCGTGTCGTATAATCCAGTCATGGTTTCTTCCCGCAATCAAGCCATCGCCGGCGAACTGCGGCGGGTCGCCGCCGAGTTGGAACACCAGGAGGCGAATCCCTTCCGGGTCCGGGCCTACCGGCAGGCGGCCCGCCTCATCGAACGCCTCGCGGAGGACGCCGGTGAACTGGCCCGCCGCGGCGAGCTGATCAAGCTGAAAGGGATCGGCAAGGAGCTGGCGCAAAAGGTTGCCCTCTTCTGCGAGACCGGCCGGATCGAAGCGGGACCCTCTCCGCCCGAAGAGATTGCACCGGAACTGACGCCCTGGCTCACGCTCCCCGGCTTCAGCCCGTTCCTGGTCCGCCATCTCTCGGAGCGCCTGGGCATCCGGACGCTCGACGACCTCGAAGCGTTGGTGCGCTCCCGGCTGCTGCGCACGTTGCCCGGCATGACGGCCCGGGATGATGAGATTCTCGAAGGGATTGCGCGGTTGCGCGCCGAGTTGCCGCAGCCTTGACTTGATCGGACCCCTCTGTTACCGTCCGGCGGACTTTGGAGGTCGACCTATGGCTCTTTCCGCATTTGTTTTGATTGAAGTGGCGGGCGACCATTCCAAAAGCGCCTATAAAACGATCCAGCGCATCACCGGCGTCAAGGCCGCGTACCCCGTGAGCGGCAACTACGATCTCATCGTGCAGATCGAAGCCGAAAACATGGAAGGGCTCAGCGACCTGCTCATGTCCAAGATCCGCGCGGTGGACGGCGTCACGAAGACCAACACCTGCATCGTCCTCAACGCCTAGCGCAATCGCCAGGATCCGTAAATGAAAAGGCCCCCGGAGGATGTCCTCCGGGGGCCTTCGTGTTTGCACACGCGGTTGTTTAGTACATCCCTTCCATCCCGCCGCCGCCGTGCGAATGACCCATGGCCGGCGCTTTCTTCTCTTCCGGGATCTCGGTGATCATGACCTCGGTCGTGAGCATCAGCCCGGCCACGCTGGCCGCATTCTGCAAGGCATACCGGGTGACTTTGGTCGGATCGATGATCCCGGCTTCGAGCATGTCCACGTATTTTTCCGAAGCGGCGTCGAATCCGGCCGTTTCCTTTTCCTTCTTGACGCGCTCCACCACCACTGAGCCTTCCATGCCGGCGTTGCCGGCGATCTGCCGGATCGGCTCCTCCAAGGCGCGCCGCACGATGTTGACGCCCACCTGTTGATCGTGTTCCAGCTTGACCTTCTCGAGGGCCGGAATGCACCGGAGCAGGGCCACGCCGCCACCCGGCACCACGCCCTCTTCGACCGCCGCCTTGGTGGCGTGCAGGGCGTCCTCGACCCGCGCCTTCTTTTCCTTCATTTCGGTTTCCGTGGACGCGCCCACGTTGATCACTGCCACGCCGCCGACGATCTTGGCCAGCCGCTCCTGGAGCTTCTCGCGGTCGTAATCGGACGTGGTTTCCTCGACCTGCGCCCGGATCTGCTTGGTCCGCGCATCGATCTTCTTCTTATCGCCATGCCCCTCGACGATAGTCGTGTTGTCCTTGTCGATCGTCACGCGCTTGGCCCGACCCAGATCCGTCAGCTTGACGTTCTCGAGCTTGAGGCCGAGGTCCTCGGAGATGACCTGCCCGCCGGTCAGGATCGCAATGTCTTCCAGCATGGCCTTGCGGCGATCGCCGAAACCCGGCGCCTTGACGGCGGCGACGTTGAGCGTGCCGCGCAGCTTGTTGACGACCAGGGTGGCCAGCGCCTCGCCTTCCACGTCCTCGGCGACGATGACCAGCGGCTTGCCCATCTTGGCCACCTGCTCGAGGATGGGGAGCAGGTCCTTCATGCTGCTGACTTTCTTTTCGTTGATCAGGATGAAGACGTCTTCGAGGGAGGCTTCCATCCGCTCGGCGTCCGTGATGAAGTAGGGAGAGATGTACCCGCGGTCGAATTGCATGCCCTCGACCACATCGAGCGAGGTGGTCATGGACTTGGCTTCCTCGACGGTGATGACGCCGTCTTTGCCGACCTTGTCCATAGCCTCGGCAATCAGATCGCCGATGGTGGCGTCGTTATTGGCCGAGATGGTCCCGATCTGGGAGATTTCCTTCTTGCTCTTGCAGGGCTTGCTGAACTTCTTCAGCTCCTCCGCCACCGCCTCGACCGCCTTGTCGATCCCGCGCTTGATGTCCATCGGGTTCGCGCCGGCCGTGATGTTCTTGACGCCCTCGCGGTAGATCGCCTGTGCCAGCACGGTCGCGGTGGTGGTCCCGTCGCCCGCCACGTCGCTGGTCTTGGACGCCACTTCGCGGACCAACTGGGCGCCCATGTTCTCGTAAGGGTCCTTCAGCTCGATTTCCTTGGCCACCGTGACGCCGTCCTTGGTGATCAGCGGCGCGCCGAACTTCTTATCCAAGATGGCGTTCCGGCCTTTCGGCCCCAGCGTCGCCTTGACGGCATCCGCCAGCTGGTTCACGCCTCGTAAAATCGCAGCCCTTGCATTCTCGCTGTACTGAATCTGCTTCGCAGCCATTTCCGTCCTCCTTGAATGCTTTTCGCTGGTCAGCTCTCCGCGCGAGCGGGGCAAGCTGATTATTTGTCAAAAATGCCCAGGATGTCCTCTTCCTTGATGATCAGGTAATCCGTGCCGTCTACGTTGATCTTGCTGCCGGAGTACTTGTCGAACAGGATGAGATCCCCTTCCTTCACGGACTTCACGTCGGCGCCGATGCGCTCGACTTTCCCCCGCTGGGGCTTCTCTTTTGCGGCATCCGGGATATAAATCCCGCCGGCCGTGCGCTCCAATTCCTCGGTGTAGCTGACGAAGCACCGATCCTTAAGGGGCTTGAACCCCGCGGCTGCTTTCGATTCCTTCTCCTTGATTCCCGCTCCCATAGCACGCACCCTCCTTGTTTAACGCTGATCCTCGTGATCTGGATTGAGTTTGTACAAAATTCCGCAGTACAGCGGCCTTTATAAAGTCGGTTTCGGCCCAATCAACCCCTCCGGCCGCTTCCAGGCGTATTTTTTTACATTGCCCGCTCCACACGGTCATCCCGCTTCAGGGGACGCAAGTCCTTGAAAATCATCCATGATTTCAGCAATTCCACAGCCTTCTGCAGCTGCGGATCGTCGTCGTCTTTCTCTTTTGACTCCTTATCTTTTCCCGGCTCCTTCTTCCCGTCCTTCGATTCCGGCTTGGGCGCCGGCTGGCTCTCCGGCTGATTCTCCGGATGGGGCAGCGCCCCCTCGCGGCCCGGCTCCCGGAGCGTCTTGTCCAGGTCCCGCTCCCGGATCGGGGGTGTCGCGGACGGTTTCCCCTTGATCACAATATCGGGTGCGATCCCGATCCCGTGAATGCTGCGCCCTTTGGGCGTGTAATACTTGGCCGTCGTCAGGCGAAGGCCCGAACCGTCCCCGAGCGGCAGAATGGTCTGCACCGAACCTTTCCCGAACGTCTGCACGCCGACAACGACCGCGCGTCCCCAATCCTGCAACGCCCCGGCCACGATTTCGGAGGCGCTGGCGCTCCCTTCGTTCACCAGCACGATGATCGGATAATCCTCCGGCTGCTCCTTGACGTGGGAAACATAATCGTCCTTCCGGCCCTCGCGGGTCTTGATGTAGACAATCAGCCGGCTCAGGCCGACGAACTGCTCCGACACTTCCACGGCGGAGTTCAGCAGCCCGCCCGGGTTGTTCCGAAGATCGAGAATCAATGATTGCATCTTCTGCTCGCGCAGCTTGCGGACCGCGTTCGCCACGTCTTTCGCGGACTGGTCCTGGAACTGGGTCAGCCGAACGTAGCCGATATTGCCTTCCAGCATCTTGAAGCGGACGCTCTCTATCTTGATGATCTCCCGCACCAGGCCGAACACCAAGGGTTCCGCAACCCCTTCGCGCTGGATCGTGAGGGTGACTTTCGTCCCCTTCAGGCCCCGCATTTTCTGCACGGCGTCCAGGAGCGTCATGTCCTTGGTCGACTCCGTATCCACCTTCACGATGAAGTCGCCCGCCTTGACTCCGGCACGCTCGGCCGGCGTGCCATCAATCGGCGCGATCACCGTGAGACGGTTGTCCTTCATCCCGATTTGAATGCCGACCCCTCCGAACTCGCCCTTGGTCTCGACCTGCACTTCCTTGTAGACCTCGGGAGGCATAAAAGCGGAGTGTGGATCCAGCGTCGCGAGCATGCCCCGGATCGCGCCGTAGACCAGATCCTTGGTCTTGACCTCCTCGACGTAATGCTTTTGCACATGCGCGAGCACCTCGGTGAAGGTTTTCAGCTCTTCATATGTCTCGGTCGCGAGCACGGTCCGGTCCCAGCCTTTGCCGAGGAACACCCCCAGAATCAGGGTCCCCAGAAACACCGCCACCCATCCCGCTTTCGTTGTCAACGCCTGCTTCTTGCCTTCCATCACCGTGCTCCTTTTTCCTCGGACCTGGACTTATCGCCGCCGCGCCAGCCAAGCCAGCGGATCCAACGCTTCGCCGCCTTGACGCAGCTCGAAATACAACGTGCTCTCACCGGTCAGCCCGGTGTCGCCGATTTCCCCGATCGGCTGGTGGCCCCTGACGCTGTCCCCGACGTTGACCAGCAGCTTCGACGCGTGGGCGTACAGGGAGAAAAACCCCTCGCCGTGATCCACGATGGCCAGCAGCCCGTACCCGCGCATCCAGTCCGCGAAGGCCACGACGCCGTCGGAGACGGACCGGATGACGGTGCCCTGGCTGGCGCGGATCTCAATCCCCTTGCGCTGAACGTACGTATTGAACTTCGGGTGCTTCTGGCGACCGAACAGGGCCACCACGTCCCCCTCGGTCGGCCAGCCGATCCGGCCCTTGAACCTGGCCAGCCCCTCGCCGGCCGGCGCCGTGCGCGCCGAGGCCGCCGCCTTGCGGCGTGCCTCGAATTCCCGGAGCAAGCCCTCGATGCGCTGGGCGGACTTTTCCAACTCCTCGACCGCCTTGACGTACATGATCTTCTCGCTCCGCACCCGCGCAAGCAGCCGGTCTTTCTTCGTCCGCTCTTCCTTGACGGCCGCCAGCTTGGTGGCGATCTCCTGCCGGTACCCTTGGAGTTCCCCGCGGACCCGCAGCAGATGCGACTCGGCCGACTCCAGCCGGGCGCGGTCCACACGATGGCCTTCGAGCAACTGGAACTCGCGCCGCGAGATCCACCGCAATGACGCCAGCCGGGCCTGCAGATCATTGTACCCGCCGGACGCGAGCAGCAGCTTCAATTGTCCGTTCGGCCCCTCTTTGTACATCACCCGCAATCGGCTGCGGATCGAACCCTCCCGCTGCGCAATCCGTTCACGGAGGCGATGGAGCGAGGCATTCGTGTCCGCGATCTCGCGGTCTTTTCCCCGCAGCTTCGCGTTCACCTGCGCGAGGCCCTCGCGGCGGAGTTTGATCCGATGGTCCGCCTCTTCGAGTTCCTGGAGGACCGATGCTTCCTTGCGCTGGGCCGCATCCGATTTTTGCTTCTTCTCCTTGATCTCATCTTTCAGCTTTTCGAGCTGCTGGCGCTCTTTCCTGATCTTATCAGATAACGGTTCGCTGCGATCCGGCGCGGCCAGCACGGGCGCACTCGCCATGAAGGCCACCAACGCCGCTGACGCTACGATCCGCATCAACTCCTCGCGTCGCGAAGCTGGAGCAACGACACCAGGCTTCCCAGACACCCCAGCATGACCCCGAGCAGCAGGAACGCGACGGCCACGCGATCAGGAAGAAACGCCAGGCCCCGTCCCATCCCCCAAAAGGTTCCCTTCAGGGCCAGTTTGTTTTCCGCCAGCCCGAACAACGTGCGCAGCAGAAACAGCGAGCACACAGCGCCCACGCCGCCCAGCAACGCCCCTTCGAGCACGAACGGCGTTTTGATGAAACCCGTCGTCGCGCCGATCAGTTTGAGAATCTCGATCTCTTCGCGGCGCGCGTACAGCGTCAGCTTGATCGTGTTGGCCAGGATCGTGACCATGGACGCGGCCAGCACGACGCCGATGCCCACGCCCAGCACCCGCAGGTACCGGACCGCAACGGCCAGATTCTCGATCCAGTCCTGGCTGTACAGCACCTCTTCGGCTTCAGCGCGCGCCTTGAGCGACTCGACCAGCGCACCGACCTGCTCCGAGGATCGATAGGCGGGGCCGACTTTGACGACCAGCGAGGCCGGGAACGGATTGTCGCCGAGTCCGTCGAGCAGCCGCTCTTCCGAGGGAAACTGCGCCCGGAACGTCGCGAGGGCCTGCTGGCGGGACACGAACTCGACCGCCGCCACGGCCGGATCCTGGCTCAATTCATCCCGCAACTGCGCGACCTCTTTGGGAGACGCCGTATCGCGGAGATAGATGATGACCTTGATCTCGTCCTTCAACGAACCAAGCGCCTCCTGGACGTTCAGGTACAGGAGCAGAAACACGCCCATTCCCAGCATGGTGAACGTCGTCGTGGCCAACGCGATGAACGTGGTGGTCCGGTTGGCCTTGATGTTGTCCACTGCTTCGCCCAGGAGGTAGCGGAACCGGGTCAGACTTCGGGGCATCCGTCCTCCACCACACGGCCCTGGTCCAGCCGCACGATCCGGCGCCGCAAGCGACGCAACAGGTCGCGATTGTGCGTTGCGAGGAGCACGGTCGTGCCTCGCGCGTTGACCGCCTTCATCAACTCCAGGATCTCGCCGGACAGCTCCGCATCGAGGTTGCCCGTCGGTTCGTCCGCCAGCAGGATCTGCGGATCGTTCACGACGGCGCGTGCCAGGCACACTCGCTGCTGTTCGCCCGCCGACAGCGTCAAGGGCAGCGCATGCAATTTGTGCCCCAGCCCGACGGCTCCCAAAGTCTCGGTGGTCTTCACGCGCAACACGCCCTCCGGCACTCCGTTGACCTTCAACGCCAGCGCCACGTTCTCGAACACCGTCTTCTTCGGGAGCAGCCGGAAATCCTGGAAGACGAACCCCATCGTCCGGCGCAGAAGGGGAACGGCGGATTTCCTGAGATGCAACAAGTTCCGGTTGTGCACCAGGATCTGCCCTTCATCGGGGGTATCGGCGCAGAAGATCAACCGGAGCAGGGTCGTCTTGCCGGCCCCGCTGGATCCGGTGAGAAAGACAAACTCCCCCTTCTCAATCTTAAGGCCGACGTCCTGGAGGGCCGGCCGGCCGTTATAGGACTTAGAGACATGAAAAAACTCGATCATGCGGTGGAACGGTTTGCCGGCGCATCAAACGCGCCGGGCAGCAGTTCAATCCGTCTGGTCTTGGGATCGGCGCCCCAGATCAGGACAACGTCGAACCGACAGGACCGCTCTCCGAGCCGCCGGCTCACTACGTACTGCTGGGCCAGCCGGGCGATCCGGGCCTGCTTGGCGGACGTGATGGCCGCCGCGGGCCCGCCGAACCGGTCGTTGAGCCGAACCTTCACTTCGACGAACACCAGGGTGCGTCCCTCTTCCGCGACCAGGTCGATTTCCCCCAACCGCGTCCGATAGTTCCGATCCAGGATCCGGTACCCGCGCGTTTCCAGGAAGGCGGCGGCCGCGCGCTCGCCCTCCGAGCCGATCGCGGTGCGGACGCTCATCGGACGGCGGCCTCCCGGACCGGCGCGAAACTGCGCCGGTGCAATGCGCACGGTCCGTACCGCTCCAGCTGACGCAGGTGCTCGGCGGTACCGTACCCTTTGTGCGCGAGGAATCCGTACTGCGGATAGCGGACGTGCGCCCTCGCCATCAGCCGGTCGCGGAGGACCTTCGCCACGATCGAGGCGGCGGCGATCGATCGGCACAACCGGTCGCCCTTGATGACCGCCCGCTGTTCCGTCGCAACTCCGGACAGAACGATCGCATCGAGAAGGAGATAATCGGGAGAAGGGGTCAGATAGTGGACCGCCTGGACCATCGCGAGGCGGGTGGCCTCCAGGATATTCAGGGCATCGATCACGTCGGCGCCCACGACTCCTACGCCGATATCCACGGCCGTCCTGAGGAGTTGCGTGTAAAACGTTTCACGTTTCCGCCCGCTCAGCTGTTTCCATTCCCGCAGGCCCTCCAGTTGGCACCGCAGCGCAGCAATAACCCCCGCCCCACCGCCCGGACCGGCCCTCCGACCC
>JACXTT010007416.1_pt1 | contig 15438 bp, 6 predicted proteins | sample 9270951 | NCBI WGS metagenome assembly JACXTT01 (sample SAMN15532306, study PRJNA645909) | rock metagenome | isolation source: weathered quartz diorite | place: Puerto Rico | collected 2017-06-21 | reverse complement strand
CCGCTGATGGCGACGCCGTTGCCGCCGCTGTAGGCGACGTTGTCGTAGGTCTTGCTGTCGTTGTTGGCGGTGACGGTCAGCGCTTTCTTGCTGACGGTAAGGTTTCTCGGCGTATTGCTGCCGAGGCCGACGGCATAGCCGTTGTTGCCGGTCACGCCGGACAAGTCGACGCTGATGGAATACGGACCCGCGGCGGCGCCGGCGCTGGCCGCGGCGCCGCTCGAAGTCGCCACCACGGTGCCGGAAATCGCGCTGGCGACGGTGTCTCCCAGATAGGCGCCAGTCACCGCCGCTTGCGCGCCGGACAGGGACACCACGCTCGACGTCAGGCTGGCCGTGACGTCGGTGCCGTAGGTTTTGCTGACATCCTGGGTGCCGACGGTGACGGTCGGCTGGTATTGGAACAGGTAGCGGTTGCCGGTCTGGCTGACCGGGCTGCCAGTGTAGCTGGCGTTCCAGACGGCGGTGTTGCCGCTGTCGAGGTTGCCGAAGGTGCTGGTGCCGGGAGCGGCCGCATACACCAGCCAGCGCGCGGCCGGGTCGGTGTTGACGATGGCGCCGCTGCCGGCGTTGTTGGTGAACTTGCCCTTCGCGGCCAGGGTCACGGCGGTGCCGGTGCCGGTGGCGCGCAGCGTGGCGCCGGCATTCAACACGACATCGGCGCCCGCGGCCCGGTAGCCCAGGTTGTAGCCGCAGCAGTTGACGGACAGGGTCGGCAAGACGCCGGCGATGCCATTGCCGTTGTTGACGACGGTAATGGTGCTGGCATTGATGCTGTTCAGCCCGATCGAGCCGCCGGTGCTGTTGGTTTTATCGAGTCCTGCCGCCATGGTGATCGCCACCGTACCGGTGCCGGCGTCGATGACGGCGTTTTGCCCGGCCAGGTTCTTGCCCATGCTGATGGTGGCGATGCCGCTGTCGCGGTAGGCGTTCTGCACGCCGTTGGCGGCGCTCTCGTTGGCGACGATGCTCAGGTCGCGGTTGCCGGTGACGATGTTGCCGAGCACGGTGACGCTGCGCCCCGCCTGCAGGCTCAGGCCGCCGCCGGCGGTGCCGCCGCTGGCGTCGATGCCGCTCTTGATATAGATGTCGTTATTCGCCTGCAAGGTCAGGCGGGTGCCGGTGCGCATGATACCGGCGACGTAATCGGGCGTCATGGCCTGGATGCCGGACTGGGCGTCGACGAAGGCGGTCAGGTTCGGCATCAGGATCTGCGGCGGCACCGGCATGGCGCTGGTCACCGCCAGCACGTGGCCGGTACCGCCGGCGAAGGTGGTGTACGCGGTATTGCTGTAATCGATGCCCAGTTTCAGAGTGGACAGGCCGCCGAAGAAGGTCTCGTTCGGATTGCCGACGGCGCTGTTGCCCGCGCCGACCACGCCGGTGGCGGGATTGGTGGTGTCGTCGACGAAGGTGACGGCGCCGGCCAGGCAATTCCAGGCCACCGAGGCGATGAAGTAGCCGGGGTGGGCCAAGTCTTTCGGGCCGTTGGCGACGGTGGCGCTGGCCGACAGGCTGGTGCCGACCTTGTCGTCCGTGTGGCTGCCGACCATGCTGTTGGCCGAGCCGAGGATGTTCTGGTTGCCGCGGGCGGCGTAGTCGCTCAGGCGGCCGGTGCTGCCGTCGACCAGGGCCACCGCGCCGGCGTTGACGATACCGTCGACATCGGCGTTCTTGTTGGAGACCACATATTTGCCGTTCGACAGAGCGAGGAAGGTGCTGCCCAGCGTGTCGGCCGTTTTCATGCCGATAATACTGTTGCTGGTGTCGATCACGCCCGCCACGCCGCTGGTGCCGCTGCCCCAAGTGACGGCGCCGGCGGTGGTGGCGCTGCCGTTGTTCCACAAGGTGCTGCGCACCACGTAGTTACCGGTCAGCTCGCTCAAGGCGGTGCTGCTGTTGTAATTGGTCAGATAGCTCATGCTGCTGCCGACCCGGTCGGTGGTGCGAGTGCCGACCAGGCTGTTGGCAGCGGAGACCACGTTGGTGTTGCCGTTGGCGGCGTAATTCGACACCCGGCCGGTGCTGCCGTCGACCCAGGTCACGGCGCCCGCGTTGAGCACAGCGCCATTGTTCCAGTAGGAATTGATGACCAGGTAATTGCCGTTTTGCGCCAGCGGCGTGATGGTCCACGAGGTGCTCGAATTGCCAAGGTCGTTGGCCTTGTTGCCGAGGATACTGTTGGCATTGCCGATGGTGCCGGTCAGGGGCGCGCTGCCGCTGCCCCAGGTGACGGCGCCGGCGTCGGCCAGCGCGCCGTTGTTCCAGAAGGCGCTGGTAATGACGTAATTGCCGCTGTACACGATCTTGCTGGCGCTGTCGTAGCCGCTTTGCAGCAGGCTGATGCCGTTCGACTGGTTCTTGCCCATGCCGACCAGGTCGTTGGCGGCGCTGCCGACCAGGCTGTTCGAGGCGGACACGGCGCCGATGGTGGGGCTGCCGGCGCCATCGCTCCAGCTGACGGCGCCCACGTGGGCGGTGCCGCCGTTGTTCCAGAAAGTGCTGCTGGTGACGAAATTGCCATTGGCCAAACCCGTGATGGCGTTGCCGATGCTGTCGTAGTGGCTGGTGCTGTTGTTGTTCAAATTGGTGATGATGTCGACAGGCGACAGGTAGCCGCCGACGAAATCGCCCACCGCGCTGCCAAGCAGGCTGTTGGCCGCCGTGATCGTGTGGCCGCCGTCGACGGTGGCGCCGGTGGACCCGTTGCCCCAGGTGACAGCGCCGCGGGTGCCGTTGAACATCGGGCTGGCGACGGCGAAATTGCCGTTCGCCAGGGCGGTGACGGAAATGCCCTCCTGCTGCAGGGGCGTGGTGCTGCCGTAACCGTAATAGGTGTACTTGTAGGAGCCGATACGGTCGTTGGTGGCGCTGCCGACCAGGCTGTTGCCGGTGCCGACCGCGCCCACGGTGGCGCTGCTGCCGCTGTTCCAGGTCACCGCGCCCGCGCTGGTGGCGCCGCCGTTGGCCCAATACGGGCTCAAGGTCAAATAATTGCCATTGCCGGTCAGGGCCAGGATGCCGTTGGCGCCGACCTGGTCGTTGGCCTGGCTGCCGACCAGGCTGTTCGCCGCGCCGACCACGCCGCTCTGCCCCGTCCTGGTCAGGCCGGTGCTGCCGTCCACCAGGGTGGAGGCGCCGCGGCTGCCGTTGAAGCCGGGGCTGGAAATCACGTAATCCTGGTTGGCCAGCACGGCCACGCCGCGGCTGCCGACCGCGTCGCCGATGCTGGCGCCGACCACGCCGCTGGCGGCGATATTGATGTCCTTGACGTTGCTGGAAAACGGTACGTAGGTAACGGCGCCGCGGCTGCTGCTCCAGTTGGGACTGTCGATGACATAGGCGCTCTTGCTGGCCAGCACGGACACGCCGCCGCTGCTGAGCGACTCGCCCGCCGCGCCCACTTTGCTGTTGGCGGCCGACACCAGCCCGACGATGGGAGTAACACCGTCGAACTGGGTGATGGCGCCGGCGCCATTGTTCCAGTTGCTTTGGTAGGTGATGAATTGCGAACCGCTCAGGGTGGTGAAGTTGTAGCCGACCAGGTCGACACCGCTGCCGTTGCCGCTGGCATCGAAGCGGCTGCTGTCGCCGACCAGGGCGTTACTGGCGCCCACCGTGCCGGACAGGCCGCTGGTGCCGGAAGCGAGCGCGATGGCGCCGACTCCCTTGTTCCAGCCGGTGGCGACCACCACGTAATTGCCGTTGGCCAGCAACTGGGTGCTGCCGATCTGGTCGCCGGATTTGTAGGTGACGTACTCGCCGACGCCGTTCGACAGGCCGGTGCTGCCCACCAGGCTGTTACTGGCGCTGACCACACCGGACACGCCGGTGCCGGCGTCGCCGAAGGTGACGGCGCCGCGGTAATTGTTCCAGCCCGTGTTGGTGATCAGGTAGTTGCCATTGGTAAGCTGTTTCAAGCTCATGCTGGCGCCGTCCGAGGCGGTATTGCCCTGGGTGTTGGTGAAGCTCGCCTGGGAACCCACCAGGCTGTTGGAGGACGACACGGCAGCCGGGCTGGCGCCCCAGCCGGTGGTGCCGTTGCCCCAGGTAGCGGCGCCCTTGCCGCTGTCCCAGTCTTTACTGATGACGACGAAATTGCCGTTATTCAGGGCCGTCACGCTGGTGCCGCCCACCTTGTCGTTGGCGTGGGTGCCGTACAGGGTGGAAATCAGGGCCTGGTCGCTGGTGCGGAACAGATAAGTCGCGCCGGAATTTGTCGCGCCGAGATTGTCGGTCGGGTTGGTGATGACGATGTATCCCGTCGAGCTGGTGGTGGCGCCCGATTTCGAGGTCAGCGGCAGGATGGTGGTGCCGAAGGTGCCGCCCGTGGTCGGGTGCGGATCGATGAATTCCTTCTGGCCGGTCAGGTCGGCATCGATGTAGATGTCTTTCGGATCGAGCAGCAATTCGCCCGCCGTGCCTTTCGGCGCATGGGCGTCGCCGCTGCCGGCGAAGTACAGATTCTGTTTGCCGGACACTTCCAGCTGGCCGCCGTTGCCGCCGTCGATGCCGCCGCGCGCCGTGACGTTGCCGGCGAAGCGGGTGGTGCTGTCGGACCAGACCACCACTTTGCCGCCGTCGCCGTTTTTGAGGGCATCGGCCTTGAGATTGACGCCGTTGCCGATGGTGGTGGTGGCGGCGTTGCGCACCGACGGATTGCTGCCGTGGAAATCGCCGCCCACCTTGATGCTGCCGCCGCCGGCGTCTCCGCTGGCGTCGGCCTGCGCGCCCATCAGCGCGATGTTGGCGCCGGTCAGGGTGATGTTGCCGCCGCGCTGGCCGGCCAGGCCGGTGGCGTCGTAGTGGGCGGACGAGTACAGCTGGCCTTCGCCGGTGTCGACGGAGATAGAGCCGCCGGTGGCGGACACGGTCGCCGAGGTGGTTTCCACCAGGCCGCCAAGTTTCGAAGCGATGCTGCCGCCGCCATCGGCGCGCAGGGCGCCGGCATTGATCATGCGGTCCGCGTTGACGGCGATCTGGCCGCCGTTCGAGGCGTTCACCGTACCGCTGTTATCGAGCAGGCCCGAGCTGTCCAGCACGATCTTGCCGCCCTTTGTCGACAGGCCTGACGCTTCCAGGCTGCCGCTATTTCTCACCACGCCATCCTGCAACTGCTTGGCCGCCTGGGCCGACATGACGATCATGCCGCCCGGCGCCTTGACGGCATTGCCGTTTTCGACCAGCGCGTCGATCTGCGAAGGTGTGACCAGGACGCCGACCAGCGACTGGCGCGCATCGAATTGCAGGCTGATCGCTTCGCCGGCGGCCAGCGCCACCGTGCCCGCTTGCGCCAGCACCACGCCGTTGTTGCGCACTTCCGGCGCCAGCAGGGCGATGTAGCCGCCGATACCGGCCGTCAGTTGGCCGTCGTTGACGACACTGCCGGTGGCGCCTTTGCGCAGAAAGGTCGAGCCGCCGGCCATGAAGTCGGCGGTATCGATGCTGTGGGTGGTGGCGACCAGGCCGCCGACATCGACCGAAGACGAGGCGCTGAAGTAGACGCCGTTCGGGTTGCTGAGGAACACCTGGCCGTTGGCGTTGATGCGGCCGTAGATCTGGCTCGCTTGCGTGTCGAGCACGCGGTTCAGGGTCACCGCGCTGGCGTTCGGCTGGACGAAGTTGACCTGGGCGCCGCTGCCGACATTAAAAGTCTGCCAGTCGACCGCGCCGCGCTGGGTGCCCTGGGTCACCGTCATGGTGGCGCCCTGCTGGCCGATGGCGACCGCACCGCCCACCACCTGGCCGCCGGTCGGCAGCTGGGTTGGTGCAGGTGGCGGTGCCGCCGCTTGCGCCATCGACGCCCCCGCCATGCCGGCGAACAGGGCTGCCAGCAATTTACCGCGCCCGCTGCGCTTGCCTCGTCCGCGGGTGTTCTCCGCCACGGCCACCCAGGTGCCGAGCGTCTCGCTCCAGACTAAACGATATAAACGATTGATGGTGGCGTGGCCGCTCATGGAATTCCTTGGTGTATGTGGTGGAGTGCGTTATTGGTCTTGGTTCGGGTGCGGCTTAGAACGGCATGGTCGCTTGCAGCCAGAAGCGGTTCTTGCGCAGCGAACCGTCCTGGTCGCTGCCGTTCAGGTTCGGGTTGGGATTGCTGCCGATGCGGCGCGCCCAGACGGCCTTCAGATTGAGCTTGAACGGCGCGGTCCAGCCCAGGCCGGCGCCGTAGCCTTTGAGGGAATAGCCGTTGACCAGCGCACCGCCGGCAAAATTATTCTCGCGGTTGACGGTGACGTGGCCCCAGTCGTAGAAGCCGGTCAGGCCCACGCCCAGCGGCAGGCGCGCGCGCACTTCCAGGTTGAGCAGCTGGCCGTTGCTGCCGCCCGCTTCGCTGGCCGGGTAGGCGCGCACGCCGTACAGGCCGCCCAGGTAAAACTTTTCGGAGGAATCGAGGTTCTTGCTGGCGTACTGGCCGGCCAGGGAAGCGGCCAGGCTGAAGGTTTCGGACAACGCCTGCTGGCGGGACAGGCCATAGCGGAACTTGCCGAAGCTGCCGCCGGTGCGGGTGCTGCTGGCGTCGGCCAGCTGGTTGGGCGAGCCGTCCAGGTCCACCTTGCCGCGCACGAAACCAATATTCGCGCTGGTGGCGCCGCCGCCGCCGAAGTCGTCGAAGCGGTTGCCGGACAGGCCGACCGTCAGGCTGTCGAGCTTGTAGTGGCTGCTGACAGCGCCGTTGGCCTGGTTGTCGTAGCGCTTGCTGTCGCCGTTGATCTGCAAGAACAGATTCGACAGGCGCGAGCGCAGCAGCGGGTAGCTGGCCTCCAGGCCGGCGCTGTCGGCGCTGCCCTTGGCGTGCAAAGCGGCGAAGTCGTCGGCCACGAGGCGGTAGCGCAGGGTCGAGGCGTTGACGCCGGCGCGCCAGCCGGCGTCGCCCAGCGGCACGGAATAGGCGGCGCGGATGTAATCGCTGCCTTCCGAGTGCAGCAGGTTGGCCACGCCCTGGTCGCCCATCTTCAAGGGGCTGTTCAGCGACAGGTTGGCGCCGATGCGGGCGGCGCCGGTCGAGCGCGAACCGGTGTTGTCGATGGCGGCGTCGCCCGACAGCAGCGCTTCCGGGGTGAGGCGCAGCACCAGCGCGGTTTCCGTGTCGCGCTCGCCCGCCTGCAGGTTGCCGGTGGCGCCGACGCCGGGCAGATCGTCCACCAGCAGGATGGCGCGGTCTAGCGCGTCGGCGTTGAGCAGGCTGCCGACCGGCTGCGCGCGCTCGACGATGCGCTTGGCCTGTGCCGGGTCGATGCGCCCTGCCCCTTCCGTCTGCACGCCGCCGAAGCGCGCTTCGACGATCTGGATGGTGACCACGCCGCCATCGATTTCCTGCCTGGGCAGGTAGGCGCGCGCGATCCAGCCCGCCTCGCGGTAAGCGGCGCTGACGGCGGCGGCGGCTTTTTGCAGTTCCGAAAATTGCAGGGGACGGTTCAGATAGGGTTGCACCAGCGCGTTCAAGCGCACCTCGTCGAGCAGCGTGTTGCCGGCGAAGCGGAAGGCGCTGACCGACACGCTGGGACCGGCCAAGCGCTCGAGCGGCGGTGGCGTGGTCGCCAGTTGCTGCGGCGCCGCCTTCGGCAAGGCGGTCGCGCGCGACTTGTCGATCTGCTGCTGCAGCGCGCCGGCGTCGGGCGTGACTTGTGCGGTGGCAGTGGCGGTGACGAGAAGCAGAGGCGCGAGGTGAAGTGGATGTTTCATCGATGTCGTTGGCGGGTGAATTGGGCGAGTCGGCGAGGCGCACGGCGGCGCCGGCCGCGGCGGGAACGCTGCGGTCGTCGACTAGGTCGGCACATCAGAAAAATGATCGGGAATGACGATTTGTGGAAACTTGCTGGATGCGGGGGTGCGGCATCGCGGAGGTGTCTCTTGTTGTAGCGAACTTTAACAAATTATGCGCTTGGGCAATACAGCCAGTAATTAGTTCGTTGTCCCCGGGCAACGTTTCATTATGTTGTTGGCATCGATATGTGATTTCTTATAACGTTCTATGGACTTGAAATTGCGCATTCGATAGCAACTTCCAACTTCTCATTTGCCAATGCCATATTCAGTTACCAACTGTTCATTACAGAATTACCGATCAAAAGCTTCTTCATCGACCGCACTGAACGGGAGCACACTCCGAACCTCAAATTTCTCATCGCCGCCGCTCCGTCTTCGCCCGGCCGCCGGCGTCACCACGTCCGCTTTCGCGCACCCGCCCCGATCACTCGCGAAGCTGTCAGCGTCGAGCTGTCCGGCGCCCTAGCCGCTTGCGAACACTGAAACGAGGACGCCGAACAGCACGCGCGCTAATCGCGAATGTACGCTGTGGCGCGGGCGCGCAACCATCGACGCCCAAACCATGTCCCGAAGTTTTGATCAATGAGTGGTTTCACGTCGCCCAATCAGCGCCCTCACACCACCCAGGCGCTCATCGACGGGCACGCTGAATTCGGCACATTATACGAATTGCGAATTCAGTCAAATAAAAATTCAGAACCCTCGTACACTCACCTGAAGGCCCAACTACCTTTCCTGTGGCGAAAATCGCCATTTATCACGCCGCGCAGCCATGTCGAAACGGTCGAAGATTTCAAGTGACCGAAAATAACGCGTTGCTCCCCATCGACGTCCAGAATCGACACCGGCAATTCGGGGAGCATGCCGGTACCAATGCCATCTGATGGAACAACATTGGCAAAGTCCCTTCTCAAAAGAAGCCGTGAGGTGGCTTTGCTCAAGGTGAAGAATGTTTCCTGCCGTAACAACCAGTAGCATTCGACATTTGACGCGGCATATCGCGACTGCCGACCGGTAAATTCTCGCAGATGCTGATAGGAGCGCTGAAGCTCGATCGCAATTGTTCGATCGCCCGACGAGAACAGAATATCGGCCTTCCATTTCTCGCCACCGGGAGTCCTTCCCGGCACTTCCTCGCGAGCTTTAATACCGATTTCAACCAACGCGGCCAACACGGCCGCTTTCGCCGCTCGATGCCATTTCGTTTCAGGGGCAGTCGCACATTCCTCAGAAAGGTGGGCAAAATAATGCCAGCCGTGAACGCTTGTCTTCAGAATCGCAGACGTTTGGCAACAAGGCATGATGAAGTCGCCGATATTGAAAAATTGCTTCAATATTTCCCAATTTTCCTTAGAAATTGATCCGGCATAAATGGGGCAACCGTCGCGCGTCCACGCTGACTGTGTCATGGTGATCCCCAGCAAAGAGCAAAATTAGCAAGCATACATAGCCTCCGAACGCCCCTCAGGCAGAGAAGATACAGACGGTGCATACACAAGTAACCCGCTCCAATTATCACTTTTCACGTGACTGCGGCCAAACGAACGGGCTCAGCTTTACTGATCCTGATGCTCAGGGGAACGAGGGGCTTGGGAATTTGGATGAATGAGGATAATTTATCGAATAAGCAAGCACAAACCCTTGATGCAAGTTAGGAGTTTCGGTGGGCGAGCTAAAGTTTTATTCTTGAGCCAATACCAGGATATTTTGAAGTTACCACGACCACACTTGTTGACAAGAAAAAATCGGTTGATAAAGTAATATTCGAAACGTTACCGAGCGAATCAATAGTCCACATTCAATATTTCGGAGAAAGCAGAAGCAATCAAGCCGATTTCGAGCAATTCACTGAGGAAATTGACCGCTATTTCCAGAAATTAAAGAGTCAGGTTCCATCCTTCAAATCGTCGAAGGTGCGCCATCTTTACCCGGAAGCGAAACGGCATCCTCGGCGCGAATTCATAACGGACTGACTAAATTTCGTTCTTTTCGGAACGGTCCACGGCGCAAGTGAATGCACCAAAGTGCCAGCGGGATCGGTCGGCACCGATCAAAATCGGCCAAGCTGAAGGCGCCACACGGCGCTCCAGCTGCCGTGCACTCGTAGTCAAGGTTATTTATAAATACCTGAACCCACGATCATGTCGTCGACGCGCATCACGTAACCTGACTTGGACTCGACTGCCTTCGTAACCGGGTTTGGCCATTTGAAATCGACCCAACCCTTGCCGCCGGCGCCTTTGGAAACGGCGATCATTTCCTTGATGATGGGTTTGTCTTCCTTGTCCTTCAGATCCATCAGGTTCTTGCCGATCATCTTGGGATTGTTGCCGTGGGTGAGCGCCACGCCGTTCATGTCGTACACGTACACATACAGGTCGCGGTCGTGAAAATCCTTGTTTTTCGGATCGGCGATCTCGGCGAACGCCTTTTCCTTGCCTGCAGATTTAATCAGGGCAGCCGCCTTGTTGACCATCGCCACCGCTTCCGGCGCCGTGGCGCGGTCGGCCGCTTGCACGCTGGATGCCAGAATCGAGGCGGACATGTATATCGCGGCAACGCCAAACAGTTTGTTCATGGTGATCTCCACATTGTTGATGTAAAAGGCTTGCCGGCAAGGGCAAGTCGGGAAACTCGGCCGCCGTTCATGCGGTCAAGCGTAGGGACGGCCGCGCCACTGGCGCCGCCGCTTGATCCAGTTTGAATACGGATACTGCTTCGGCCAGCGCTTCCGCCTGCATTTGCATGCTTTGCGCGGCGGCGGCGGCCTGTTCCACCAGAGCGGAGTTTTGCTGCGTCATGTCGTCCATCTCGGTCAGCGCGCGACCGATGGCGCCGATACCAACACTTTGCTCCGCCGTCGAGGTGGCGATGTCTCCCATGATGGCGGCGGCACGGCGGACCGAGCCGACGATGTCGTCCATTACCTTACCAGCGTCGCCCACAAGACCGTCCCCCAGTTCCACGTTCGCTACGGAGTTCTGAATTAGCGACTTGATTTCCTTTGCCGCGTTCGCCGAGCGTTGCGCCAGCGCACGCACTTCCGAGGCGACCACCGCGAAACCACGGCCCTGCTCGCCCGCGCGCGCCGCCTCCACAGCGGCATTCAAAGCGAGGATATTTGTTTGAAAAGCAATGCCGTCAATGACGCCGATGATGTCAGCGATCTTGCTCGAGCTTTCTTTAATGGCGTCCATGGTGCGCGTCACTTCTGCGACCACCTCCCCGCCCCGTTCCGCCGCGCTCGACGCCATGCTGACCAAGCCGTTGGCAGTATTGGCATACTCGACGTTCTGCTTGACGGCTGCCGTCATCTCTTCCATCGACGCCGCGGTTTCTTCCAGCGAACCGGCTTGCTGCTCGGTGCGCGCCGACAGGTCGGCATTGCCTGCGGCGATTTCCTTCGATGCCAGGCTGATGATATCGGTGCCGGCGCGTACGCTTCCGACGATGGCGCCCAGGCTGTCGTTCATCGCTTGCAATGCATCGAACAAGGCCGTGACCTCGTCGCGCCCGCGCCGTTCGATATGCGAACTCAAATCGCCCCGCGCCACCCGCCCTGCCACTTCGATGGCGTGCCCGAGGGGAGAGGTGATGGTGCGGGTGATCATCCAGGCGAAGGCGGCACCGGTTATTATCCCCACCAGAGCGATGGCGATGTTGATCATGCGTAGGCGACTTTCCCGCACGAGAGATTCCTCCATCACCACGCGCATGTCGGCATTCGCCTGCGCCACCAGCTGGTCCATTTGCTGGAACGCGCGCTGGTTGAGCGGATCGATGCGCCCGACGATCGTCTTGGTAGCGGCCTCGCTGTCAAAAGCCATCGCCTGCCCCATCGCTTCCGTATAGGGCGCCCCGGTGTCGCCCTCGAGCTGCGCGAGCGCGACCAACGCTGTCCGTTCAGCACTCGAGAGCGGCATTTTTTCGAGGCGGGCCAAGGCAGCGCTGAAAGCCGCGTTGTGTCGCTTCACGGCGTTGGCCTGCTGCTGCATGGCAGCGACGTCGCCGTTCAAACCGATATTGCGCACAGCAATGCCCGCTTCCATCATGGCGCTTTTCATACTCGCGGTCAGCGCGATCTTGCTGTTCGCTTCGGTTACGCCCACCAGCAAGGCTTTCGTGCCCCGCTCGCCCAGGGTGCCGCTGGTAACCACCACCAGCACAAGAATGATCAGCAAACTGCCGAAGCCCAAGGCGAGACGCGCGCCGATTTTCAAATTTCGCAACAGCATAGTTTGTTCCAGTTATTAAATCACCAAAAATTGACTCGTTGCAAAAAATAGCTTAAAAAATCAACAGCTTATTTTCGTCTGGGCTTGGCATTATGCGAATCAATTGTGACCATGCTACTCGCATTTCAGTTCTGGATAGCAACGAAATGTGCAATCGTCGCGTCCGCGCCACGCGCGGCATACGAGGTGCGGGGATCGCGGGCGAATTTTGCATGAGCTGGAATAGCAGATGATCAATCTGATGGAGACCAGATGACGCACCAACCACTGATGCCCGTCCCGAACCCCAACGATATTCCGGTTATGAGAATAAACAATATTCCGCGGAATGGCTTCCAATCATAGGTGTGTCGCCTTCCACCTTTAGGCGATTGGCGACGGTTGCTAGGTGAGCTGCTGTAAGCGTCGAGAGGGCATGGGCAGAAGTGCTCCGGACAATGACATTCGTCCGTCTATGAATACCGACGCAATTTTAGTGCTGAGACCGAGCGTTCGTAGCGCCGCTAACCGTCCGAAAGCGGACGGCCTACCTCATGTTTATTTAACGATTCATAGTGAAAACTGATCTTTAGCGCGGATAGACGATGAACTGGGCTACCTTGCCGTCAGGAGTGAAGTAGGCCGGCACGCGCACGGTTCCGCCAGCGGTAATGATGCGGAAGGAACGATAGACAAGTCCGCCTCGACGGTCGGAACGCCTTTCAACAATTTTGGCTGTCGCCTGTCGAGCAAAAAGATGGTTTTGTTAGGCGTCCTAAACCTGTATGCAAGCGAGCGAAACTACCATGAGCTGGTTCGTGAGCGTTGGCTTCAAACGGTCATTCGATGAGTTGCGTGCCAAAGCAACCCTTGTGTTGTCTGCCTGTGCGCAGATTCCACTGGTCGTCGCGGTGACTTTGTCATGCGCCGATGCCGGTAAGGTCACTCGCGGCTGTGGAGGCCGCGTTTGCCCGGACGGCCGCCCACGAGGTGCCGCTGGTCGTCATCACATATCTGGAACAAAGATCGGGCGACCTCTCGACGAGTGAGTCATGATCGCGCGTTACCATCGCCAGCCGCTTGCGCCGCGCTTTGATGTAGCAACGCAGGCGTTCCGGATTTGCACGATTGGCGACCATCGGTCTATGTTTGCCTATTCGCGCTTCATTCACCACCTACACTCGCGGAGACAATGACTAAGCCGCGAAACGACCCCGCCAGAAAAGCCACACGAGCCCGATTCAGCCAGTACCCCTGGTACTCCGCGTCGAAGGATCAAAATTTTTCCCTTTCATATTGCACGCAGCGATGTCGAGCCACTGGCACTACAAGCGATGCTATATTCCTTTTGAGGATTCATCGCGCATAATTTTCGGGAGTTCGATCAATGAATGTCGAATCGAAGTCACTCAGGATCATGCTAGTCGACAGCGATATCGACACCCTCGAAGCGATGGCGCTACTCCTGCCTACTCTCGGTCATGAGGTGCTAACTGTCACCTCGGGGGAAGCAGCGCTGATGTATGCAAGCTTATTTTGTCCTGAAGTAATCATGCTGGAATTACAGCTCACTGATTGCGAAGCATGTAATCTTGTAAGGAACTTGCGCAGCAGTCCACATACGCACGATGCCTACATTGTCGCATTTACCGGCTATCCAAGCCACTGGCACCAGCGACAGCGCAGAGAGGCGGGCTTCGACGCTTACCTGGAAAAGCCCGCTTTTCTGGAAGAAATTGCCGCGCTTCTCGAACATGCGCCGACGCTCCGCAATATACTGTAGTCGTTCATCCATTCCAAGAGGCGCAAAGAAGATGGCAAAAAATCACCACTATTGAGACATCGTCGGCGTTTTCCTTAAGGTCATATCCTGTGACTTCAAAGCAGGCCAGCGTTTCGGCAATTAATGCCAACTTGTCTAGCGTACGGTCGGCTCGCTGTTTTTCCACGGCTGGCTGGACGGATTCGCGCTTCGTGGATGCCGCGCTCACGTAAAAAAAACGGGCGAGAAGCTTACGCTACGTGACGGGAAGACATTTTGCGAACCGCCGTCAGGCAATAGGGACTAATGTCGCACCATATTCAGTTTCATTCGCTATTTGTTACTCCGCTGAATGCTCCATACAGCGCAACAAGATTTCCACCAGGCGCTCGATGAATACCGGTTTTTGCATGACATGGTCAAACAACGCGAAAATGGGATCTCCGTCAATGACGCCACGACCGGTCAGCGCAATTAGCACATAGTGTGCCGTCGAAGGTTGCGCGCGCAAGCGGGCAGCGAGTTCGTGGCCGCCGCAATCGGAGAGCTTCATACCTGTGATAATCACATCGGGGTTGTATTCTGCAGCCACCTGTAAGGCGGCTTTGCCCGAGGTTACCGTAGAAGTCAAAAAGCCAGAATGGCGCATCAACATCGACATCATCTCGAGTGTGTCGTCATCTCGTTCCACGATGAGCAACCGTAACGGTTTTACCGCCTTCGCATCTCCCGCGCCCGGATCTTTCATGTCGCGCCTCGTCTATTGAGACACAAGTATAGAAGACGCTGCTTGGGAATTCCTCAGCGGTTCGTTCGCTTCAATGTGAGACGAGTCCTACAGCATCCCGTGGGCCAGCTTTCGTATTGCATGCAAAACCCCAAAGAGTATGGCGCGCCAGCCTCATGGGAACGACGGTCGCAACGACGCCCAGATAAAAATGACAGTCTTTGCGGGGCGCCGGATTGCGTTTAACGCATCAAACACCAGCAGCGTTCGTAGCCGCGGCATTTTATTGCATTGTCAGGATGGCGAACCGCAGCGGGAATACCCGGTGACACGAAAAAACGTACGGCGGTGCGCGCATAAGGCCTCTCCAACGAACCGTACTTCTACAGCACATCGAGGCAGTTCATGTCCTTGCTGAGGCTGGGTGCGCCGACACTGCAACAGCAGAAGTCGCAATGTTATGCGGACGCGCGTCGTCTTCGAGCGAAGCCAGCCACAGTACACCCAAGCCGGAAATCCGCAGGCCCTCTGAACGCTTGTCAGAAACGAATCCGCTCGATGTCAGCCATCGCAGGGCTGAGGGATCGCCCGCAGCACGCTCACCGGCATTGATCGCACGTAGCAAGTTTGCGCAGCGTTGCAGGAACAATCTGCGCTCGCCTGCTTTGGTGACGATGAGGTGCCCAGAGGAATCCCGGCTGATTAGTCCTTGCGCGGCCAACTGTCCAGGAACTCGAGTCAGCATTGCCGCGTCGAGCTTCTCCGCATTGTGGAGCCGCCGCAGCACGTCAATTTCCTCATCGCTCAGTTTTAACGTCATACGTATTCCTTTCAAACCGAACGGTCAACGACGACGGATGATGGCTATCAAAAAGCCATATACGACCTCGCCAGGTATTTTATCTTATTACGATCGCATATCGCATTGCCGCAGCATTCGCTACAAGCTGCGAGAAATGTGG
>JACXTT010007415.1_pt1 | contig 15439 bp, 10 predicted proteins | sample 9270951 | NCBI WGS metagenome assembly JACXTT01 (sample SAMN15532306, study PRJNA645909) | rock metagenome | isolation source: weathered quartz diorite | place: Puerto Rico | collected 2017-06-21 | reverse complement strand
GGATTGCTCCCCGCCAGGTCCGTCGCCGGCGCACCCGGCGCCGTCGTCGTCGTCAGCGCGCAGCCGTTGTTCGCACGCACCGTGTAGGTGTACGCCGTGTTCCCCGCCGCCGAGGTGTCAGTGCAATTCACCGCCGTCGCCGCGAGCGCCCCGCTGCACGGCCCGGCCGCCACCGCCACCCCGTCGCGCAGCACCGTGAACGTCCGCGTCCCGACGCTGTTGTCGTTCCAGCCCGTCGGCGCGCTCCAGTTCACCGCGTTGCCGCTGAACGTGCACAGATTAGCGTCCGCCGCCGTGTTGTTCGCCAGCCCGCTGGGGGCGGATGCCGCGATGTCGGTGGCGGTCGCGCCCGGCGAGGTCGTCGTCGACAGCCCGCAGCCATTGTTCGCCTGCACTGTATAAGTGTACGGGGTGTTGGGCGCGGCCGTGCTGTCGATGCAGCTGAACGTCGTGGCGGGCAGCGATCCGCTGCACGGACCGCTGGCGACCGGCGACCCGTTGCGCAGGACCGTGAAAGAACGCGTGCCAAAGCCGTTGTCGTTCCAGGCCGTCGGCGCCGTCCAGCTCACCTGGATGCCGGTCGCGGTGCATAGGCTGGCGTCCGCGGCGCTGTTGTTCGCCAGCCCCGCGGGCTCGATGGCGAACGAATAAAGCCCGCCGGTGTTCAGCATCGCCCCATTGTCACCGCCCCACACGATCATCTCGCTTCCGTCCCAGACCGCGGTATGGTTCTGCCGGCCGACCGGCGTGTTGGCCCCGACCGAGGTCGCAGCCCAGCCGTCGGTGGCGGGGTTGTATCGACCGCCGTCGTTGAAGTAATTGATGCTGTCGGTGCCGCCCCAGGCCACCATGTGGGTGCCGCTCCAGACCGCGGTATGGTTGGAGCGCCCGGCCGGCGCGCCAAGCGAAGCGACCGGCGTCCAAGTGTCGCCGTTCGGCCGGTATCGGGCGCCGTTGCCGAACCAGCTGTTGTTGTCGGTGCCGCCGAAGACGATCATCTCGGAGCCGGTCCAGGCCGCAGAGTGATAAAACCGCCCGACCGGCACGTTGGCCCCGGTCGAGGTTGCGACCCAACTGTCGGTGCCGGGCGTGTAGCGACCGCCGCCGTTGCTGGCGATAAGGCCGGGCATCAACCCGCCCCACACGATCATCTCGCTGCCCGTCCAGACCGCCCTCGCGTAAGTCGCCGCGCCCGGAGCGCCGGTCACCGACGTCGCGGCCCAGCTGTTGCCGCCGGGCGTGTATTTGCCGCCGGTGTTCAGGATGGTGGGATTGCGTCCGCCCCACACGACCATCACGCTGCCGGTCCAGACCGCGACGTGCCATGCGCGGACCTCGGGCACCCCCGCCGCGACCGAGGTCGCGGTCCACGAGTCGCTGGTCGGGTTGTAACGGCCGCCGGAGTTCTCGTAAACGGTGTTGACGCCGCCCCAGACGATCATCTCGCTGCCGGTCCAGACCGCGGTGTGCGACGCGCGGGCGGACGGGACGTTCGCGCCGGTCGAGGTGGCCGTCCAGACGTTGGTCACCGGGTTGTACCGGCGACCGGTGTTCACGATCGTGGTGGCGGTGTCGGAGCCGCCCCAGACGATCATTTCGCTGCCGGTCCAGACCGCGCTGTGCGACGATCGCACCGGCTCCCCCGCCTGGTTGATTTTCCCGTCCCAGTCGTTGCAGCCCGCCATCGGGATGCGCGGCGCCGGCAGCCCCAGGCCCGACGGGCGCGCCTCGGGCGCGGCGAATCCGGCCCCGAGCGCGGGGACGGTCTTCTCCCACCACGCCTCGAAGGGGCGCTTGGGGACATGGAGACTCTCGACGGTCAACCCGTCCCGGCCATCTTCCGCGATCCGCTCGATCCACCAGCCGGTCTCGTCCTCCCGGGGGATCCCCGCCGCCCCGGTCGCCAGCCGCTTGCGCAGCGCGGCCAAGTGCGCGGGCGGAACGGCGATCGCCGCGCCGGATTCGTCCTCCCGCCCTTCGGCGCGGAGGCGGCGGCGGGCGTAGCTCCCGTCGAGCGCCGCCCAGTCGGCCGCGAACTGCGCGCGCTGCGCCAGCGCCTCGGCCTGCCGCCGGCTTTCGGCGTGAATTTCGGGATCGCGGGCGTAGCGTTCGCGCAGCAGGCGCCGGGCGAGGGTGTCGCGCGCCAGGGTCTCGGCGATCAGCCCCGGGTCGTTGCGCAGCGCGGCGAACAATTCGTGGAGGGCGCGCGGGTCGCGGCTTTCGCGCTCCATGCGGTTCAGTTCCGATTGCAGCATCGCGGCGTCGATGCGGACCGACCAGAACTTTTCCAGCGCCGCGCTCATGAGTCCCGGCTGCGCGGCCCTGGCTGCGACCTCCGCTGCGCCGGCCGTGGCGGCGAAGGGGGGCTTGGAGCCGGGATTGTCGGCGGGCCAAATCCGGCGGTCGTGGTAGAACTTTTCGATCTGCCAGTGCGCCCACGCGCGGTCCTCGCGGGTGATGACTCCGGCGCCCGGCGGCGGCGCGAGCGGTTCCCGGGGCGCGCCGGCCGCGTGGAGCCGCGCGCCCAGAATCAACGCGAGTAAAACCCGCGCGGCGGCGGGGCGGGGCGACGGACGGCGGAAAAATGGGCGGTGGTTCATGGGCTCCTCGGTGCGGGCGCCGACATCGCGGGGGCTGCGGTCATCGCCGCGGCCCCCATTTTATTCGCCGGGATGATCACGCGACCACCCCCGGCGGGCTCAGAAGACTTCCCGCCAGGTGCCGACCACCGGCGCCGGCACGGGGGGCGTGATCGGCGTCGCCCCGATGTCGCGCGCGCCGGCCTCGGTGGTGCTCGAAACATTGACGATGATCCGACCCCCGTAGACGACCGCCGCGGAGGCGGCGCCCGCCCCCGCGTCGATGATGGTGTTGCTCGAGGCGCCGTAGGCGCCCGCGGCGTCCCGCGCGGTGGTCGAGCTGGCGCCGAAGGGGAAGTTCACGATCACCGAGCTTTCGCCCTTGCAGGAGAAGACGCCGGTCGGCGTGGGATCGTAAATGGTGTAGAGCGACGCGATGTTTTTGGATTGCGGCCAGGTCACCACCGTGCTGCCCGTGCTGTTGAGCAGGACCGGGATGAAGAGCAGCGGGGAGCCGATGGCGCGCGCGAACTTCGAATAACTGGCCGGCGCGGCGCCGATGGTGTAGGACAATCCGGTGATCGGCGTCTGCCGGGTCGTGAATCCCCCCGAGCAGCCGGCCGCGGGCGTCGAGGTGAGGTCGCAGAAGCGGGAGTAGAGGTTCTCCGAGAAGCAGGGGATGCCGTCCTTGGGGCTGGGGCCGCAGTTGGGATCGTTGACCTGCAATCGCTCCTCGAAGAAGCTTCCGCTGGCCCAGCTCATGATCTGCAGGAAGTGATCCCGGTAGGGCGCCGGGCTGTAGGTGTCCTTGTACAAACCGGCCGTCGGGGCGTCGTAGATCGGCTGCTGCAGCTCCGCCGACGGCGTGGCGAGGTAGCTGGCCTGCACGGGCGCCCAGCTGGTCGCCGTGGTGGCGGACGCGTCGGTGTCCCAGATCCGGCCCAGAGTGTCGGCCTGGTAGAAGCGGTTGGCGATCGCGTCGGCGAACGCAATGCTGCCGGTCGAGTAGGCGGAATGGTTGGGGAAAGTCGTCGCGCGCACCAGCGCCCCGGTCTCGGAGCCGGCGGTGCCGAGCATGTAGGACTTCAAGATCGCGCCGTCCGCGGCGTTCAGGTGGTAGGCGGTGACGCCGTTGGTGTAGCCCGAATTGCCGTTGGCGCCGTCCGGGCCGCTGCCCGCCGACACCACCCATTTCCCGTTGCGGGCGAGCGCGATGGAAGGGGAGGACCAAGTGTTGCCGAGCCCGGGGAGGCTGGCGGAATCCTTGTACCACAGCACGTTGAAGGGCGGAACGGCGGTCGCGACATCGCGGGTGACGTCGAGCGCGAAGAGCGCCTTGCCGCCGGCCCCCAGGCCCCCCACCATCAGCGTCCGCCAGTCCGGCGTGGCGGTGGCGCTGACGTCGACGTCGATCAGATTGAGCGCCGATGCGACGCCGTAGAGATGGCTGGTGACGACCGTGGGCTGCCCGACGGGGACCGCGGGCACCGGGGCGGAGAAGTTCTTGTATTGCTGCTCGATGGTCGCCAGCAGGTTGGGGGGCACGAACGCCCATTCCTCCGCGCCGCTGACCGCGTTGAAGGCGTGGACCATCCCGTCCGACGAGCCGGCCAGCACCAGCCGTGTTCGTCTCGCCCACGTGGTCTCGAACACGTCATGGCCGGTGGTGGTGCCCTGCAGGTAGGCGCCGGGGGGGGTGACCACGACCGGCGGGGAGTGGGTCATGTCGCCCAGCGCCCAGGAGCGGGGCCTGCCGGCGAGGGTGCCGTCGTAGCCGAGCAGGAAATCGATGCCGTTGGCGGAGATGCCCGGCAGGACGGAGCTGCCGGTGATCTGCACCAGCGCCCCCGCGTTGTAGGTGTAGATCTTGCGGGTGGCGGGGCTCCGTCTGGAGAGCAGGTCGCCCGCGTCCCAAACCACGGTGAACAGCCCGCCGGGCAGCGGCAGACTGAGATCCTGCGCGCGCAGATGGCCCGCGAAACCGGGGTAGTCGGCGGAGGTGGTGTAGATGTAGGTGCCGCTCGAGGCGGCGGAGTTGTCGGAGATGACCGGGGATTCCGTGGTGTAGTCGCCGGCGGCCACCGCCGACAAGGCCGACTGGATCGCCGTGGAGAGCTGCGCCTGGTCGGTGGCGGTGTAGGCGTAGGCGTGGCTGCAGACATAGCCGGTGCCGGAGCAATAATCGATGCCGCCGATCGTCAGGGTCCTGATCGAGGCAGCTTCCGGCTTGCCGGTCAGCCGGTTGATGGAATCGCAGACGACATATTCGCCCGCGGAGGCGGTCGCGCTGCCGGACTTTCGCAGGTAGGGATCGGCGGGGTAGAGGAGCGGGACGCTGTTGGTCGGCGCGTCCTGGAAGATCTTGACGCCGGCGGAGTCGTAGGCCTGCACTTGCCGCAGGCCGCCTTGGCCGTAGGGGTCGCCGGCATCGGTGCGACCGAAATAGGCGTCATAGCGCAGCTCCTGGACCGCGTTGACGCCGGTGAGCGAGTTGGAGATGCCGAGCACGAAGGAGCGGATCGAGTAATTGCCGCCGATGGTCCGGCCGTTGTTGTAGAGCGCGTTGGCGGCGACCGAGGGGCTGCCCGAATACGGAGCCACGTTGCCGTTGCCCGCGGTTGCGCTGCATGCCGGATAGGTGAGGAGGCTGTCGGGAGAGGCCGGCGGCGGGGGAGAGTTGCAGTAGTTCGACTGGCCGTCGGTGAGCAGGAAGCTGAAGAGCTTGCGGCCGCAGACCCGGTAGGGGTCGCCGCCGGCGGGCCATCCGGCGGGATAGTTGATCGTCGGCCTGACGGTGGCCGCGCCGCTCGGGCACATGTTGAACGAGGAGGTCATGCTGGTGCCGGACTCGATCACCCAGTGGTCGAGTTGCGAGAAATAAAGGGCCGCGACGGTGGGCGTAGAGCCGCCGGTCGCCAAGCCGGTGATGGTGACGTTGGGGGAGCACTGGGTCGTCGCGCCGCTCGCGCTGTACAGGTTCATGTAGAGGTCGGCCTTCTGGGCCTCGCACGCGCCGGTGGCGGCGGGGGTGGTGTTGGGAAAGATGAGGTTGGTGTTGTAATTGGCCTGGCCCGCGTCGAAGATTTGCAGCCCGATGTTCATCTTGGTCGCGTTGTTGTCGATGAGGTGGAGCGGCTCGTAGCGGGTCAGGGCGGGCTGCGCCACGCCCGCGCAACTGGAACTCGCGACGCAGGCCGAGGGGGTCCGCGCCGGATCGTCAAAGATGGGGACGTACGGGCCGAGCACGTTCTTGAGGACCGCCATGCGGCTCGGGCCGGTCTGATATTCCCAGCGGTAGGAATTCGTGCTGCCGCAGGCGGTGGTGTTTCTGACACAGCGGTAAGTCGCGCTCTGGGCCTGGGTCGAGCCCGTCGAGGCCCCCGCCATGTCCCACTGCATCGAGCCGGTGGTGTCGGTGACGAAGATGATGTTGGGCTTGACCTGCTGCGCCTCGATGGTCTTGTAGAGGTTGATGTCGGGGTTCACTTGGGCGGGCGCGCGGCGCGCGAACGCGCCGGCGACCAGCAGCAGCAGGCGCGGCGCGGCGCGGCGAACGGACAACCGGGGGAGGCGGGCGGGGATCGGGCGCATGGGAGTCTCCGTGGGGGTCGGTTTCGTGAAGCGATCGTCGAGGTGGGGTCAGTAGCTGACGCCGGAGTGCCAGCTGTCGCCGCGGCTCCCGCCGCCGCCGCCGGTGCCGCTCGCAACGACGATGTCGGCGGCGACCATCTTGCGCACGCGGACATTGCTGCGGTCCGCGGCGGGCGCGTCGCCTTTGAAGGTCATCTCCGCCTCGCCGACGATCGTCACCACCGAATCGGTGTCGGTCTTGTACTGGTCGGCCGGGATGGCGGGCAGCATGTCGTCGGCGTTGTTGCGCATGTACACCGAGACGTAGACGTTGCCGCGTGCGTTGTTGGGCGAAGGGATGTAGAGCTGGTTCTTCCAAGCGTTGTCGAACGCATAGCCCGGCCGGTCGACGATCCGGCTCGGGGCGAGATCGCTGTTCTGGAGCGGACAGTCGGGGCCGTTGCAACTCGTAAGCGTGCCGGTAAAGTGGCTGGTCTGGACGTACAAGGGGGCGGCGAGCCGCACCCCCTGCCGCAGCGCGGCCTCGGCGGCTTGGCGGCAGGCGGCGATGTCCCGCTCATTGCTTGCCAGCAACTGATTGGCGTCCCCGCGCAGCAGCAGCATCACACCGAGCAGGGTGAGGATCACCATGACCATCATCACGACGACGAGGACCATGCCGGACTGGGAACGGCGGGGGGAGAGGCGGCGGGGGGGGCGCATGGGAGTCACTCCGGGGGAGAATTCGCGGGCGGGCATCACGTCAGGAGCCGCCGTTGGGAAGGGCGGTCATGTTGGGCATGTTGATCAACTGGCTGAAGGTCACGCGACGGAAGCCGTCGCAGTAGTCGGGCGCGCCGGCGGCCGCCGCGGGATGGTCGTCGAGGGCGGGCCGGCTGAAGAGCAGCACGTTCTGCGCATGCGCGGCGCAATAGGCGGGGTTTTTGGACATCAAGTCGGTGACGCCGGTGCGGGCGATCAGATCGAAGCGCACCGCGCGCACCGACGGCATCTCGGTGTTCGCGGGCAACGGATCGCCGGGGATCGCGCCGACGATCGCGAGGGTGTTGCCCCCCGCTCCGACGACGGTCCGGTAATAAAGCAGCTGCAAGTCCTCGATGTCGGTGGCGAGCACGCGCGTCGGCGCGGTGAGCAACGGATTGGCGCCGGCAGCCATGGCACCGGCCCCGGCGGCGCGGCTCACCAGCACCGGACGGGACTGCGCGAGGTTGCCCGAGCGGTCTTCGGTGGAAATCCAGAACGAGATGGTGCGTGACGGGTAGAGCAGCACCGAGCGGCTGAGGCGATGGAGATTGGTGCAGGGGAGGGGCGCGGAGAGGGTCAGCTCCAGACAGGTGCTCGGCATCGGGGTGGGTGACGGCTTGTAGACCGGCCCGCAGGCGGGTTCGTGGGTGGCGAGGTCGGCCGGGTAGACAGGGTTGACGCCCCCGTTGCACAGGCGGCCGGCGGCGACCGCGTTCACCGTGATCTGCGAGCGGTTCGTGGCGGCGACGTCGAGCGGCGGGGGAACTGCCGCGTATCCGTAGCACTGCAAGTTCTGCGTCACCAGATCGAATGCCGTATTCGCCGCCGGATAGACGCCCGGGGTCATGTAGGCGTCGTTCTGAACCACTTGGAGCGTGGAGGAATTCGGCTGGTAGCAGACATGCAGCGGCGGCTGGACCGCATCCGCGTAGCGGACCGTGATGCCGTCGGTTCCGGCGACCGGGAGGTAATCGCCCGCGTTCACGGTGGCGATGGTGGGGCCGGTCGCCGCCGGGTCGTAATTATTCCAGCTCGCCAGCGGCGAATTGGCCGTGCCCGGACCGGAACTGTTTCCGGCGTTGCGCACGACGGCGAAGTTGCCGCCCAAGCCGAAACCGGCGCGCCGGATATTGATCGCGGCCTCCTGCAGCGCGTAGGTGCCGCCCTGCTGGGCTTCGGTGAGCGCGACGTTGCGCCGCGAAATCCGTTGCGAGGCTTCGAACGCATCAAGGGCGACGATCATTAAAAACACCCCGATCAAAAACGCCAACTCCATCTCGACCAGCGTGAAACCCGCCGATGCGCCGTGACGGGGTGCGCGAAGACCGGCGATGGTTTGGAAATGGGGGCGGGAGGGGCGGCGTGACATGCGAAGACTCCGGGGGGCGGCGTTCACGGCTGGTCGATGTAGGATTGCTGGCGGATGGCCGTCATGCGCAGCGCCTTCCCGGCGGCCGGCGTCAGGCCGACGATCCCGGTGACCGGGCGCACCACTTCGCTGCGCGGGAAGAAGTAAATCTCCACCGTGGCAAGCATGCGGCCGGTCCCGGCCTGCGTTTCGACGCGGTACTGCAACTGGCCGACCAGCACGTTCTGCATCGTCCGATCGGCCATGCCCGCAGCCCCGGCGCCGGTGAAGAGCAACCGCACCGCTTGGGGATCGCCGGCCGTCGGCGGCTTGCCCTGAGTGTTGTAAACCTTCCAGGTGTTCGCGGCCATCGAGGCGACCAGCGGATCGCCGGTGTTGATGCCGTAGCGGACCGTCAATTCGTCGATCAGGGATTGCACCCCGCCGTTCATGTGCATCAGGTTGCGGTTGCGCGCGATGTCGGAAATCGAGCGGACGAACAGCGGGAGGGTGCCGACCATCATGAGCGCAAACAGCGCGACCGCGATCAGCACCTCGAGGAGGGTGAAGCCGGCCTGCGGCGAGGGGAGACGGACGGGGCGGTTCATCACTGCACTCCTTTCCAGCGCTGGGTCGTGGCATCCCAGGAGGTCACCCGCGCGGCGCCGAAAGGGCTGATCTCGACCTTGCGGTAGACGTGCCCGCGCGGGGTGCGGACGGCGCGGGCGTCCGCCTCCGCGAAGTAGAACTCCGGACCGGTCAAGTAGGCGGGGTCGGGCAGGCTGGCCGTCTGGGTGATGTCCTGGGCCGGGGTGAACGGCGGCTGTCCGTTGGGCAACAGCCGCCCTGCTGCGTCGAATTCGAACCAATTCTGCGCCAGCGGGAGGTTGTACCAGCCGCGCGAATAACTGCCGCTGGCGTTACTGGGATAACCGAAGGAAAAATCAGAGGCGGAGAGGGCCAGCTGGCCGGCCGGGCCGAACGGATCGCCCGCCGTATTGGTTCGACTGACCGGATCGTCTTGGGTGGGGGTGGGGCTAGGGGAGGGGCCAGCCGAGGGTCCGGGGGAGCCGGAGGCAAAGTCGTTGTCGAAATAGGCTTTGAAGGTGAGGGTGTCGGGCGCGGCATTGAACGTCATCACGACCAGCACCGGACGCTGGCTCTTCATGGCCAGCGAGCGCGCCCGGATCAGCCCGAGATACAACCGATTCGCCGTGCTGCTCACCTTGGCGTGACGCAGGCTCTTGAGAAACGAAGGCATCGCAATGCCCGCGATCAGCCCGAGCAGGGCGACCACGATAAGCATCTCCACAAAGCTGTAGCCACGCTGGGCGCGTACGGGAGAACGAGGGATCATGCCCGGATCAGAGCAAGCAAGCTGCCAGTCTGCAACTCCGCGACTACTAATTACTTGAACTCTATATCTTTCCAAGAGCAGCAACTCTTGTTACGATTCCACCCAATTCCTCAGCGCCCATCCCAGACCAAAAACAGCCAATTGAGAGCGATGACCACCGGCAGCGCGATCCGCAGCCAGCGGCGGCGGGAAAAGATCGCCTCGTAAAAATCGCCCGGCACGCCGGTGTGGAGTTGCCGCCAGCCGTCCGCGATCCAGAAGAGAAAAACCCCCGTCAGCGTCACGAAGACGAAGGGGTTCATCCGCAGCGCGGTCAGGGGGTGACCGTGGGCGAGCGCCACCACCATCCGGGTCGCGCCGCAGGTCGGGCAAGGCAGGCCCGTCAATTGATGGAACAGGCAGGGCATCCCGGGCAGCCCGAGCCGCAGCCACGCCAGCCCCAACGCGAAGACCGCCAGCGTCCCCGCGAGGTAGAACCAGCCGACCGGCAGCTTCCGGGCGAAGACGGCCATCAGCCCCCCCGCATCCCGGTCGCCAGCGCCGCGATGCTGAACGCGAAGCCGATCGCCGCGATCCCGACGCAGCAGGCGACCACCAAGTAATAGATGAGCACCGCCATCGCCCCCTTGCTCACCGGTTCTCGGTGCGCGGGGCCGACCAGCAAGAAATGGAGCACCAGCGTCCAGATCCCCCCCGCGAGCGAGCCGCAGATCGGAACCAGCGCGAAGGCGAGCGGGGTCACCGAATAGCAGAGCGCCTTCAGCGTCGAGCCGTAGCCCTCGCGTCCGCCGCCGAGGAGCCGCATCGCCGACTGGATCAGCGCCGCGTTTATGAGGAGGAAGCCGAAGCCGAGGATCACCGCGACGACGGCGAGCAGCAGCGTGAAGGCGAGCGTCGGGTGGTTGTTCATTTCGACGAAGCGCGCCAGCGCGGGCGGCAAGCCGGGCGGCGGGGGGGGCGGCGGCACCACCTTGGACAGCGCCGTGCGCAGCGCGAAATTGAGCAGTTGGCCGACGAATTGCGCGGGGATTTGGATGATGAGGAAATAGGTCAGCGCGGCGAAGAGTCCCTCCCCGGCCCGCTGCATCGCCATCGTCTCGACCGGGCGGGTCAGGAACCCCCGCACGGTCGCGAAGAACGATCCGATCCCCGGCCCGTTCTCGAACGGGATCCCGGCCGGCTGCGGCAGCGGCGGCAGCGGCGCGGCGGCGCCGGGAAGCGGGGGCGCGGGGGGGAAGGCGGGCGGCAGCGTGGCCATCGGAAGGGCTTACGAAAAAATCGCCGGCGAAGATTGCTCAGCACGCCTCGAGCGCCGCCGCAACCCCCTGGCCGCCGCCGATGCAGAGCGAGGCGATCCCGCGCCTCCGGCCCGCCCGCTTCAACTGCAGCGCCAGCGAGAGGAGCAGCCGCGCGCCCGAGGAGCCGACCGGGTGGCCGAGCGCGATCGCCCCCCCCTGCAGATTGCTCTTCTCCCAATCCACGCCGCCCCAAGGGGCGGAGAGGCCGAGTTCGTCCCGGCAGAAGGTCGCGTCGGCCAGCGCGGCGCCCACCGCGAGGCACTGCGCGGCGAAGGCCTCGTTGATCTCGAAGCGGTCGATCGCGTCGCGGCCCCACCCCAACCGGGCGGCCAGCTTCGGGATCGCGTAGGCGGGGCCGAGCCCCATCCGCGCCGGATCGCAGCCGGCCGAGACGAATCCCGCCACCCGCGCCAGCGGCTTGAGGTTCATTTTTTCCACCGCCGCCTCGGAGGCCAGCACGTAGGCGGCCGCGCCGTCGGTGATCTGCGAGGCGTTGCCGGCGGTGATCGTCCCGAATTCCCGCGCGAAGACGGTGCGCAATTTCGCCAGCTTCTCGGGGGTGGAATCGGCGCGCGGCCCGTTGTCGGTGGCGACCAGCGCCGAGCGGTCGGGGGTCGCGAGCGGAGCGATCTCCTCGGCGGAATGGCCCGCCGCCTGCGCGGCCAGCGCCCGCGCATGGGAGCGGGCGGCGAAGGCGTCCTGCGCCGCGCGGTCGATCCGCCACTCGCGCGCCAGCGTCTCGGCGGTCTCCCCCATGTTCTTCCCGCAGGCGTAATCCGTGAGGCCGATCAGCAGCCCGATCTCCGGCTTGAAGTCGGAGGGGCGGAACGAGGCCATGACGCCGAGACGCCGCCCGGCCGACTTGGAGGAGAACAATTTCTCGAATTTCGCCTTGGCTTTCTTGGAGAAAAACAGCGGCACCTGCGACATCGACTCGGCGCCGCCGCACAGCACGACCTCCGCCTCCCCCGCGGCGATCCGCAACCAGCCCTCGTGGCCGGCCGAGAGGCCCGAGCCGCAATTGCGGTTGACGGTGAGGCCGGGAACCGGCTTGGGGATCCCCGCCATCAGCGCCGCGACCCGCCCGACATTGGTCGCCTCGGCCGGCCCCGCGATGTTGCCGAGGATCACCTCGTCCACCCGCTCGGGGGCGACGCCCGAGCGCGCCAGCGCGTGGCGGAAGGCGTGCGCCGCGAGGTCGTAGGCGCCGTAATCCCTGAACAGCGTGCCCGCCTTCGTGTAGGCGGTGCGGGCGCCGTGGACGAGATAGACCGCGGGAGAGGCCATGGGGCCATTGTAGGGTTGATGAAGCCGCTCCGGGGGCCTCGAAAGGAACCGCGCGGCGCGCCGCGGGGGCGATTCCTGACCGCGCTCATAGGCGCCGGGAAGCGACCGCCGTAAAATCCCCGTTTCATTCGGAAACCCGCCATGAACTTCGCCCTCTCCCCCGACCACGAACTGCTGCGCGATTCGATCCGCGATTTCGCCGAAAACGAGGTGGCCCCCCACGCCGCCGAGATCGACCGCACCCGCGTCTTCCCGATGGCGACCTTCAAGAAGGCCGCCGAACTCGGGCTCACCGGCATCTACTTCCCCGAGGAGTACGGCGGGGCGGGGATGGACTACCTCTCCTATGCGATCGCCATCGAGGAGGTCTCCCGAGCCTGCGCCTCCACCGGCGTGATCCTCTCGGTCCAGAACTCGCTGGTCGCCAACCCGATCAAGGAATTCGGGAGCGAGGAGACGAAGAAAAAGTATCTGCCGCAATTGCTCAAGGGCGAGAAGGTCGGCGCCTTCTGCCTGAGCGAGCCGGGCAGCGGCTCGGACGCCGCGGCGATGATCACCCGCATCAAACGGGACGGCGATCACTACCTCGTCAACGGGGTGAAGAACTTCGTGACCAACGGCTTGGCGGCGGAGATCTTCGTCGTCTTCGCCCATCTCGACCCCGCGCTCAAGCACAAGGGGGTCTGCGCGATCGTCATCGACAAGTCGATGGAGGGCGTGCGCATCGCCAAGGACGAGCACAAGCTGGGGATCACCGCCTCCGGCTCCTGCCAGATCGCCTTTGACGAGGTGAAGGTGCCGGCGGCGAACTTGCTGGGGAAGGAGGGCGACGGTTTCAAGATCGCGATGAACTCGCTCGACGGCGGCCGGGTCGGCATCGCCGCGCAGGCGGTCGGCATCGCCCAAGCGGCCCTCGACGTCGCGCTCCGCTACGCGAAGGAGCGGCGGACCTTCGGCAAATATTTGCACGAGCACCAGGCGATCGCCTTCTACCTCGCCGACATGGCGACCGAGATCGAGGCCTCGCGCCTGCTGGTGCGCCGCGCCGCGCTGAAGAAGCAGTCGGACGAGAAGTGGACCCTCGAGGCCGCGCAGGCGAAATTGTTCGCCGCCGCCACCGCGGTCAAATGCGCCGACCTCGCGGTGCAGATCCTGGGCGGCGCCGGCTACATGAACGAATACCCCGCCGAGCGCCTCTACCGCGACGCGAAGATCACGCAGATCTACGAGGGCACCTCGGAGATCCAGCGCATCGTCATCGCGGCGAACATCCTGAAGGATTGAACGGGCGACGCCCTGTCGACAGGTCACCGTTTGACAGGGCGAATGCCATTCGCCCCTACGACGATTTATCGGTCCCGCGGTATCGCCAGCATCGCGTCGAGGGCGCGGCGGGCGCCGGCGGCGACGTCGTCGGGCACCTTGATCTCGAAGACGTTTTCGACGAGCGCGCGCTTGACCGCGTCGAGATCGTTCATCTTCATGTAGGGGCAGTGGAGGCGGCAGCCGATGCAGCCGTCGGCGACCACGAATTCCCTGCCCGGAAAGGTGCGCTTCAGCTTGTCGATGAGCGCCCACTCGGTGGCGACGATGAAGCTCTTCGCGTCCGGGTGGCGCTCGACGGCCTGGAACATCCCCGCGGTCGAGCAGATCTCGTCGGCGAGCGCGAGCACGTCCTCGCGGCACTCGGGATGGGCGATGACGACCGCGCCGGGAAAGAGGTCTTTCGACTTCTTCACGCTCGCCCCGCGCAGCACGTCGTGGGTCGGGCAGCAGCCGTCGTAGACCACGATCTCCTTGCCCGGCACCTGCTTCTTCACCCACGCGCCGAGGTTGCGGTCGGGCGTGAAGAGGATCCGGTCGTTCTTCTGCGCCTTGACCACCGAGACCGCGTTGCCCGAGGTGCAGACGACGTCGCTCATCGCCTTGATCTCGGCGCTCGAGTTGATGTAGGTGACGACGGTGTGGCCCGGAAAGCGGGCCTTCCATTCTTGCAGCGATTCGGGGGAGATCGAGTCGGCGAGCGCGCAGCCGGCCGAAAGCGAGGGGAGCAGCACCCGGCGCGAGGGGTTGAGAATCTTGGCCGACTCGGCCATGAAGTGGACGCCGCAGAAGACGATCGTCTCGCAGTCGGCCTTCCGGGATTCCTGCGCGAGGTAGAGCGAGTCGCCCACGATGTCGGCGACCTCGATCACCTCGGGCAGCTGGTAGTTGTGGGCGAGGATCAGCGCTCGCTTCGCCTTCGCCAGCGCGCGGATCTCCGCCTGCTGCGCCTTCGTCGCCGTCGCGTCGCGGATCAGGAACCGTTCCGGGATGGTGGCGTTCTGCAATTCGGCAGCGAGGGGAAGCGGCGTGGTCATGGGGTCAGTAATGAGTTCCGAGTGGCGTTCACGCGGCATATCGCGTCACCCGAACGGGAATATTTTTGCACGGCGCGGTTCATCGCAAACTCGTTTCTCGGAACTCTCGGACGAATATTCGCTCCTACTTCAATTTGACGGTCCCCGCCCGCAAACGCTCCAGCGAGCGCCGAGCGGCGTCCTGCTGGGAATCTTTCTTCGCCTTGCCCATCCCCTCGCCCAGCACGATCCCCTTCGCCTTGATGACGGTGATGTAGATCTTGTCGCCGGCGTCGGTGTGGGTGAAGCTCTCGTAGTGCGGGAGCAGGTGGTGGGTCGTCTGCATGTATTCCTGCAGGGTCGACTTCGCGTCCTCCTCCATCGTCTCGCGCGGGTCGAGGTTGCGCATCTGGTCGTGGAAGACCTTGCGCAGCATCGCACGCGCGGCGGTGAAGCCGGCGTCGAGAAAAACCGCGCCGGTGACCGCCTCGAGGGTCGAGCAGAGGAGGCGCTCGTTGCGGCGGGCCTCGGCGGAGTTGCCGCCCACGATCATGAAGTCGCCGATGCGGCTCTCGGCGGCGATCTCGGCCATGTTCTTGGTCGAGACGAGGTGGCTCTTCAGTTTCGACATCACCCCCTCGTCGGCCCACGGGAATTTTTCGTACAGCCACTCGGCGATGGCGAGCCCGAGGACCGAGTCGCCCAGGAATTCCATCCGCTCGTTGTCGTGCTGCACCGCGCCCGCCTGACCCTTGCTGGAGGCGTGGGTGAAGGCGTGCTCGAGCAGCGTGATGTCGCGGAACTGGTGGCCGAGCACCTGCATCATCGGCGCCAGGCGCGCGGCGGCCGCGGCGTGGGCGGCGGCGTCGGCGGGTTCCCGAGCGGCCGGCGGCGGG
>JACXTT010007414.1_pt1 | contig 15439 bp, 19 predicted proteins | sample 9270951 | NCBI WGS metagenome assembly JACXTT01 (sample SAMN15532306, study PRJNA645909) | rock metagenome | isolation source: weathered quartz diorite | place: Puerto Rico | collected 2017-06-21 | reverse complement strand
CACAAGACGCTGAGTTCCGGGCTGACCGGCTTTGAGGTCATGGGCCAATTTGCGCTGGGTCTGGTCGTCAAGCATTTCCCGCAACAGCGCGTGCCGTTTCAGCAAACCTCCCCGTACTGCGTGGTGCTGGAGCATTCCGACAACGTCTCGGAGGCGCACGCCCGTGAGCAGTTGGAGCGCCTGCTGGAGGCGGCCATGGAAAACGGCTGCGTGACCGATGCCGTGGTCGCCGAGAACATCACGCAGGCGCGTGCGTTGTGGCATATCCGCGAGAGCATCCCGCTGGCCCAGGCCCAGGAAGGGCTGAACATCAAGCACGACATCTCGATTGCCGTGTCCCGCATCCCGGCCTTTGTGCGCGAGACCGATGCCGCACTGGCGCTGGCCTTCCCCGGCGCACGGCTGGTCAACTACGGCCACCTGGGCGACGGCAACCTGCACTACAACGTGCAGGCCCCGGATGGCAGCGATGCTGAAGCCTTCTTGCGCGACCAGGAGAAACCCATCAACGCCCTGGTCTACGCCGCCGTGGACCGCTACAACGGATCCATCTCCGCCGAGCACGGCATCGGCAGCCTCAAGCGCGACAAGCTGGCCGAGCACAAGTCGCCGGTGGCACTGGCGCTGATGCGCAACATCAAGACGGCGCTGGACCCGCAGAACCTGATGAACCCCGGCCGCGTGGTCCGCTTGTGATGGCGCACTGGATACTGCTGGGCATTGTCTATGTGTCCTTCATCAGCCTGGGCCTGCCCGATGGGGTGCTGGGCGTAGCCTGGCCGGCAATCCGCGCCGACATGGGCCAACCGCTGGCGGCGGTGGGCATCATCACCATCACGATGACGGTGTGCGCGGCCACCTCCAGCTTCTTCGCCAGCAGCATCGTGCGGCGCATCGGCACCGGCGCCGTGGTGGCTGCCAGTTGCCTGATGACCGGCTTGGCGCTGTTCGGCTTTTCCGTCGCACCGTCGTTCTTCTGGCTGGTGCTGCTGGGCATTCCGCTGGGCCTGGGTGCCGGCGCAGTGGATGCCAGCCTGAACCACTTCGTTGCGGCGCACTACTCGTCACGCCACATGAACTGGCTGCATGGCTTCTGGGGCATAGGCGCCACCACCGGCCCGCTGATCATGGGCCTGGCGATGGCCAGTGCCGCGGGCTGGACGTCTGGTGCGCGCACCATCGGTCTGGTGCAGATCGCATTGTCAGTGCTGCTGTGGCTGACGCTGCCGCTGTGGGGCAAGGAACATTCCACGCCCCCGGCGGAAGAAGGCGCGCAAGAGCAGGCCACCGCGTTCAAGCCGGTGCGCCCGCTGGCGCTGTGGCTGGCGCCGCTGAGCTTTCTGTTCTATGTGGCGGCCGAGATGGGCACCGGCCTGTGGGCTGCGAGCATCCTGGTCGGTGGCCGCGGCCTGACGACCACCGATGCCGGCCTGTGGGTGTCGGTGTACTTTGGCGCCATCACCACTGGCCGCTTTGGTGTGGGCCTCATCGCCAACCGCCTGGGCAACCGCACGCTGGTGCGCCTGGGGATTGGCGTGGCGGCGACCGGGGCCGCGCTGTTTGCCGTACCCGGTTTTCCACCCGTGCTGTCCATGGCCGGCCTGATCCTGATGGGCCTGGGCTGCGCGCCGGTGTTCCCATCGCTGATGCATGAAACCGCGCGCCGCTTCCCGGACGATGTGGCGCGCAAGGTGATCGGCCGGCAGATGGGCTTTGCCTATGCCGGCGGCTCCGTCGTACCCGCCGTTTTTGGCCTGCTGGCCACCTGGGCCGGCCTGAATGCGGTGATGCCGGTGGTGGTTGTCCTGTTGTTGGCCCTGCTCGCAATAAGCCGTGCGCTGGACGCCATGACCTGAAGTCAAGTTTTCTTCCAATGCGCATAAAATATGCGCATCCTTCATGGAGAGTCCCATGCTGCACTTTGACAATGCCCCCAAGAAAGCCACCAACCTGTCCTTGAATGCCAAGGTGCTGGAAATGGCACGCGAACTTGGCATGAATGTCTCGCAGACCGTGGATGCCCTGCTGGCCGAGGAAGTGAAGCGCCGCTATTGGGAGCAATGGAACGAGCGCAACAAGGATGCGATTGCGGCCTACAACGAGCGCATTGCCAAGGAAGGCTTGCCGCTCGCCAAATACCGCACGTTCTGAACATGGCCCGTTTTGATGTTTATGCACATCCCGATGCGGAGCTGCGCAAGTTCACCCCTTACCTGCTGGACGTGCAAAATAGTTACATCGACAACCTGGCGACACGCGTGGTTCTACCATTGCGTGCCGCTTCCGCGTTCAGCCTGGCCATGCGTGACCTGAACCCGGCCTTTCAAGTCAAGGGCAAGGACGTGGTGCTGGACACCGCCGCCATCGCGGCCTTCCCCGCATCCGGCCTGTCCAAGCCCGTTGCCAACCTGGCTGCGGGGTCTGCCGAGATCGTCGCCGCGCTGGACACACTTTTTGGTTCCTACTGACATGAGCACACACCCTATCCGTTCCCAATACGAAGACTTCATGCGCCACGTGTACACCACGGGCGTGGCCAAATCCGACCGCACCGGTACCGGCACGAAAAGCGTGTTCGGCTACCAGATGCGCTTCGACCTCAACGAGGGCTTTCCGCTGGTGACGACCAAGAAGGTGCACCTGCGCTCCATCATCCAGGAACTGCTGTGGTTCCTCACCGGATCCAGCAACAACAACTGGCTCAAGGAGCGCGGTGTCTCCATCTGGGACGAGTGGGCCAAGCCCGACGGTGACCTGGGCCCGGTCTACGGCGTGCAATGGCGCAGCTGGCCGACACCGGACGGCGGCCATATCGACCAGATTGCCGATGTCATCAAGACGCTGAAGACCAACCCCGACTCGCGCCGCATCATCGTCAGCGCCTGGAACGTGGCCGAACTCAACAAGATGGCCCTGATGCCCTGCCACGCCTTCTTCCAGTTCTACGTGGCGCCCAGCGACACACCGGGCGGCAAGGGCCGCCTGAGCTGCCAGCTGTACCAGCGCAGCGCCGACATCTTCCTGGGCGTGCCGTTCAACATCGCCAGCTACGCGCTCTTGACGCACATGGTGGCGCAGCAGTGCGACCTGGACGTGGGCGACTTCATCTGGACCGGCGGCGACTGCCACATCTACAGCAACCACCATGAACAGGTGGAGCTGCAGCTCAGCCGCGCACCCATGGCCTACCCGACGCTGCACATCAAGCGCAAGCCGGACAGCATCTTCGACTACCAGTACGAAGACTTCGAGGTACTGGGCTACGAGAGCCACGCCGCCATCAAGGCGCCGGTGGCGGTCTGACGATGGCGCAAGCTGACGCAGGCCCGCGCCTGCACCTGATCTATGCCCGCGCCGCCAACGGCGTCATCGGCAAGGACGGCACGCTGCCCTGGCACCTGCCCGAAGACCTGGCCCATTTCAAGCGGACCACGCTGGGCTGCCCGGTCATCATGGGGCGCAAAACCTGGGATTCGCTGCCGCCTCGCTTCCGCCCTCTGCCGGGCCGCACCAACGTGGTCGTGACGCGGCAAGAAAATTGGCAAGAAAACGGTGCCCAGCCCGCGCAGAGTTTGCGCAATGCGCTACAACTTTGTGAGCAATCGCCGGACGTCTGGGTGATTGGCGGCGCCCAGTTGTATGCACTGGCGGAACCGCTGGCGCACACCGCCGTCGTGACCGAGATTGAAAAAGACTTTGAAGGCGACGCCTTCGCCCCCAGCTTGGGTCCAGGCTGGCGCGAAACCGCCCGCGAGCGCCATGTGGCGGCCAGCGGCCTGGCGTTCAGCTTTGTGACCTATACACGCACTTCAGGAGATTGAGCTATGTCAGGAGATGGTTTTCACGTACACGGCCCGCACGACCATGAGCTGGAGCACGCCCAGCAAGGCGGCCACGACGCCCACGGCAACGGTGGCGCCGGCATGATCAACCAGATCGCAATGTTCACCGCGATCATTGCCACGGTGGGTGCCATCTTTGCCTACATGGGTGGCGCGACCCAGGCCAATGCCGGGCTGTACAAGAACAATGCGGCGCTGAAGAAGACCGAGGCGTCCAACCAGTGGAATTTCTTCCAGGCCAAGAGCACCAAGCAGGCGCTGGCCGAGCTGGCGATGAACCTGTCACCGGAAGCCGGCAAGGCCGCCTACCAGGCCAAGGTGGACCGCTACGAGAAGGAAAAGGGCGAGATCAAGCTGGTGGCCGAGAAGCTGGAGGCCGAAGCCACCGAGTGGGACCACCAGAGCGATGAACAGATGCACCAGCACCACCGCTGGGCCCAGGCCACGACCGTGCTGCAGGTTGCGATTGCGCTGGCCGCGATTGCGTTGCTGACCAAGAAGAAGTGGCTGGAATACGCCATGTTCGGCGCCGGCGGATTGGGCGTGCTGGTTGGCGTGGCCGCGCTGCTGCACTACTGAAGATCCCCGCCCTCACCTTCGTCACCCCGGCCTCCGCGCAGCGCCGCGGGTGACCCTTCAACGCTCTGCGGTCCGCAGCGCAAACTCCCCCAAGACATAACCCTCTGCAGCGACGCCCTGGCGCGGTCGCGGCAGATCCGGGCTTGCCATGGCCGGGAGCGAATTGCACCTCCCCATCGCGTTCCCGGGCATCAATGCTGGCTAGCACGGCCACGCAGCAAAATCAAGAGTAAATACACCACAAATATCTTATTGATATCTTGTAAATATATTTAATACAATGCCTGCACTGTTTTACCCCTCCCTGCATCGGAAACCGTATGAACTTCCCCACCTGGCAAGGCATCTTCCCCGCCGTCACCACCAAATTCCACGCCAACGAAAGTCTTGACCTGGACGGCACGGCCAAGCACATCGACTACGTGATCCGCAACGGTGTGCACGGCATCGTCACCTGCGGTTCACTGGGCGAAGCCAGCACCCTGACACTGGAAGAGAAACTGCAGGTGGCTGGCTGCGCCAAGGAGACATCCCGCGGTCGCGTGCCGGTTTTGGCCAATGTGTCGGAAACTTCCACCCGCGAGGCCTTGCGCTACATCCGCGGCGCCAATGCGCTGGGGGTGGACGGCTTCATGGTCATGCCCTCCGTGATCTACGCCGCCGACGCCCGCGAAGCCATGGCCAATGTCCGCGTCATGGCCGAAGAGGCGCAGAAGCCCATCATGGTCTACAACAATCCCGTGGCCTACAAGGTGGACCTCAAGCCCGAGCACATGGCTGAACTGGCGGACTGCAAGTGGATCGTGGCCATCAAGGAAAGCACCGACAACATCCGCCGCATCACCGACCTGCGCAACCTGCTGGGCCACCGCTACCAGCTCTTCATGGGCGTGGACGATCTGGCCTATGAAGGCCTGGCCCTGGGCTGCGACGGCCTGCTGGCCGGCGTGGGCTGCACCTTCCCTCGCGAAAACGTCGCGCTGTACGAGCTGATGAAGTCCGGGCGCTTCGCAGAGGCGCTGCGGCTGTACCAATGGATGACACCCATGCTGCATCTGGATGTCTCGACCAAGCTGGTGCAGAACCTCAAACTCATCGATGTCGTGGCCGGCATCAGCACCGAACACATGCGCCGCCCGCGCCTGCCGCTCGCAGGGGCCGAGCGCGACGCCGTGATTGCCATTGTTCAAAAGGCACTGGAAACCCGCCCGCAGGAATACAGGTCGCAGGCCTGAACTCCACCATTTCGTCAACCTGAAAACCCAAAGGGAAATGAAGATGCAACGTACTCTTATCGCTACCCCTGTGATCGCCGCACTGGCGCTGGCCCTTGGCGGCCAAGCCATGGCACAGGAGCAAGTTGTCAAGATCGGCCAGACCGGCCCGCTCTCCGGCCCCAATGCCTTTGCCGGCAAGGACAACGAAAATGGTGTGCGCCTGGCCATTGAAGAACTCAACGCCAAAAAGCTGCAAGTCGCCGGCAAAACGCTGAGGTTCGAATTGCAGTCGGAAGACGACCAGTGCGATCCCAAGTCCGGTGTGTCGGTGGCGCAGAAACTCGTCGATGGCGGCGTCAAGTTTGTCATGGGCCCCTACTGCTCGGGCGTCGCCATTCCGGCGTCGCGCGTCTACAGCGATGGCGGCACCATGATGTCCACCGTCGGCACCAACCCCAAGGTGACCGACGGCGGTTACAGCAATGTGTTCCGCATCATCGCTGGCGACAACCAGATCGGCTCCAGCATGGCCATCTATGCGGCCGATGTGCTCAAGGCCAAGACGGCTGCTGTCATCGATGACCGCACCGCTTTTGGCCAGGGCGTTGCCGCCGAGTTCATCAAGGAAGCCAAGGCCAAAGGCCTGAGCATCGTCGGTCAGGAATACACCACCGACAAGGCCACGGACTTCTCGGCCATCCTGACCAACATCAAGGCCAAGAAACCCGACGTCATGTTCTATGGCGGCTACGCACCCCAGGCGGCCCCGATGGCACGCCAGATGAAGCAATTGGGCGTGGACGCCAAGATGCTCGGCGGCGACACCCTGTGCAGCCCCGAAATGGGCAAACTCGGCGGTGACGCGGTCAATGACGTGGTGTACTGCGCCCAGGGCGGCTCGATGCTGGACAAGGTCAGCGACGGCCCGGCGTTCAAGGCCAAGTACAAAAAGCGCTTCAACCTGGATGCCGATGCCTATGCCGCGTCCTTCTATGACCAGATGCTGCTGATCGGCCAGTCCATGGTCAAGGCCGGCTCCATCGCGCCCGACAAGGTGGCGGCCGAACTGCGCAAGGGCAACTACAAAGGCGTGGCGGGTACTTACGCCTACGACGACAAAGGCAATATGCTGCGCGCACCGATCACGGTGTACACCTTCAAGAACGCCCACGTGGCACCGCTGGCAAGCTACTGAAGTCGTACAGGAAACCCGCATACCAACACCATGAAGCGCATCCACATCATCGACTCGCACACCGGTGGAGAGCCCACCCGGCTGGTGGTAGACGGGTTTCCCGACCTGGGCCACGGCAGCATGGCCGAACGTCTGCAGCGCCTGGCCCGGGAGCACGACGACTGGCGCGCAGCCACAGTACTGGAACCGCGGGGCAGCGACGTCGTGGTCGGTGCCCTGTTGTGCCAGCCCGTTGCCGCAGACGCCATTGCCGGCGTCATCTTCTTCAACAACACCGGTTATCTGGGCATGTGCGGCCACGGCACCATCGGTCTGGTCGCCACCCTGGCCCATATGGGGCGCATCCGCCCGGGTGTGCACAAGATCGAAACTCCCGTGGGCATCGTGCAGGCGACGCTGCATGAAGACGGCGCGGTCAGCGTGCGCAATGTCCCGGCATGGCGCCATGCGACCCAGGTCGAAGTCAGCGTGCCCGGCTACGACCCGGTGCGCGGCGATATCGCCTGGGGCGGCAACTGGTTCTTCCTGGTCAGCGACCACGGCCAGCGCATCGCGCCCGACAACATCGCCGCCCTGACGCGCTTCAGCAGCGCGCTGCGCGAAGCCCTGCAAGGCGCCGGCATCACCGGCCAGGACGGCGCAGAGATCGACCACATCGAACTGTTTGCCGATGACGCAGAGGCCGACAGCCGCAATTTTGTGCTGTGCCCGGGCCTGGCCTATGACCGTTCCCCGTGCGGCACCGGCACCAGCGCCAAGCTGGCCTGCCTGGCCGCCGACGGCAAACTCGCACCGGGCGCCGTGTGGCGCCAGGCCAGCGTGATCGGCAGTCAGTTTGAAGCGAGCTACGAACCCTCGGAAGAAAGCCGCGTCATCCCGACATTGCGTGGGCGTGCCTGGGTCTGCGCCGAAGCAACACTGCTGCTCGACGACACCGACCCCTACCGTTGGGGCATCCGCACTTGCGCCTGACGGCCGACACCATCGTGGTGGGGGCCGGCATGGTGGGTGCCGCCTGTGCCCATGCACTGGCCAGCGCCGGCCAGCGCGTGCTGGTCATCGACGACCAGCGCGGCGGCGCCACGGCCGCCGGCATGGGCCACCTGGTCGTCATGGACGATACGCCGGCCGAACTGCAGTTGAGCGCACTCTCCGTGCGGCTGTGGCAACAGTGGTCGCAGCAGCTGGCCGAAGATTGCGCCTGGCATGCATGCGGCACCCTGTGGCTGGCCGCCAACGCGCAGGAAATGCAGGCCGCCGAAGAAAAGCGCGCCCGCTTGCAGGCCCACGGGGTGGCGTGCAGCCTGGTGGACGCCCGGCAATTGCAGGCCATGGAGCCCGCGCTGCGCAGTGGCTTGCATGGCGCCCTGCACGTGGCCCACGACGCGGCCGTCTATGCCCCCAATGCCGCCCGCTGGCTGCTGGAAGGCCCGTCCACCCCCGCCGCCTTGCAGCGCCGCCATGCGCAGGTGGTGGCCATTGAAGAGCCCTCCGTCCGCCTGAGCGACGGCACAGTGCTGCATGCCCAGGCGGTGGTACTGGCCACCGGCATGCACGCCACCGCGCTGTGCCCGGAGCTGCCGCTGCGCGCCAAGAAGGGCCAGTTGCTGATCACCGACCGCTATCCCGGCACGGTGCACCACCAGCTGGTGGAACTGGGCTACGTGACCAGCGCACACCACGCCACCGGCCCTTCCGTGGCTTTCAATGTGCAGCCGCGCCCCACCGGCCAGTTGTTGATCGGCTCGTCCCGTGAATTCGACGACACCAGCCGCAACCTGAACGTTGCCATGCTGGAGCAGATGCTGGCCCGCGCCTTGGACTACCTGCCCTGCCTGCGCGACTGCAACGCCATCCGCAGCTGGACTGGCGTACGCGCCGCCACACCCGATGGCTTGCCCATCCTGGGCCCCCACCCGGAGCGCCCCGGCCTGTGGCTGGCCGTGGGCCATGAGGGGCTGGGCGTCACCACGGCGCCGGCCAGCGCCCAGGTGCTGGCCGCCCAGATGTTGGGGCATGCCAGCCCGATCGATGCCACGCCCTACCTGGCACAACGCTTTGCCCTGACTGGAGCGCTCCATGCCGGATAAATGCACCCTTGTCGTCAACGGCCAGGCGGTCGAAGCCAGCGTAGGCACCTGTGTCATGGCCGTACTGTCCGCGCACGGGCCGGGACTGACCCGCTTGTCCGTGCGCGGTGAGGCACGTACGGCGTTCTGCGGCATGGGGGTGTGCCAGGAATGCCGGGTACGCATCAACGGCGTGCAGTTGCTGGCCTGCCAGACCCTGGTGGCCGCCGGCATGCAGGTGCACACCGCCACCCTGGAGTCCCTGCCATGACACGCCAGCACCGATGTGACATTCTCATCCTGGGCGCCGGTCCGGCAGGGCTCGCCGCTGCGCAGGCCGCCGTGGGCAGCGGCTTGTCCGTGGTCATGGTGGATGACAACCCGCTGGCGGGTGGCCAGATCTGGCGCACCGGCCCCGGCTTTCCGTCCGAAGCCCAGGCGCGCAGCGCCCGGCTGAAACAGCATCCCCATCTGCAGATCCACCACGCCACCCGGTGCGTGGCGGTGCATGGCCCGCAACAACTGCTGCTCGAGAGCAGCACACAGGCCTGGGTACAAAGCTACGACAAGCTCATCCTGTGCAGCGGCGCGCGCGAACTGCTGCTGCCCTTTCCGGGGTGGACATTGCCGGGCGTCACTGGCGCAGGCGGCCTGCAGGCCTTGATCAAAGGCGGCGTGCCGGTAGCGAGGCAACGCCTTGTCGTTGCCGGCAGCGGCCCCCTGCTGCTGGCGGTCGCCCAGACTGCCCGCGCTGCAGAGGCCCAGGTGCTGCAGGTCGCAGAGCAGGCCTCCACTACCGCCCTGTGGGGTCTGGCAGCAGGTCTGTGGCGCTGGCCCGGCAAACTGCGCCAGGCACTCACGCTGGCCACCCTCGCCTACCGCCCCCAGCGCCAGGTCGTGGAAGCCTTGGGCACACAGCGGCTCGAGGCCGTGCGCATCCGCGCGGGCAGCAGCGACTATGTGCTGGAATGCGAGCGCCTGGCCTGCGGCTACGGTCTGGTACCCAACACGGAATTGGCCCAGGCGCTGGGCATGCAACTCCAGCACGAACAAGCTATCTCGGTAGACGCCTGGCAAACCACCAGCCTGCCGAACCACTATGCAGCGGGCGAATGCACCGGCATCGGAGGTTGCGAAAAGGCCTTGGTGCAAGGCGCCATTGCAGGTTATGCCGCCAGCGGACAAGCGCAGCAGGCACAGGCCTTGTGGCAGGAGCGCGACCGCTGGGAGGCATTTGCCGCCCATGTGAAAAAGCATCTGCATGTCGATCTGCCAGCGCGGAGTGCGGCGCTGCGCCCGGACACCGTGGTCTGCCGCTGTGAAGACGTCTCCAGCGAAGCCATGCTGCAGCACGACAATTGGACCGCCGCCAAGCTACGCACCCGCTGCGGCATGGGGCCTTGCCAGGGCAGGATCTGCGCCACTGCAGCCCACCACCTATGGGGCTGGAATACGCCTGCCGTACGCCAGCCCATCAGCCCGGTGCGCATCGGCAGCCTGTTGCAGGAGTCGCCCCGGGCACCCGCGCAGGCAAGTAGATAATGCGGACAGGCTTCTCTCGCTGGAGGGAAGCCCAGCCACGACATAGCCTTTGCACCCACCACCATGCCGCCCCGACGTCCCCCGGTCAAACTGCGTGCTGCCGACCAGGCCTATGAAGCCATCGAAGGCCTGATATCCACCTTGCGGCTGGAACCAGGGAGCCCTATCGTCGAGGCCGAACTGGTGGCGCTGACCCAGTTGGGCCGCACGCCGGTGCGCGAAGCCCTGCTGCGCATGGTGTCGATTGGCCTGATCCTGCAGCAGCAGCGCCGCGGCCTGGTCGTGTCGAACATCGACCTTGCCGACCATCTGGACGTGATCCAGACGCGACGCGTGCTGGAGCGACTGATTGCCGCCTGTTCGGCGCGGCGCGCAACGGTGGCGCAGCGCCAGGAGATCGTGCACCACGCCCAGGCCATGGTAGAAGCCGCTGCGCGCGACCGGCTGGACGAGTACATGCAGGCCGACCATGCGCTGGACCTGATCAACCACAAGGCCTGTCAGAATTTTTCGGCGGTGCAGTGTGTGCTGCCGCTGATCGTGAAGTGCCGCCGCTTCTGGTACGCCTACCAACATGAAGGCGAGATCGCGGAAGGCGCCCGCTACCACCTGGCCTTGGCGCAAGGCATCGCCAGTGCCAATGAGGCCGATGCGGTGCGGGGCGCCGAGCAATTGATGGACTACCTGGAGAAGTTTGCCCGGCGGGTGATCAACAACTGAGCCGTTCCTTAACGGCTCATCTGGTGGCCGATGACGCCACCGGCGGCCGCGCCAGCGGCAGTGCCCAACACACCACCACCAACGATGACGCCAACGGCACCGCCAACGACGGCGCCCGTGGCGGTGTTTCTTTCGCGCTGGGTCATGCCGGCACAACCACTGAGGGCCACCAGCGCAAACACCGCAACGACGCCTGACAGGATGGAAGATTTGATTTTCATGGAGACGCTCTTTCAAAGTAAACATCCGATGAATCGGATGCCTGCAGTGTGCTGTGGGCAACGCACGGCGCCTAGCGGACAAGGCCGCCCGTTGCGATAGGAGCAGTCCTACAAACCCCTGCGCAACAGCGCGCTCAAAGTCCGCTGCGTCAACTGTGCGTAGGACTCGTCCGACGCCAAGTCGGGCTGGCCATCCATGGCAGCCCTCCTGTTTTGGGAGCACACTGCGACAAGTCACGCTGTACCCGCACCCACACCCTGCCCCATGCCCGCGCTCAAAACCTTTCTGGTGGAAGACAACCCCGTCATCCTGCACAGCCTGATCACCACGCTGCAGGAGCTGGCGCCCGTGGAAGTGGTGGGCATTGCCGAGGACGAGCAAAAGGCCGTGCTGTGGCTGTCCGAGCCCGCCAATGAAGCGCAACTGGTCATCGTGGACATCTTTCTCAGCAGCGGCTCCGGCCTGGGAGTGCTGCAGGCGGCGCAGCGGATGCAGCAGGGGCGCCATCTGGTGGTGCTGAGCAACTACGCGACCAAGGACATACGCGCACGCTGCCAGGCATTGGGTGCCGAACAGGTGTTTGACAAGTCCACCGAGATCGATGCGCTGATCCAGTACTGCAACGAGCTGCTACCCCAGGGCCGGGACGCCGCTCCCGCCGGTGTGCGCAACTGAGCGCAGCATGCCTGCGCTACTGGATCAGTCCGTTCTTCAGGCCGTAGTAGGTCAGGTCGCTGTTGGACTCCAGCTTCATCTTTTCCATGACGCGGGTGCGGTAGGTGCTGACGGTCTTGACGCTCAGCGACATGCTGGTGGCAATGTGGCCCACGGTTTCGCCCTTGGCCAGCCGCAGGAACACCTGCAGCTCCCGCTCGGACAATTGCTCGTGCGGCGGTTTGTCACCGCCATCGCCCAGGCTGTCGGCGAGCAGTTCGGCCACGCCGGCGGTGATGTATTTGCGCCCACGGTGCACGGTGCGGATGGCCTGGACGATTTCCTCCGGGTCGCAGTCCTTGTTGAGGTAGCCGCTGGCGCCCTGGCGCAACAGCGTCGTGGCGTAGTGCACTTCCGCAAAGCCGCTCAGTATCAGCACCGGCAGGTCCGGCGCCCGGGCCTTGATGGCGGCCAGCGCGTCCACACCGCTCTGGTCCGGCATGGCGATGTCCATGAGCATCACGTCCACCTCGCCCTGGCGCACGATGTCCAGTGCCTCACGCCCGTTGGCGGCTTCCGCCACGACGCTGAAATCGGACTGGTCGGCAAAGAATTGCCGCAGCCCGGCGCGGACCATGGCGTGGTCGTCCACAATCGCAATCCGGATCATGCAAGGCCTACTGGGTTCATACTGCATGATCCCACACTTTGCAGCACCTTTTGCAGCACCCGCGCAGCATGCAGGCCCTGACTGTCCTCAAGAGCAACCCCCTGGTAGCGGCGCTGGCCTGCGCCGCTGCGGCCGCCATGCTGTTCATCAGCGAAGGCTCGTACTGGCGCTCGGTGGACACGCTGGAGGACATGAACGCCATGGGGGCCGCGCGCACGCAGATCCAGGTGCTGGAGCGTAGCCTGCTGAACGCCGAAACCGGGCAGCGCGGCTACCTGCTGACGCACCGCCAGGAATACCTGGAGCCCTATGAAGAAGCGCTGCAGCGCATCGTGGCGGCCTACCGCATTCTGGACGCCTACTACGGCAGCGACCCGGAATCCAAGGAAATCCTCAAACGCCTGCACGGGCTGACGGAAACCAAATTGTCCGAGCTGGCGCTGACGCTGCACCTGGATGAACAGGGCCACGGCAAGACCGGCCAGGAGATCCTGCTCACCGACATCGGCCGCGAAAAGATGGACGCCATCCGCGCCACCTGCGCCGAACTGCTGGACTACCAGACCCGGGCCGTCAGCGCCAGCCGCCACGAGCTGCTGCAGACCCTGGAACTGGGCCGCATCGGCGTGGCCCTGCTCAGCGCCATCAGCCTGTTGGCGCTATTTTTCTACTTGCGCCAATCCCTGGCCCTGAAGCTGCAGGAACAGGCGCTACAGCGTGCCGTCCAGCTGGAGCGCGATCACCTGGAGGCGGAGGTGACACAGCGCACCGCCGAGCTGCGCGAACTGGCCCAGCATTTGCAGACCGCCCGCGAGGACGAGCGCCAACGGCTGGCGCGCAACCTGCACGACGACCTGGGTTCCCTGCTGACGTCCGCCAAGCTGGACGCCGCCCGCATCAAGTCGCGGCTGGCGCAGGCGCCGCCCGAGACCCTGGAGCTGCTGGCCCATTTGGTGGGGACCCTCAACAGCGGCATTGCACTGGGCCGACGCATCATCGAAGACCTGCGACCTTCGTCGCTGAGCAATCTGGGCTTGGTGGCCACATTGGAAATCCTGGCGCGCGAATATGCAGAGCACGCCGGTGTGGCCGTGCATTGCGAGCTGCAGCCGGTGCGCCTGCGTCCGGCGGCAGAACTGGTGGTCTACCGGCTGGTGCAGGAGGCAATCACCAACATCACCAAGTACGCCCATGCCCGCCAGGTCTGGATCCAGCTGGGCAGCGTGGAGGACCGTGTCGAGGTTTCGGTGCGTGACGATGGCGCCGGCTTTGAACTGCGCAACCGGCGCAACTCGGCCTACGGGCTGGTCGGCATGCGCTTTCGCGTGGAGGCCGAAGGCGGCAGCCTGTACGTGGCATCGGCGCCGGGACAGGGCACGCAGATACGGGCTAGCTTGCCAGTGTGGTCGCCGCCTGCAGCCTCCTAGGGCTGTCGGAAAAATCCTACGCGCACGCACGCGCTTGGCCCACACGCAGGCGGCCCGCCGCCCTATCGCCAGGGGCGCCGCCCGCGGCGACACTGCAGTCATCGCATGCACGTCGCCTGCGAGCTTTCTTTCACCGTGATTGGAGATTCAACATGCAATTCCGCACCACCCTCGCCATTGTGTTTGCCACGCTGGCGCTGCTCGTGACCTCCGGCTGCGCCGTCCAGCGCGGCCAGGAAACCGTAGGCGCCTATGTCGATGACGCCGGCATCACCACCATGGTCAAGAGCCGCTTTGTCGAGAACAAGACGGTTGATGCCGCAGCCATCAGCGTCGAAACCCTGAAGGGCACCGTGATGCTGTCCGGCTTTGCCAAGAACAGCGCGGAACGGTCTGCTGCAGAAGACATCGCCTGGACCGTCAAGGGTGTGAAATCCGTGAAGAACGAGATCACCATCCGTCCCTGAGCCTAGCCTCACCAGCGCCCCATGGCCGCAAGGCGTGGGGCGCTTTGGCGTGTGAGGCCGGTGGGATAATCCGCCGCATGAAACTCGCCACCTGGAACGTCAACTCCCTCAGCGTACGCCTGCCACAAGTCCTGGACTGGCTGGCCGCCAACCCGGTCGATGTGCTGGCCCTGCAGGAACTGAAGATGACGGACGACAAGTTTCCGGCCGACGCCTTCACTGCCGCCGGCTACCACGCGCAATGGTTCGGGCAGAAGACCTACAACGGCGTGGCCCTGCTGTCGCGCTCGCCCGCCACCAACGTGCTCAAGAACATCCCCGGCTTTGACGACGAGATGTCGCGCGTGATCACCGGCACGGTGGACGGCGTGCGGGTCATAGGTGCCTACTTCCCCAATGGCCAGGAACCCGGCAGCGAGAAGTTTGAGTACAAGATGGAGTGGCTCACCGCGCTGCGCCGCTGGGTCAAGGAAGAATTGGCCGAGCACCCACAGCTGGTGCTGATGGGCGACTACAACATCACCTTCGACGACGCCGACGTGTGGGACCCGGAAGGCTTGCGCGACACCATCCACTGCACGGAAGAAGAGCGCTACCACCTGCGCGCCTTGATCGCACTGGGCCTGACGGACAGCCACCGTTTGTTCGAACAGGCACCCAAGAGCTTCAGCTGGTGGGACTACCGCGACTTCGGCTTCCGGCGCAACCGGGGGCTGCGCATTGACCACATCCTGGTCAGCAGCGCGCTGACACCGAGGGTGCAATCCTGCGCCATCGACAAGGAGCCGCGCAAGAACGAGCGGCCCAGTGACCACGCGCCAGTGGTCGTCGATAT
>JACXTT010007413.1_pt1 | contig 15440 bp, 9 predicted proteins | sample 9270951 | NCBI WGS metagenome assembly JACXTT01 (sample SAMN15532306, study PRJNA645909) | rock metagenome | isolation source: weathered quartz diorite | place: Puerto Rico | collected 2017-06-21 | reverse complement strand
GTGCGAAGAGAACCCACTGCCGAAGACTCATTGGCGGCCATACGCGACCGCATCAAGTTCGGAATGGCGATGGCCGCGATGATCAAAATGATCGCCACGACGATCAGCAACTCGATAAGAGAGAAACCCTTTTGCCTTTTCATGCTATCTCCTTGAGAAATTCGATGGTGCCAGAGCACGCCTGAACATAAAGCATGGGGAAGGCCAACCTCGGGGCGGAGTTGACGGATTTTTCTATATTTTCTTATCCGTATGAAACAAAGTAACTTAGACAAATTTGACGCGATTCAAGTCGGATGCTAGCTCGCACCAAAATAGGACTGGACACTTTCCGTCGACCTTTTTTGTCCATCATGCCGGGCACTATCCGTCACGTCCGAACAGGTTGCTAGCAGTAAAAGAGGCCGCAGCGGCCCGCCGCCGTCTCTAGATGCTGTGTTTCTTCGCGTAGTGCCGGAAAGAGCGATAGCTGATTTTGAGGTGTTCCGCCGCCTTTGTACGGACCCCATCTGACTTCTCCAGCGCCATCCGAAGGTAACGGCACTCTGTGTCCGCGATCTCTTTCTCGAAATCTAGACCCTCCGGGGGGATTTCAGTCTTTTGGCCTACAGGCGACCCCGACAGGGATATTCCCGCAGGACCGGCGATGCGATCGGGCAGAACCCGCAAGGAGATCTCCCTCCCAGTCTCCAACGCAACCGCGCGTTCCATGGTGTTCTCAAGCTCGCGGACGTTTCCGGGCCAATCGTAGGATTCCAGCCGGGTCATGGCCTCGGGCGAGATTCCCTCAATAGGTTTTTCCATGGTCTTTCGAAAACGTTCGAGAAAATGCCGTGCCAAGAGCGGAATGTCGTCGCGGCGTTCACGCAGGGATGGCACATGGATAGGGATTACACTGAGCCGATAATAGAGGTCTTCGCGGAAACGGCCTTCCGCAATCTCCTTCTCAAAATCTTTGTTTGTGGCGGCAATGATGCGCACGTCCACGTCCGCTTCTTCCGTGCTGCCGATCGGGCGGACCTTGCCTTCCTGCAAGACGCGGTAGAGCTTCACCTGCATGGTCAGGCTCATATTGCCAATCTCGTCCATGAAAAGGGTGCCGCCGTGAGCGGCCTGGAACAGGCCTTGACGATTTTCGTTGGCGCCCGTAAAGGCGCCTTTCAAGTAGCCAAAAAGCTCAGACTCCAGGAGAGTCTCAGGGAACGCGCCGCAGTTAATGGTAATAAAGGGGGCCTGGGCCCTCGCGCTGTTCTCATGGATCGCGCGGGCAACTAATTCCTTGCCGGTCCCGCTCTCGCCAGTGATGAGGACACGGCTTGACTGGGGAGCCACCGTTTGGATCAGATCGAAGATGGAGCGCATCTTCGGGCTTTGTCCGATGATGTTGTCCAGGCCCGTAAGGCGGCGTATCTCCCGCCGCAAATAACCAGCTTCCTTTTTCCATTTTAGGTTCTCGGAAACTTCATGCACGGCCTGGCGCAATTGATCGACCAGCGAATCTCCCTTCACGACGTAGCGGTCAGCGCCGGAGTTGAGTGCGGCGATGGCGGTGTCCAGGGCGGGGAGCGCGGTCATCAAAAGAAAAAATGACCCCGGGGCTATTTCCTTGGCGAATTTGAGAAGGTCGACTCCGCTCTCGCCGGGCATTCGAACGTCGGAAATGATGATGTCGAAGATCTGTGATTCCAGCTTACGCCTGGCGGCTTCCACGCTATGGACCACTTCAACGCGGTGACCTTCCTTGCGGAAGGTGATCTCCAGCAACTCGCCGATTGATCTCTCGTCGTCGACGACGAGAATATGGGGCATTTCGCGGCCCGTTTCCTTCACTGCGGTTTTCGTCCCTTGCATGGCGCCTCACACAACTCGCGGCAATTCAACGATAAACTCCGCGCCGCGGTCCTTTTCCGAAATCACACTGATCCTGCCACTGTGGGCCTGCACGATCTGATAGACGATGGAGAGCCCCAGGCCCGTCCCGCCTTCAAAACCCGATTGAAGAGGCTCAAAAATCTTGGCTCGCTGCCTGGGGTCAAGGCCGATGCCGGTGTCGCGGAACGCGATGCGCAACCAGAACGGATGTGGTTCGAGCTTTACGGTGAGCGTGCCGCCGTCCGGCATCGCCCGAAGGGCGTTATCGCAGAGATTCCAGAAGACTTGCTTGATTTTGTCGGCGTCCACGCGGGCACGCATCTCGCGCCCGTTAAACGCGCGCTGAATGCGGTACTTGGCCCCAATTTCAGGCTTTTTCTCCATTAGCATCAGGGTTTCATCTAAGAGACTGCGGACGTCCGCTTCCTGAAATTCATAACACTTTTCCCTGGAATAATTGAGGAAGTCGGTGATGATATTGTTCAGCCTCTCGGATTCCCTGCTGACAATGTTGACCAGATGCTTCTCGTCTTCTTCGAGCGGAACGAGCCGTGCAAGCTCCTTCACGGCGCCGGCCATAGCCGTGAGCGGCTGCCGAATTTCATGGGCGATAGCCGCGGAGAGCCGGCCCAGGGCGGCCATGCGTTCCTTCGTCGCTACTTCCTGCTCCAGCCGGCGCAACTCGGTCAGGTCCTGAAAGTTGAAGACATAGCCGCTTCGCTGCACGTTGCGAGTGCGCAGCGGAGAAATACTGATTCCCAGATAACGCTGCTCGCCGGTGGGTGTGCGGAAGTCTATCTCTTTTCGAAGCGAGAGCCTTTCCGCGTTGGCATACTGGCCGGGCAGCCAGAAATCCTCGTTCAAATCCTGCAGGTTCTTGCCGTGCAGCTCGGCGAAGCGCAGTCCGAGAATCTCCTCGCCCGTGCGATTTAGCAGCAAGATACGGCCGCCGAGGTCCGTGGTGATGAGTCCGCCGCGCATCGAGTGAATGATGTCTTCCGTAAAATCCTGCAGGCTGAGAAGCTCTTCGCGCTTCTCCTCCAGCTCCCGCCCTTTGCTGCGAAGCGACTGGGCGAGCAGACTGGCCAGATAGGTAACGGCCAGAAAACCAAGAAGGTTGATGACCAGCCAGGTGCGCAGACTCTCGGGAGTCGGCGGGCTCGAGTAAGTGGGAGGAATTCTGCCGGTGTAGGAAAGAAAGGTCATGCCAGCAAGAAGGATGAAGCAGGCCGAGGTAATCAAGAAGGCGATTCTGCGAGAGAACAAAATGCTGGCGACGATAATCACGAGCAGGTAGAGCGAGATGAAATAACTCTCTTGCAGACCCGTGGAATAGATCAGCAACGAAATCATCAGCACATCGCCGGCAACCTGCAGCCCACCGTGCCAGCGCGCGCCGGGAACCGAGCGCAGGAGAATGAGGTGAAGAATTCCGAGCGTTATCCAAAAGATGAAAAGAGGAAGAAAGAAACGATTGGCGCCCAAATTCCCGACGTACTGCGGCCAAACTACTCCGACAGCCAGGATGAGAGTGATCGTGAGCAGACGAACACGCGTCAGCCAGTCCAGCCATTCCCTTGTCGCGAAGCTCTTGTCCATGGCTTGTCCGGGCCTATGCTTCGGCCGCCGGAACCCCCAGGTTCGGGCAGAAAAAGCGGAGGGCAAAGTTTCTCGCAATGCCCTCCGCGAAGGGGACAATGTCGAGCGGACGGAGGTCCGACTAGTGCGTGCTGCTCAGCTTGCCGATCAGCGAGAACAACGGCAAGTACATGGAAATGACCACGCCGCCGACCACCACACCGAGAAAAACGATCATGATGGGTTCGAGAGCAGTCAGCAAGTCCTTCACTGCCGCGTCCACTTCTTCTTCATAGAAATCGGCGATCTTTTGGAGCATGGCGTCCATGGCGCCCGTCTGTTCGCCGACGGCAATCATCTGCGTCACCATGCCCGGGAAGACTTCGGAATCTCTCAGTGGTTCCGTGAGCGACTTGCCTTCCTCGAGCGATTTTCTTACCTGCTGCAAAGCTCTCTCGACGACCGCGTTTCCAGCGGTCCTCGCGGTGATGTCGAGTCCTTCCAGGATGGGTACGCCGCTGGAGATCAGCGTTCCGAGCGTTCGAGTAAACCGGGCCACGGCGATCTTTCTCATCAAGACGCCAAGGACGGGAAGTTTAAGGACGATGGTGTCGAGAACGAAGCGGCCTTGCTTCGTGCCATACCAGACTTTCAATCCAAAGATGCCAGCCCCGAGGGCCACAAGGATCAAAAGGCCAAAAATACTGCCGATGAAATTGCTCAACCCGATGACGATTTTCGTGGGCAAAGGAAGATCAACGCCAAGTCCCGCGAACAACGTGGCGAAAATCGGCACGACTTTCCAGAGCAGCAATGTGATGACACCGCCGGCCACGGTCAAAACACCTACCGGATAAACAAGTGCCGATTTGACGGCTCGCTGCAGCTTGACGTTCTTTTCGATGTAAGTCGAAAGGCGCTGCAGAATGGTGTCGAGAATACCGCCGGTTTCGCCCGCTTCGACCATGTTCACGTACAAAGCGTCGAAGACTTTCGGCGAGGTTCGCATCGCAGCGGAAAGCGTCGCGCCCCCTTCCACCTGACCGCGCGTGCCGATCAGGACCTTCTGAAAGAATTTGTTCTCCTGCTGACTCGCCAGAATCTCGAGACACTGCACGAGAGGCAGACCGGCGTCGATCATGACCGAGAACTGGCGCGTGAAGATCGCGAGTTCCTTGGCATTCACGCCACCGCCGAATTGGGGCATGTTGAATTCCTTGCCCTTCTCGGTCATTTTGGTGGCAGTGATCTGCTGGCGCTTCAGCAGGTTCGCCAGTTCCGTCTTATTGGATGCGGTCATGACACCGCTGACGCTGGCGCCGGCGCGGCTGGTTCCTTGATATTTGTAATCCGGCATGTTATGTCCTCCTAAGTCCTTCCATAGTTCCGGCCTGTGGCCGTTCCGAAATCAAAATCTCCTAGCGCTTGCTGGACACGGGAGTTTTGGCCCCGGTTCCGGAAGTAGAAACTCCACGGTTGATCATGTCCTGCAATTCATCGGGATTCGAGGAACGTGAAATCGCCATATCGAGAGTAATGGTCTTTGCAAAGTACGCATTGGCCAGGCCCTGGTTGAAAGTCTGCATGCCCGTCTGGCCTGTGCCGGTCTGCATGGCGGAGTAGATCTGATGAATCTTGTCTTCGCGGACCAGGTTACGGATCGCGGGAGTAGGAATAAGAACTTCCATGATCATGGCTCGGCCACGTCCGTCGGAGCGCGGAAGAAGCGCCTGGCAAAGAATACCTTCGAGCACCATGGAGAGCTGCGCGCGGATCTGTGGCTGCTGGTGCGAGGGGAAGACGTCAATAATACGGTTGATGGTGGAGGCCGCGGAATTCGTGTGCAGCGTGGCAAAGGTCAAGTGGCCGGTTTCGGCGATACGCAGCGCGGATTCAATGGTTTCGAGGTCGCGCATTTCACCGATGAGAACGACATCAGGGTCCTCGCGGAGTGCTGCACGGAGTGAATTCGCGAACGAATGCGTGTCGGCATGAATTTCGCGCTGATTGACGAGGCACTTCTTGTGGTTATGAAGAAACTCGATAGGGTCCTCGATGGTGATCATGTGCTCTTCGCGTTCGCTGTTGATTTTGTCCAGCATGGCGGCGAGGGTCGTGGACTTACCGGAACCAGTCGGGCCTGTGACGAGCACGAGCCCGCGGGGCTTGTCGCAGAGCCCTTTGACGACCACAGGCAAACCCAAGGCATCAAAGCCTTTGATTTCCCAAGGGATCGTGCGGAAGACCGCGCCAACCGCGCCGCGTTGATTGAAGCAATTGCCGCGGAAGCGCGCCAGGTTTTTCAAGCCAAACGAGAAGTCCAACTCCAGGTTCTCCTCGAAGCGATGTTTCTGGGCATCCGTAAGCACGCTGTACGCGAGGGATTTCGTGTCCGCTGCCGTGAGCGGCGGCATATCCAGCGGGCGAAGCTTTCCGTGAACGCGCACGCGCGGCGCGCTGTTCGTGGTGATGTGGAGGTCGCTGCCTCCCATCTCGATCATCTTCTTCAGCAATTCACTCAACGTGATTCCAGCCATCGATCACCTTCAATTCTAGAAAACCGTCTCGCGCAGGACTTCTTCCATGGTGGTCTGTCCTAAGGCCACCTTGATCAGGCCGCTGCGCCGGAGCGTGATCATCCCCTGCTCGATCGCCTTCTTCTTGAGCTCCAGCGCCGAGGCACCAACGAGGATTAATTCGCGGAGCTCGTCGTTTATTTCCATGACTTCGTAGAGACCGGTGCGGCCCTTGTAGCCGCGCTTGTTGCAAGTGGTGCAGCCCTTGCCGTGGTAAATCTTGGTGGTCCTTACTTCTTCCGGCGTGTATCCCGCATCAATGAGCGCCTGCTGCGGGACATCCAGCTCTTCCTTGCAATTCGAACAAATACGGCGCACGAGGCGCTGCGCGCAAATCAAGTTCAGCGACGTGGCCACCAGGAAGGGCTCGATGCCCATGTTCATCAAACGGCTGATGGTGGAGGGCGCGTCGTTGGTGTGGAGCGTGGACAAAACCAAGTGGCCGGTGAGCGCGGCCTTGACGCCGATCTCCGCCGTTTCAAAGTCGCGAATCTCGCCCACGAGGATGATGTTGGGATCCTGACGAAGGAAGGCGCGAAGAGCGGCGGCGAAGTTCAAGCCGATCTGTTCCTTCATCTGAACTTGGTTGATGCCGTTTAACTGAAACTCGACGGGATCTTCCGCAGTCATGATATTGGTATCAATGGTATTCAACGTCGCAACTGAGGAATACAAGGTGTTGGTCTTGCCCGAACCGGTTGGGCCGGTGACTAACACCATGCCGTAGGGCTTCAAAATGCTGCGTTCGAATTTCTTGAGCGACTCCGGCTCAAAGCCCAGCTTGGTCATATCCAGCCGGAGGTTTTCTTTGTCCAGCAAGCGCATGACGACCTTTTCGCCGTACAAGGTCGGGACGGTCGAAACACGGAAGTCGAGTTCCTTTTTTTTGCCTTCGGCCTTGTACTTGATCATGATGCGGCCGTCTTGCGGCAAGCGCTTTTCCGCGATGTCGAGTTTCGCCATGATCTTCAAGCGACTGGTAATGGCATCCTTCAGGCGCAGAGGCGGGGTCATTACCGTTTGCAACTGGCCGTCGATGCGGAACCGCACGCGCATCTCGAGTTCGTACGGCTCGATGTGGATGTCGCTAGCCCCGCGCTTCACGGAATCCGTCAGGATCAGGTTGACGAGTTTGATGATCGGAGCTTCTTCTGCGGCCTTTTCGAGAGTGGCAAGGTCCATCTCCGATTCTTCGGCAGCCAGCTCGAGCTCGTTTTCCTCATCGACGAGGTCCTTCATCAAGTTGCTGAGTTCCTCGTGGTTCGATGCCGAGCCGCCGTAGAACCGCGTGATGGCATCGCCGATGGCTGATTCGGATGCCACGACGGGCTCGACGTTGAATCCCGTCATGAACTTGATATCGTCCATCGCGAAAACGTTGGTGGGATCCGTCATAGCGATGGTGAGTACAGAACCAACGCGCGATAGTGGAATCACCTGGTAGCGCGATGCGGTATCCTGCGGGATGAGCTTGATGACGTTGGGATCGATTTCGTAGTACTTCAAATTGATGGAAGGCACGCCGTATTGGCGGGAAAGCACACCGGTGATGTCATCATCGGTGATGAAGCCCATCTTCGTCAGGCAGCTTCCCAGCTTGCCTCCATTGGCACGCTGAAACTCCAGCGCTTTTTGGAGCTGGTCTTGCGTGATCAAGCTTTCCTTAACCAGTATTTCGCCCAAACGGACGGACATCCGCAGTACTCCCGACGGGTTTTCACCCAGGGCCTACCTTAACAAATGCTGATGTACAGAGTACCCAGAATTTGCAGTTCGGTTCTGAAATGGCTAATACCTGACCGCAAGGGCAGGTACGATGGAAAGAGTACAGGCCGCAATCTTGACTTGCTTCCGTGCGGCAGCTATCGTGCCAGATAGATGGTTGCGAAGCACATCTCGACATTTTCTGCTTGTCCCAGCCCATCGCTGACCAAAATTGTCTGTGAGGTTTGCCACGGACGGGGCTTCGCAGTTTCGCTCCGCTCTTACTCGCCCAATTTGCCATGAGTCATCTGGACAATCGGCAACGCTGGGGACTGGTTATCGGCGGAATCCTGCTGACGCTGCTGCTCGCTGCTGTTTTTACGTTCGGGTCGCTGACCGCGCCCTTCGAGCCGAAGAACTGGCGCGCCGTGCTGGTGCTCTATGCCGTGTCCAGTTTCATCACCGCGGCGTTCCTGGTGTTCGGACTCATCCTCGCGCGTACTGTTCTGCGCCTTTGGGTGGAACGCAGCAGAGAGCAGCTCGGCGCCCGCTTCAAAACGAAGATGGTGGTCGGCGCGATGGCCATTTCGCTCTTGCCCATCATCTTCATGTTCATCGTCAGCTACTCGCTGATCAATCGCAGTTTGCTGCTCTGGTTTCCCAAACCGCTGGAGATTGCTTCGGACGAAACGCAAAAGCTTCTGAATGATCTGGGACGCGCGCAGTTGCCTCGGCTTCGCGGGATGGCCGAACAAGTCCGGGAAGAAACCGCGCAGCCGGGCGACGATTTCTTGCGGCATGCGTTTGCAAGAGGTGCGGACGCCGTTTGGATTCTGGATGCGCAGGGCAAGCTGGTCCGCGGAGGAATCATCTGCGACAAGCAGCCGGAGGATCGCCGTACGATCTGCGAACAGCCTGGAGTTCTTGGGAAGTTTGCGCGCTCGTTACCCAGCGGCGCGGAAATCTGGAGTGCGGATGGAAAAAGTTACTTTGCCGCGCGGGTCCCGATGCTCAAAGCCGGGCAGCCAACAGGATATGTCGTCACGGCGTACCGCACGAGCCCAGGCATCCTTACGAGTCTCGCGGCCATTCAGTCGCAGACCCGCGAGTATTACGAGGGAAAACAGGACTTGCGCGCGCTGAAGCGGCAGATGCTCCTGATTCTGCTGTTCTTCACGGTGCTGCTGCTGTCTGCCGTGATGTGGGTCGCTCTCTTTCTCGCAAAACAGGTTACCGTGCCCATTCAAGCGCTGGCGGAGGGCACGCGCGAAGTCTCCACGGGCAATTTCGAGTATCAGGTCCCGGAGCAATCGCAAGACGAGCTGGGGGTCCTGGTGCATTCGTTCAACACCATGACCACGCAGTTGCGCGACAGCCGCTCGCAGATCGATCAATTCACGCGAAATCTGCAGCAGGCGGTGCAAGAACTCGAGCGTCGGCGGCAGCTCATGGAGACGGTGCTGGAAAACATTCCGACCGGGGTGATTTCGCTGGATTCCACGGGTGCGATTCTTCGCTCGAATAAGTCGGTGACGCGGATGTTCGGCGGCGGGCCCGGCGACTCGTTTTCGCTCGAAAGTATCCTAGGAGGAGATGCCGGTCGCATGGTGCAATCGCTGATGCGCCGGTCGCTGCGCATGGGAGTGGTTTCGCGCGAAATCGAAACCGTTGTTTCGGGACGCGTGCTGCATCTCGCCGTGACCGTAAGCTCGCTTGGACCGCGCCGTGCCAATTCCGGTTTTGTGCTGGTTCTCGATGACCTGACGGAAATGCTGCGCGCCCAAAAGTCGGCAGCGTGGCAGGAAGTGGCGCGCCGCATCGCGCATGAGATCAAGAATCCGCTCACTCCGATTCAACTTTCTGCGCAGCGTCTGTCACGGTTCCTGGACCGCCGGGAGATCACTCAGACGGCTTTCCCGCGCGACTCGGAGTTGACCAATCTGGTTCAGGAATGTTCGCGGCTGATCGAACGGGAAGTTTCCACGCTCGCCGCGCTCGTGAATGAATTCTCGCAATTCGTGCGCTTCCCAACCGCGAAGCTTTTGCCGACGAACGCGAACACTATTGTCAACGAAGCGTTGGAGGTATTCTCTGGCCGGCTGGATGGCATCCTGCTTAAGACGGCCCTGGCGGAAAATCTCCCCACCGTCCGGGCTGACGGCGCGTTGCTGCGCAGCGTGATCGTGAATCTCATCGACAATGCGGCGGAAGCCTTGGAGAATTCCGCCTGCCGCGAAATCGTCATCTCCACGCGGGCGCATTTGGACGCAGAGACCGTCGAAATCTGCGTTTCCGACACGGGCCACGGCATCTCTCCGGAAGATAAAGATAAACTGTTCCTTCCGCATTTCTCCACCAAGGACCGCGGCACAGGCTTGGGTCTCGCCATCGCCGCCCGTATCGTGGCCGAACACGGCGGAAGCATCCACGTGGAGGACAATCTTCCTGCCGGCTCGCGCTTTCGCGTGGAACTTCCTGCCGCAGAATTGACGCCTGCCTCCGTTGCCGACCACAATGGGACGGACGCCGCTTGATGACCGCAAAACCGCACCTTCTGATTGTGGATGACGAGGCCGGAATCCGCGAATCGCTTTCCTCGATTCTCAAGGAGGAGGGCTATCACGTCGAAGCTGTTGCTTCCGCCGAGGAGGCGCTGGATCGCGCCAGTGCCGGCGATTTGGAAGTCATGTTCCTGGATGTTTGGCTTCCGGGGATGGACGGGCTCGAAGCATTGAGCCGCTTGCAGGCGTCGCCGCGACCGCCGGCGGTCATCATGATTTCCGGCCACGGTACGATTGAAACTGCCGTGCGAGCCACCAAGCTGGGCGCTTTCGATTTCATCGAAAAGCCCCTCTCGCTCGAAAAAATAATTGTTCTCGTTCGCAACGCGGTTCAACAGCGGCGCCTGGAAGAAGAAAATCAGTTGCTGCGCACGGAGCTGGGCCATCGCTATCAGGTGATCGGCAACAGCGTGCCGATGAAGGCGTTGCGCCAGCAGATCGCCGTGACAGCGCCGACGAACGGCCGCGTCCTGATTTATGGCGAGAGCGGCACCGGCAAGGAATTGGTAGCTCACGCCCTGCACGCCGCAAGCTTGCGCAGCAAGGGGCCCTTCGTGGAAGTGAACTGCGCGGCCATTCCGGAAGAGCTGATCGAATCCGAGCTCTTCGGACATCTCAAGGGCAGTTTTACTGGTGCCACCGAGGATAAAACGGGGAAATTTCAGAAAGCCGATGGCGGTACGCTCTTCCTGGACGAAATCGGCGATATGAGCCTGCGCACGCAATCGAAAGTCTTGCGCGTCCTCGAGGAGCAACGCTTCGAGCGTGTCGGGTCCAACGAAACTTTGCGTGTGGACGTGCGCGTCATCGCCGCAACCAATAAGAATCTCGATCAGGAGATTGCGCGTGGTGCCTTTCGCCAGGATCTCTTCTACCGGCTTAACGTGATTCCTTTTTACGTGCCGCCTTTGCGCGATCGCAGAGAGGATATTCCGACGCTCGCGAGATATTTTCTGAGCGAATTCAGCTCCGCCTACGGAAAGAAGACGCGGGAGCTGAGCGATTCGGCTATGGAAATCCTGCTGCGATATCCCTGGCCGGGGAATGTGCGCGAACTCCGAAACCTCGTGGAGCGGCTGGTGATTGTGTGCCCGCAGCCGCGCATCGAGCCGCATCACTTGCCGCCGGAACTCTTCCGGGGTGTGGCCGAAAGTCCCCAACATCCCTATTCCACGCTGCATGAAGCACGCAGCGCTTACGAGCGGGAATTTATCCTCCGCAAGCTCCAGGAGCACCGCTGGAACATGACGCAGACGGCTACCGCGCTGGGCCTCGAGCGCAGCCATCTCTATCGCAAAATGAAGTCGCTGGGAATCGCTGCGCCGGACTGAGGCGCCACCACCGGCTGGAACTGCCGATGCAGCGCAAGCACGAACTTCTTACTCGGTTTCGCCCTGATCCTTGCTCAGACCTTCCAGTTGAAAATGCCAATCCAGCTCGCGCACTTTTTGCGGGCTCTCCCGCCAATCCGGCACGACCTTGACGAATAAACCCAGATAAATCTTCGAGTCCAGTAGCGCTTCCAGTTCCTTGCGCGCTTCCGTTCCGATTTTCTTCAGCATTTCGCCTTTGCGGCCGATCAATATTTTTTTCTGCGAATCGCGCTCGACGTTCATGACCGCTTCGATCCGCAGCAATTTGGGTGTCTCTTCGAATTTTTCCACGACCACGGCGAGCGCATAGGGCACTTCGTGGTACATCACCTGCATTGCTTTCTCGCGGATGATTTCCGCGGCAAGAAAGCGTTCCGGCTGGTCCGTCACCTGGTCTTCGGAAAAGTGTGGCGCGCCTTCCGGCAATTGCTTCATGATTTCTTCGAGCAGCTCGTCACAGCCCGCGCCCTTTAGCGCGGAAATCGGCACGATGGCCGAAAACTCAAACGCTTTCGAGAACGAATCGATCAGCGGCAGCAGCTTGGGCTTCGGTAACCGGTCCACTTTGTTTAGCGCAAGAATGGTTTTCCCGCGAAAACGTTTCGCCTTCTCGAACAGCAATTCGTCGGCGTGGGGATGCGTGCTGCTGGCGTCCACCATCAGCACCAGGAGATCGATTCCCTCCAACGCGGCGGCTACTTCCTGCATCATCTGCCGGCCGAGAGCGGAATCCGCCTCGTGCACCCCGGGAGTGTCAATGAAAACGATCTGGCCTTCCGGCTTCGTCAGGATTCCCTGAATGCGGTTGCGCGTTGTCTGCGGTTTAGAAGTGACGATGGCGATTTTCTGTCCGACCAGCCGGTTCACGAGCGTGGATTTCCCCGCGTTCGGCCGCCCAAGAATGGCGACGAACCCCGATCGAACCGCGGCCTTCTCCGGCTCTTCTTTTTCATCCATGCTTGAAATTTTGCCTTGATTTCAGAAATTCTACCGCTTCGTCGGAGCCGCCTTCATCTGCTTGCGAATCCGCACGCGCAGCACTTTTCGCTGGTTCGCTTCCAGCACCTCGAAGCGATGCCCCTCCAGGTCGACCTTGTCCCCCGGCGCGGGAACTTTTCCGGAAGCGTGGCTGAGCAATCCGGCCAGCGTGGTTACCGCTTCATCGGTCTTGTCGCCGAACTTTACACCAAGCAACTCTTCCACGGTGCCAATCGCCATGCTGCCGCGCATGACCAGGCCGCCATCCGCTTCGCGCACCACGTCCGGCGCCGGCGGTTTCCCGTCGTTTCCGCTTTTGCCTACGATTTCTTCCACGAGGTCTTCGATGGTGGCGATGCCCGCGACGGTTCCATGCTCGTCAATCACCACGGCGAGCGGCTGGCCCTTCTGCCGCATTTCGCGCAGCAACTCCGAACCGGCCTTCGTTTCGGGAATGAACAGCGCCGGTTTCGCCAGCTCCCGCACCTTGCGCTTTGGCAAATCCTGATCCGCAACGTGCAAAAGATCCTGCGCGTAGACGACGCCGAAAATACCGTCCAGGGATTCTTCGTAGACCGGTATTTTGTTGAATTTCGTCTCCACCACTTTAGCGTGCAGTTCTTCAAGCGTGGCATCCGCCGGGATCGCCACGATGTCCGGCCGCGGGGTCATCACTTCCCGCACGCGCTTGTCGCTGAATTCCACCACTTGCTCGATCAGGTCCGCCTGCTCCGGCTCGATGATGCCTTCTTCCTCTGCGGCTTCCACCAGCGCTTCGATTCCCTCTTCCGTGCGCTGCTCTTCTGACTTTTCCAATTCGTGTTCGGAGATGCGCGCGAGCGATTCCGCGCCTTCGAGAAAAACGCGCACCGGCCAGACAAACCACATCGCACTGCGAATCAGCGGCAGCAGCGGCAGTAGCCATCGCCCCGTGGTCCGGTAGAGCAGCATGTCGGGAATGAAGTGCATGGCGAAGACCACTTCGAGCACGACGAAGACAGTGATCTGCACAAAGGATTCCCAGGCGCCGTGAACGAAGTACACGACGCCGCGCGTGGTTTCGAGCACTAGAAACGCAAGCCAGAAGTGGCCGAGGATGCGGAACGTGCGTCCGCCGCTCTGGCGCCTGATTTTCAACTTCGGTTCGATTTCCGCTTCGAAGATGTCCAAATGTTCGTGGACGCGGCCGGTGGTCATGCGGCCAAGTTCTCGGTAAATCAGAGTGAGGTAGGAAAAGATAGGCAGCGTCAGTCCCACCAGGACGACACTTAGCGCGTAGAGCCAACTCAGATTCATCACGCCAATCCAAAGCGCTTGCGCAGCTTTCGTTCAAGGCGGTCCATTTCGCCGCGATCGGCTTCGTGGTCGTAGCCCATCAGGTGTAGGACGCCGTGGAGAATCAGCACGCGCAGTTCCGCCGATAGTGTGCGCCCATGCTTGCGCGCGTACCGCCGCGCCGTGGCCGGAGCGATGGCAATATCACCCAGAAATTCGCCTGCTTTCCCTCTTTTGTAGAGCCCGCCTTCCAAGGCGGGCCGTCGCAGTCTCCTCCGCCCGGTGGCCGGAAACGAAAGCACATCGGTCGGCCCGTTTTTCCCGCGAAACGTTTGGTTCATCCGAGCGATCTCCGCGTCGCTCACCAGGGCAATCGTGACGCCGGATTCCTGGAAACCGAGTTCCCTTTGCAGGCGGCGCAGAAAGTGTTCAAGTGGACGCCGCGCCAGTCGCACGGCTCGCTGCTGGTTCAGAATCATCCCTGCTGAATTTCTTTTTCTCGTTCTTTTCCGGATTCTCGTGCCGGAGTTCCCGGTTTGCCGTTCGCGGCATTTCCCCCGCGCTGCGGGTGAACTACATCATACTCTTCATAGGCGCGGATAATCTGCTGCACCAGGTTGTGGCGCACCACGTCCTTCTCGCCAAAATGCAGTACGCCGATACCCTCGATTTTTTCGCACACTTCCAGCGCTTCGATCAGCCCGGACTTTTTCCCCTGCGGCAAATCAATCTGCGTGATGTCGCCGGTGATCACTGCTTTGGAATTGAAGCCCAACCGCGTGAGGAACATCTTCATCTGCTCGCTCGTCGTGTTCTGCGCTTCGTCGAGAATCACGAACGAATCGTTCAGCGTGCGTCCGCGCATGAACGCCAGCGGTGCGACTTCGATGATTCCCTTTTCCAGAAAGCGCTCCAGCTTGTCCGCGTCCAGCATGTCGTAGAGCGCGTCGTAGAGCGGGCGCATGTACGGATCGATTTTTTGCTGCAGCGTGCCCGGCAAGAAACCGAGCCGCTCGCCGGCCTCCACCGCGGGGCGCGCCAGGATGATGCGGTTCACTTGCTTGGTCAGCAGCGCGCTCACCGCCATGGCCACGGCGATGTACGTTTTTCCCGTTCCGCCCGGGCCGATGCCGAACATCATGTCGTGCTTCTCGATCTCTTCCATGTAGCGCTTCTGGCTGGCATTTTTCGGCGTCACCTGTTTCTTGCCGAACGAGCGCGTGCGGCCATGCTCGAACATTCCGCGCGGCGATTCGTGCGGCTCGTCGGTGGCCACGCGCATCAACGATTTCACTTCCGCGGCGGAAAGAGGGCGCCCGTGCCGCGTCAGGTGGTTGTACTCCTCGACGATTTTCACCGCTTGGTCCACGCTGTCCTGCTCGCCTTCGATGGTCAGCCGCGTATCGTGCAAATGTGTACGCACGCGCAGCGACTCCTCGAGCAGGCGCACGTTTTCATCCAGCGTGCCGAAGAAGGGTTCGATTTGTCCGGAAATGTGAACGGTGCGTCGCATCCAATTCGAA
>JACXTT010007412.1_pt1 | contig 15440 bp, 16 predicted proteins | sample 9270951 | NCBI WGS metagenome assembly JACXTT01 (sample SAMN15532306, study PRJNA645909) | rock metagenome | isolation source: weathered quartz diorite | place: Puerto Rico | collected 2017-06-21 | reverse complement strand
CTGCATCACCGCGCCGGCGTTGAGCGCCTTGTCGACCGAGATGCCGCTCTGCGCATTCCAGCCCTTGCTGTTGTTCAGGACCATCGAGTCGACAACGTTCTGCAGCGCGGAATAGGCGACCTTGTCCTTGATATTGACCGTGGTGCCTTCCATCTTGGTGAAGCCCATGCTGCCACCTTTCAGGTAGGCATAGCGGTGGGTTTCCAGGAAGGCCGCGGCCTTCTCCATGCCAGGCTTGAGGCGCACCCAGTTGGCCTTGCCGCCGACGAAGATCTTGGTGTAGCTGGTGTCGAGCGGATCGGTGGTTGCCACATCCATGATATCGGCCGGCGCCGTCGACTTGGCCAGCGCCTCGATCTCGGCGCTGGTGGCGTGCCCCAGCTTGACCCACGTCAGGTCGGCGCCCGCCGCGGACGGGTCGATCGAAAAGCCCGAGCCCACCTTGGCCACATACAGCGTGCCCGCCGACAGGTCCTGCTCCTTGTCGGCCACGAACATGAACAGGCCGCTGTTGGTGGCATCGTCGCCCATCAGCACGGTGCGATTGTCGGGCATTACTTGCACCAGCTCATGCGAGATGCGGCCCAGGCAGTAGTGCTTGCGAATGGAGCCCGTCCCGTCGGCGTTGACCGTCACCTCCGGCAGATGGCCGTAAAGATAGGGATTGGCCGCGGTCTCGCTGCCATAGAGGCTCTTGCTGTAGGCCTTGAACTGGCTGTTGCTTGCGATCGTAAAGGCGTCGGGCTCGTACTCCTCGCTCGACAGGTGCGTATTCCACGGCGACAGGCTGGCGCCGCACGTGATCCACAGGCCGTGCGCCGGCGAGGTATCGACGTTGTGGTACTTGACCAGCGTGAGCTTGCCGGTGGCCGGGTCCTGGTCCAGCGTCAGCACGGCGATCGGCGACGGCAGGCGGCCATAGGTGTCGGCGCCCGACTGGTCGCGCGTGGTGTACTCGAACTGCACCACGGCGAAGACCGGCTTGCCCTTCACGCCGGCGACCCTGGCGCCGTCGATCTTGAGCAGCGAGGTGCCGTCGGGCGAGTCGGAGTAGAACTGGCGCTCCTTGCCGGCCACCGAGGTGTCGCGGATCGGCTGGTTGTTGATGTCGTAGTAGCCGCCGGCCAGGATGGTGCCGCCCTTGCCGTCCGGCACCATGTCGCCGGTCACGAAGAACGGCTGGTAGGCCAGCTTGAAGGTCCGGCTGCTGCCGTCGCTGAAGTTGACCTTCATGCTCGAGCCCACGGCGGTGGTGGCCATGGCGGCCGGGTCGGCCAGCGTCGGGGCGCTCATGCCGGTGAATTCGGCGGTGGTGAAGGTGGCGTTGGGGCTCGGCGTCTCGGCCGGTGCGGCAATCGCGTCGTCGCTACCGCCACAGCCCACGAGCAGGCCGGCGGAAGCCAGGCCCAGCGGCAGCATCGGCGCACCAGCGAGGAATTTCAGCGCTTTGCGGCGCGAGGCATCAGGTTTGTCGAACATGGTCATTTCCGGGGAAGGTGGCGGTGGCAGGTCATCAGGACGCCGTCCGCTTGTCATATAAATAAGACATGGCGAGGCAGCCGCGCCCTCGTCGCTGCGCATCCTATGGGCCGTATGTGACAGGAAGTTGACGATGAACCACAAACCCGCGCTGTACCGGTCCGGCCCCGGCGCTGCGGTAAACTTCCTGTTTTTCCGTCCTCGCGCGGCCCCGCGCCTGCGTGGCAGATTCCGCTTGCCCACCTATACCCTCGCCGCCCCGGTCGAAGCCGAACTCGAGATCCGCAAGAGCCGCTTCCTTGCCCTGGCGATTCCCGTCCCGGACCGCGATGCCGCCATGGCCGTCCTGCAGGACCTGCGCGCGCAGCACCCGAGCGCCACGCATGTGTGCTGGGCACTGCTCGCGGGCGGGCAGTCGGGCATGTCGGATGACGGCGAGCCGTCCGGCACGGCCGGCCGGCCGATCCTGGAGGTGTTGCGCCACCATGACCTCGATGGCGTGCTGGCCGCGGTGGTGCGCTACTACGGCGGCGTCAAGCTCGGCGCGGGCGGACTGGTGCGGGCCTATACCGACGCGATTGCCGCGGCGCTGAAATCGGCGCAACGCGTCGAACGCATTGCCTACGCCGAACTGGCGGTGGAAGTCGACTACGCCGACGAGCCGCGCGTGCGCCGCTGGCTGGACCAGGCCGCGCAGGACGGCTGCACGCTGGCGGACACCGCCTACGGCGCCCTGGCGCGGCTGGTGATCCGCCTGCCCGCCACGCAGCGCGACGCCGCGCTGGCGGCCTTGCGCGACGCCACGCATGGCCGGGCACAATTTCCGCGAATCGACGATGACAGCGCCCAGGACTGACCCCGGCAACGTCCTGGTGGATGAGCAGGCCGAGTTCACCGCGCGCGTGCTGCCCGGCGACATCGCCTTTGCCGCGCCGGCGGGCCTGAGCCTGCTGGAGGCCGCGTTACTCGACGGCGTGGCGCTGCCCAATTCCTGCCGCAACGGCACTTGCCGCGCCTGCGCCAGCCGTCTCCGCGCGGGCACGATCCGCTATCGCATCGACTGGCCGGGGCTCAGTCCGGACGAGAAGGATGACGGCTGGATCCTGCCTTGCGTCGCCTGTCCCGTCAGCGATGTGGTGATCGAGCCGGGCAAGCTCGGATAGGCCGTTGTCCGCTTAGCGCGGCCCGGCAAGCCGGCCATGCTTACCTGTCCCCAAAGAAGCGCAACGCGATCCGCAGCGCATCGGGCCCGCGCGGGTCGGAGAACGCCTGCGCCGCCGGACCGCCGCTCCACGCATGGCCGAGGCCCTCGATCCTGACGAGCCGCACGCAGGTCTCGCCGTCGACGACCCAGTCCGACACGTCGGCCGGCAGCCGCTGCCCGCGCTGCACGCGGCGCGTGGGCGGCACCGCCAGCCGCTTCGACGGTTCGGGCAACAGGTCGAGCCACAGGCGTGCAGCGGCCACGGCATTGTCGACCGTAACCACGGCATCGGCATCGCCATGCAGCAGCAACAGCGGCGGCAGGCGTCGCCCGGCCAGCCACAGGCGCATGGCCTGGCGCGCCGCTACGTCAGGCACGCGCCTGCCGCGCATGGCAGCCGCCGCCTGGGTCGCGTTGCCGGCGCTGTATGGGACCGCCCCCGAATGCGAGCCCACGGCGCTGAACCGCTCCGAATAGCGCAGGCCCAGCATCATCGCCATCGTGCCGCCGGCGGACAGCCCCATCACGCTGACACGCTCCGGCCGCACCGGGTAGTGTCCGCAGACGTGGTCGATCATCGCCATCAGCAGCGCGGCCTCGGCAGTGCCGCGGGTGCCGGCACGGAACCAGTTCCAGCAGCGCTGCGCGTTGGCCTGCGATGACTGCTCCGGCAACAGGACCACGCAGCCCGCGTCACGCGCCGCCACGGCCGCGCGCGTGACCACGGCAAAGCTGGCCGCGTCCTGGCCGCAGCCGTGCAGCAGTACCAGCATGGGTGCGCGCCGCCTGGCCGTCACGCCGGTCGGAATGAAAATGCGGTAATGGCGTTGCGCGAGCGGGCCGAGTCCGGCAGTGCCCGCTTCCCAGCGCCCGCTGCCGCGGCTCTGCGGCGCCGGCACGGGAGAGGCCACGCCGGACAGCGCACGATGCGTCGCCTCGGCCACGGCCGTGGACTGCTTCACGGCGTTGCGCACGATGGCCTCCGTCATCGGCTGCGTCACCGTCTGGTTGAGCACGCGCGTCGTCTCGCGCCCCATGCGCCGCGCCTGGCGCGTGGCGGTCTTGCCCAGCGCCTGCCATAGCCGTGCCGTGCTGCCGCCGCGGCGTCCCATGAGACTGACCTCCCGTCCGGATTCCGTTGACGGGGTCGATTGTGTCAGGCTTTGCGGTCAGCCGCGCACGCGGGCCAGGACCTCACAGGCCGCGCAGCGCCAGCTCGCCGCCCAGCACCAGCAAGCCGCTGAAGAACAGGCGGCGGAAGCGCTCGGCGCTGATGCGGTGGCGCAGCCACTGGCCGACGAACATGCCGCCCAGCGCGGGCAGCAGCGCCAGCACCGACCCGCCAAGCACGGGCAGGTGCAGCAGCGAGCCACCCATGGCCAGGCTGACCGCCAGCGCGATGGTGGAGACGGTGAACGACAGGCCAAGCGCCTGGACCATGCCCTCCTTGTCGAGCCCGAGCCCCTGCAGGTAAGGCACGGCAGGAATCACGAACACGCCCGTCACCGCGGTGATGGCCCCGGTGACCAACCCGGCCAGCGGCCCGAGCCAGCGCTCCGCGCGCGGCGGCACATGGAGCCTTGCAGAAGCCAGTCCGACCAGCGCATACAGCACCAGCGCCACGCCGAGCGCCGCGGTGGCATGCGTCATCATGCGCGCCGGCACCAGCGCGGCGCACAGCCAGGTCCCGGCGCAGATCGCCACCAGCATCGGCCACAGCCGCCGCAGCAACTGCCCGAAGCGCGGGCCGCTGAAGAGCTGCACCACGTTGGTCACCATCGAGGGCGCCACCAGCAGCGCCGCGGCCTGCACGGGCGGCATCACCAGCCCCAGCAGGCCCACCGCCACGGTCGGCAGGCCCAGGCCCACCACGCCTTTCACGAAGCCGGCCAACAGGAAGGTGAAGCCGATAAAGGCCACTTCGGCGACAGGCAGGGACATCGACATGTGCATTCCCCGTCAGCGCGCGGCGTGGTCATGTACCGCGCGGCTGTCGGCCGGCGCCTGGTCGCGCTGGTCCAGCCCGTAATCGCGCAGCACCTGCGCCACGCGCAGCCGGTAGCCCGCGAACACGCCGCCGCGTCCGGCCGCCTGGGCCTGGCGGTGGTCCTCGGTATTGCGCCACGCCATGACCGCCGCTTCATCGCGGAAGAATGACAGCGACAGTATCTTGCCCGGCGTGGTCAGGCTCTGGAAGCGCTCGACCGAGATAAAGCCGTCGATGGCCTCCAGCGTCGGCCGCAGCTTTGCAGCGAGTTCAAGATAGGTGTCCTTGCGGCCCGGTGCGGGCTCGACTTCGAAGATGACGGCGATCATGGCGGATATCTCTCTGTGGAAGGGGATCGGGGGCAGCCAGTGTTTCAATCGAAATGCGGGATGCGCGCGTTGTGCGAGGGCCGGTAACGAAACGCCTGCGCCAGCGCGGCCGGCTGCGCGCCGCGCGCGAGCAGGGCTTCGACCGTCGCAGCGGCAAGCGCCTGCGCGAGCGCGTCGCCGGGGCAGGCATGGCGGCCCGCGCCGAATGTCCACGCTCGTCCGCCAGCATCGCCAGGCGTTGCGCATGAGGCAGCCGCCAGCAGCACGAGCATGGCGTCGCCCGCCCTGACCGGTACGCCGCACAGGCGTGCGTCGGCAGCCAGGAAGCGGCGTGTATTTTGCACTGGCGGATCGTCTCGTGCCACGCGCGCAGCCAGTTCAGGCAGGTTGCCGACTGCCGTGCCGACGCGGCCCAGACGAAGCAGCATGTTGCCCGCCAGCCCCGCCGTGGCCTCGCACGCCTGCACCATCAGGCCAATGGCATTGGCGGCTACGGCTTCCGGTGCGATGCCTTCCCCTTGCGCAGCATGTCGCAACGCTGGCAGCAAGCCCGGATTATCGGATTGAGATGGCACGTCCGTGACGGCATGCAGCCATTGCCCCAGCCAGCGCGCCGCGTCGGCGCCGGACGCCACAGCATCAGCGGTGGCCAGCGGCGACTGCGCCGCGGCGTAGGCGGCCACGCGCGCTGCCACGGCCATGGCATCGGCCCCTGCGCGCACCGGCAGGCCGAGCAGGTCGGCCACGGTAACGACGGGCAGCGTGAACATCCAGCGGTTGACGGCGGCGCCGGTGTCGGGCGCCATGCCGGGCACCGGATCGAGCGCGGCTGCCAGCGTGGCCGCGCGCGCCCGGGCGCGGTCGGTATCGATGGCTGCCATCAGGCGCAGCAGGATGGCCTTGAGCGGCGCGTGGGCCGCGCCGTCATTCATGCGGATGAGCCGCTCGAACAACTCGCCCGCCACAGTGCCGACTAGTGCTGCCGGCACGGGCTGCGCCGCCGGACGCACGCGGCAGTCAGCGTGCGCGAGCACGGCGGCGACCTCAGCCGGTCCTGCGGCAACCCATAGCCCCAGCCGTTCATCGAAGCCGAACGGCCGATGCGCAGCCAGCGCGCGGTAGTAGGGATAGGGATCGGGATGGGTGACAGCTTCCAGCGGGTCGGCGGGCATCATGGCGTGACAGATTCGGCGGTTGTCTGATCAGCCACCCGCGCCGGCAGGCTTGCGGGCAGCAACAACGTATGACGAATCTTTGCATCGTCCCGTGCGAAGAAGCTTCGTGGCGAGATGAAATGTCGAATGCATAAGCCCCGGCGTGACGGCCGGGGCTCGGGTACCGCTATGCCAGGCCAGGCAACGGGGCGCCCGCGGCAACCAGCCCTTGCGCGCCGTCCAGTCGAAAGGCCGCAATTCGGCAATTCAACCGCAAGTAGCGGAGTGTCCGCCTCCGCCCCGCCGCCTACACTGCCAACACGCGCCCACGCAATCTGTCAGCCAGCATGAAAACCCATCCCCTATTCGATGTTCCCGTACCGCTTCAAACCCTTGGAGCGCAAGGCAAGCAGGGCAGTGCTGCGTGCAACAGGACCTTTGACTGGGAGGATGTCGCGACATCGCTCGATGCCCATGGCAATGCCGTCCTGCCGGGCCTGCTGACGCCGGAACAATGCGCGGGACTTGCCGCGCTGTACGCCCGCGATGACATCTTCCGGTCCCGCATCGTCATGGCCCGCCATGGCTTCGGGCGCGGCGAATACAAGTACTTCGCCTATCCGCTGTCGCCGCTGCTCGACCGGCTGCGACACGCGCTGTACCCGCCGCTGGCGGTGATCGCCAATCGTTGGAACCGGCAGATGCGCGTGGACGTGCAGTACCCGGATGCGCTAAACGCCTTCCTGGACCAATGCCACCGTGCGGGCCAGACGCGGCCGACGCCGCTGATGCTCCAGTACGGTGAAGGCGACTACAACTGCCTGCATCAGGATCTCTATGGTGCGCACGTGTTCCCGCTGCAAGTCGCGATCCTGCTGTCCGAACCGGGCAGGGATTTCACGGGCGGAGAATTCGTCATGACGGAAAGCGCCGGACACAGCCAGCGCGCCGAAGTCGTGCCGCTGCGGCAAGGCGACGCCGTGGTGTTCACCGTCAACGAACGGGCGGCACCGGGCCTGCGCGGCGGCACGCGAAAAGCGGCGATGCGCCATGGCGTCAGTGTCATCCGCAGCGGCAGGCGCCATACGGTGGGACTGATCTTCCATGATGCGCAATAGCGTCGCCGGTCAGGGCGGACGACGCGTGCCAGCCCCGCCGGGCCAACCTACTGCGCGGCGATGTACGCGCCGAGGCCCTCGGCAAGCGCATCGAATACCGTGCGACACGCAATGCTGTGGCGCAGGTTCTCGTGCATGGTGATCCAGGTTTCGAGCTGCATCGAGAACTTGCGTGGCAAGACCCGCCGCAACGCCGGCTGCCTGCCCGCAACCCCGGCCTGGCAGATGCCGATGCCGGCGCCGGCGCGGATCAGCGACAGTTGCGCAACATCGCTGTCGGCACGCAGTGCAAATGCGGCGCGCTCCGGCCATGGCAGCGAGCGCGCCGCCTCGCGGATGAACGGCGTGAGCTGGTCATATCCGATCAGCGCGTGGCTGCGCAGTGCGCCCACGTCTCGCGGCACGCTGTGGTTCGCAAGGTAGTCCTCATGCGCGTACAGGCCCAGTTCGATGGCGCCGACATGGCGCGCCACCAGTTGCTCCTGCACCGGGCGCTGCATGCGCACCGCGACGTCGGCTTCGCGGCGCAACAGATCATGGATGCGGCTGCTCAGCACGAGTTCGATGACGAGCGCCGGATGCCGCGCGCGCAGCGAGGCCAGCACCGGCGGCAGCACTTCAATGCCGACCACCTCGCTCGCTGAAATGCGCACGGTTCCCGCTACGTCCTCGCCAGCGCCCGTGACCGAACGCTCCATCGCGGCGGCCGTACTTTCCATGGCTTCGGCGTAGTCGCGCAGCACCAGCGCGGCGTCGGTGGGCAGCAGGCCCGACTGCGAGCGCGTGAACAGGATGGCGCCCAGATCCTGTTCGAGTGAGTCGATATGCCGGCCGACGGTTGGCTGCGACAGTCCCAGCTCCCGCGCCGCGCCCGAAAGCGAGCCAGTGCGCAGCACGCCCAGCAGGCTTCGGTAAAGTTCCCAGCTGATCTTCGATGTCATACGTAAATGTATAGCGTCTCAACAATCTTATCCAATTCCATTTACCACGAACCACTCCCACAATGCCTGCATGACAAACGCAGAGGGTGACGGTCATGGCAAATGGAAAGCGCGCGCTGGTTCTCGGCGCAACCGGTGGCATCGGCTCGGAAGTGGCGCGCCAGCTCGACGCGGCGGGGTGGCAGGTCCGCGCGCTGCGGCGGGCCGGAGCACCGGCCGGCGCGCAGCCGGGCGCCATCGAATGGGTGTCGGGAGACGTCATGCAGCGGCAGGACGTGCTGTCCGCCGCGCTCGGCTGCAGCGTGATCGTCCACGCGGTGAACCCGCCCGGCTACCGGCGCTGGCCGGAGCTCGTGCTGCCGATGCTCGACAGCACCATTGCCGCCGCCCGCGCGACGGGGGCCACGGTCATGCTGCCCGGCACGGTCTACAACTTCGGGCCGGACGCCCTGCCCGAGCCGGCGGAAGATGCGCCTCAGCATCCCGTCACGCGCAAGGGCGCCATCCGCGTGGAAATGGAGCGGCGCCTGCGGGAGGCAGCCGGGCACGGCATGCGCGTCATCATCGTGCGCGCGGGGGACTTCTTCGGCCCGCGCGCTGGCAACAACTGGTTCTCCCAGGCGCTGGTGCGGCCGGGACAGGCCGTGCGAACCATCCGGTATCCCGGCGCCCCCGGCGTGGGACACCAGTGGGCCTACCTGCCTGACGTGGCGAGCGCCATGGTCAGGTTGCTGGAGCAGGCGGCATCGCTGCCGCCCTTCGCCATGTTCCACCTGGCCGGACACTGGGACGCGGACGGCACTGAGATGGTCCGGGCCATCCAGCGCGCGGTGGTCCGCCGCAGCGGCCAGTTGCCGAAGGTACTGCCGTTTCCGTGGTGGCTGCTGTCAGCCGCGGCCCCCTTCGTCGCCACGTTCCGGGAAATGCAGGAAATGCGCTACCTGTGGCGCGAACCGGTGCGCATGCGCGGCGGACGGCTGCCCGGCGGCGAACCGCATACGCCGCTGGAGCAGGCCGTGGAAGCCGCGCTCGAAGGCCTCGGTTGCCTTGGCACAGGAACAGCCGCCTCTGGCGTTCCTTCACCGCGCTGAATGTAAACCGCCGCCGGCGCAACAGCAGCCGGCGGCGGTCATGGTGGGAACAAGGCGGGCCTGTCCGCCCTGTTGGCGGGTCCCGTCCGCAACCCTTGTGGTTCAGATGACGTTGATCACGACATCGATGTTGCCGCGGGTTGCCTTGGAGTACGGGCAGGTCTGGTGCGCCTTCTCCACCAGGGCCCGGGCGGTATCCGCGGGAATCCCCGGCAGGCTGACGTTGAGCCGCGCCTGCAGGAAGTAAGCGTCTCCGGTCGTGCCCAGGTCGACTTCGGCATCAACAGCCACGTCGGACGGAAGCCTGACGTTCAGCGAGCTTGCCGCCTTTCCCATCGCGCCGATGAAGCAGGCTGACCAGCCCGCGGCGAACAGTTGCTCCGGGTTCGTACCGCTGCCGGCACTGCCGGGAGGCGAGAGCCTGATATCCAGGCGCCCGTCGCTGCTGCGCGACGCGCCGTCGCGTCCGCCCGTGGTGTGGGTCTTGCCGGTGTACAGGACATTATCGATCTTGGTCATGATGGGATCCTCAAGGGGTGTAGTGCGTGTGTTGAGTTCGTGGGTTGCGATGCTTCAGGTCTTGCAGTCGTGCCGAGCGCTCACGCGACGTAGCCGTCGCGATTGCTGATGCGGGCCAGCGCCGTGCCGGCACCGGATGCCGCAATTCGATCGTCGGCGACGTAGCCATCGCGGTTGCTGATGCGTGCCAGCGTGGCGCCTTCCGCTTGCCGCGCACCGTCGAGGAACGGCTCCGGCGCGGCGGTGCGGCTGCCGCTGGTGAACGGATCGCGGTCCGCGTGGACTGCGGCTGCCATGGCAATGCCATCGGCCGCCTGCGGACCAAGGCCTGCCGCGTGTACCGCCTGCATGCCGCTTGCGGCGCCGACCATGGCGGCAATGGAAATGACGTGGCGGGCAAGCTTTCGGGCGTGGATGAGGGACATGCTGTTCTCCTGGGTTTCGGACCACTGAGGCATGGCGCCACAGTGCAACGCTGGGGCAGGGCTGGATCGTTGCTGCCCCCGTCACGTTGATGAACGTATTTAAGGCGGCCGATGTATCGCCGCTGTAGCGGCAGGCCGGCGATGTTGTGAGCCCAGGTATCGGTGTCGCCGGTTGATACACAGGCATACAAAGGGCCCGCCGAGACACCCGCCGCATGCGACGAACACGCACTTGTTCCGCGATGTACCAACTGCATTGCGCCGCGACACCTTTATCCGCCGCCGGCACAGCCATACAGTGGCCAGCATGTGCAACAGCCGCTTCATGTCAGGAGGCACCATGTCGATCGAGGAAAAGCTTGCAGCGCGCGGCCTTGCGCTGCCGGATCCGCCACAACCGCTGGGCAGCTATGCGGCCGCAAGCCAGGCCGGCGACCTGCTGTTCATCTCGGGGCAATTGCCGCTCAGGGACGGCAAGGTGGTCTGGCAGGGGCAGGTTGGCAGGGACCTGACGCTTGAGCAGGGCAGGCAGGCGGCGGAGCTGGCGGCGCTCAATGTGCTCGCGCAGATCCACGCGCATTTGGGCGGCTTTGATCGCCTGGATCACATCGTGCGCCTGGAAGGGCACGTCACCAGTGCGCAGGGCTGGCTGCAGCAGCCGGCGGTGGTCGATGGCGCCTCGGACCTGTTCGCCGACGTGCTCGGAGAAAAGGCCGGCCACGCGCGGGCTGCGTACTCGCACTTCCAGCAACCCGGCAATGCGGCCGTGATCCTGGTCGTCATCGCACAGCTCCGGCGAGACTGACCGCATCCGCTAGGCGGCGCACTTCTCCATCAGGAAGTCCACGAAGGCGCGCACGCGCCGCGTGACGTGGCGCGCGCTCGGGTAGAGCAGCACGAACGGCCGCGTGCTGCCGCCATACGCCTTTAGCACCTCGACCAGCGCGCCGCTGCGCAAGTCCTGCTCCACGACGAACCGGTACGTCTGGAACAGCCCGGCGCCCCCGCGCGCGAGCGTCACGCCGCCCAATGCATCTTCCGACGTGCTGTAGGCGCCGCTGGTCGGCACGTCGGTCTCCGCACCATCCACCTGGAACGTCCACGGGATCTTGCGCCCGCTGCTGGGCCGCACGAACTGGATGCATTCGTGCCGCTGCAGGTCGTCCAGCGTGCCCGGCGTCCCGGCGCTGCGCAGATACTCCGGCGTAGCCACCACGACCATTTCCGCGTCCTCGAGCTTGCGGGCGATCAAGTTCGAATCGTCAGGGGCGCGCCCGCGCACGGCCAGGTCATAGGCATCGTCGGCAAGATCGACGTTGCGGTTGCTGATATGAACGTCGATCTCCACGTCCGGATACATCGCGCGGAACGCGGGAAGGATCGGCAGGACGCGGTAATGCGCGTAGGGCGTGGGCAGGCTGATGCGCAGCAGGCCTGCGGGCGACGCCTGCTGCCCGCCGACCAGCCGCTCCGCTTCCACCAGTTGCGCCAGCGCGCGGCGGCTCTGTTCGAAATAGAGCCGCCCCGCCTCGGTCAGGCGCACCTGCCGCGTCGTGCGGTCGAACAGGCGCACGCCCAGCCGCTCCTCGAGCCGGAACACGGTGCGGCTGACCGCCGGCGGCGTCACTCCGGCTGCCACGGCAGCCGCGCTGAAGCTGCCGAGTTCGGCAGCCAGGCAGAAGAGTTCGATGCTGCCAAGCTGAAGGTCGTCGAACTGCCGTTTCATAGGTGCCTGATCGGATCCATATTGCTGCCACGGCAGCCTGCTTCCATTCGTGCCGGACAGGCGGGGGACAGGTCTCGAAACTGGATCATAGTCCCGGATGCGGCACATCGCACGCCCCACCGGACGTCGGGCATGTCGCCGCTGCGCCGTCGACTTGTTCTCGCGAGGCATAACTGTTTGGTCGCGACATCTATTTCCCCGATGCGGCGCCTCACCTAAATTTTGACCCATCGGTCCCGTCGGTCCGATAGGCAAGACAGCCAGGTCCAATCAAGCAGAGGTTAAAAATGAGTGCTTCACAGAAGGTTGCCGTCATCACGGGCGCTTCCCAGGGTATCGGCGCAGAGCTGGTCAAGGCCTATCGCGAACGCGGGTACCGTGTTGTCGCGACGGCGCGCAGCATCCAGCCATCGGAGGATCCGGACATCGTCACCGTGGCCGGCGATATCGGCGACCGGGACACCGCGCACCGGGTCATTGCCGCAGCGCTGGAGAAGTTCGACCGCGTCGACACGCTCGTCAACAACGCCGGCCTCTTCGTCGCCAAGCCGTTTACGAGCTATACGGATGAAGACTACGCCGCGGTGACCAGCGTGAACCTGTCCGGCTTCTTCCATATCACGCAGCTCGCCATCGCCGAGATGGAGAAGCGCCGCAGCGGCCATGTAGTCAGCATCACGACCAGCCTCGTGGACCATGCCATCAGCGGCGTGCCTTCGGTGCTGGCCTCGCTGACCAAGGGCGGCCTGAACGCCGCGACCAAGTCGCTGGCCATCGAGTATGCAAAGACCGGCATCCGCGTCAACGCCGTATCGCCAGGCATCATCAAGTCGCCGATGCATGCCCCCGAAACCCATGCGGCACTCGGTGCGCTGCACCCGGTGGGCCATATGGGCGAGATGCGCGACATCGCCGACGCCGTGCTCTATCTCGAATCCGCGGGGTTCGTGACCGGCGAGATTCTGCACGTGGATGGCGGGCAAAGTGCCGGACATTGAGGTCAAGGTCCAGTCTTTGGAAGGCGCGGCTGTTTCGCTGGCACAGGCGGCGAAACAGCCGCGCCCGCCAAAGACGACAACCGATTCATCACTGCAAGCCAAGCGATCAATCACCCCGATGAAGCCCCACCTCCACCCACCCCCAACCTGCGCACCAACGGCCCCAGCGTCAACCCATTGCAAGCCAGGTTGACAATCACAAACCCCACCGCCACCACAGACGCCAGGTGCCGCGCCTGCGGCGGGAGCTCTGGCGAACGCGCCGCGCAAAGTGCCAGCACCAGCGTCACCGGCCCGCGCACGCCACCCCAGGTAATCACCAGCCGATGCACACGCGGCAGCGGTGCGCACATGCCGATGCGGCTCAGCAGCGGCAGGCTGCACCCGAGTACCGCCCATCGGCTGAGCAAGGCGGCAACCAGCACCGCGGGGATCAACAGCAAGTCAGGCCCACGCAAACCGCGCAGCATCTCCAGCACATGCATGGCGGCCAGCAGGAAAACCATTCCCGCCGCCATGCCCCCCATATGCCGCCACAGATGGCGGAACAGGTCATGCTCGGCCGGCGGGCTGGTGCGCCGCAGCAGCGTGCCCGCCGTCAGCCCGGCCGCCACCACCGTCACCACGCCCGATACGTGCAGCCACAGGTCGGCAATCGGATAGAGCAGATTGGGCAAGGCCAGCGACAACGAAAACCGCGACAGCGGCGCATGCGGAATGGCGCGGCACGCACGCGCCAGCAGCAGGCCGGCCAGCCCGCCGAGGACGCCGCCGGCCAGCAGCGAGCCGAACACGTCGCCGAGCACGGAGCCGGTCATGCCAGCCCCGGGGTGGCCGACGATGCGCGCGCCCAGGTGCGACGCCAGCGCGATGGCCGCCGCGTCGTTCAGCAGGCTTTCGCCCTCGACCAGGCGCACCATGCGCGCCGGCACACCGCTGCTGCGAAAGAGTGCGATCACGGCGGACGGGTCAGTGGTGCTCACGATGGCGCCCACCAGCAGGCAGACCGCCAGGCTGGCGCCGGTGACGAAGTGGGCCGTCAGGCCGACCAGCAGCGTCGCGGCGAACACCGCGCCGATCGCCAGCACAAGGATGGGCAGCAGATCGCGCGCCAGCGCGGCGGCGTCAGCCTCCAGCGCTGCCTGGAACAGGATGGGCGGCAGGAATAGCCAGAGATACCCGTCTGGCGCAAGCGAAGGCGACAGCAGCGGCTGAATGGCGCGCGCGGTGAACGCCGGCGCCAGGTCACCGGCAACCAGAAAAGCGGTGCCGAGCACGATGCCGGCAGCCGTCAGCGTGAGGGCGTCCGGCAGCCGCAGCTTGATGGCGACGACATTGCAGGCGGCGATCAGCACCAGCAGACATCCGATGCGCAGGGTCAGTTCGACAGAGACTTCCATGGAGGGGCACGAGCATCGGTGTGACGTAGGCTGTCTGACCCGCCACCGCCACCCTATGTTCGTGCCGATTCCGGAAACGCGTCATTCCGCGGGGCACGGTTGACGCCGCCTGCTTGCGGCGGGCTGACATGGCAAAGCCAATGCGTCGCCCGCCATGGTTGCCCGCCGGACGCCGGTCCTGCTCAGGCGTATGCGCCATCCAGATACGGATCGGCCTGGCGGGCCGGCGGGGCCGAGACGCCGCTGCGGTCCATGCCGGCGAGCATGCGCGCGCCGTCGGTGTAAGGATCGCGCGGCTCCTGTACCGTGCGGGCGCCTTCGGTGTAGGGGTCGCGCGGCGACTGCACGTCGCGCGCGCCATCGGTGTACGGACTCGGTGTCGCGTGCACCGAACGGGCACCGGCGGTGTACGGGTCGGTGGCGCCCCCGTAGGACAGTCCGGCTGCCTGCGCGCCGGCTGCGGCAGCGACGAGGGTGACGGCGAGAGCAAAGCGCTTGACGAGATGAGTGTGCATGATCGGCTTCCTTGAGAGGTTGCGTTGAGAATCGGGCGGCCGCGCATCGCTTGGTTGTCGTTCGCGGCCGGGCCACGGAACGTATTTAAGGAAACCGAGGTATCGCGCCTGTAGCGCGCGGCCAGTGTTTCTGTCAGGCCTTGTATCGACGCATCGGCGTGATACAGACGCATACAAGAAACCCGGCGCGCGCCGTATTCCGGCCCGGCGCGCCCGCTTCGCGCTTGACATCAAGTTCTCTATTTACAATACTAAACGTACTTTTATTCTTATTTTGAGAACGATACCGCCAGCGTGTCGTGCAACAGCGTGGAACTCGCAGAACTGGAAATCTTTCGGGCCGTCGCACGCGAACAGAGCATCACACGCGCGGCGAAGGCGCTCGAGCGCGTGCAGTCCAACGTCACCACGCGCGTCAAGCAGCTTGAAGAGGGCCTCGGTGTCGCCCTGTTCCAGCGCGACAGCAAGAAGATGATCCTGACGCCGGAAGGGCACCGGCTGCTCGGCTATGCGGAGCAGATGCTGGCCCTGGCGGAAGAGGCGCGGCAATCGAT
>JACXTT010007411.1_pt1 | contig 15440 bp, 8 predicted proteins | sample 9270951 | NCBI WGS metagenome assembly JACXTT01 (sample SAMN15532306, study PRJNA645909) | rock metagenome | isolation source: weathered quartz diorite | place: Puerto Rico | collected 2017-06-21 | reverse complement strand
GCCAGCGCCGGGCCGCGGAGGCCCGTGCGTCGGCCAGCTCACGCCGCCCGATCGAGACCCGACGCAGCGCGATGTCGAAGGGCCATAGCAGCAGGGCGAGGATGAGCAGCCACGGCCACAGCTCGGTGTACGACGATGTCGCCTTGAGGTCGTGACGCCAGGGATCGGTCGGTAGCGCGATCTCCCCACCGCCAGTTGCGGCCCGAAGCGACGCGAGGAACGGCTGGTTCACGCCCAGCAGCCGGTACTCGGCGGCGACAGGTTCCACCAGGCCCACCGTTCGACCCAGCGCCGGCGTCCCGGGTCGCATCTGACTGATCCGCACCGCGTAGGCGCCCGACTCGATCTCGCCGAGGTCTTTCTCGTAGACGCCCGGCGCGACCTGGTCGAGCTGGACCTCGTGCGGCGCCAGGTCCGGCCCGACGACGACGGCCATCGTCTGGTAGAAGTCGCGCGGCGAGCCATCGGTCTCGACGCTCTCGATGTGGAGCCTGGTCCGCCCACCGACGGTCTCGAACGACGCTTCGATTCCGCCGGACTCCTCGCCCGGGAACGTCCAGCCGACCAGCTGACTGAAGAACCGGCTGAAGCCGGGCCAGCCGACCCAGTTCTTGGCCCAGCGCCCGGTCGAGTCGGAGGTCCAGGCGACGGCCCGGCCGAGGCCGTACTGCCACTGGGCGAGGATCGGATCGTCGCGGGACGAGACCAGGACCTGTTGGGCCGCGGACTTGATCGTCGTGCCGTTGTAGCCGAGCAGCTTCGGCAGCCCCGAGTCGAGGCCGCGGAGGATCGGGGAGGTGCTCGTCTGGATGGGGAAGAAGGGCTCCTCGACGATCTGCTGGCCGGCGACCTGCTGCGTCTCCTTGAGGAAGATGTCCGGAATCGCGGCCACGTTCGTGGCCGCGTAGAAGCGGCCGCCGCCCTGCTTCGCCAGCTGCTCCAGGAATGGGTTCGCCCCGCCTCCGGCGCCGACAGTCGACAGGGTGATCCCGTCGGCCTTCATCTGCTGCAGGATCTGGTCGTACTGGCCGGATCGAGACCAGCCATCGGTCAGCAGGATGATGTGGCGGCGAGTGGCCGTGGTCTTCTCGAGCGACTGCACGGCCTGGTCGAGGCCGGCGAAGATGTTCGTCTGGCCCAGCGGGTTGATGTTGGCGATGTCGCCCTGAAGATCCGTGATCTCGCCGAGCGGCCGGGTGTGGACGACCCAATGCGCCTCGGAGTCGAAGGCGACGACGCCGAGCTCGTCGCGCGCGGTCAGCGCCGCCGCGGCCCGCAGGATCGCCTCCTTGCCGATGTCGACCTTCCGGACGCCCTGGAGCTGGCCGCTGCCGCCCATGCCGCCGTTGAATGAGTTGCAATGGCAGGCGTCCATCGAGCCCGACTTGTCGATCACCACGACGAGCGCGATGTCCGGCTCCTTCTGCCGGTTCCGGACGCCCATGTCGACCGGGAGCGTCTCCTCCATCGGCGTCTTCGTGTAGCCGCCGGCGCCATAGGCGTCGGGCCCGCCGATCATTACCAGCCCGCGACCGAGGTCGCGCACGTACGTCTGCATCGCGACCAGCTGCTTGTCGGTGAAGCGCAGCCGCGGGACGTCGACGACCACGATGCTGTCGTACGCGAGCAGTGACGAAAAATCGGTCGGCAGCGCCTCGGGCACGACCGAGTCGACGAGCTGGCCTTCGGACTCGAGCGCCTTGACGAGCTCGGAGCCGATCGCCTCGTTGCCGGCGAGCACGAGCGTCCTCGGCTCGCCCTTGACGATCGTGTTCGAGTCGGCCCGGTTGTTCTGGCTGAAGGTGTCCTGCGCCGCCTCGACGACGGCCCGGAAGGTGTGAAAGCCGGCTTCGGTTGGTTTGGCGTGGAAGGTGACCCGGTTCGAGCCCTCCTTGAGGTCCACACGCCTCGTCTCGACGAGCGCGCCGTCGGCGAATAACCGGACGGTGGCGGGCTGGGCGACGCTCGAGGTGAGCTCCGCGATTGCCTCGATCTCCTCGCCGAGGTGCGCCGTCGACGGTGTCGTGAGCCGGTCGATGAGGACCTCCTGCCGGCCCACCAGCCCGACCACGCGCGTCTCGACCTGGATCCCGCGAGCGGCGGCGAGGGCCGCCTCGTGCTGGGCGCGCCCCGTCGTGTCATTGCCGTCGGAGATGAGCACGATCCGCTTCTGGGCGGCGTCGGGGAACAGTGCCGTGGCGAGCCGGAGCGCCCCGCCGACGTCGGTGGCCGCCTTGACCGGTGTGCTTCGGATCGCATCGATCTTGCGCAGCTCCTCGGGCAGCCGCTCCACGAGGGCGTCCTTGCCGAACGCGACGATCCCAGCCGCATCACCGTCCGGCATGACGTCGAGGGTCTGGCGCAGGAAGGCCAGCGCATCCTCCCGGCCGCTCGCGCCGACGCTGTCGGACAGGTCGACGACGAACACCGTGGCGAGTCGATCCACCGGCAGGACGAGCTGAATGCCCGCGAGCGCGAAGACGAGCGCTGTGAGCAGCAGCGTTCGCAGGGCGAGTGCCGCGCGACGTCGGCGGGTGCCCATCCGCCGTCGCGCGGCGAGATGCGGGACGAGCGTGATGAGGAGCGCGGGGGTCAGGAGCAGCAGCCAGATCGGCGCCTCGAACCTGATGCCCATCAGCGATTGGCCCGCGGTGCGGCGGTGCCCGGCTCGGGTGGGCGCCTGCGCACGCCGCGCCACAGGCGCGTGACGGCGTCGCGGTGGTAGACGAGCCACTCGAGCAGGAGCACGGCCAGGACGATGAGCACGACCAGGACCCACAGCTCATCGCGCGCTGCCGGCCGCTCCTCCGTGCCGCCGGCACCCGCCGCTCCAGAGGCCGCCGGGAAGGGGGACGCGCCCGAGGTCGCCGCAGCGGACGTGCCGGGGGTGGCGAGAGCCCCGGACCCCCGTCCGAGACCCTCGATCGCCGCGGGTGAGCCGGGGGCGATGTTGCTCTCGTCGGGGTCGAACAGGTCCACAGCGAATCGCACCGGAGCGTTCGGGTCGGCCGGAGGCGCGGAGGGCACGGCAGTCGGCGTCGCGCCGGGCCCGAGCGTCGCCTGCGGGCTGGAGCTACCACTCGTCGCCGTGGCGATCGGCGATAGCGATTCGCCACCCGATGGGCCCGGCGTCGCCGCCGCGAACACCGGCGTCGCCGTGTACACACCGAGCAGATCGGTCTGGCTGAACGCGACTGAGGGGGCATCGTCGGTCGCCGGGGCCAGCTCCACGATGGAGCCGTCGGGTCGTTCGACCTTGATCGAAGCAGCGCCGGCAGGGACCGGAATCGTGACCGGATCGCCCGGAGTCACGGCCTGCGTCGGCGCCGACCCGCCGCCGAGCAGCTCGCCGGCGAGATTCGACATGAGCACCGGGAACGCAACCTGCAGCGGCAGGTCGGAGTTCCGCGGCAGGAACGCCATGACGCCGGTGCGCCGGCCGTCGTGCTCGCCCGCGTACAGCAGCGGCGCGCCACCCGGGCCTGGGATCACGGACCGCGCCCACGCCGGCAGCGTCAGCTTGGTCGCCTTGCCGATGTGGACGCTCGAAAGGTCGACGTACTTCAGGATCGGGTCCTCGGCGGGCAGCGTGGCGATGCCCGGGTCCGCCAGCGTCCCGATCACCTCGCCGAGGTCGCTCGTCGCCGGTGGCGCGATGGCCAGGACCGCGGCTTTCGGCAGGACCCCCGGCAGATAGCCCTCGAAGATGATCAGGTCGAAGAGCTCGGGATGGGTCGAGGGGCCGTACTTGTCGGGAGTGACGCCGTACAGCTCGGTGTTGGGCAGGTAGGTGAGCGCCGTCTCGAGATACGGATCGCCCGGGCCGACCAGGAGGATCCGCCGGAGGCGATCCGGGGGGACGACCGCCCACGCCCGATCGTCGAACGCCAACGAGTCGCCGCCAGCGTTGCCGTCAGGGCCGACGAGCCGGACCTCGATGACCGACGTACCCCGCGGCACGTCGTCGATGACGACCTCGGTCCGCGTCTGCGCTTCGAGCGCGGTGAGGTCCTTGACCTCCTTCAGGATCCCGTCCGCGTAGAGCTCCAGGCGCCGCTGCGCCGGCTCGATGTCCAGGTTCGCGATGCTCACGAACACCGACCGCGTGACGCCCGAGGGGGCCGGTCGAACCGCGAGGGCGACGATCGCCTGGTTCTTGCGCTCCCGCCCGACCTGGATGACGCTCACCTTGTGGTCGAGCCGGGCCGTGGGCTTGATCGCCAGCGCCGCGTCCGTCGCGACAAGGATCTCTGCGTCGCCGGCTCGCGCGGCCAGCGCGTTCGCCAGGTTCAGGGCGTCGCCCAGGTCGCCGGTCGCCGGGGACACCGTGATGCCGTCGATCGCTGCGCGGACCCGCCCGATGTCGGACGTGCCGTTGACCACGACTCGCGCCGTCCGGCCCGCCGCGATCACGCTGACCGTGCCGTTCGCGGGGAGGTCGTGGAGGCGCTCGAGCACCTTGACCTTGGCCTCGGCCAGCCGGTCTGGTGGAATGTCGGTCGCGCCCATGCTCGCCGAGGTGTCGATGACCACGACGACGTCTCCGGCCAGCCCCGCGGGCCGCTCCAGGAACGGCCGCGCGGCGAGGATCGACAGGAGCACGACCAGGAGCAGCTGGAGGAACAGCAGCAGGCTGCGCCGCAGTCGCTGCCAGGGCGCGTTGGCCTCGACATCGGTCAACAGGCGCTGCCACAGCAACGTCGAGGGCACGACGCGCTCGTCGCGCCGCAGCTTGAGCAGATACATGGCGAGCACGGCGGGCACGAACACCAGTCCGAGCAGCGCCAGCGGCGACAAGAAGCTCATCGCCGCATCAGCCCAGCACCCGCCGCCGGCGCAGCTCGGCGAACACGAGGTCGGCGAGCGGGACGTCCGTGGAGAGCGGGACGTACGTTGCCCCGCGCTTGGCGGCGAGGTCTGCGAAGCCTTCCTGCCAGGCCGCGAGCCTCGCCTTGTAGTCGTCCAGGGTCGCGAGGTCGACGGTGACGTCGAGCCCGTCGCCGGTCTCGACGTCGATGAGGCGCACGTCGCCCTCGATCGCCGGGTCGAGCTCCTCGGGCGACAGCAGGTGCAGGACGATCAGCTCGGAGCCGGTCGCCGCGAGCTCCCGAATGACCTTGTCCGCGGCCGGATCGAGCAGGTCCGAGAGCAGGACGATCACCCCTCGCCCGGTCAGCTGGGCCGCGGCATGCCGCACCGAGGCGACGAGGTGGGTCGGGCCATCGGCGGCCGCGATTGCCGAGAGCGCGGCGAGCAGCCGGAAGACGCGTCCCGAGCCACGCAGCGCGACGTGCCGCCGGCCCGCCCGCGCGGCCAGCGCGGTCACCGCGACCCGATCCTCAGATGCGAGGCCGATGTAGCCGAGCGCCGCGGCCGCGCGCTTGGCGAACAGCAGCTTGGCCGGTCTGCCCGCGGCCATCGACGCCGAGGCGTCGAGGAGGAAGTGGATTGTGACGTCCTCCTCCTCGATGTACAGCTTGATGAACAGCTTCTCTAGGCGGGCGAGGACGTTCCAGTCGAGGAGTCGCAGGTCGTCGCCGAGCGCGTAGTCCCGGAAGTCGGCGAACTCGACCGACTGCCCGCGCTTCACCGATCGGCGGCCCCCCTTCAGGCCGCCGCGCACGGGCCGTTTCATGATCAGCTGGAGCCGCTCGAGCTGACGCAGGAAGCCCTCGTCGAAGACCGTCGGGTCCACCTCCGACGGCAGGAACGAGGGCTTTGCGGCAGTGGCGTCCTGCTCCGCCCCGGTCGGTTGCTCGGTCATGGCTGCTCAGCGCTTCGGGAAGGGGGCGCCCAGCGGCCCGGCGCTACTCGACGCTGGGCGGCGTGACGGCGTCCAGGACCGAGCGGACGATGGCCTCGGGCGTGATGCCCTCCGCCTCGCCCTCGAAGTTCAGGATGACGCGATGCCGCAGCGCGGGCAGGGCCACGGCGCGGATGTCATCGATCGAGACATTGAACCGGCCGTCGAGCAGCGCATAGATCTTGCCCGCGCTCACGAGCGCCTGGGCGCCGCGCGGCGACCCGCCGTAGCGAACGTAGTCGCGCACGAGCTCCGGCGCCCGCGGCTGGTCCGGATGTGTCGCTGCGAGGAGGCTCACGGCATAGGCCGTGATGTGCGGGGCGATCGGGACCGCGCGGGAGAGCCTTTGCATGTCGACGATCTCCGCCGCGCTCGCAACCTTGTTCGCGGTCGGTGCCTCGGGGCCCGTCGTCCGATCCATGATCGCCCCGAGGTCCTCCTCGGACGGGAACGGGACCATGACCTTGAACAGGAAGCGATCGAGCTGGGCCTCGGGCAGTGGATAGGTCCCTTCCATCTCGAGCGGGTTCTGGGTCGCGAGCACGAAGAACGGCGCGTCGAGCGGGTAGCGATTTCGCGCGACGGTGACCTGGTGTTCCTGCATCGCCTCGAGCAGGCTCGACTGGGTCTTCGGCGTCGCTCGGTTGATCTCGTCGGCGAGGACCGCGTTGGCGAAGATCGGGCCGGACTGGAAGCGGAAGACGCGCCGGCCCTCCTCCTCGACCAGGATGTTGGTGCCGGTGATGTCGGCGGGCATGAGGTCGGGCGTGAACTGGATCCGGTTGAAGGAGCAGTCGATGACCTCGGCGATCGTCCGAACGAGCATCGTCTTGCCGAGGCCGGGCACGCCCTCGAGGAGAACGTGGCTGTTGGCGAGCAGCCCGGTCAGGGTCTGTCGAACGAGCTCGCGCTGGCCGACGATGACCTTGCCGACCTCGCGCTCGATCGCGGCCGCGCGCTCGGCGAAGGCCTCGGGCGAGAGGTGCTTGACGGGTCCCTCGGCCGTCGCCGTCGTATCCATGGCTGCCTCCGTCGACCGGCGCGTGGTCACTTGCTGGGATCGAGCGCGCTGAAGTAGTCCTTGACGTAGTCGCGCACGGACAGCGGGACGTAGCCGCGGTCGAGCGTCGTCAGGGCGTAGTTGTAGAAGTCGGCGAAGACTCGCTGGTAGCCGACGTACGAGCCCGGATCGACACCGGCGCCCTGCTGGTTGCCCTGCGTCGTCTGGCCATCACCGCCGCTGCCCGAGATGTACGAGGGGTCGCCCGGACGCCCGATCCGGTCGAACGGCGCGAAGATGTTGGCGAGATCGCCACCCAGCTGGGAGGGACGGTTCGGGTTCGTCGGGCCGCCGAGGTTGGTGGTCCCGCCGAAGCCCGAGCCGAGATACGCGGCATTCGAGCCGCCGCCGCCGATCGAGCCCTGCCCCTGACCTTGGCCCTGGCCCTGGCCTTGACCTTGACCTTGGCCTTGGCCCTGCCCCTGGCCCTGGCCTTGACCTTGACCTTGGCCTTGGCCCTGCCCCTGGCCCTGGCCCTGGCCTTGCCCCTGGCCCTGACCTTGCCCCTGCCCCTGGCCCTGCCCTTGCGCTTGGCCCTGACCCTGTCCTTGCTGACCTTGGCCCTGTTGGCCCTGGCCTTGCTGCCCCGCGTTCGCGAGCTGGCGCCCGGCGTCCTGAAGTCGATTGGCGGCGGAGGTCAGGTCGCGGTTCGTCGCGATCTGGTTTGAGGCCTCGCCGAGGGCGTCGCCGAGTCGATCGAGCGCGCTCTTCGCGTTGGCGGCGTCACCTTGCGCAAGGCTTTGTGCCGCGTCACGCAGCGCCTGACCCGCGGCGCCGCCGGCCTGGCTGGCCGCGCCCGCGAGCTCAGTCAGCTTTCGGGCGAGCTCCTTCTGCTGTTCGCCCGTCATCGCCCCGACCTCGTCCGCCGACTTGTGCAGGTCGTCCGCTGCCTGCTTCGGATCGCCGTCGGGGTTTGCGCTGGCGTTTCCCGTCGAGGCGCGCGACAGCCCTCGGCTCAGGGCCGAGAGCGAGGCAGCGCGCTGCTCATTGGCCGGGTCGAGCTGGGCGCGCAGGGCCGACTCGATCGAGCCGAGCTTGGCCAGGTTCGCCTGGAGCTGGTCCGGGCGCTCGCGCAGCTGCTTCGCCAGGTCGCGCAGCTCCTTCGCGAGGCGAGTTCGCGGATCGTCGGTGCCGGCGCCCTTCTTCTCGAGGTCCTCGGCCAGCTTATCGAGGTGCTCCGCTTGGGCCTTCGCCTCCTGGCGGACCTGCCGCGCCTGTGCGATTGCCACATCCTGGGGATTGGGCAGGAGCACGACCGGCGCGAGCAGCAGCAATGCCGCGAGCGCCACGCCGGCCGGCCGGCGGGAAATGCGCGGCCGGAACAGGCTGGCGGGCGCGGTTCGGAGGGCACCCACGGTGTCGTGTCGCTGGCGTCGTACGAACGCTCGACGCTCGTCGTCTGAATCGAGCGCGCCCGGTCCACCGGCGGCCGCGCCGTCCTCGGGCGCCGGTTCGATGCCCGCCGCATCGGGAAATGCCACTGCCAGGGCGAGCGCACTTGCCGCGCGGTCGCCCAGAGCCGCCTCGCGATCCACGCCGATCGCGGTCTCGCCGAGCGAAGGACGAGTCAGCACCGCCAGGACCATTAGAGCGATGAGACCCAGCACCGGGAACGTCGCCGCAATCGTCGGCGCCGCCTCCAGCGGCAATAGTCGGGCCAGCGACCACAACGCCAGTTCGGCCAGCAATAGGGCCGCGACGACGATCCAGCCGCGCCGCACGATACGGCGGAGCCACAGCCGCCGCTGATGCGGCACGAGCAACCGGCGAATCTCGAGCAACTCCGAGTCGAGTGGGCCTGCAAGCACCGACCGCGGGTCGACGGGAACGAACTGCGTCGTCTCCGCGGCCCCACGCCGACGCCTCCGTCGTGCTCGAAGCCCGAACCTGGCCATCAGGCCCTGTTCCACCGGACGAGGCGGCGCACGGGACCCGGCACGCTGGGACGCCAGCGGCGCGTCGGGGTGACGAACTGGACCGAGAGAAGGGTCATCACGGTCGCGAGGATCAGCAGGCTGGCCACGCTCTTTGGCCAGAAGCGATCCCGGAACGAGTCGAGGGCCGCAGCACCGGCCACGTCGTTGGCGACCCCGCCGCCATTGGCGATTCCGCCGCCGTTGGCGATGACTGTCCCGTCGGGCGCGACGATGACGCCTGGGCCGCCGATTACGCCGGGCGCGCCCTTGAAGGCCGGCGCGGGCTGCGGGACTGGCGGGGGGCTGACCTGATCCGGCGTGCCGAGAAGGCCGGACATGAGGCTGCATGAGCCTCCGAAGCCGCCCTCCTCCGTCCCACAGGCGACGTCGGCCTGGGCCACGAACGGGTTGAGGTACAGGAGCGCCTCCGACGGCTGCCGCCGCAGCCCGGTCGACGTCACCGGCGATGTGTTGCTGAGGAAGATCCACAGGAATACCGTCCCGACGACCATCGCCAGCGTCGCGACGAAGGTGAGGCCCGTCGAGGCGCCGGTTCGCCGCGTCAGCGTCGAGAAGAAGATGCCGACGGAGCCGAGGCCGATCACGGTCGCGAAGAGCACGATGTAGCCGCGCAGCATGTCGTCCGGCGCCACGCCGCCGAACACGAAGACGAGGGCCGTCACGGGGATCGAGGCGAGGATGAGGACGAACACCCAGGCGAGGGCGCTGAGCAGCTTGCCGAGCACGATCGCCAGCGACGAGATCGGGGTCACGGCGAGCAGCTCGAGCGTCTGGTGCTCGCGCTCGCTGCTGATCGCCCCTGCTGTCGCCGCGGGCGCGAGCACGGCGACCATGAGCGTCTGCAGCATCATCAGCCCGATGAAGATCCCGCGGCCCACTGACGCCGAGGCGTAGGTCGCCTGGCCGCCATAGGTGCCGTTGTTGGCGAGCGATTCCTCGCTGAGCCGCTGGAACATCCAGGCGAACACGGTGAGCAGGAGCACGTGCAGAGTCAGCACGATGAACGCGCGGCGGCCCCGCATCCGGCCGCGCAGCTCCTTGACGATGATCGCGGTGATGCCCGATACAGCCCGGAGCGCCGGCGGCCGCGGACGGCCGAGAGGGATGCGGCCCGCGATCGAGCTCATGCCAGGGACTCCCCGTCGTCGTCGCGATCCGTGACCTGGAGGAACAGCTCCTGGAGATCAGTGGCGGCGGGTGAGTAGCTGACGATCGAGATCCTCGAGCGAATGGCCTGCGCAAGCAACGCGGCGGCGCCCGCCTCATCGCCCCGGAAGCCGATCTCGATCTCGCCAGAGCCATCGCGTGTCGACGAGGCGACGTCGGGGCGATTCTCGAACCAGGCGCGAGCCGCCTCCGCCGCGTCCTCGCCGCCGAGCACACGCACCCGCAACACCTCACCGACCCGGAGCCGCTGGCCGATCTCGGCGATGGTCCCCGCGGCGAGGATGCGACCGCGGTCGACGATCGCGACGGACGTGCACAGCTCCTCGAGCTCGGGCAGGATGTGGCTGCTGATCACGATCGTCTTGCCGAGCACGCGCAGCTCGCGGAGCAGCTCGCGGAGCTCGACGCGGGCCCGGGGGTCGAGGCCGGAGGCCGGTTCGTCCAGGAGGAGGACCTGGGGATCGTGGACGAGGGCGTGCGCGAGGCACAGCCGTTGCTGCATACCCCGGGAGAGACCGAGAACGTACGAATCGCGCTTCGAGGCGAGGTCGACCAGCTCGAGGAGGTCGCCGATCATGCGTTTCCGTTGCCCGGGCCCGAGGCCGTAGCACCGACCGAAGAAGTCCAGGTACTCCCAGACCTTCATGTCGTCGTAGACCCCGAAGGCGTCGGGCATGTAGCCGAGGACGCGACGCACGGCTTGGGGGTTCGTGCGAATCGACTCGCCTGCGATCTCGGCGTCGCCGCTCGTCGGCTCGAGGAGCGTCGCGAGCATCCGCAGCATCGTTGTCTTGCCGGCGCCGTTCGGACCGACGAGCCCGAAGATCTCGCCCTGCTCGATGGCGAGGTCGACGCCAGCGACCGCGAGCGTGCCGTCGTACCGCTTCAGCAAACCTCGCGCGTCGACGATGACGGTCACTGAACCGATCCAACAAGCGCCAGCTGGAAGCTGAAGCCGACGTTCGCCTCCAGCGATTCATTGACGAACCGGACGAGCACCTGGCCCGTCGCAGGGTCGACATAGCGACCGGGATCGGCGAGCGTGTAGGGCGTCTCGGCAGCCATTCGCCGCAGCCGCACCCAGCTGCCGGCACCGGTCCGGTCGAAGACCTCGACCTCGGGCAGGAAGTCGTTGCGTGGGGCCTCGCAGCCAGCCGGCGTGGTGTGGGCCGCGTCCGTGCAGGCCACGGGGATGCTGGGCAGCCGGTTGAGCTCCTTGCCAGCCTGCAGGACCACGTTGCCGCCGTTGCCAAGCGACAGCCGCAGCGCCGAGACCGTGAACGTGCCATCGAACGGGATCGGTCGATACGACAGCGTGGCCTGTCCCAGGCCCATGTTCAGGAGGAACTGGTCCTTGCCAAAGAACTGCGCGTCGCTGGCGACGACCGTCGCGCGAAGCAGGTCGGAAGCAAAGGTCACGGCCCCCCGGACGGTGATCCCGACCGGCACGTAGTACAGGACATTCGCGGTCCTCCGCGCCGTCTGCGCGCCCAGCTGCACGTCGAGGAGGTCGCGCCGCCCGAACGCGAGGATCACGGCCTGGTCCGCCGACAGGGCGGTGCCTCTGAACTGGCCGCTCGGGTCGTACGTGAGCTGGTTGAGCATGCCGTAGCGGATCATGCGCCGGACGCCGGTCTCGCTGGTCTGGTCGAACTGGGCGCCGACGATCCGATCCGCGAGCGCGGCGCCGAAGGTGTTGTCTTGGACCGGCAGCGTGACCGTGACCGTCTCATGTGCGTCGACGTCGCCCAGCGTCGCGACCGCGCTGCCGAGGACCACCGCCACGTTCTCGAGCTTCTCGTCCGAGGCGTTCTCGAAGGTGCCCTTGAGGGTGGTGCCCTCGAGCGTCAGCGATGCCCGCATCCGCGGCGCCTCCACGGGGAGCTGGGCGCGAACGACGCGCAGCGAGCTCGTCCCCACCGACAGGTTGCGCACCATTGATGGCAGCTGTGGCCCGGTGCCCTGGACGATATCCAGCGTGCTCGTGCCCTGGCCGAACGGGTCGCCGCTGATGGGCGCCGCGAGGAGGGCGCCCTGCGGCACCGAGACCTGGTACGTCGCCCGCGTCGGCGAGAAGACGCCGAAGTACACCTGCGCCGTCGCCTCCGTGGTGTCTGGAGCTCCGCGGACGATCGCGACCTCGTTGACGACGACGTCGTTGCCGCGGAGCAGGAAGCCATAGCCGAACGCTGCGGCCGTGAACCCCAGCACGAGCAGGGGCATCGTCACCCACGCCAGCTCCCGGCGGTCGAGGCGCTTGAGCACGAAGTAGTTGATCGGGCCGATGATCACGATATACGCGCCGATCAGGATCAGCAGCCCCGAGGTCGGCGGTAGCGCGAGCGACGGCAGCTGGTACACGGACTGGACGAGCTGGCTGTCATCGAAGAGCTGGGCTCCGTCGGTTGTGCGGGCGGGGAGCTCGGCGCGCCACAGTGCCTCGACGCTCTTGCTCTCGGCAAGCCACTTCGTCGTCGGATCGAAGCCGATGATCGTGACCCGGCCGGAGCCGTACGTGAGCTCGGCGGCAACCGCCCGGTCGCCGGATGTCACCAGTGCCCGCCCGTGCGCGAGGGCGCCGGCCAAAGCGGGCAGCTGGCTCGCCCCGTCGGGCAGCGGCCCGACGAGGGGGATGAGGCTCGTCGGATCCAGGTCGAGCGTCGCCGTCGGCCGGTAGGGCAGGAGGTCGTCTGGGAAGGCCGACAGCGTTCCGATACCGGCGCTGCCGCCCACGATGACCAGCCTGCCGCCGGCGGCGAGCCAGTTGCGCATCGCGTCGAGCTGCTGGGTCGTGAGCTGGTTGCTGTCGACGTCCTGCCACACCAGCCGGTCGAGGACGCCCCAGCCTTCCGCGCGCTCCGGCAGGTCGGCGACACCGAGGGGCACGATCGCCGGCTGGGCGCCGTTCGGGTTCACCGGCAAGTTGATCTGGCCGATCAGTCCCTGCGGACGCTCGGCCACCACCCCGACGACAAGCTGCGTCGCGTCATGGACGAGGTAGGCCACGCTGACGCTGTCGAGCACCTGGTCGCCGGAGACGAGCTCGACCTTCACGGTGCGGCCGAAGGCCGGGGGCTGGACGTGGAGGATGTACGTCTTGCGCGAGCCCGTGGCCAGGTCGATCGCCATGGAGTAGCGGGCGTTCGCCTGCGAGCCGCCGTCCATGCGCAGTTCGCCCTGGACCGCAGGCCCGTCGTTCTGGAGGTCGACCTCAACGGCCGCCCACGCGCCGGTCCGGGCGTGCCCCTGGAGCAGCAGATGGGCATTCATCGTCAGCGCGCCTGCGGCCCTGCTCGTCAGCGCGAGAGGCCCGGCCGCGACCAGGCCGATCGCGAGCAGGACAAGAGCGAGGAGCGTCAGACGGCGCGCTGCGTCGGGGAGCCGGAGTCGGGGCGCCCGATGCAGCACGCGTCCTCCTCGTGATGCGAAGTGGTGGCCGCGCGAGCTCATCGAGCCGGCGGCCGCTCCCAACGACGCCGTGTGCCCCCGAGAAGTTGCGCGGCGGCCACCTCCGATTACCAGCCTCCCGGTCGGCAGCGCGGCCTATCGTACGATTCTGGCCCGTGCCGTCGATCCACCCATTTCGTGCGCTGAGGTACTCCCGCGAGGCGGTCGACGACCCGGCGGCGCTGGTCGCGCCGCCGTACGACGTCATCGGCCCGGATCAGCATCGTCGCCTCCTGGCGCGGGACCCGCGCAACGTCGTGCGCATCGACCTGCCCGTGGAGGAGCCCGGCGATGCCGAGGACGAGCGGTATCGGCGCGCGGCCAGGACGTTGAACGCGTGGCGCCTCGACGGAACCCTGCATCGGGATCCGAGGCCGGCCCTCTACCCGTACGAGCAGACCTATCGCGTCCCAGGCTCGAGCCGCGAGGCGACCCGGCGCGGCATCTTCGCCCGCGTGGCACTGGAGCCGTTCGGACCGACGAGTGGGATTCGCGCGCACGAGCGCACCCTCGCCGGCGCGCGCGAGGACCGCTACCGGCTGCTCCGCGCGACGAGCGTGAACACCAGCCCGGTCGTCGGCCTCGGCGAGGACCCCAGCGGGCTCGTGCCTGAGTGGCTGCGAGACTTCGCGGCAAGACCTCCGGTCACCGACCTCGTCGATGACGAGGGCGTGCGCCATCGGCTGTGGCTCGCGCCGGCCGGGGAGAGCGACGCCGGGGATGCCGCGATCTCCTCGGTTTGCGAGCGGCTCGGCGCCCACCCGATCACCCTCGCCGACGGCCACCACCGATACGAGACCGCCCTGCGGTTCGCCGAGGAGCGGCGGCGCGGGCCCGTGGTCGAGGACGCTCCTGCCTGGGCGGAGATCCTGATGCTCATCCTCGAGCCCGACGAAGGGCCGCTGACGGTCCTCCCGACCCATCGGGTCCTCCTCGGTCTCGACGCGCGTGCGATCGAGCGCTTCCTGGCGCGCCTGCCAGAGCTCTTCGACATGGAGCCGGGCGTGGGCAGGGAACGGCTCCTCGCTGCGTTCGGCGGGGATGTTGCGGCGCATGGCGGGAAGGGCCGGTTCGGCCTGTCGCTGCGGAGCGGCGGCGCGATCCTGCACGCGCGGAGGGCTTCCTTCGAGCCATGGCTTCCCGCTGGCGGCGCCGCGCTGCGCCGACTTGACGTTTCGCTGGCCTCCGTCGCGATCGAGCGGCTCGCCGGGATCGACCCGGCGGCTGTCGCGGCGGGCCGCCTGGCCTTTACGATGGACGCTGCCGAGGCGATCGCCTGGGTCGACGCGGGCGCCGCGCCGACGGGCGATCTAGCTGCATCGGCCGCGCTCCTCCTCGATCCGACGCCCACTTCGGAGATGGTCGCGGTTGCGGCCGACGGCGACGTCATGCCCCAAAAGAGCACCTACATCTACCCGAAGGCCCTCACCGGCCTCGTCATCAACCCGCTCGAGTAGAGGACCGATGTCGACGAGCCCCGACGCGACGCTCCCACCGCCACCGAGCCGCCCGGTCCGCAAGGACGAGATCGAGCTGCACGACCGCGGCCTGTACATCGAGTCGTGGCTGCCGGAGCGTCGGTCTCGCCGCAAGCCCCTGCTGTTCGTGCACGGCGAGCTCGGCGGCTCGTGGGCCTGGGAGCGCTTCCTCGGCTACTTCGCCGGGCGCGGCTGGGAGGGCCACGCCCTGAACCTCCGTAACCACCACTGGAGCCAGACCGCGGACCCCGCCGACCTCTCGTTCGAGAGCTTCGTCGACGACGTCGGGGCGGCGATGGACAGGCTCGGGCCCGGCGTCGTCGCGGTCGGCCACGGCATGGGTGGGTTGCTCGTGCTCAAGGCTGCCGAGCGCCGCCAGATCTCGGGACTGATCCTGATCGGGTCGGAGCTGCCCGGCGACATCCGGGACGCCACCCCGCAGCACCTCATTCGCGAGGTCCCGGAGCTCTTTGGTCCCTCGCTGCTCGGTTGGGCGACGCTGCCCGAGAAGCTGCAGCGCGACCATCGCGACCTGACGCTGGCGGACG
>JACXTT010007410.1_pt1 | contig 15440 bp, 11 predicted proteins | sample 9270951 | NCBI WGS metagenome assembly JACXTT01 (sample SAMN15532306, study PRJNA645909) | rock metagenome | isolation source: weathered quartz diorite | place: Puerto Rico | collected 2017-06-21 | reverse complement strand
GCCTTGGCAGCGATCCTGGGCCGAGAGACGAAGTCGACCACCCAGCCTTCAAAGGAGAAAGTAGCTTAAGATGAAACTGCCGCCGCTACCAACCTGCAACTACAGCTGGGACACCTTCCCGCATTGGAGAATGGTGCAATACTATAGGTGGTTTTTGGGATGTGGTGCCGTTCCTCCGAAAAGAATCGGGCGTTGTGGGTTGCCGTTGTCGTTCTGGCGATCACTCTCGCATCTCCTGACGAATGTCTGCTCGCGTCAACCGGCTATGAGACGTCGTGTGCGTTTCCGGTAAACGGGACCGCGACCCTCGGTCGCCTTCCGGACACAAGGCTTGTGGGCGCAGTGCCGATTTCGCTACCACTGACTTGGCTCTTCAAATACCCAACAGAGGGTAGTCACCGTCGGTGGTTTGGTGAGCGTCTTTTACCCAGTTGCCAACAGTAACGAGCCCGAAACGTTCCCCAGGCGCAACCGACGACGCCGGCGCACCTCGCCCAGGCTTCTGGTTGATGACTGCCGGAACTGGCGGCAACGAAGAAAGGCGGTTGATTCGGTGGATCAGAAACAGCTCACCTGTAGCAAGGAACGCCGGCGTGCGCCTGGCATCTCGATGTCTCCCGGCCTTGGCGACCGAAGCTGCCACCCCGGTGGCCTCCTGTCGGTCCGCTCGGCGGCGGCAGCCGCCATCAAGTTCAACGGCCCGGGACGTCAGTTCGTTAACTCCCTTACTCTCAGCGTTCTAACGTTGTGCTCGGTCGCCAGTGTGAATCTTGCGGCGATGTCCACCTCGTTGACAGCATCGGTGCAATCCCCGGCGCCACTCGGTACAGTCATTACTTGGAGTGCAATGGTTTCAGACGCGGATGCCGGCACGTTGTGGTACCGCTTTCGCGTACGAACGATGAGCGGAGCCTTTCACACCTTACGAGACTATGGGCCGAAGTCTTCGCTCGACTGGACTACCATTCAACAGGAAGGCGCCTATGAAATGGAAGTCTCGGTGAAGAACAACGCAGACAGTGACGAGGCGACCGCCTCGCTCCTATTCACGTTCACTTCACTCGCCACAGGCGACGCACCTATCGGTACGCCCACTGCGAATCCACTCGTGTTTGTCTATAGCGCGCCGCCATGCGCGTCCGGGAGCCGCATGAGAGTGGAGTTCCAATCTCCCGATGGTTTTGTTCAGGACACGCCTTGGGAAGCTTGCCATCCTGAACACAGTATGAACTTTTACTTGGCCGGCATGCGTGCCAACACGCCTTACACCGCCTACCATCGCATCGATTCCGGGACGGACATCGCCAATGGCCCGCGAGTCTCGCTCGCGACCCCCGCTATTTCTTTGCAGCCTCCTCCGGTGACCATGCTGACGGCCGCGAACACGCCCACTGTCGATGGCCTGCTACTCCAGAGCGTCTTTGGCGCGAGCGCGATCGCCACGGACCTGGGCGGCAACATTGTGTGGTCCTCCCCCGGCGACCTCACGTTCCTGACCAGGCCACAAGCAGGGGGAACTTTTCTCGGAATCGGCGAAGACGGCACGCAGGATCCATCACAGCAGTTCTTTCGGGAGTTCGATCTTGCCGGGATAACGTTAGCGGAAACAAACGCGGCACGGATAAACGAACAACTCGGGGCCCTGGGCGTGCACGCGATCAGCGGCTTGCACCACGAGGCGCGAAAGCTCCATGACGGCAGCTACCTAGTTCTGGCGGATTCCGAAAGAATCCTCACGGACGTGCAGGGACCGGGTGAGGTCGATGTGATCGGAGATACGATTCTAGTACTGAACACGAACCTGCAAGTGGTTTGGGCCTGGGATTCATTTGACCACCTGGATACCCATCGGTCGGCAACTCTTGGTGAGACCTGCAACGCCAGCTCCGGACTTGCCTGCGCTCCGTTTTATGGGGCGGCTACCGCCAATGACTGGCTGCACGGCAATTCGTTACAGCTGACCCCGGACGGAAATATCCTCTACTCGGCGCGCCACCAGGACTGGCTCATCAAGATCGATTACGAGAATGGATTGGGAAGCGGGACCGTTCTTTGGCGACTTGGAAATGCCGGCGACTTTCAGATGGTTTCGTCCGATCCGAGCCCTTGGTTCTCCCACCAGCACGACGCCAGCTTTGAAGCCAACGATACATCGCTCACCGTCTTCGACGATGGGAATACTCGAAACGCAACTGATCCGGCCGCGAACAGCCGCGGACAGGCCCTGGTGATAGACGAGCAGAACCGGGTCGCCAACTTGATTCTGAACGCGGATCTCGGCACGTACTCGCCCGCCGTTGGGTCGGCGCAAAAATTACCTAACGGAGACTACCACTTTGATTCGGGGTTCATCCTGGATCCATCCGGCAGCGGCAACCGCATCTCGCAGTCTGTAGAGGTCAATGCCGCCGGAAATATAGTCTATGGTATCCAGTTTGGGACGATTGAGTACCGCAGCTTTCGGATGCGTGATTTGTATACAGCGCCGTAGGCACGTTACCCCGTAGCCTGCCGGGAGGATCTTCCAGGTATCGATCTTCCATGTATCAAGGTCTAAAGAGAATCCGATGAGACGACGCACATTCCTCAAGAAGAGTGGCGTTGCCGCGCTAAGCCCGATTGCGCAGCGGCTGGGAGCGTTTTCACAACCGCCAAACATTGTTCTGATCCTTGCCGACGACCTCGGCTATGGCGACTTGAGCTCGTACGGCTCCCGTATTCACACACCGAACCTGGACAACATGGCGCGAGAGGGCGTTCTCTTCCGGCAGTTCTACTCCGCCAACCCCGTGTGCTCACCATCCCGCGCGTCGGTTCTCACGGGGCGTTATGGAGTGCGCGGAGGGGTTCCTACCGTTCTGTTCCCGGATGACCCAGGGGGGCTGGTGCTGAGCGAGACGACCCTTGCACAGATGCTGAAGCCGGCGGGATACAGCACGATGTGCATCGGCAAATGGCATCTCGGCCGCCCCGACAAGTACCTGCCCACCAGCCGCGGCTTTGACGCCTACTACGGTATCCCCTACAGCAACGACATGGACCCGTCGATTCTGATGCGCAATGCCGACGTCATCGAGTCGCCCGTCAACCTTTCAAGCTTGACAAGGCGCTACACGGATCAGGCGGTGAACTTCATCCAGCAATCCAAGAACTCTCCGTTCTTCCTCTATTTGCCCCATACCTTTCCGCACATTCCGCTGGCGGCCTCGCCGGACTTCGTCGGCAAATCGTCCATGGGACTCTACGGCGACGTGGTTGAGGAATTGGACTGGAGCGTCGGCCAGGTCATGCAAGCCCTGAAGGACAACGGTGTCGATCAAAACACGCTGGTGATGTTCACCAGCGACAACGGTCCCTGGTTCCAGGGAAGCCCCGGACGGCTGCGGGGGCGCAAGGGCGATACCTTTGAAGGCGGCATGCGGGAACCTTTCATCGCGCGATTCCCCGGCAGGATTCCGGGCGGCAAGGTGGTGCATAGTTTTGCCACTACGCTCGATCTTCTGCCAACCATTGCAGGTCTGACGCAGGCCGCGCTTCCCGCAAATCCCCTCGACGGTGTCGATATCGGACAGGTGCTCACGGGCGAGGCGGAGGCTGTCAGCCGGCCTTTGTTCCTGTACTTCTCCGGCTGGAATCTGCAATGCGCCCGCCTGGGCCGGTGGAAGTTGCACATGGCACGGGGGAACACCCCAGCCTACACACCAGAGCCCAAAGTAGGCTTATTTAACCTTCGCCTGATCAACCCAGAACTTTACGACATAGATACGGATCCGGAGGAAGCTGAGGACACCTCGGCGCAGAATCCGGAGATTGTCGCCGATATCCAAAAGCGCGTGGCGCAACTCCTGCCAGGATTGCCCAGCCAAGTGCGAGCCGCCTGGCAAGAGACTCAAAGCCGCCCCGTAAATCCCAACGAGCCTGGAGCGTGGCCAACGCCCATTCTGTAGGCCGGCATACGCCGTATGCAATATGGATTGCTCTTATTGTTTCTATTTTGACGATGACGCGGATACCCACCCGAGTGCCCAGTCGCGCATGATGCGCTGGACACGCTGGAGCGCCTAGTACTACTATGTTATAAACTATTGTCGCTTCAAGTCGCCTATCGAGAGGGAGCCGGACCCGGATATTCTGATAGGAGTATGGGCGGATCGGCCATAGACCCATTGCCGGAGCAGACGTATGCTCTGATCCGAACGGCGGTGGTTGGTAGGCGGCCCCTCGCTGCCGTTTATCACAGTCGACTGCGGCTAGTGTGTCCACACAAATTGGGTTGGAATAGCGACGGTCGGCCGCAGGTATTGTGCTATCAGTACGGTGCTGAGAGTGAGAGCGGGCTACGGCCGTCGGGCGCGCCGGACAACTGGCGCTGCTTGGCAGTGGAGAATCTCCTTGAGGTTGCGGTGTTGGAAGACGCGTGGCGGACAGCGCCCAACCATACGCGCCCGCAGAGATGTATAGCCCGGGTGGATGTGGATGCCGACGATTATCCGGAACCCGATCCACAGAACGGGCAATGAGGAAGTTGGTGCAACAGGTAACGGGCAATCGTAATTCGGATCGTAGCGATGGAGTGGGGATTATGCCGCTCGGGACGAACGCGACCCCCGAGGGTGGAAGTCTGGCGGCGTCTTGGGGGTAGATAATCCAAGATTTCCGACCCGGGCTGAGGGGGAAAAACGGTTCCTCTCGGCAATCAGGAACCCATAAGCTGCAATGCAGAGTGTCGCATGATGATGAAATCCGCGCCAGCCTCGACCTTCATAGTGACCCAAGCCCAATTCCTATTTTAACTCCTCGTAGTCGCGTTCAATGATCCAGCGGTGTTTTGCCATCTTAACCAAAGGCTTGAGCTTGGTCTGAGGCGGCAGCGTCGATATCCAATACTTGGTGGGTTCGGCTTCCCCGCACGGCCACTCGATCAGTAACCATTCCTCTGGATACGGTTCGGCTCTCTCATAGTCCCTGCCAGCGGGGCGCACTCGAACTCTGCTCACGTTGACGGTTGGGATTACCCAGCTGCTCTTTTAGTCTGAATCCTCTTTTTCTATTGACGACTGAACCCTTCGTCTGCCTACTCTTTGAGTAAATCTCTATTTGATTTGGCGGAGACTGGGGGGCGCTTGGGTACCCGAGAAGACAAAAAAAAGGGAGAAACGACCCGCTGGGCGGGAGCAAGAAAAGGCGTCGACAGGTTTACCGAAGGTATATGCTTTCTCAATCGTTTGCGGTGGTGTCTCAGGAGACAGCGCAAATTCTATTTCTTGCCGCGTTGCACCCGAAGGTGCGGCTGGAATCGAGATTTACCCATCCTCCACCAAATTTCCCTGTCCTTCTCCTCCAGAGTCCCCCCACGTACTTTCCGCAACAGTGAGTGAGGATCTGGCCAGAACGGAGCGCAGACCTGGAATGGGTTGCGCCGCGGATCTCCAAGTCCTACTAGGAAACATCACACGACGGCGCCCTAACACCCTGCTATTTGCACACCCCCCTACGGCTTCGCCATCGCCTCCGCGATGGCCTTATCTGCCAGCGGAGCCATCTTCTCGTAGCCCGCGTCGTTCGGCAGTAAGCCGTCCGCCGTCAGCTCCTTCTTCATCACCCGGCCCTGCACCAGCGCCGAGTAATAGTCGAGATACACGGACCCGCTCTCCGCCGCGTACCGCTTCAGCCACCCGTTCAGCCCGAGGATCTTCCCCGGCGGTCTCCGCGACGTCATCTTCTCGAAGCAGTCGCACACCGGCGTCACGGACGCCAGCACCACGCGGATCCCATGCAGCTTGGCCAGTTCCACCATCGACATGAAGTGGTCCGCCATTGTCCCCTCCGTCGACGGCCCCATCACGCTGGCCAAGTCGTTCGTGCCGGCCTGGATCACCACCACCCGCGGCTTCAGCGCGATCACGTCCTGTCGGAAGCGCACCAGCATCTGTGCCGTGGTTTGCCGCGTGATTCCGCGATTCAAATAAGGTTTTCCGGGAAAGAACTTCGCCTTCCCTGTGCCCCACTTCTCAGTGATCTCGTCACCGAGGAACACCACGCGGTCCGCCCGCGGCTTCAGTTCCGTGTTCTCGCTCCCGTAAACCGTCAGCCCGCCCCAGTCCAGCAGCAGCCGGCGGTACGCGTCCAGCTCCCGCTCCATCTGCGCGCGGCCTGGCTCCTGCGGCCATGCGGCCGCCGCGCTGATTCCGGCGAGCACGACGCAACAACCCAGCCGCTTCATCTCTTCAAGCCGAAGCAGTAGAGCGTCCCGTCATAGGTATTGATATAAGCCTTCCCGTTCGCCACTGCGAGCCCACTCCAATGGTTCCACGTCGCGATCTGATTCCCGCTCGACCAAAGCTCTTTGCCTGTCTGCGCGTCCAGCACGTACAGCACCGCGTGCGTCGAGAGCGGAATGCGCCGCTCCTTGCGGAAATCCAGCCCAACGTCCGGGAATGCCTGCGAGGTGTTCTCTCCGCTCCCGTACGCGAACACCATCCCGTTGGCGATCAGCGGCGGCTCCGCCTGGTTCATGTCGCGCGACATCCACATCGGTATCAGTTGCACTTTTCCGTCGACGGTCCCCATCTTGAACGCCGCCACCGCGCCCTTCTTCACTTCCCCGTAATCTACCGGAGCTTTGAACTTGGGATGCTTGGGCCCCCAGAACGGCGCCAGGACCCAACGCGTCCCCTGCGCGTCCTCCCAGGTAGTCAGCGATCCCCAGATTCCCGCTTCGGCGAAATCGACGATTTCGTTACAGATCAGCGGTGTCCTGAATACCGGCGTGCGATGGTCGTCTCCCCCGATGGATTCAGTATCCATCAGGTACACGCGGCATTCCTTGCTTGCGTCCACCATGTACTCGCGGCCGTTCCAATCGTAAATGGCCGGCGTCACCTGCATGTCCAGGTCGCGCTTCCACAGCCATTCCGCGTTCGAAGGTCCGTAGTAGTCCACCAGTTCCAGGCTTTTCGTCTCGGGATTCTGCTTCACGCCGATGATGCCGTTTCCGTATACTCCGTTCTCCGGGTCCCAGCGTCCGTCGCCAGTGCCCGTGTACATCACTAGGTCCTTGCTCACCGCCGGCCCCGACCGTCCCCACATGCCTCCGCCCGCCGGACCCCAGCTGCCCACCTTGTGTGTGGCCAGGTCGTAGGTGTAGGCCATATTCGGGTTCCCGCCGCAGCCCTGCGCGCTGTGTGTGTAGATGACGTTGTTCACCAGGTTCAACGCGTACGGCTTTCCGTTTGGCGGCATGAACTTCTCCGGCGGCCCGAGAATCTCGCCGTCCGCGGCGTTCAGCCGGTGCAGCCGGCCGTCCCACGACGCGGCGTAGATGATGTACTTGCCGGGCGCCTCCCCCGGCCCGATCGTCACGTTGGCCGTCATGCCGCCCGGACACAGGACGCTTATGCGGGCATTCGGCGGATCCTGATACGTGCTCTCGAAGTGGCGCTTCCAGACGAGCTGCCCCGTCTTCGCGTCGAGCGCATACACGTTGTCGGAAACGCCCGACTGAATCACCAGTTCCTTCTCGCCGCCCGGCGTCGCCACCCGTCCGATCACCAGCGGCTCGAGCAGAGAGTGCATCTGCCGCGGCTCATTATCGAGCTTGGTCTTCCACAGCAGCCGCATGGCGCCGACATTGGCCTGGGTTAGAATTTTCTCGTCCTTCTGCCAGTTGTTGCGTTTGCTATCGCCGCCATCCGTCAACCAGTCGGCGCCAGGGGCGAGGGCGGAACAAACCAAAAACGTCAGGGACGCGGTAATGGGTAGTCTTCTCATGGTGGACCTTCCAGCGTTGCAGTTCGCTTCCGCCGAAGCTCACACTATACACCAGGATGCTACGACAGGAAGCTCCCAGCCGACCCTGCCGCCTTAGGCGGCCGTAACGGTATATGATCTAGGGATTCTGACCTTACATCGAAAGACCTGCCGACTGATGCGAAGATCCGCGCTCACCACCCTTCCGTTTATCTGGCTGCTCGCGGCCCCCCATGCCGTCCTGGCGCAGAGAGGACTCGGCGACTGGATGACCAGCGCCTTCGACGCCCAGCGATCGTCATGGGTCCGCAACGACGTCAAGATTTCCCTCGATAGCCTGCAGAAGCCTGGCTTCGAGCTGGTCTGGAAATTGAAGATTGACAACTCTCCGGGCCAGGCGAATTCCATCTACCAGCCCGCCCTGCTCGACTTTTTCATTGGACACCGCGGCTTCCGCACTTTGGGTTTCTTCGGCGCCAGCCCCAACCGTGTCGTCGGGATCGAGACGGAACTTGGACGCATTGAATGGGACAAGCCCCTCCCCGCCTCCGGCTCGGCCGCCGCGACGCCCGGGTGCCCTGAATTAACTTCTGCCGTCACCCGTCCCACCATGACCGCCTACCTGCCGCCACCGACCGGAAGCGGATTCGGGCGCGGCACACCGGCGAAGTCGGGTGTTGGACTTGCTCACGAAGGAGCCGTCACGCTCCGCGATGCACCTCGTCCCCCGATGCCGGCGCCGGCCAAGCCCGGCGCGGCGGCTCTCTTTAATCCCTACGCCCCCCGCGTACAATGGCTCTACGCGCTGACCGGCGACGGTAAGCTGCACTCCTTCTGGGTCTCCAACGGGAACGAACCGGAACCAGCTATATCGTTTATCCCGCCCAACGCGCGCGCGCGCGGCCTGATCGCCTACGGAAACACGGTCTATGTGGCCGTCGCCGGTGGATGCGGCGTTGCAAGCGGAATCTATGCCCTCGACCTGGAAACTAAGAAAATCGCCATCTGGAAATCCGCCGGGGATGTCGCCGGGACGGCAGGTCCCGCCATCGGACCCGACGGAACGCTATACGTCGCGGCCGGCGAGGGCGAGCTTACCGCTCTCGCTCCCAAGACACTTCAGCCCATCGCCAATTACAAAGCCGGCGGCCCCAAATTCACTTCGTCCCCGGTCGTCTTCGCTTTCGACGGCAAAGACCTGCTGGCGGTCGCCACCAGCGACGGCCGCCTGCGCCTGCTGGACACCGCTTCGCTCTCCACCCCCCTCGATCAGTCTCCGCCTTTCGGGACGCCCGGCTACGAATCGGGATCCCTCACCAGTTGGCAGGACCCGGCCGGCACGCGCTGGATCCTCGCCGCTTCCGGCCGCGAAATCACGGCCTGGAAGGTCATGGCAAAGAACGGCAAGCCCGTCCTTGAGCGCGGCTGGACCTCGCGAGAGCTCGTCTCGCCACTTCCTCCCACCGTGGTCAGCGGAGTCGTATTCGCCCTCTCCAGCGGCGCCAATCGCGATCCCAAACTCACCCCCGTCCAACGTGCCCAGCAGTCCGTTCCCGCCGTCCTCTACGCGCTCGACCCGCTCACCGGCGGCGACATCTGGAACAGCGGCTCCGCCATCACCTCCTTTGTTCCCGGTGGCGGATTGGTCGCGGGCGGGACACGCGTCTATGTGTCCACGGCCGATGGGACGAATTATGCCTTTGGCTTTCCGATCGAGCACTGAGTATACGCCGGTACAATGAAATCAAATGCGGCACACCATTCGATTTCACCTGCGGGCCGTCGTTCCCGCGGTTTTCTTTACATTGCCACTTCTGGCCCAGCTCCCCGAAGGAGCCGGGCGCGCGGAACTGGAACAGATGTGCAAAGGGTGCCACGAACTCGCTCGCTCTATCTCCCTTCGCCAGGATCGCGCCGGATGGGACAAAACCTTGACCAAGATGTCCGCCTTCGGCATGAAGGCGACCGACCGCGATTACGCACTCGTGCTGGATTACCTGGCGAAGAATTACCCGGCCGAAGAACTCGCCCGCATCAACGTCAACAAGGCCCCCGCCATCGAGCTCGAAAGCGGACTCGGACTGCGGCGCTCGCAAGCCGCTGCTCTGATAGCGTATCGAACCAAAAACGGCGACTTCAAATCCCTCGATGACTTGAAGAAGGTGCCGCAGATCGACCCGGAGAAGTTCGAGGCCAAGAAAGACCGCATTACGTTCGAATGACACACCGCCTTGCCTTGACCGCAATCCTTCTGCTGGGCGCACTCTTTTGCGCGTGCAGCCGCCCGGTCCGGCCCGCGTACCTGGTCTACGTCTCGAACGAAAGTTCGGGCGACATGACCGTCCTTGACCCGAACCAGCCGCAAGCGATTTCCACCGTCCCGCTGGGAAAGCGCCCCCGCGGCATTCACGCAAGCGGCGGTTTCCTTTACGTCGCGCTTTCCGGTTCGCCGGCCGCCCCTCCCGGGGTTGATGAGAGCACGCTTCCTCCGCCGGACCGCAGCGCCGACGGCATCGGTGTCGTCGACTTGGCGCAGCGAAAAGTCGTTGGCAAACTCTACGGAGGCTCCGACCCCGAACAGTTCGCCTTCAGCAGGGACGGCAAGGTCCTTTACGTCGCCAACGAAGACGCGGCCGGCGTCAGCTTCATTGAGATCACCAGCGGCAAAATCCTCACCACGATTCGCACCGGCGAGGAGCCTGAGGGAGTGACGGTAAGCCCGGACGGCAATTCGGTCTGGGTCACCTCGGAAGAAGACAGCACCGTTTCCGTCATTGACACTTCCGCGGGCAAGGTCATGAAAACCATCAAGGTCGGCCGCCGTCCGCGCTCCATCGCTTTCCTCCCCGACGGCACGCGCGCGTTCGTTGCTAACGAGAATGAGGCCGCCATCTCCGTCATCGATTGCGCACTCCTGGAAGCGGTTCGCCGCATCCCGGCCGGGGCCGGCCTGAAACCTCTGGGTACGGCGATCACCCGCGACGGGTCGAGACTCTATGTCACCACCGGACGCGGCCACAAACTCCTCGCCATCGACACCGCCGCTGAGAAGGTCGTCGGCGCCGTCGAAGTCGGACAGCGCCCCTGGGGCGTTGCGCTTTCGCCCGACGAGAAGCTCATTTTCACCGCCAACGGCCCTTCTAACGATGTATCCATAGTCGACGCCGCCACCTTCATCGTCGTCCGCAAAATCCCCGCCGGCGGCAGCCCCTGGGGAGTTACCGCGCTGGCACAATAACGCGATGCCGCGGGCCGGACGAATCCAGTCCTTTCTCCTCGCCACGGCGCTCGCGGCCACCAACTGTTCCCGGCCCGCGGCGCCGCCGCCGTCCGCGCGCCCGCTCGGAAAACCGGTAACCCTCAAAGTCCCGCTCGGCCTTCCAAGGCTTGCTATTCCTCCCGGCAATCCGCCCACGGCCGAGACGATCGCGCTCGGCGAGAAACTGTTCTCGAGTCCCCTCCTTTCGCTCGACGGCACCGTCTCTTGCGCCACCTGTCACAACCCGCGCAAAGGCTTCGCCGGCGGCAGCCGCTTCTCCACCGGCGTCGGCGGCAGCAACGGACAGCGCAACGCCCCCACCGTTCTCAATGCAGCCTACAACGCCCTGCAATTCTGGGACGGACGCGAACCCACCCTGGAAGCGCAGGCCTCCGGCCCCATGCTCAACCCGGTCGAGATGGCGCACACTGGCGCCGGCGTCGAGCGGGCGTGCGCCGGCGACCCTGTCCTGCGCACAATGTTCGAATCCGCCTACGGCTCCGCTACGCCCGGCCAGTCTCCGGTGACGATGGAGCGCATCACCCGCGCCATCGCCTCATACGAGCGCACCCTGCTTCGCGCTAACTCGCCGTTCGACCGGTTCCGTTACGGCGGCGACAAGCGCGCGCTTAGCCCGGCCGCCCAGCGCGGCCTCGCGGTCTTCACCAGCGCCGCCAAAGGAAACTGTACAGCTTGTCACATCCTTGAAGCGAACTACGCGCTCTTCACCGACAACAGGTTCCACAACCTTGGCGCCGGAATGAGCGCCGAAGGTGAATTGACCGACCTGGGCCGCTTCACGATCACCCACCGCGAAGGCGAACAGGGCGCGTTCCGTACGCCGTCTCTTCGCAATGTCGCCGAGACCGCCCCCTACATGCACGACGGCAGCCTCAAAACCCTCAAGGAGGTGGTCGACTTCTACATCGGCGGCGGCAACGCGAATCCATATCGCGACCCGCTGATCAAGCCGCTCACCCACCTCACCCGCCAGGAGCGCGAGGATCTCGTCGCCTTCCTCGAATCCCTCACTGGAGAATCCGCGCCATGAGATACCGCATCCTGTTCGCCGTTCTCGCCGGCCTCGCCGCCTGCAACCGCACGGCGCCCAAGCCCGAGACCAAAGCCCCGCCCCAGTACTTCAAGGTGGATCCGGCTGCCGCCGGCAGCCTGCTGGGCACTGTCCGATTCAAGGGCAAACGCCCTGCCGGCAAACCGATCCTGATGGAGTCCGAACAAGCCTGCCAGGAACTCCACAAAACGCCGGTCGTCCATGAGGCAGTGGAAACCGGCAGGAACGGCGCTCTCGCCAACGCATTCGTCTACATAAAGGCGGGCCTGGAGGGCAAGACGTTTGCTCCGCCGGAAACCGCAGTTGTGCTCGATCAGCGGGGATGCCGGTTCATCCCCCGCGTGGTCGCCCTCCGCACAGGCCAGACCCTCACCGTCAGGAACTCCGACCCGGTCTCCCACAACATCCATCCCCAGCCGCACAACAACCGCGATTGGAACCAGCAGCAGCCTCCCCAGTCCGAAGACCTACGGCGTCGCTTCGAGCGGCCGGAGGTGATGATCCCAGTCAAGTGCAATATCCACTCCTGGATGCGCACCTGGATTGGCGTCCTCGATCACCCCTATTTCACAGTCACCGACAAATCCGGTACTTTCGCCTTTGAGAACCTGCCTCCGGGGGAGTATACGGTCGCCGTCTGGCACGAGCATCTCGGCGAAATCACGCGAAGCGTTCGCGTTCAACCTAAGGACGCCGCCGCCGCCGATTTTCTCTACCGCCAGTAGGCGTCAGTGGTTTACTGGGCGACATCCCAGGCTCCACCGCTGTGAGTCTCCTGAAGCAGATCGGTACGGCGCGGTCCGAAAGAGCGCAGCCTAAAATGACCTAGATCGGCTCGATTTCACACACTTTTGACAGAATGGCGAAATGAAAGATTCGCTCCGGCTGGGGCATATACCCGCCAAGAGAGGTTCAATGTCCAGCATCCTACGCCGTATGGCTGTCGGATTTTTCGTTTGCGTACTCGGGCTGCCGGCGTGCGATCGCGCGCAACGAAGCATGGGCAGGTATATCGAGTCGGCGGGCTTGATCGTGATCGCCGACGCCCAGGTCGCGAAGCCTGACGGCCGGCTGATCCTCACAGTGCGGGAGTTTCTGAAGGGCACCGCTCCCGGAACCATCACCTTGAAGCGACTGCACTGCCCCTATGTTCCTGAAGGCAAGGGACTGGCCCTACTGCTGTCTCCGGACTGGACTTCAAACGACTTCCCGGTCATCGAAGTGTATACCGAGACCGCGCCCATCGCTCGTCTGCGTGAGCTCGTCCCGGTTTACCGGCAGCCGTCGGAGCGCCAACGCCTTGACCTGCTGAAATCGGACCCGCGCTATCGTGAGCAGCTTTTTGACGACCTCCGCGAGATGCGGGAACCCGGCAACTATGTCATTGCCACGGACCTATATCCGAATCTGGACAAAACCGGCCGGCTCAAGCTGATCGAACTGATCGGCTACATCGGCGACGCCAGGGGTGTGCCGGTGCTGCTCCAGGCGATGGCGTCCGATGCGGTGGAGATACGTGACGCAGCAAGGGGCGCTCTAGCCTTCCATTTTCCGGAAGCCGCGCCCGCGGAGGTCTTCGATTCACACTCTGCCGGAGAGAATGCGACGCAGAAGGCGTTCCGGCTGGCGAGAGAGGGCCACCCACGGGAAGCGCGCCCGCTGCTGCTGGCCGTAGCGGCTGACAATCGCGAGTCGGAGCACGTCCGAATGTGGGCCGCGCTCGAACTGATTCCACAGCTCGATGCCCAGGGGAAGAACGCGTTGCGGCGTAGCATGCAGCCGCTCCTGGCCCGCATGGTGAACGAAGGGAATTATCTGCAACTCGCGGACGCCGTGAGGATACTGCGCGAGTTGCGGCATCGTGAAAATCTGGACCTGCTGGTGGGGGCGATTGGCTGTAAGGATTTCCTGCAGGAGAAGACCCCGTTCCAGGCGACGATGGCGCTGAGCGAAATAGGCCCCGCCGAACGCCCACGAGTGGTGGCGTTACTGGCCGCGATGGTTGAGGATCGGGCCAAGGAGCAGGGATACCGCACGGTTGGCGGAACGCCGCCGGCGCCGCTGCTGGCGCTCGCCTGGTTGAGCGGCGAGTCAGAATTTCGGCGGACCCGCGAGATTCGGGGCGACTACCTGCGCGATGTGTGGGGTGCCTGTTTACGGCCCGACGAAGGCGCATTCCTGACGCGTGCCCTGCGGAAGCCGGGCAACCTGCCTCCGGAGGCGATCGAATGGATCGCGATGCGGCTCGGGGACCTCCAGGACGCCCGGGCGATTAGCTCCCTGATGGGACTGCTCGGTAACGAACAATGGCCTCTGAAGGAGAGTTCCAAAGAGGCCCTGATCCGAATCGGCGGCGACCAAGTGGCAGCGGCCGCCAGGCGATTGCTAGAGGGCGGCGGAGCCGTTGCGGGGCGTGAGGCGGCGCTGACTATTTTGCACGCGGTGAATGGCGCCGGGGCCTTGCCCCAAATCCGCGCTGCTCTGGCCGATAAGGCTCTGCGAATAACCGCTCTCGGTTTGCTGGCTCGCGTAGGGACCCCGGAGGATCTGAAGGTTCTGATCCCGATGAGCGATTTCTGGACGGGCAGCCGGGACGACCATTACTGGGCGATGCAGGCGGTTGGGGAGATTCGCACGCGGTATCGTCGACCCCGGACGGGCCAGTGATCGCCTTTTCATCGCGAGGAAACATATCAAGTGCGGGGATAACCGTTCGCATCGAGGCTTGACGGGCCCAGGCGAACCCGTTGCCTCCTCCAGTCCACGAGATAGAAAGTGTCCGGCTCCTGAGGATCGATCAGGAGCCGGAACGGTCTTTCGGCCAGCAAGGAGTATTCCGTCACGGCCGTCCATGTTGCTCCGCCATCCTCGCTCTTCGCAATCCCGTCGCGCGTACTGGCGAAAATAAGGGAAGCGTCCACGGGGTGGGGCGTCAGGAACCTCGGATCGCTTCCCGTCGGAAGCGTGCCGAGACGCTGCCATGTCTCCGCACCGTCGGTGGACTTCCAGATGACGCCCAACCGGTTACCGTACAGAACGGCAGGGGCGTCCAGCCCGGCTTGGAGACTCCAGAGTCGCTCGCCATTGGGGAAGGGTTTAGGAGCCCACGACGCGCCCCCGTCCGTGCTCTTGAAGAGTTCGTTGCCGCACACCGCATACACCGACGAATCGGACGGATCGATCTGCACTTCCGGATAAGTGCAGCCGCCGGCCACAGGAGGCTCCAGCCGCTCCCAGTTCCGGAAGGTGTCCCAGCTGTAGTTGCAGGTTGGTAGCGGCGGCAGTTTCATCTTAAGCTACTTTCTCCTTTGAAGGCTGGGTGGTCGACTTCGTCTCTCGGCCCAGGATCGCTGCCAAGGC
>JACXTT010007409.1_pt1 | contig 15441 bp, 10 predicted proteins | sample 9270951 | NCBI WGS metagenome assembly JACXTT01 (sample SAMN15532306, study PRJNA645909) | rock metagenome | isolation source: weathered quartz diorite | place: Puerto Rico | collected 2017-06-21 | reverse complement strand
CCGCAGATGGGGTCCCACAGTTCCGGCAAAGCCCCCAACGCCCGCTAACCCCCTCGTCGCATTCCTTACCCACGACCCCGTGCAGATCCCCTTCCTCGACACCCCCGCCATTCACAAGCCCCTGCACAAATTGACCGTGCGGATGATGGAGCCCGTCCGCACCGCCCTCGCCGAGGCGGACATCCTGGCCGTGATGATCGACGCCGCCGAGCCGTTCGGGCGCGGCGACCAGTTCGTGCTCGACATGCTCCGCGAGCAGAAAAACAAACGCTTCGCAGTGCTGAACAAGATCGACTTGCTGAAAAAGAACAAGCTGCTGCCGCTCATCCAGCAGTACAACGAGACAGGGCTCTTCGACGAGATCGTGCCGGTCTCCGCCACGACCGGAGACGGCGTCGGCCAACTGGTGGATCTCTTCTTCGAGAACCTTCCTACCGGCGAGCCGCGCTATCCGGGCGAGGACTTCACCACGCAGCCGGAGCGCTTCTTCGCCGCGGAGATCGTGCGCGAGAAAGTGCTGCAGCACACCTCCGAGGAGCTGCCGTACACCACGGCCGTATCGGTCGACCGGTGGGAGGAGGAGGAAGAGAAGAACCTCATCAAGATCTACGCGACCATCGTCGTGGAGCGCGAGACGCAGAAACCGATCGTCATCGGCAAACAGGGATCGATGATCAAGCGCATCGGCACGGAGGCGCGTACCGAGCTGGAAGCGATCCTCGGCGCGAAGGTCTTCCTCGACCTTCACGTCGCGGTGCACGAGCGCTGGCGCGAAGACGAGCGGTTTTTGGGCGAGCTCGATTGGCCGCTCGGCGAGTAAGGCATGTGGGACGGGTTCTCTAACCCATCCGCCGGCCGAAGGGCGGCTGCTCTCGCGGCCGCGACGGGTTTGAGAACCGGCCCCACATGTATTTTTCTCCTGCCCAGAACGTGTAAAGCGCGGGTGTAGAATCTGCGCGACCGGCGGTTCCAACGGTCCAGCAGGAGGGGGATAGATGCATCTTCGAAGGCTGCTTTGCTGTCTTATTGTGCTCTTCGCAACCACCGCCCTATTCGCGCAGCAGACCGGGTCCATCAGCGGAAAAGTCACCGCAACCGATAAGTCGGCAGTGCCGGGCGTGACCGTGGAGGCGCGTTCGAACGTGCTGCCGCAGCCGCGCGTCACCAACTCCGACAGCAACGGCGACTATCGGCTGCCGGCGCTACTCCCGGGAACGTACACGTTGACCTTCACGCTGGCCGGAATGCAGACCGTCACACGCAAGGCCGACGTGCTGCTGTCGCTAAACACGGCTGTCGACGTCACCATGGGCGTGGCCGGCGTCTCGGAGAACATCACCGTCACCGCCGAGGCTACGCTGGTGGACAGGACGTCCACCGAGATCAAGAGCGGGTATTCCACCGAACAGATCCAGGCGCTGCCCGTGGCGCAGGACTACCGCGATCTGCAAAAGCTCATACCCGGCGTCATGTTCACGCAGGACGTCACGCGCGGTCCGAGCGCCGGCGGCAGCGGCCAGGACAACGTCTATCTCTTTGACGGCGTCAACGTCACCATGCCGCTGTTCGGCGTGCTGGTGGCCGAGCCGGCGACGCACGACGTGGCGCAGGTGAGCATCTCCAGGGGGGGCGCGAAGGCCGTCGACTTCGAGCGCTCCGGCGGCTTCACCATCGATTCGACGAGCAAGTCGGGAACGAACAAGTTCAGCGGCGAGGCGGGCTATCAGGTCAGACGGCATTCGCTCATCGCCAAGCAGAACATTCCGAACCTCACTTTCCAGCAGGACCGCGACTGGACGACGCTCAATCTGGGCGGCCCGATTCTTTCCGACCGCCTCTTCTTCTATGGCTCCTACTACCGCCCGGTCTACACCAAGAGCAATCAGGCCAACGTCTACGGCAATCTCCCGGAGTACCGCCGCTATCGCAACGAAATGTTCGGCAAAGTCACGTACACGCCGACCAGCACGTTGCTGATCAACGGAAGCTACCGCGACTCGCACGACAACGAGACGTCCGGATCCTTCGGCGCGCTGCAGGCGCCCACCAGCGGCACCGGGTTCCGCACCTCGCTGAAGATCGGCACGCTCGACGGGTCGTGGATCCCGACCTCCAGGAGCTACGGAACGTTCAAATATACGGACTTCCGCAATCCGGGCGGCGGCAAATCGGACTTCGTTTCCACCACCGCCGTGTCGATCGCGCCGGGCTCACACCTTCCGATCGACGCCCTCGACACCGCCGGCCGGCTCATCGTCCCCACTCCCATCGCCGGCAATAACGGGCAGATCGCGTTCATTCAGCCGTACATCGACAAATACGGTTACGTGCAAAACGGCGCGCACGTCGGCGGCGGCACAGTGGGATACGGACAATTCGCGCACGACGACGACAGCTTCTACCGCAAAAACGCGCAGATCGCCTACAACTACACCCTCGGCACCAAGGTCACGCACGACCTTCACGTCGGCTATCAGCGCTACCGCGACTCCGAAGACCGCTTCCAGACCTCGAACGGATGGGGCGTCATCACCATCCCCGGCGGCAGCCAGAACTGCCCGGCCAGCGCGTGCGGCGCGTCGAAGCCCGCGTTCTTCATTGCCAACTTCAGCCCGCAGGGTACCGGGCAGATCCCCGTCATCCATTCCGAGATTCACTCCGAGAACGCCGAGATCAACGACAGCATCCACTGGAACAACTGGTCGTTTAACGTGGGCGTGCTCGCCAGCCATGACACGCTGTTCGGGCAAGGGTTGCAGAAAGCCGACAACATCGCGGGATTCGTGGCCGCCCCCGGCGTGAAGTACGAGATGCACAACACGCCGTTCAAGGACATGATCCAGCCGCGCCTCGGCGCGACGTGGGCGTACAACGGATCGGACACGGTGTACGGCAGCTTCGCCCGCTATAACCCGGCGGCGAATTCCGACGCGCGCGCCGCGTCGTGGGACCGCAACCTCGTGCAGTCCATCAACGCCTATTTCGACGCCAGCGGCAACTTGATGGGAATCGATCCGGTCGGCTCGTCGTCCGGCAAGCTCTTCGTGCCGGGCATCAAGCCGCGCCAAACCTTTGAATACCTCCTCGGCACTTCGAAGCAGATCACGCCCGCCTGGTCGGCGCGCGTCTACACCCGCTACCGCAAGGCCGACCGCTTCTGGGAAGACACGAACAACTTCGCGCGCCTCTGCTTCAAACCAGGCTCCGGCGCCACCAGCGGGCTTTGCGTGGCCTCGTCGGTTCCGTCCGACGCGCCGGCGAACATTCCGCACGACTACTACATACCGAACCTCGGCACCATCACGCCGCCCACCGGACTGCGCGGCGCGATCGGCAGCGGCTCCACGTACGTCATCGCGGAGTTGGACGGCGCCTTCACCAAGTACTACGAAGCCACCGCCGAGTCGGAGTGGCACGGGAAGAACACCTTCATTCGCGGCTCCTACACCTGGAGCCACTACTACGGCAATTTCGATCAGGACAACTCGTCGTTCAACACGGCGAATGACGCGGCCATCTTCATCGGCTCCTCGAATATCGGCGACGGCGCCGGACGGCAGCTCTGGAACTACAAGTACGGCGACCTGCGCGGCGACCGCCGCAACGTGTTGAAGCTCATCGGCACGCAAACGCTCCCGTGGAGAGCGACGGCGGGCACGGTGTTCATCTACCAATCTGGCCAGCCGTATCAGCTCGAGAGCTACCTGCCATACGTCGCGCTGACCACCAGCACGAGCGACACGAACCGCTACGCCGAGCCGGCCGGGAGGCGCCGCAGCGCCGCGCATCACCAGATGGACTTGAACTACACGCAGACTCTGCCGATGATCCGCGGCTTCAATCTGCAGCTCGTGCTCGACGTCTTCAACGTGTACAACAAGCAGACCGGATACAACTTCGAGACGCGGGTGGGAACGCTGGGTACCTGCACGCCGACCTCGGTCGACCCCAACACGAAGGCACCTTGTCCCGCGACCTACTTCACCACCGGTCTGAGCGGCCCGCTGGCCTATCTGACGAAGGCGCCGTTCGCCAAGACGACGTACGATCCGCGCATCGTTCAGCTTTCGGCGCGCGTGCAGTTCTAGATCTTCTCCCTCGTGGAGGACAGGCACTCTGCCTGTCCTTCACGATCACTTCTCGGAGTGCGGTGGCGAAGCCACCGCTTTCACGGCGGCGGCGCTGCCGCCGCGCTCTGAAACAGCCGCTCCCGCGCGATCAGCTCACGCGTCATGGCGTTGGCGTGCGCGCGCGCGGCTTCGATGCGCGTCGCCGCGTCAGGCTCGTGTAGCAGCACGCTCACCTGCGCGCGTTTGAAGAGCGCCATCGGGTAATCGGGATGAGTGGGAGGAACACGGTCGAGCGCCGCGCGCGCATCCTCGAAGCGGCGGGCGGCGAGGTAGAGGACGCCGAGCTCCAGATCGTGGCCGGGGATCTTCTCGAACGCGGCGATGGCGGTGTTCGTGTCGCCGATGCTCATGGCCAGCTCGCCGAGGTGCCCGAGCTCCGCGGGGCTCGCCGTGCGCATGGTGAAGACCTTCTGCCACAGGCGCACGGCGTCGTCAGTGCGACCCTGCCGCTCGCGCACGGTGGCCAGCCCTTCCAGCGCCGGCAGGCGATCGGGATCGGCGGCCACCACGCGCTCCAGCAGCGGCACGGCCTTCTCCCAATCCTTGCCGTGCGCGTAGTGCAGGCCGAGGTAGGTGTGGACGTCGGGCGAGTCGGGCGCCACCGCCTGCGCCTTGGCGAACGTCGCCTCGGCCTCCCGCTTCCGCCCGAGCGAGGAGTACGCCGTCGCCAGATGGAGGATGGCATCGAGATTGGTCGGATCGGCGGTGATGACTTTCTCGAACAGCCGGATGCACGCGGCGTACTGCTCGCGCACGAAGAGTCCCGAGGCTTGGTCGAGGATGGGGAAGAGCGCGGTCATGTCGGCGGGGCGCGGCGCATCCTTTCGCACGATCGGCCGGCTGGTGGCGGCGACGTATCCGAGGCTGGCCAGCTTGCGGCGCTCCTCGTCCGTGCCGGCGCTCGTCGCCGCCGCCTGCTCCGCGGTGGGGACCGGATAGTCGTGCAGCGTGGCGCGCACGATGCGCGAGAGGCTCGCCTGCGCAGCCAGGTTGTGTGACTCCGCCGGATCGGCGACCACGTCGTAGACCTCCGCGCCGCCCGCGGAGATCGCCTTCTGCCGTCCTTCCACCGCCATCACTTGCGGCTGCCATCCGTAATCGAGGAATGGCTTCATGGCCTCGCTGGCGATCACCTCATCGCTTTGCTGGAGTGCGGGCCTCTCGCCCGCACCGACGGTGCGTCTCGCGCCGTCGCGTTCGGTATGCCGCCGGGCGAGACGCCCAGCGGGCGCGGGCGGGACGCCCGCACTCCTCAGCAGACTGTTCGTGGCGTCGACGCCGGCCCAGTCGAGAATGGTGTGGAAGACCCTGCGCGTGCTCACCGGCGTGTCGGTTGCACCGCGCTCCACGCGCGGGCCGATCACCAGCAGCGGGACGTGCACCGTGGCCTGATAGAGCAGGTTGCCGTGCTGCGCCTCGCCGTGCTCGCCAAGACCTTCGCCGTGATCGGCGACGATGATGATCGCGGCGGGCCCCTTCGCCTGCTGCTCGAAGGCCCGCACCAGGCGCCCGAGCTGCTGATCCATGAAGGCCACCTCGCCGAAGTACGGCTGCTTCGCATAGCGCGCGCGGAACGGCTCCGGCGGCGTGTATGGATAGTGCGGATCGTAGTAGTGCACCCAGATGAAGCGCGGCTGCGGCGACGGCTGCGCCAGCCACGCCAGCGCGCGGTCGGTCGTCTCGTTCGCCGGCCGCTCCGCGCGCGCCGCGCCGAAGTCGTCGTCGTAGATATCGAACCCGCGCGCCAGGCCGAAGCGTCGCGCCACTGCAAAGGCCGAGACGAACGCTGCGGTGCGATAGCCGGCGGCGTGCAGCCGCTCGCCGAGGAGCGGCTGATTCGGCGCCAGGTAGCGGCCGTTCTCGTGCACGCCGTGCGCCGCCGGGTAGACGCCGGTCAGCATTGACGTGTGCGAGGGAAGCGTCTGTGGCACGGTGACGTACGCGTAGCGGAAGCGCAGTCCGCGCGCGGCCAGCGCGTCATACGACGGCGTCTCCACGTTCGTCTGCTCGGGGCCTATGGCGTCGGCGCGCGTGGTGTCGAGCGTGACGAGCAGGATCGACGGGCGGGGGGAGGGGGAGGGCTCGTGCGGTTTGGCGCACGCGACCAGAACGAACAGCATCGCGGAGAGACGGCGCATCGCTCTACCTACGCTACCATCGCTTCCATGCTGAACTGGATCTGGTTCGGTCTCATGGCCATCGCTCTGGTGGTGGCCATATTCACCGGCAGCGCGGCGGCGGTCACCAAGGCCTCGGTTGACTCGGCGAAGACCGCCGTGGAGATCTCCCTCGGCCTGGTAGGCATCATTACCCTCTGGCTCGGCATCATGCGCGTGGCCGAGGAGGCGGGGCTCGTCGCCATGCTCAGCCGCGCCCTCAAGCCGATCAGCCGGCTGCTCTTTCCCGAGATCCCTCCCGACCACCCGGCCATCGGCGCCATGATCATGAACATCGCCGCGAACATGCTCGGGCTCTCCAACGCCGCCACGCCGCTCGGCATCAAGGCGATGGAAGAGCTGCAGACGCTCAATCCGGAGAAGGACACCGCGTCGAACGCCATGGTCACCTTCATGGCGCTGAACACCAGCGGCATCCAGTTCATCCCAGCTACGATCATCGGCATCCTCGCCGCCGCCGGCGCGAAGGCGCCGACGGCGATCATCCCCACCACGCTCATCGCCACGCTCAGCGGCGCAGTCGCCGCGGTGACCGCGGCGAAGCTGCTGCAGCGGTTCTTTCCGGTGCGTGTGGCGTCGGCCGCTTCGGCCGACGGAACGGCGCCCGGAGCGGGCGCCGCTACACTCGAGGACCGCCCATGATCCGCGAGATCCTGCAAGGCATCTCGCTGTGGGCCATCCCGGTCCTGCTCGTCGGCATCCCGCTGGTGGGGCTCTTCAAGAAGGTGAAGGTCTACGACGTCTTCATCGAAGGGGCGAGGGAAGGTTTCCAGGTCGCGGTGCGCATCATCCCGTTTCTCGTCGGGATCCTGGTGGCCATCGGCATGTTCCGCGCCTCGGGGGCGATGGACATGCTGACCAACGCGCTGCGGCCGCTCCTGAGCCGCACGATTTTTCCGGCCGAGCTCTTCCCGCTGGCGGTCCTGCGCACGCTCTCCGGCAGCGGCTCGCTGGCGTTGACCACCGACATGATCAAACGCTATGGCGCTGACTCGCTCATCGGCCGCACCGCCGCCACGCTCTATGGCAGCTCCGAGACGCTCTTCTACGTCCTGGCCGTCTACTTCGGCGCGGTGGGGGTGAAGAAGACGCGCCACGCCATCCCCGCCGGTCTGGTGGGCGACGTGGTCGCCGCGCTGGTGGCGGTGGCGGTGTGCACATGGATGTTCGGATGAAGAGCCGCTCCCTGGTTGCTCGACTCCATAAATGACGGCTGCTATCCTTTCGGCATCTCAACGAAAAAGCAGTTCTCATGAAGCGTTTCGCGGCAGCCGTATTGATGATTGCCGTGTCCGCATGAGGGTCTTCATTCAGCGGGTATGACGGAGTGGGCCGCGAAGACCTCGGATCAGATCAATCAGATGGTCATGTCGAATTGCGGACTGAGTTGGTGAGGCCCTCTCTCGTCGCCGCGCTGATCGCGCTGGCAGCCGGCGGCTTGGTTTGGACGCGCGCTCGGCCTGCCGGTTGTGGGCTGCCCATCGTTCTCGGCACGAGCGACGGTGCGCTGTTCCTGGCCGCGCTGGACACGACGCCGCTACGTTCCGTCGTCTGGCGGCCGGGATCACAATCGGCCCATCGGTTGCGCCTGGACGTTACCGGCCGCCTGCTCAACAGTCAGCAGGGAACAGGCCGCACAGCCTGGATCGCCAGCGTTGACGTCGATCATCTCCTCCACCTCTATCACCCGGATACCGGCGGCGAGGTGGTCGCCGACGGAACGCTTCGCCCGCCAAGCGACCCGACCGCGTTCACATGGGCCGAAGACGCATCGGGCGCGAATTGGATCTTCGTTGCCTTTGTCAGGAATGGTGAACGAGGCATCGAGGCATTTCGGCGGGAGAGATCGGCTTGGCGGTCCAGGGGGAGTGTACCCGCGGCCGATCTGCGAACGGCGCGCGCGATCCTCGGCGAGCGCACTGCGGTCATTTGTGGTGCCTGGCATTTTTCCGCTGCGCACGAGCCCGAGCGGATCGCCGTGAGCGGCGATCCGGACCTCGCCGAGATTTTCCCGAACCGCCACTCGCTGATCGAGCTTCGGCTCGCTGACCTGACGGTGCTCACATCGACCGACAACGGCGAGCACTGGCGACCGGTGCCGCCGCCATGGCCCCCCCACACGCCCTTCGAGTTCCAACCCGAGGCCGTCGATCTCGCCGGAAGCGCGCCACTGCTGCGATGGATTGCCGCGGGCCGGCTCGTCGCCGCGCGCTTCGAGCACGGCGCGTGGATGCGAAAGCTGGACGTTCCTGTCGCCGAGGTCCACGAACTGAGCGGGCCGGCCGTGATGATTGGTGACTCGCTGGTGCTCATCGGCGTCTGCTACCGCATGTTCGAAGAACAGGCGGACTCCATTCGAGTGGGGATCGTCCGTCAAGGCCGGGTGGAGGTTTCGACCATCGAGGTCCGGCAGTAGCGAGCACTGCGGGTAGGGAATTCCGAATCGTGCGACACTCTAGGTTGTATGAATGAAGTGGTGCTGGTGACTTTCGATGGAGACGCGACGGTCTATGTGGACGGGACCGAGTTGGGCAAGGCGAACAAGAAACTGATCGTCGAGACGGGAAACCACAACTTCGACCTCGGCGATCGCAACGACTACGCGCCGAAGGTGATCAACAAGACCATCGTCGGCACGACGGCCGATGATCCGTATCCCATCCACTTCGACAAGATCGCCTGACATGCGACAACTCTGCGCCCTTGCCGCACTCCTCGCCGCCGCCTGCGCGCACTATCCGGTCAATCCGAAGCTCGGCCACGTCGACATCGACCACGGTTATCGTTGGGCCACCACGACGCTGCCGGACGCGAACAACGAGACCTTCGTTGTCCTCACGTTTTCCGGAGGCGGCACCCGTGCCGCGGGACTCTCGTACGCCGTGCTCAAGCAACTGCAGGCCACTGCGCTCGCCGACGGCAGCCGCCTCCTCGATCACGTGCGCGTCATCTCCTCGGTCTCCGGCGGGTCCTTCGCTTCGATGGATTACGCGCTGCGCGGCGACGAAATGCTCGCCGACTTCGAGTCGACGTTCCTGACGAAGCCGATCGAGAACGAGTTGGTCCACGCGGCGTTCTTCACGCCGAGCAACGTCGTCAAGCTGCTTTTCTCGCCGAACTTTCACCGCATCGACGTCGCCGCGGAGGTCTACGACCGCGAGGTCTTCCACGGTAAGACCTTCCGCGACTTGTTGGCGATCCAGCGCGAGAAGAACCGTCCGTTGGTGATCGCCAACTCTACGGAGCTTGAGATGAGCTCACGCTTCGAGTGGACGCAGGACGACTTCGACCCGATCTGTTCGGACATCACGGATATCCACGTCGCGCGCGCCGTCGCTGCGTCGTCGGACTTTCCGGTCGCCCTCCCGCCGCTGATCGTCAACAAGTACGATCGATCGGTCTGCGGGTACCAGGATCCTGAATGGGTGACAACGGCGCGGAATGACGCCTACACGAACCCCCAGCGCGCGCGATACCTCACCGAGCTGGAGGGTTATCTCAATCCCGAGCGCAAATACCTTCACTTGATGGACGGCGGCATCGCCGACAATATCGGCCTGCGCGCCCCTCTGCAGGCCATTCGCTCCACGGACAGCTTCGTCCCGTTCGACCGCCAAAAGCGTCGCGGCGGGTTCACTCTCTTACCTCTGATGAACGCGGATCGCGTCAAGCGAATGCTCGTGGTGGTGGTCAACGCGGGGACGCAAGGACCAATCACCATCGACAACCAGCAGCGTGAGCCGAAGCTCGTCGAAGTCCTGGGCGGCGTGGTCGGCGCGCCGATGGACAACTACTCGTTCGACCGCATCCAGTTGCTGCTGTCCACGACCAAGGAGTTGCGTGATCTCGGAATCGCCACGACCTTTTACCCTGTCATCATCGGCGTCCCCCTCATCCCCGACAAAGACAAGGAGCTGCGCGACACCCTCAACGGCATCGGCACCAGCTTCAACGCGCTCACCTCGGCGCAGCTCGACGGCCTGAAGAAGGCCGCGGACCTGTTGCTGCACCAGGACCCGTGCTTTCAGCGATTCATTTACGACGACGATCCGGCGAAGCATGCCATGCCGCCGCCGGAATCGATCTGCGGCTCAGTCCCGCCGCCCCGTTAAGGAAATGGCGTAGATCAGCGCCCCTGCCACCAGCGCGAGCGCGCCGGCGAGCAAGTTTTCACCGTGCAGGGTTACCACGAAAATCAGCGAAACGATCGTGCCGAGGATGGCAATGATCACGCGCCGCGCTGTGAGTCCTCCGAGAAACGGAACAGCGATGCAGGTGGCCAGGTAGGTGGTCAGCCGCGCCACCGCCGAAAGCATCGCCAGTTTGGCGAACGACCCCCCCAACGCCAGCGCGGTGGCGAAGGCGACGTGAATAGTGATGGCCACCACCGGCGTGCGGAATCGCGGGTGCACGTAGCTGACCGCGCGGAGCCGCGGGCGGTCGAGCGAGATGGCGTACAGCATGCGCGAGCCTTCCAGCACCGTCCCGGAGTTGGTGCCGGCCATCGACAGCAGCGCGCCGAGGGTAATGACGATCGCGCCTAGTGGACCGATCAGCGCGGCGGCGGCGTCGGCGATCGGCGTCGAGGTCTTCGAGAGATCGGGCAGCGCGGACATAGCGCCGAGCTGCGTCAGCACATAAATCGCCGCGATGGCCAGCGTCCCCACCAGCAGCGCGCGCGGCAGTTCCTGGCGCGGATTGCGGAACTCGCCCGCCGGGACGCCCATGTTCTCGAACCCGGCGTAGGCGAAGAGCATGAAGAGCGCGGCCGCGCTCCAGTCGGTACCCGGCCCGGGGAGATGCAGCGACGCCGGGATCGGATTGTGCCGCCAGGCGATGAGCGCCACCACGATGAAGCCGACCAGCGGCAGCAGCTTGCCGAAGGTGAAGACGTAGATCGACGCGGCGCCGTACCTCACGCCGACGATGTGGATGGCCGTGAGGATGGCGATGGACCCGATGATGATCGTCGCGCGTGCCGCGCCGGCGCCGAGCGCCGGAAAGAGGCGCGCCAGCGAGACCACGAAGCCGTTCGACAGCGAGGCCAGCGAGGTCACGCGCGCCAGCCAGTTCATCCAGCCGGTCTCGAATCCGACGAAATCGCCGAACGCCGTCTTGGCGTAAAGGTAGGCGCCGCCCGCCTCGCTGAAGTGACTGACCGCCTCGGCGAAGCAGAGCACCAGGATGAACACCGGCACCGCGAAGATCAGCGGCGCCCACAGCGAGAACGGTCCGAGGAGCTTGTAGGACTCGGTGGGGAGAAGGAAGACGCCGGAGCCAACCACGGCGTTGATGCACATGGCCACCAGGCCCCAGAAGCCGACGGCGCGGACGAGTTTCGCGGTTTGCTCGCTCACCGCCCACTCCGTAGAACGGGAATGTTGAATGTTGAACGTTGAATGTTGAATGGATCGTGGCTCAGCCCGACACCCCATTCAACATTCAACATCAAACATTCAACATTCATCGTCTCTCCTTCACATAGCCGCGCCCCCGCAATACCCGCCCCGGCAACGCACTGGTAATCCCGCCGTCCAGCAATACGGGAACACCATTCACCACCACGGAGAGCATTCCTTCGCTGAACTGATGCGGATCATCGAACGTCGCCTTGTCGCGGAGCTGGTTGGGATCGAAGACGATGATGTCCGCCTTCATTCCCGGGCGCAAGATGCCGCGGTCGTCGAGGTGCGCACGGCCGGCGGCCTGCGAGCTCGCCTTGCGCACCGCTTCCTCCAGCGTGAAGAGATGCTCGTCGCGCACGTAGTGTCCCATCACGCGCGGGAACGTTCCGTAGGCGCGGGGATGAACGCCCACATGCTCGGCGCGCGCCTTCGGTGACGGATTGCCGGAGTCCGATCCGATCGACACCCACGGCTGGCGCAAAGCCGTCTGCACGTCCGCCTCGTCCATGGAGAAGAAGATCACGCTCGGCGACGACTCCGTCTCGCTGAAGAGCCGCATCAGCGCCTCGTCCGGCGCAACGTTCATCTCCGCGGCGATCTCCTCGATGAACTTCTTGTCGTACTGCGCCAGCGCCTGATTGCCGACGCGCGCCACGTAGATTCCATTGGCCCGCCGCCTCGCCACCTCCTCGCGCAACCCTTCGGCGATCCGCGCGCGCTGCTGCGGATCGGCCAGCCGCTTCTTCAGCTCCGCGTAGCCGCCTTCCAGCGCCCAGTCGGGCACCAGCGTGGAGAGTGACGTGGACGAGGCGTAGTACGGATAGACATTCGCCGCCACGTCGATCCCCTCGGCGCGCGCGGCGTTGATGCGCTCCACCACGTGCGGCATGCGCCCCCAGTTCGCCGGGCCGCTGACCTTGAGATGCCAGATGTTGATGGGGATGTTCGCCTCGCGGGCGATGCGAAACGCCTCGTCCAGCGCGGCATCGATCTTTTCGCCTTCGTCGCGGATGTGGCTGAAGTAGACGCCGCCGTACTGCGCCGCCACCTTGGCCATGTTGATGATCTCCTCGGTGGTGGAGAACATGGCCGGCAGGTAGATGAGCGAGGTGGAGAGGCCGATGGCGCCGTCGCGCATGGCGTCGTCGACGATGCGCTCCATCTCGCGCATCTCGCCCGCAGTCGGCGCGCGGTTGACGTCGCCGATGACCATCTCGCGCGGGTTCGACGCGCCGGCGAAGAGTGTGAAGTTGATCGCTGTCCCGTTCTTCTCCAGCGCCGCGAAGTAATCGGCAAGCCGCGGATACTGCTTCGACGGCCCGGGCGAGGTCCCCTCGCCGGTGACCTCGGTGGTCACGCCCTGGCGGACCTTGGCCTCCAGATGCGGATCGTCGAAGACGCCGCGCTGCGATTGTCCCAGGAGGTCGATGAAGCCGGGCGCGACGACGTTGTCGCGCGCGTCGATGGTGGCGGCGGCCGCGCTGCGCGAGAGGTCGCCGATGGAGACGATGGTGTCGCCGCGTACGCCGACGTCGCCGCGAAACCACGGCGCGCCCGTGCCGTCGATGATGCGGGCGTTGACGATCTTCAAGTCGAGCATTTTTGGTTTGGGCGCGGTGGCGCAAGAAGCCGACAGTAACGCCACGGCCAACGGCCAACAGCCAACGGCGAACGACCTCACCGCATCCCCCTCACCAGGTCCTCGAACGTCTGCCGCTCGCGGATCAGCCGCGCCTCGCCGCCGTCGAGCATCACCTCGGGCGGCAGGAGCCGCGCGTTGTAGTGCGAGGCCATGGAGAAGCCGTACGCCCCGGCGTCGCGAAAGGCGATGAGGTCGCCGACGCGCGTGACGTCGATCGTCCGCGTCTCCACCTCTCCCGCGGCGTTGCGCGTGAAGACGTCACCCGACTCGCAGAGATTGCCGGCCACCACGACCTCCTCCTTCGCCTCCGACCGTCGCGAAACATTCTCGATGTGGTGGTAGGCGCCGTACTTCGACGGCCGCACCAGATGATTGAAGCCGGTGTCGCAGCCGATCCAGGTGAGGCCGCCGCTGATGCGCTTGGCGGTGACGCGCGCCACGAGTGTGCCCGACTGCGCCACCACGTAGCGCCCCGGCTCGAGGATCGCGGTGAGGCCGCGCATGCGCATGCGCCGATCGGCCAGGCGCGCCAGCTCCTCGCCGTACGCGGCGATGGGGAACTCGCGCTCGCCGGGGCGGTAGGGGACCGACAGCCCGCCGCCGAAGTTGATGAAGCGGAGGTTGCCGAGCTCGCCGCTGATCTCCAGCAGCCGCCGCGCCGACTCGAGCAGCGGCGCCGGCTCGTCGACGCCCGAGCCGATGTGCGCGTGCAGCCCCACCACTTTCCGCCCGCTGTCCTCCACGATCATGCGCGCAGAGTCGACCTCGGCCAGGTCGAGGCCGAACTTTACGCCGCCGCCGGCGGTGACCACGTCGGCGTGATGCCCGGCGCCGACGTCGGGGTTCACGCGCAACGCGATGGGGTTGGCGAGATCGAGGGAGAGGATGCGGTCGATCTCCGACATCGAGTTGACGTTGATGACGATGGAGGGGTCGCCGACGGCGCCAAGGTCTTCGTCCGACACGTTCGAACAGGTGAACCAGATCTGCTCCGGCGTGAAGCCGGCGCGCCGGGCGATGAAGATCTCGCCAGGCGACACGCAATCGCATCCGAATCCCGCCTCGCGCACCATCCGCAGGATGGCCAGCGCGCCGTTGGCCTTCATGGCATAAAAGGGCTGGAAGGGGAGGGGAGCGAAGGCGTTGCGCACCCGCTCGATCTGCGCGCGGATGATCCCGGCGTCATAGACGTAAACCGGAGTGCCGAAGCGATCGGCGATGTCGGGGAGCTGCATGGACGCCGCGGAGTGTACCGTGGAGTGCGGCCGGGCAAGACGGTCGTCGCGGGCGGGACGCCCGCACTCCGCTAAAATGAGCCATGCAGCAATACCTCACGCTCGTCCGGCACATCCTCGACCACGGCGCGAAAAAAACTGACCGCACCGGCACCGGCACGCTGAGCACCTTCGGCTACCAACTGCGCTTCGACCTCGGCGAGGGATTTCCGCTGCTGACCACCAAGAAGGTGCACCTGCGCTCGATCATCTACGAGCTGCTGTGGTTCCTGCGCGGCGAGACCAACGTGCGCTGGCTGCAGGAGAACAAGGTGACTATCTGGGACGAGTGGGCCGACGCCGACGGCGAGCTCGGCCCGGTCTACGGCTATCAGTGGCGCTCCTGGCCGGCGCCGAACGGCGAGCACATCGATCAGATCACGCGCGTCATCGACGAGATCAAGCGCAACCCCGACTCGCGCCGCCACATCATCAGCGCCTGGAACGTGGCGGACATCGACCGCATGGCGCTCGCGCCGTGCCACGCGCTCTTCCAATTCTACGTGGCGGACGGGCGGCTCTCCTGCCAGATGTACCAGCGCAGCGCCGACGTTTTCCTCGGCCTCCCCTTCAACATCGCCTCCTTCGCGCTGCTGACGATGATGGTGGCGCAGGTCAGCGGCCTCCGGCCCGGCGAGCTCATTCACACCCTCGGCGACGCGCACCTCTACCTCAATCACCTCGAGCAGGCGCGCGAGCAGCTCACGCGCGCGCCGCGCCCGCCGCCGTCGATGCGCCCCAATCCCGAGGGTCGCCCGATCTTCCACTTCAGGTTCAGCCACTTTCCGCGTGGAGACCACGACCCCACCCCCC
>JACXTT010007408.1_pt1 | contig 15441 bp, 13 predicted proteins | sample 9270951 | NCBI WGS metagenome assembly JACXTT01 (sample SAMN15532306, study PRJNA645909) | rock metagenome | isolation source: weathered quartz diorite | place: Puerto Rico | collected 2017-06-21 | reverse complement strand
GCGCAGTCCGGTAGCGCACCTGGTTTGGGACCAGGGGGTCCAAGGTTCGAATCCTTGTACTCCGACCAAAGTTTCAAGGACGGGCTGTCATGCAAGTGACAGCCCGTTTTCCTTTCTGGTAGCCGTTCGGCTCCCTTTGTTAGTCTTAAAACTGCCCATAGCTCAGTTGGATAGAGCATCAGCCTTCTAAGCTGAGGGTCACAGGTTCGATTCCTGTTGGGCAGGCCAAAGTAACCCTACAGCCATATGGCTTTCTTCAAAATTGCTTACTTCCTGCAAGGCTGCTTATTTGCCTTTGCGGAATCCAAGTAAGCGATAAGTAAGCAGTTTCGTATCGCTACTCTCGCTCTGGTTGATCTACTCGCATAGCGGTGGGCCTATCGGGAGCGCCGGGATACAGCTGCATACACGCCGATGCACCAACGTTGCTGCTGTGTTGAAGCATGCACTCTTCAGCGGTCTTGTAACCAAAGAAACGGGGATAGAGCCATGGGCTTATGAAGAAGCCGCCAAGGAACGCAACTGCGACGTACAAAGTCAGCATGCGGGGCGTGTGAACATTACGCAAGCTTCCTGCCAGCCCAACGCGGTCGATTTCGCTGGCCGCTCCCCGCTCTTGCTGAAACAGCGACGTAAGCGCCTGCTCAAATTCACTTGCCTTAATGTCGCCGCGGTCGAATTGTTCAACTAAAGCCTTACGTTGCATGGCGATCTTGTGCAAAGTTTCGTTAGTATCGATGGCGGTTCTCCCGTTCGTTTGGGTGTCACGACTATACGCAACCTCTCACGCCGAAATATTCTAAAAAAATAAAATTGGAAGTGCTTGTTCTGGCGATGCCCAGGTATGCAAACGGAAACGTATCTGCAAGGTCGAATGCGGTGCTCAACGCGGCACCCGCCCCGGTGATTCTCGGATGCATCGTGTTTAAAATATCTCTCAAGCCTTACTGGTGCTGCCACGCTGGGATACTACAGACCAAAAAAAGACGCCCCGTGGGGCGTCTTTGATGATTTGCTGACGACGTTTTCAATCGCCGATGTTAAGCACTGTTGCACGGCTAGCCCAGACCTCTCTGAGGTCAAGGCTATGCGCGTCTACGTCGTCATGATGGTGGCAGAGACTTTCAAGCAAACGGACACCCCCGGTCCAAACAATCAGCGCAAGATCGAGCGCGTAACCGCCGTCCTCAACTCTCTCTTCGGCAGAAGCTAAGCGCCGTGGAGCAGCGCCGCTGGTCGTGTGAGCCCGCCGATTGAAATCGGTTAGGCTCCTGGCTTACTTAATTGCGTACAAGCGCTGGTGGGGGAGGCGGTCGGGCGACGGCTGATGGACAGCCCGGTGAGCGAATTCACCAACTTAGACAGCGCTTTTCTTGCTTGGTTTTTGTCGTTTGACGTTTGCGACCGTCATCATCAACCAGATCGACGAAGCGCTGGACGAAGAAAAAGCCACCCTAAGGTGGCTTTGGAATAAGTAGTTGGAGCGGCGTGCGCGATATGAATTTTCGATGCTGCGGGTCTAGATTCAGTGATCGTGCCCCGAGGGACACCACGCTCGACGGCGGTATTGCTACCGGGCAGTCCGTCTCAGCCACTATGCCACACCCAACTTCACTGCCGAGATGAGCATATCGTCTTCTGACAACTGAGTGCAGGATACTACACCCGTGATAAGCATGCAAACCGCAATTGCAACGGAGTGTATCGGGGTAAAATGTGCAATCTTGAAAGGAAATCATGGCTTCGTTCATCCCAACCGGCGCGACAAAAGACGACTACTGGCTCGTCAACGGGAGCCGGGACTTTTCGCTTCTGCCCGCGAACACCATCACTGGCTGGAATATCGACCTGCCCATCAGATTGCATGTTGGCAACGTAGCTTTCGGTCAAATTCACATGCAAAAACACCTTCGCGAGTTCAAAGATCGGTTAAACCGCACCATCCCCGAACTGATTTACTACAAGTTAGGGCAGGGCGGCACCATTTACAATACCGAGAAGGACATCAAGTTCAAAATCAAGTTTGGCTTAGCGCCGGATGCCCTCGTGTTGATGGAACGGCGGTATGTAAAACTCGGGGCCGGCGAGCGCGACGAATACCTTTCGCTTGTGTCTTTCTTCCCAAGCCGGTCTAGACTCGACGGCACGCCCGTAGGGCGTTACGACAGTAATAATCAGCGACTCTGCATCGCAAAGGCTAAGGCTCATGCCGACGCAGCGGCAGTGATCGCAACAGCAGCGGTTGCTGATCCCGCCACGGTGAATGCGCCGTTCACCAAAATTTGAGCGCTAGGAATACGGCAGTGAGACCGGTAATCGTGAGAATCCAACTCACATGCTTCCCAATGGTGTCTATAAGCCCGCCTTCTCGAACACGACCGAGCCAACTGCCTAACTCCGCTAGGTCACGTCTAGTTGCCGGCAGATCGTCCTCATAGGCTTCCACTTCTTCTGTTTGCTCGGGCTCCTCTTTGAACCAGTTGGGGTGCAGCTTTGCCATATGTTGCTCTGTGTTTCTGAATTGGTTTGGCGCGTCGAGATTGCTGGACTTGTCCGCATTGCAGACGGTCCACGATAACGATCGAAGCATCTCCCTGCCGTCAGCTTTGCGCCACAAGTGCTCATTGCCGATCGCGTTTTGGAACACGAGCTCACCATCCCTCTCATACGCGGCGTCGATGTTCTCTTGATTTATCGGGTAGTCGATGTAGGCTGCAGCACGGAAGGCCCGATCTTCATGCGTGAGCAGCTCGCCCAAAAGCTTATGGTCCGTCTCGCCGGCTAAGCGCGCAAGGCCCGTTCTCACCATCTCAAACGGGGACAGGAAGCCATCAACTGAGTTCTCCTGATCCTTCTCCACAAGCGCGACATTCGCAGGATCCGGACGCCACCTCTCGGCGACTTCAAGGGGCTTCATCATGTAAGAGCCCTTGCTCAAGACATTCGCATACAGCCGGCTCAGCGCGTGGGCCCACTGTATGGTCTGCTCCGCTTTCATTGATAGTGCCCAAGCCGCATGAAATACTGAGTCGTAGTCGTATTCGTCCTGGCCGTCCATGTAAATGGATTCGCGCGGCGTGCTTAGTCTGGTGTTGTAGGCCAGGATGCTCACAATATATCGAAATCGATCATCCGGCACTCTTGCAAACTCGGCGTTTTGTTCGAGGATCGCTCGTAAGAATCGATTGCTAAGCGTTGGGTTGCCAAACAGCGCGGCCAGCTCAACTTCCTCTCCATCGATCAGCCACTGAATCTCTTCTTCCAGCTCCTCAAAGAGATCGCTTGGAAAATGCGAGAAGGTCGCCTTGCTGAAATTCCGATTGGAGAGGGTGGCTAATCTCAGCGCGGAGCCGGGCACAGCGTTTTTGAAGATCGGTCTCACCGAGTCAATGTGGCGTCCGAACTGAGCTAGAGTCAAATCAACAAGCGGATCGCGTCGGAGCCGCAATGTCTCCTCAACTTCCTCGTCGATCAGATAGCTCGTGTCATAATGCACGGCCGTGCTCGCCAGGTCCATGAGCCGGGCCCTCACCGACTCAGGGGGCAGGGCTAAAAGCTCCGCCTCCAGAATAATCGACTCATATTTTCGCATGCTATCCCCGCCACAACGTTGCAATTTAGGCATATTACACGTAAGCGTCCACCCAGAACCGTATTGCTCCAGCTGATCAGTTGCAGCAATATAGCTGCCTCCCGCTGGGAAGCGGCAAGGGAAGCAGAGAGTCACATCTGACAAATGGACTCGGACTGAACCGTAGGCCTCCAGTGGTGACCAGCGCGAACGCCAAGGGCCTTGCAAACATACATCAGCTCGCTTATCCGCGATGCCGGCATCGGTTACCCGCCCCTCAAAAACGCCCACCCATAAACAAAATTGGTATTTTCTTTTTGTGCATCCTCTGCACAGCATACGCCGAGTACGCGATCAAACCCGCCGACAGCAAATGCGGGTTCCCGCCGGCGAGTTCGAAATCGTCGATATCGTTGCCGCGGTAGCCGTCTCGCCCGCGGATCCTGGTGTAATAGTGACGACGTGCGACACGTTCGAATACAGATTGGTCGCCGTGTAGCCCTGGCCGAACGCGGAGCGCGCAGCGCCCTGGTGGCGGAGGATGGCCTCGGCAGCGAGATTGCTGGAGAGGAATCCGGAGGCATCGACCATTCGCATATCGGCGGGACGCGGCGCGCTTGCCCATGTCGCATTGGTTTGGCCGCACAACAATGCGCAGTCGGGACCCGGCACGGCGATCTGAATATTCTGCGCGCCCGATGCGCTCAGTGCGGCCGCGTGGCCGAGTTCATGGACGTAGATGCCGGCGAACACGCCGGCCGCGGCGCCTGCGCCTCGTTGTAGAAGGTTGCTGTCGGCATGGGCCGCATGCACCGCGAAACATGCGGACAGCAGGATCAACAAGTCGAAAAGTCGGATGGCAGTGCTTGCTGCCGGCATTTCGTTCATGCGGTGGTTTGATTATTGTGAAGCGTCATCATAACTGTCTTCGCTGAAGGTCAAAACGTCACAACATTCCACGGACTGACGCACTTGTGATCGCCCTCAAACGTTGCCAACGCCTGCACGCCGCCGCCCGACGCCACGTCCAGCCCCAGGATCTTGTCGACGCCCGTAAACGCCGGCCAGCTTGCCACCACGCTGTCGCCCTTGTTGGGATCGCCGTTCTTCGCAAAATTGGTCCAGTAGCGCGACATCGCCGCCTGCAGCTGCCGGCGTTCGTCGTTGCCCAGATCGTGCAGGTTGTATAGGTATTGCAGGTCGTAGGAGTGGGCGGCGCCCTGCGGGAAGCTGAGAGTGTAGGCGCCGTTGACCATGCCGACCGAGGGGATGGCGGTCTGGTCGCGGAATTCGTACATCCAGATGGGGGTGCTTTGGGCCAGGATGCGTTGGGAGGTGCGCAGGGCGGGGCAGGAGAAGCCGAGGTCGGTCGCCAGCGCGACTTCCGCCAGGCTCGGTTGCAGCGCCGGGTTGGACCCGTAGTTCGATAGCGGGTACCAGGTCGCCACCAGGTCGGCCGGGCTGACGCCGCTGCCGGCGGTCAGGGCGGCGATGGTCGGCGCGTAGGCGGCGGCCGGGAAGGCGAAGCTGGTGTTGGCCGGATCCAGGTTGGGCGGCGAAGCGGCGTTGCGGCGGGCGTCCTCGTTGATGGCCACGTACAGGGCGTATTCGTCCTGGTTGCTGCCGTCGATCAGGGGAACCTTGTTGTTGGCGCCGGCGGCGAAGGTGGCCTTGACGGTCCTGGCCAGCACCTTGCCGTCGACCGAGGGAACCGGGTTCGGCAGGGCCGCGTAGATGGCGCTGGCCAGTTGGCCGCGCACTACCGCGTCCGGCAGGCTGCGCAGGCAGGCGGCGGTCACCGCGCCGGCATCGCAGGCGATGCCGGTGACGCCGGCTGCTTTGGCCGCCTTGATCGCGTTGTCGACCACGCTGCTGCTGACCGCCGCCATCTGGGCGCCGCTTAACTGGCGGTCGTTGCCGTAGTTCCCGCTTTGCACGATGGCCTTGCTGAACAGGCCGGCCGAGCCCGGCGAGGCCAGGTGCACCATGACGCTGAAACCGCCGGCCGATTCGCCGAAGATGGTGACGTTTTTCTTGTCGCCGGCAAATTGCGCGATGTTGTCTTGCACCCATTTCAGGGCGGCCTGCTGGTCCATGATGCCGTAATTGCCGGCGGCGCCATCCTGGGTCAGCGACGGATGGGCCAGAAATCCCATGGCGCCGAGCCGGTAGCCGACATTGACGACGATCACGCCTTTTGTGACCAGGGGAGAGGGATCCGCGTATTGCACGGTGCCGCCGGTGACGAAATTACCGCCGTGAAAATTGACCATGACGGGGAAGGGCCCGGTGCCGGTCGGGGCGTGAACGTCGAGATGGAGGCAGTCCTCGCTGTCGCCCGCCAGCCGGAACGCGCTGTTGCTGGTCTGCAGGCAGGGCGCCGCCGATGCGGTTTTTTCCATCCGCGTCGTCCATTTTGCCGCCGGCGCCGGCGCCGCCCAGCGCAAATCGCCGACCGGCGGCGCCGCGTATGGAATGGCGAAATAGCTGCGCATGTTCAGGCGGTCGACGGCTTTGACTTCGCCGTTGGCGGTCGTGGCGACCGCGGGCGCGGCGCTCGGGCCGCCGTGTGAGCCGGATCCGCCGCAGGCGGCGAGCAGAAACATGGGGACGCTCGCGCACAGCATTTTCCAGCGCGTGAGGCGCAACAAGCATGTCACTTTCAATATGGTCTCCTGGTAGGGCATTGTTGCCTGGCTGCGCGAAGGGCCGCTGTGTTCGCCAAGCACGTGGTTTTTTATGAGGCAACACATTACCATCCAAATGACGCTGGTTTTAATTAATTTCCAATATTTATGCGGAATCAATATTAAGCAAAATGTTATACGTGCACGCCGCTTGCCCGGCGTTTAAACAAGCAGTTTAAGGAATTTGTTGCTGCAGATCAAAGATGTTAATCTGCAACTAGTCACACTCCCCCTGCGGAAGTACCGGCCACGCGGCGCGCCGATCAGCGCCGCTCTCCTGAAAGAATTCCATGAATTTTTCTCAACGATATAGAAGCGGCGGCCAGATCAATGCGTTCGCCGTCATCCGCGACGCCGTAATGGCGTTGTTTCTGCTGATCCTGCTGACCTCGTCCTGGCCGTTTCGCACCGTGCCGACCGGTTCGCGCGGCGTGATTACCCAGTTCGGCGCCATCAAGGGCATCCAGAGCGAGGGCCTGGTGATCCTGGCGCCGTGGGAAAAGCTGGCCCTGTTCTCGATCCGCGCCGAAACGGCGACCATCGAGCGCGCCGACGGCAGCACCGCCGACACCCAACCGGTGGTGGTCAGCCTGACGGTGCGCTATTCGGTCAAGCCCGACAAGGTCGCCGAGGTGTACGAAAAATACAGCCACGATGGCGACTTGTCGTCCTACGTGCAGACCGCCACCCAGGAAGCCTTCAAGGCCGTCACCGCGCGCTACACCGCGCCCGATCTGATCGCCAAGCGGCAGACGGTGTCGACCGACATCGCGTCCGCGCTGAGCCAGAAGCTGGCCATGTACGGCGCCCAGGTGATCAATATCGACATGCGCAACTTCGCGTTTTCGCAGGACTACATGAATGCGATTTCCGCCAAGGTGACGCAGGAACAGCTGCGCCTGGGCGCGGAGAACAAGCTGAAAACCGTCGAGGCCGAGCAGAAGCAGAAGGTCGCCATCGCCGAAGCCGAGGCCAGCGCCTTGCGCGCGGAAGCGGACGGCAAGGCCTACGCCAACCTGACCATCGCCAAGGCCAGCGCCGAAGCGTTGCGCGTGCAGAACGCGGCGCTGGCGCAGAACAAGGACGTGCTCGAACTGCGCCGCATCGAGGTGGAGATGACCAAGGCGGGACGCTGGGACGGCAAGCTGCCCGAGCATATCTATGCGAGCGCGCCGATACCGTTTTTTAACACGGGCAAGTGATAAAGGTAAGCCATGCGGGACGCATCGCCACACGGTATTTCGGCCATCGCTTTACCGTCGCACAAGCTTGTGTTTTTGTTATAGTGGCGCTTCGATTAATGCAGCCGGAGAATGTCATGCGGGGTGCGGGCGGAACCAGTGGGGGCGGCGGCCAGTTTTTTCTTGGCCTGGTGATGATGTGCAGCGGCTTTTATCTGCTGCTGTCGAACGTGGTGGTCAGTTCCAGTTTCGGCCTGTCGTCGCGCCTGTTCGGCATCGGCGGCGTCGGCGTGACGGGCGGCGCCATCCTGGTGCCGCTGGTGATCGGCATCGGCATGATTTTTTATAACGCCCGTAATTATCTGGGCTGGCTGATCGCGGTGGTGTCCTTCTTTGCCATGGTGTTCGGCGTGATCTCGTCGGTGAATCTCGATCTGCGCACCATGTCGGCTTTTCAACTGATCATGGTGCTGACCCTGGCATTCGGCGGCCTCGGCCTGTTTCTCGGTTCGCTGCGCGGCGCCGCCGCGCTCGACGCGCGCAGCCCGCAAGCTTGATTGCAATGGCCTCAGGCGCCGCCCTCTGCCTGCAGGCGCAGGCGCGCACGCCAGGCGCCCAGCGCCGACAGGGCGGCGTGGAATTCGCGTTCGATCAGGTCCGCTTCGACGGCGGTGACCACGCCGTCGCGCAGCGCGCCGGAGACGGCTTCGGCGACGTCGCCCACTTCGCTCATCACGCGGCACACCGTTTGCGACAGGTCGTCCTGCTGCGCGCAGTCGGGTTGCGGCACGACGAAGGCTGCCATGCCGTGGCGGACCAGCAGCGCGTGCAGGGGCAGGTGGGCATCCGGCACGCCGGCCTTTTGGCAGCAGTCGACGATCAGCGACACTTCCTCGAACGTGATGTGGTGCGTGCCGATGGTCGGCGCCAGCTTGTTGCGCAGGACGTTCGGTGAGATGTCCAGCGCGCGCGCGAGGGCGTCGACGCCGCCCGGATATTTTCGCGCCACCGTGTACAGGGCGTCGTGCTGGTTCATGTCGAGATAGCGTCGGGTCATGGTAATTCCTCGATAGTTTTACCGGTGCGCAGCGCGCCGCCGGCCGTTATGCTGATTTTAACTTTGAAGGGCAGGCCTGACCATGATGAAGTCCGTATTGCACACTGTGAGTCTCACCCTGCTGGCGGTCACCTTGATCGCGGCGCAGGGAGCCGGCGCCTTCGAGCCGGCCCACCAAAGTAAATCGGCGTCGTTCAAAGGGGGCTTTTCATCGCAGCGCCAGCAGGCGGCGCCGCCTTCGCGCCAGCAGTCCGCGCCCCCCGGGCAGCAATCGCAGGGACGTAGCGGCGGCTTCGGCAGCTTCGGCGGCGCGCCGGCACGCAACGGTCAAGCCAGCGATTCGGCACTGTCGCGGCGGCTCGACAAGAATGCATCGGAGGCCAACGCGCTGCGCACCCTGGACGAGCGCCGCGCCGCCCAGCAGAGCGCCGGCCGCGATACCCGTCCGGTGCCTGGTTACGAGGAACGCCAGGCCGCGGCGCCCGCAGGCGTGCCAATGCCGGCTCCGATGCAAGCACCGATGCAAGTACCAGCGCCAGCGCCGGTGATCGTGCACCAGGACAGCGGCATCGGCCAGGTCGTCACCGGCTACGTGCTGGGCAGGATGGCCAATGGCGGCGGTGCGTCGAACGGCGCGCAGAACCTGCCGAATGTCGGCGGCTATCCCGGCAAGATCGTCGGCACCGCCACCGTCGACCAGGCGCCGGCCGGGCACTCGTTCTTCGGCGGCGTGCTGCACCTGTTGATGTGGCTGATCGCGGCGGCGGCGATTTTCTGGCTGGGATATTTCGCCTTCCGCCGGCTGCGCCGCCGCCGCGCGGCCAATCAACCGAACTACACTTTCGAAAGGAATTAGCAGATGGGCTGGAAAGACATTCTCGGCTACACCCGTTCGATCGCCGCCCAACACGGCGTGGTGTCGAACGCCCGCGCCGACGACGCCCTGCCGCTCGGTGCGCGCATCGGCAGCGTCGTGCAGATGCAGGTCTCTCCCGTGATCCGCGCGCAGGCGGGCGGTTCGCTGATCGCCATGCCGGGCGAGGGCGACACGCGGGTGCTGGCGGTTTCGCAAATCAAGCTGGAGCCGTCCGCCGCGCTGTACCGGCTGTACCTGGTCAAGGGGGACGACAAGGCGGACGAAAAATTCCTGCAGGTGTACAGCAACGACGACGGCAGCATCGCCGAGATTTTGTACTGCACCCAGCTGGCGCGCGTGGTGCCGGAAACGGCGGAAGACCAGGATGCCTACACCGGCATGGCCGGCCACGGACTGGGCGACGCCAGCTACACCTTGTGGCGCGAGCAGCTGGCCGACATCTTGAGCGCCGCCGACCTGGCCAACGTGTTCGGCGACAGCGAGCGCCTCGATTTTGCGCGCGACGCCGGCGCGCCGGGCCTCGATTTCGTCAAGCCCTTCATCGGCCGCGAAATCCGCATGGACGACGTCAAGGGCATCAAAGGACTCAAGCAGGAGATCTACTACATGCCCTATGTGCGCCAGCTGGCCGGCGGCGGGCGCGAGTACCTGTTGATCACCACCGAAATCATCGAGAGCATCGATGGCGACAGTTCAAGGCGTGGGATCCATGTCGACTTCGTCATCGGCATCCCGATGGAGCAGGAACGCATTTCAGTGCAGTAAAACCAGTGCAGTAAAAACCCGCAGCACTTTTTTCACCTCGAACCAAAGGAAATCAACATGAGCAACGCAAGTGGATGGGGCCTGACCGCACGGCTGGTGTCGAAGCATTTCGGCGTGCTGGGCAATCGTATCTCCGAGGCGATCGCCAACTTCGATCCTGAAACCGCCACCGAGGCCGACCGCGACCGCCTGGCCGAAACCCTGCGCGAGACGGCGCAGCTGCTGGCATCCTCGCGCGCTGCCTTCGACAAGGAACACAGCGACGTGGTCAGCTTGCAGAACCTGATCGCCAACGACGAACGCGCGACCGAAACCCTGGCCCAGCGACTGGCAGCCGGTACCATCGCGGAGGCGACCGTGACGATGTTCTGCGACGAACTGGAAGCGAACAAGGCGAGATTGCCGCAGGAAGTGCAGGAAGAAGCGGATGCGCGCGCCTACATGGACGAGCTGCAGAAGATCGTCGACGCCTTGAGCAAGCAGCTGTCCGAATTCGACGCCCAGGCGAAAAAGGCGCTGCAGATGCTGGCCAACGCCAAGGCGCAGAAGGAATTGCAGGAGCTGCGGGTCGAGCGACAAAGCCAGCTGGCCGGGCTGTCCGGCATGCAGGGCAATTCGACCGCGCTGTCGGCCCTGACGCGGCGCGCGCAGACGGTGTCGAATGAAGCGGCCGGCATGCGCATCGTCGCCGACATCGGCCAGAAACCGCTCGACCAGCAGGCCGAGATCGAGGCGATTCGCAAGTCGGTAAGCCAGCCGCAGAACGCGGGTGAAAGTGCGCTGGATCGCTTGAAGCGGCTGTCGAACAAGGCTGCTTGAAAAACGGGGCGGGTGGAGGGGCCTGGGCGCCTCCACCTTTGCCTGATCACGCGGACTTTTCGGTTTCCCGGAACGCCCGCCACAGCGCAAGATCATAAGTAATCTTCAGCACCCCGCACAACACCAGCGGCGCCGCCAGCGTGCCGGCGGCGAACATGCCCGCGCCGATCACCGGTCCCGCCGCCGACGCCAGGCTTCTCGGCACATTGGTAAAGCTGGCCGCCGCCGCCCGCTCGGCCGGCGTCACCACCGACATCACGAAGGCGCTACGGGCCGGCACGTCCATCGACGACAGCAGGGCGCGCACGATCAGCAGGCCCAGTGCCAAATGCATGGAAGGGGCGAAGGCGGCGGCGATCAGGCACAGGCTGGCGGGGATATGGGTGAACACCATGGTGTTGACCAGGCCGATGCGGCGCGCCAGCGGCGGCGCCGCCAGTTGCGAGGCGGCGGCGCACAGCCCGGTCCAGAAAAAGAACTGGCCGGCGGCGGCCACCGACAACTCAAAACGTTGGAACAGCCACAGCGCCATCAGGGCGTTGACCACCAGGCCGCCGGCGAAGGAGTCGAGCGAAAACAGGGCGGCCAGGCGCACCACGGTCGGACGCGATGGTCCCAGCGGCGTGCGCGGCGGCGGCGCGACCTCGGACCCCTCATGCGACGCGGGCAAAGCGCGGTACAGCAGCCAGACGGCGCAGCCGACCACGCCATATAAAACGAACATGCAGCGCAGGCTGTCGAGCGCCGACCAATGCGTGATGGTGGCGATGCGGCCGGGCAGGGCGGCGGCCAGCGCGCCCAGTGCCGCCGACAAGGAACCGAGCAGGCTGTATCGGGCGAACAGGCTGGTACGGGTGTCGCCCTCGGCCGCTTCGGCCAGCCGGGCATGCTCGAGCGGCAGGAACACGCTGACGTCGCCCGAGCTGGGATTGAGGGTGCCGATAAAGGCGATCAGCAGCAGCGGCCAGAAGCTCGATGCGATGCCGAAGGCGAAGCCGGTGGCGGCCATCAGCAGCGCCGCGCCGGAGATCAGGCGGTGGTGATGGACCCGGTGGCCCCAGGCGCCCACGGCCAGCGTCGCGCAGGCGGAGCCGAGCAGGGTGGAGGTGGCCAGCACGCCCACTTCCCAGGCGCCGAAGCCGAGCGCGATCAGGTAGGCGGGCAGCAGCACCGCGACGTAACCGTCGGCGAAAGCTCGCAGGGCGCGCGCCAGCAGCAGAGGACGGGCGCCGGGGTGGACGCCAGGCGGCAGCAGCCGGGGGAAAAGGCGCGTCATCGATCGACGGCCGTTATGCGAATCGGGCACCTCGCGCAGCCAGCTGAAGCACGCCTTCTCGAGAAAATTGAAGACACCATGTGTGCTGCGTAAGGCCCCATTGTCGCTCCATCAATTTTGTGAACAGTGTACCGCGAATGGGCGGCGGCGCCCCGACTCGTCAAAATCGCCGGCGCCACAAATAAATTGCATTAATTACCACATGTGTTACTTAGAGGATACTCTCTACCGCATCTGCGTGACGACGGCGCCGCTGCCGATTATAATATTGCCTTGCAGTAATATCACAGGCGCGTGACGCGCCATCGCCCCATCAGGCGATCCGACAAGGTTTCCTTTTGAACTCGCACGACAATCTCGCGCATTGGCGCAACCAGGTTTTTCAGGCCGTCATGAGCGCCACGTTGCTGCTCGGCGCGCTGACGGCCATCCCCAGCTGCATGCTGCTGGTCCAGGGCGGCAAATGGCCGGTGCTCGCGCTCGACATCGCCGCGCTGGGCTGGCTCGCCGTCCTGTGGGCAAACAAGCGCATCGCCTACCACGCCCGCGTCATGCAGTTCATCGCCATCGTCCTGCTGACCGGTTGCGGCCTGATGATGACGGTAGGGTCCAGCAGCCAGCTGTACCTGGTGGCGGCGCCGGTGCTGGCGGCCCTGCTGCTGGGGACGCGGGCAGCCGTGTCCGTCCTGCTGCTCGCCGCGCTGGCCATTTTCGGCATCTGCTACAGCGGTATCGGCGAAGTCTACGTGGCCGGCTTGCCGCGCCGCGGCCTGGCGCATGCGCTGGTCATCACCGTCAATTTCGCCTTTGTCGCCGCCATCATCACCTTGTCCTGCGCTTTTCTATTGCGCCGACTGGCGTGTTCGATGGAAGAGTTGCGCTCGGCCGCCGCCTCCCTGCACGCGGCGAACGCCGAACTGGGTTTGACGGCGGCGGCGGTGGCGCGCCTGAGCGAGATGGTGGTGATCGCCCGCATCGACGAGCGGCCGGGCGCCGTCCAGCCCATCATTTCCGTCAACGACGCTTTCGAGCGCAGCACCGGGTATTCACGCAAGGAGGTACTGGGCGGCAGCTGGCGCATGCTGCTGGGCCCCGAATCCGATGCGGCCGAGGTGGCGCGCCTGGCCGCCGCCATCGACCGCGGGGTAGCGGTCACCAGTGAACTGCGATATCACACCAAGGGCGGCGCCGCCTGCTGGATCGAATTCGAACTCAAACCGTTTTCCGACGCCGGCGGCGTCAAGACCCACTGGGTCGGCATCGGCCGCGACATCTCCGAACGCAAGCAAGCGGAAACCCGCATCCACAAGCTGGCGTTCTACGATGTGCTGACCGGCCTGCCGAACCGCCGGCTGCTGATGGAGCGGCTGCAAGCGCTGCTGGCCGAAGCGGGCGGCGGCGGCGGCCTCGGTGCGCTGATGTTCATCGACCTCGATCATTTCAAGGTGGTCAACGACGCCCGCGGCCACGCCATCGGCGACGCTTTGCTGACCGGCGCCGCGGCGCGCCTGGCAGCGCTGGTGCAGGGCCACGACACCGTGGCGAGACTGGGCGGCGACGAATTCGTGGTGCTGCTGGCGCGCCTCGGCCACGACCTCGATGGCGCCACCGCGCGCGCCTTGCGCAGCGCCGAAGCGATCCGCTACGCGCTGGCCGAGGGCTTCGCAGTGGACGGCCGCGGTTACCAGTCGTCGGCCAGCATCGGCGTCACCCTCATCGCCGGCACATCGTCCACCGTGCAGGACCTGCTGCGCGAAGCCGACACCGCCATGTACCACGCCAAGGCGGGCGGGCGAAACCGGGTCGCGCTGTTCGCCGAGAGCATGCACGCCGAGATGGAGCAGCGCCTGACCTTGCAGGTCGAAGCGGCCGCTCCGCTGTCCGCGGCAGCCTAGTCCAGGGCAGCCACGGCCGCGCCGCCGTGCAGTACAATCTGGCCAACTCCCCAGCCGGCAAGCTGATGATAGTCATCGTCATCGAGGCTGCCGGCCCTTTGCGAAGGTTGGCATGGCTGCGTTTTTAAATAAGCTTGTGACGTTCGGCCGCGCGCTGGCCGGCGCGCGGCACCTCTCCGGCGCCGAAGGCCGCGCGCCACTCGACTTCCCGTTCAGCGACAGCGACGTCGCCCGCCTGCACAGGATCGCCGGCGCCGACGATGACGCCAGGATGACGATCGACGAGCCGACCTGGCAGGGCATGCTGGTGCCGGCCTGGTTCGCGCGGCTGACCGATGGCGCCAGCATTTTCGGCAAGCAGAAAATTCATCGCGACCTGCGCGCCGGCCAGAGCGACGCGCAGCGTGCGGCGCAAGTGGCGCGGCTGGCGGCGCTGGAGCAGCGTACCGATTCGGACGTGCTGGATGGGGTGCTGCGGCCCTTGCGCGACGCCGATACGGAAATCGCCTCGCTTCTCTATGAGCAGGTGCTGCCGTCGTTGCCGCGCTGGGCCGGCAAGTGCTGGCTGCTGATGCTGGGATTGCTGCTGTCGGTCGCGGCGGTGATGTGGTCACCGCTGGCCTGGATATCCGTGCTATTTTTCGCTTTTCAGATGCTGGCCGTGCAGGCGCGCTATCACGCGGAAATCGAGACCTGGGACCGCGCGCGCGCCAGCGTGCAGCTGATGCTGCGCAGCTGCACCTTGGCTGGCAAGGCCGCCAGCGAGCATCCAGCTCTGGCCGAATTTGCCGCCGTCAGCCGCCAGGCCGGCCGCATCAACCGCGCGTTGCAGCGCAAGCCGATGCTACAGGCACTTCCCATGCTGGCAGCTTATTTCGACTGGTTTTTACAGGCCAATGTCGAGCATTACTTTAAGAGCGTGCGGTTGGTCGGCACCGAACGGGTCTTTTTGCGACTATGCTATGAGTTGTGCGCGCAACTCGATGCGGACGTCGCGTTGGCCCGCCACCGCGCTGCCGTCCCTACCTGCTGGGCACGCGGCGCGGATCACGTGCGGTTCGACGCCGCCGTGCATCCCTTGCTCGATGCTCCGGCCCCGCTGTCGCTGACACTGCCCGGCGGCGCCTTTGTCTCAGGCCAGAATGGGGTGGGAAAAAGCACCCTGCTGCGAACGGTGGGCTTGAATTTGCTGGCAGCGCGCAGCTTTGGTTTTTGCTATGCGGCGGCGGCGGCGTGCCCCATGCTGCCGGTGGTCGCCAGTATGCAAAGCGAAGACTCGCTGTCCGGCGGCGCCAGCTTGTACGTGGCCGAGT
>JACXTT010007407.1_pt1 | contig 15442 bp, 17 predicted proteins | sample 9270951 | NCBI WGS metagenome assembly JACXTT01 (sample SAMN15532306, study PRJNA645909) | rock metagenome | isolation source: weathered quartz diorite | place: Puerto Rico | collected 2017-06-21 | reverse complement strand
GCCGATCACGGTGTTCTTGCCGTCCAAGAGGATGACGACGAACTGCTCGCGATCGAGCGGGCCAAAGTGGTGTTTGAAGGCTTCATAGACGCTCGCGGCGTCTCGGATGCGCGCGCCCGGCCCGTAGCCGGGGCGACGTTCGCGGACGATCTTGAGCTCGTACATTCATGCCTCCGTTCGTCACGGCGCGAGGTCAGCGACATGCCGACCTGGACACACCGTGACCGCGGGGCGCGAGTGGATGGCCTTCTCGTAGTTTGCTGACAGGCGTTGGACGGGTCTGCACTGGCGTGCGTAGAAGGGAATCGATCCCGCAAGGCTTCAGTGGTAGCAGCCACGGAAGCGACGAGGATGAAGGCACCATCCGCGCCCAGGACCGACCCCCACCCGCACGCTCCCCTTCTCGAGGAAGCGGGCGGGCAGAAACCCGTCCGTATGTGCCGCCACTGCGGCCTACCGCTCGGTGAGCGCCCCGGTCAGGGTCGCTGGGGACTCCATCGGCACTGCCAGCACCCACATCGGGTGCAGCAGAACGCCGTCAACAAGTTACTCCAGCGACTACGCGAAGAAGGTCAGCGGCTCATCGACGCGATCCAAGGGTCTGGCCGGCGACGAGTGTCTGGGGCGGATGTTGAGCAGGCGATCGGTGAGATGGAGAGCCTCCGGCGCACGATTCGCCCCTACGGACCTTTGCCTGCTTTCAGGCCGCGCGCGCAGCTGATCGCTTCGGTACTGAGCGAAGCGTTTGCCGCTCGCGCCATACCGGCGAAGATGTACGCGCAGGCGCTGGAACTCGTCCGGGACTGCGGCGCCAGTGACCCGATCCATCTCGTTTCCCTGTCGCGGAACACCGCTGCGCTTTGGGCGCACGTCGGCGATTGCTTCGCCGTCGCACGGCAGTTGATGGCTGCTGCGGACGCCTGTCGCATCGGCCAAGATCGCCGAGGCGCGCTTTATTGGACAGGTCATGTCGAGCAGATCCTCCGGATGCGTCTCCGTACCGCGACCCGGGAAGAGCAGATTCTCGAGCACGAGATCGCCGTTCTCCGGCACCGCCTCGAACTAGACCTCCCAAAAGGGACTCTTGGCGGGGATCAGATGCATCGCGTCGTCACCCTGGCACAGAACATCGACGACCCCGTGGTCTGGTGGGTGACGCGCATCGAAGCGGCCGCCGACGCGCTACACGGAGGCGACCGGTCGCGGGCGGAAGCGGAACTCGCGCACGTCGTTCGTTGCCCCGCCAACCCCGACCTGTTGGACTTCGAGAAGCTGCCCGAGTGGTCGCGCTTGGGCGCCATGCGGCCCGCGATCAACTTTCTCTACGCGATCAACAATCGCCGCCGAGCAGGTTCGCTCATCGACCTTCACCGCAGCCTCGCCCGCCGCTTCGCGAGCAGCTATCACGTTGCGATCGAGATCACTGCGGACTGGGGAGTAGGCCGCGAACCGCGACTGCCCCTCGTCTATCTGCCGCTGTTCGGTTATTTGGAATGGAGTGATATTGAAGCGAGCTACTTAGCATTTAACCATGGCAGGGCAGGGGCGCGTCAAGCGTCACCCCTTCCCGAGGAAGTTCATGAGTGACGGGCCAAACGAGCGAGGGCCCCCAGGAGAACCTAGGAGCCCCCGTGTCCGAACCATCAACCCCGGCGCTGGCCGAGCTGACGGTACGTCTCGACAACTCACCGCTTAGCTCATCGCCGCACGCCTCGCAACCCGATCGTGGGCCAGCGCTTCAACCCCCAGGAGTACAGGCGGCTGGGGCCAGGAGCAGCCATGAAGCAAGCGTTTCAAGTGTGCGCGGTCAATCATGACCGCTCCGGCGGGCGTCGACTCGTAGCCATCGGCGACGCCTACACCGCCAAGACGGGCATCGTAGTGATCCTTCACTACGCGGCCCGCACCAACCTTCTCCACCTCGTTCCACGAGATGCGCGAAGAGCACGAAAGGGAGCCAAATGAAACGCCGGGAGTTCTTGATTGCGGTTGAAGTGCGGGACAACGGCGCGCGCACTCTGCGACCCGTCGGCCGTGTAGTTCGTGATGTGGCCGTTTTTGATGAAGCGGTCGCAAAGGGTGCGGTCGCGCGGCTCGTGCCTGTCGAGCCCGCGAAGCTGGAGGTGCGCGATGAGCGATAGACGTCGCGCGCGGCGCAGTGGCCTTCCCGCGGTTCATGTCGTCCCGTGCGACCTCTGCGTCGGCGGACACGAGCTCAGAGCCGGGAAGATGACGAGGGCCGATATGCGCCACCACCTTGGTATGCGGGCATTTGAGCTTTGCCTGGCTGCTTTCGAGTACCGTCGCGAGTTTCAGCGCAAGCGGCAAAATGGGGGCGAATGATGGGTACACACTGCAGGGTGCATCCGACCTTGGCACTCATCGTAGTACTCATGGCATTTTCGCGGGTGTCCGGCTCGGCCGACATTCCCTACCTCGAACAGGAGACGGTCGCCGTGCCAGCGAACGGCCTGGAGGTGTTCACGGAGCATCCCCTTGATGCCGACGCCTACTACACGGCAACGCTCAGCGGTGTCGTGCCCATCGTTTGCAAGCCCGCGTCCTGGTTTTCCTCCGCGCGGGCCTGCAACGCCGATGCCCTCTATGCGGAAGATGGGCACCTCAACTTTACCGTGCCACACGACTGTCTGCACCTGAGTGTCGCGGCGCACCTCGTCTCCGAGAATCGGGCGAGGCACACGTACACCTTCTTCGAGTTGCGCGGCGACGGCAAGCTGTTGTCGTTCAGCCTCACCTGCCCGCTCGATGTGCCGTCTGGGCGCGCCCTCACCGCGATCGTGACACGGAGCGCACCGACCGTGGGCGCGCGTCTCTTTGGAGAAGGCACGCTGCCAGCGTTCATTGCCGGACGCTATCTCGACAGCGGTCCCGCCGGATACGCCGTGCTCGCGCTATCGCTCGTCTTGATTGCGTTCATCCCCTCTTGCCTAGCCCTGCACCGCTGGCTGCTCCGTCTTGAAGCCGAGCGGCAAGCGCAGGCCGAGCGGATGAAGCAGGAAGAGCAGGCCCGCGAAGAGGAGCGGGAACGGGAAGCGGACGAGGCTTGGCTCGCACAGATGAGCGCCCGATACGAACAGCTCCCTCAGGATGAAGATGTGACCTTTCTCACCGCGATGGCAGAGCGCATCGTCGAGGATCCCAACCGCCGAGATAAGATCATCACGGACTGGTACATGCGCCGGAAGCAAGTCGTTGATGAGGTTCTTGAACTCCACGCGAATCGCCGTCGCATTGAGCTGCTTCGCGAGCGCGCCCCGCACATCTACAAACGGGCGCTCGTTTCGTCGCGGGTTCTGGAACGCGTTGAACGGTCCGCCGCGCTTCCCACCGCACAATCAACGCCAATCCGCTCCACGTCCATGTCAGAGGCGGAACTAGCAGCCCGGCGAACACCGGAACCTGTCACGCCAGAAGCAGCAGACACAACGCCGAGTCCCACGAAGCGCAAGCTGACGATCGAAGCCTACCGCGAAGCCCTTGTGCAACGCGTCCGTGTCGCTGCCGAAGACCAGATCGTTCTCGAGAGAACGCGTTTTCAGATTCTCGAGCAGGCTCGGCAGGAACTCGGGGCTCAGGGGATGCCGGAGGACGAACTACCCGGCGTCCTGCAGGGCATCGACGGGGCGATCCGGGAGGCGCTGGCGGGAAAAAAAGGGGGCAGCGATGGGCTTCCGCAACTTTAGTCCCCAAGGGCTCGCCTGGACGGTGGGGCGCTACGGGCTCCACCTCGGCACGATGCCGCCTTCACGCGCGCCAATCCGCCTCAAGCTGAAGTGGCTCGAGACGGGGATCCATGTGATCGGCCCGACGGCAAGCGGCAAAACCCGCCTGTTGCTCCACCTCTTCGCCCAGCTCGTCGTTCTTCCTCGGGCCACCGTGATCCTCTTGAACCCGAAGGGTGCTCTCGGCCGCATGGCCCGTGACTTGTGTGTGCAACTCGGCCTCACCCCTCGGCTGCTGCTCTTCGACCCAAGCGACCCGGAGTTGCTCCCCGGTTTCAATCCGCTCCGCCCCAATGCCTTGCCGATTGCGACGCAGGCGAAGGCCGTCCGCGACGCGCTGTTGGCTGGCCACGGCCAGACCGAGATCGACAAGACGCGCCAGCTCGCCCGCCACATGCTGCTCTCGCTCTATGCCGCACGCGAGCGCGGTCTCACGCTCGTTGATGCGGCAAGGTTACTCCGCGCCGGCTCCTCGTTGCGCCCCCGCATCATCGCAGCCCTGGTCGATACCGAGATTCGCGACGCCCTCGAACATTTCCACCGGCAGCCTCCGCAGCGCCAGGACCAACTCGCCGCCTCGACGCTCGCTTGTCTCGAGACGGCGACGATGGATCCGCTGCTGCGCCACATCCTCACCCATCCGCACGGCCTCGATGTCGGGGAACTTATCGCGAATCACGGGATTTTGATCGCCGACATCCGGCAGGGGCAACCGCTGCGGCCCAACGACGTGAAGTTTCTCGGCCGGCTCCTGTTGAATGACATTCTCGCCCACGTCTTCGAACGCGGGATGGACCAGCCGGATCCGGTCTATCTCCTCATCGACGAAGTCGAGATGTTCGCGACCGAGGACCTCTGCCGTGCCTTTGATCTCGCCCGCGAGCCAGGTCTGCGGACCGTGATCGCCCACCAGCATCTCGAACAACTGCAGCTTGAGGGTGGCGACCGGCGGCTGCGCATCTCCGTCGACACGGACCTGCGGACGAAGATCGTCTTCGGGGGCCTACCGACAGCCCAATTGCAGGAGATCGTGCCGGATCTCTTCCTCGACCGTTGGGATCCGCGAATCGTGAAGGACGAGATCACGAGCCTCGAGGTGGAACCCGTCGAGGCCACGCGTACGAGCCATACCTTCTCGACGGGTCAGAGCCATGGGCGCACGAAGACCGACAGCGAGGCGGCCATGGTGAACGCGGGGCGTAGTATTGCACACACGCTCGCCGCCGCCCGCGGGCGCCAGTACGCCCACACCAGGAGCCGGGCCTTCGGCACAAGCGAGGGTGAATTCACGAGCCGCGGCACGGGCGCTGGCGTCAGTTGCGGTATGGCGATGCTTCCTGATGGCCAAGTGGTTTCGACCGATGCCACATCATACCTGGACCAGGCCGGAAGCGGCGAGAGCTTCGTCAGCACAACGATCGAAGGCAATGCGATTACCGAGGGGGTCGTGGAACAACAGAGCGAAGGCGAGACCTGGAGCCAGAACGTCGGGGAGGCGCGGACGACCGCACAGAGCACGGCCGTGAGTGGCGTCTCGAACGTCTCCGTGAGCGTCACCACGCTGCCCTTTCACGAGCTCCGGAAGCGTCGCGTGACGACCTCCCGCGCCTTTCTCACGTACGAGGAGTTCATCCTCGAGTGCATCAAGGTGATGCGGAAACTGCCCCAAGGGTCTTTCGTTGCCAAGGTTCCCGGCAAGCCGGCGCTCGTGGTGCATGCGCCCTTCGTTCCCGTACCTCATATCTTCCCACGGCAGCTCGCGGCTCTACGGGAACGCCTGCGGGCCCTGCCGCACTACCACAAGTCCCAGGATGAGGCGCCTCCGGAGCTCCCTCCGCGATCCCCCTCTTGGGATTCTCCGGACGACGACATCGAGGACGACTAGCGGCGGTCCCTCGGCTACCACAGTGTGCTAGAATGGTTCTATGACATCCACGATGACGCCGACACGACCCTCTCGTACCTGGCAGCTCTGGGAACGGCCCGCCACGCCCCGGCCGTTTCGCATCCAGCCCCGTGACGTCGACATACTCCGCCTCGTCTACCGCTACCGCTTTCTCCGTCCCCAGCACGTCCAGGCCGCACTCGGTGGCTCCTTGAAGAAGATCCGGAACCGCATGTTCCTCCTCTGGGCGGATCACTACCTTGAGCGGCCCCGGGCCCTGCGACCCACGCGCCTGCTCGAGCAAGAGTTGGTCTACTCGCTCGCGAGGAAAGGCGCGCAACACCTGGCCCACGTCGACTCACGCCTGCGCGGCATCGCTGATCGCGACTGGAGCGAGGAGCCGAAAAAGGAGTGGGGTGCGCCATACATCGATCACGAGCTCCTCGTCGCCGACTTTGGCATCGCGCTCGAGGTTGCCTGTCGGCGGGCAGGTGTCCCGCTCTACTGGACACCGCATAGCCGCCGCAGCCGCTATCGTCTCGAGCTCCCCGATGGGAAGCGGCAGCGCGCCGATGCGTACTTCCGCCTCGGCGACCGGCAGACGGGCCTGCACTGCTTCCTCGAGGCCGATCGTGCGTCGGTATCGCTGGAGCGTATGCGCGAGCGCTACGCGAACTATTTTCTCTGGTGGCGCAGTCAGGTCCGTGCGGACACCACCCGTCGCCTACGGCTACGGGTCATCACCCTGACCACCGATCCCCGCTATGTGGCGTCGCTCCGCCGCGTCGCCCGCGACGTCGGCCGCGACGCCCAGCATCCCCGAGCCTGGCGCGGCCTTCTCTTCACCCACCGCGCGAGTTTCGAGCTGACTCACGCCGACCACGTCCTCGGCCCCATCTTCCACTACGCTGATGAGGAGCGCCCGATTGCTCTCCTCTAACCCCCGGCGCTTGTCATTTTCCCATCCAGCCGTATGCTGAGGGATAGCATATTAGCAAGAAAGGAGAGACGTACCATGCCTCAGCAACGCGTTGACTTCAAAGCCGTGAAGGAGGCGGCCGACTTCGCCGTCGTGCTCGCGCGCACCGGCGTACAGGCAAAGCAGGAGGGGGCCGAGCTCGTGGCGCACTGCCCTTTTCACGACGACAAGCGTCCCAGCCTGCGCGTGAATCCGAAGAAGGGGCTCTTCCATTGCTTCGGTTGTGGTCAGGGCGGGAACGCCTTGGACTTCGTGGCCCGCAAGGAGCGGCTCACCATCAAGCAGGCCGCCGAGCGGCTGGCGGAGTGGTCCGGTCTGAACACCTCGGATGGTAGGAGGACGGCGTCGCCGGCGACGCCAAAGGAATCAACAACCCCACGCCGGCAGGAGGAGTCATCGACCGAAGGCAGCAACAAGCCGCTCAGCTTCCGACTCAAACTGACCTCGCATCCGTATCTCGAAGCACGCCGGCTCAAACCTGAGACGATCGCGGAGTTCGGCCTCGGCTACTGCCGCCGGGGCATGATGAGCGGGCGCGTCTGCATCCCGATCGCGAACGAGCGCGGCGAGCTCGTGGCGTACGCCGGTCGGTACGCAGCCGATCCGGTGCCGCAAGGCGAAAGCAAGTACCTGCTGCCGCCCGGCTTCAGGAAAGGCGACGTGCTCTTCAACCTCGACCGTGTCCGCGGCAATGAACACCTGACTGTCATCGAAGGATTCTTTGACGCGCTCCGTTTGCACGAGCTGGGCATCCCGGCCGTCGCTCTCATGGGAACGTCCATGTCGGATCGCCAGCAGGAGCTTTTTGCACTCTCGGGCGCGAAGCGCCTCAGTCTCTTCCTCGACGGTGACGAGCCCGGAAGGGAGGCAGCGCGCGAGCTCCTTCCGCGACTTGCAGGTGGCTTCTTCGTCCGCGACGTCTACTTTGGACCCAACACCCAACCCGACACGGTTCCCGAGGCGGACCTGCGTCGGCTCGTGAAGGAGGCCTCATGTCCGTGAACAAGGTGATCCTGGTCGGCAACCTGGGTAAGGACCCCGAGGTCCGCTTTACCCCGAACGGTCACGCTGTCGCGCGCTTTCCGATCGCGACGTCCGAGGCCTGGAACGACAAGAATGGAGAACGGCGCGAACACACCGAGTGGCATCAGATCGTCGTGTGGAACAAGGCGGCGGAAGCCTGCGGCGAGTACCTTGCGAAGGGGCGGCAGGTCTACATCGAAGGTGCGATCCGCACGCGGCAGTACGACGACAAGGATCACGTACGCCGCTACGTGACCGAGGTGATCGCCCAGCGCGTCCAGTTCTTGGGCGGGCAGCGAACCGCCTCGAGCTCTACCGAGCACGACGCCGGCGAACCACCAGTCACCCCGCCACAGGCCGAGGACGAGATCCCCTTCTGATCCCGGCTTTGCTCTCCGTCAGCCTCGAGCCCGACGCGCTCCCCGCGTCGGGCTTCTTCTTTTCCCTAGCCCGTTACTAGTACGCTACGCGACGCAATTAGAGGGCGCGAGAGCCACGCAGTGACGACGGGCAAGGGGTACATAGCCACGGACTCATGCGGGTTTCTCGTGCGCTATGCACAACGCCTGCCGCCGACGTCTGCTATGATGGGAGAGTCGAAGCTCGACCCACGCACATCAAATCCCACCATCGCCAGGTTCGCGCGCGTGAAGGACGGCGCCCTGGAGTTTGGTGGCCAGGGTGTCGGGCCGACCGGACCCGCGAAGACAGTTTTATTGTGAGGCGTGTCCGGTCCTAGCCAGTCGGCAGCTCGTCTTCGTGCCAACTGATTAGTTCGGCAAGTCGCCCGCGGGAGCTTCCGCATGCGGCGCCTGCCGGGGCGGGAGCTCCCCGCTCCGGCAGCGAATCCGTGAGTACCACCATGCACCATCATCGCGACTGGCCCGCGCCCGGCGTGAGCCTCTTCGGCTACAGCACCGAGGCGCTCGAGTTCGTCCCGGACTTCGTGCGCGGCGCCGAAAACACCCACCCGGTTGGCATCGCCGATGCTGAGCGGGTTTTTCATATTCTCACGATCGGCAAAACTGGTAGCGGGAAATCTACCGTGCTCCTCAGCCTCATGCAGCAGGACCTCGAGCGTGGCCACGGCTTTGCCGTGCTCGATCCGCACGGCGATCTGGGGCAAGCCGTGCTCGACCTCGTCCCACACCACCGGGTGAAAGACGTGATCTACCTGAACCCGGCTGACCTCGAGTTCCCGATCCCCTTCAACGTGCTCGCGGATGTGCCCCAGGACCAGCACCACCTGGTTGTCGAGGGGCTCGTCTCGAGCTTCGAGCGCCACTGGCCGCTCATGTGGGGCCCGAGGAGTGCCTACGTCCTCACGAACGCCGCAGCCGCTTTGATCGAGCGGCGGGGTGCGACACTCCTCGATGTCGCGCGACTCTTCCGTGACGCGGCCTTTCGCGACGAGGTGCTCCGGCACGTCACGAACCCCGGGGCGGCTTCCTTTTGGCTCGACGAGTTCGCCCGCTTGAGCGCTCACGAGCGGGAAGAGATCGTGCTGCCGTTGCAGAACAAGGTCGGTGCCTTCGCCGCGAGTCCCGTCGTCCGCAATGTCATCGGCCAGCCGCGCAATCTCTTTGATCTGAGGCGCGTGATGGACGAAGGAAAGATCATCGTAGCCAACCTGGCGAAGGGCGCCTTGGGGGAACAAGCGACCGGCCTCTTGGGGTCACTATTCCTGAACCGCCTCATGCTCGCTGCCTTCAGCCGTCAGGACGTCGCCGAGCGAGCACGGCGAGTTTTCCACCTGTACGTGGACGAGTTCCTCACGTTCGCAGACGCGGAGACCATGCGGACGCTGCTCTCCGAGTCGCGCAAGTATGGCCTCGCGCTCACGCTCGCGACGCAGCACCTCACCGATCCCGCTTTCGAGGCGGTCCGCGGCGCGATCTTCGGGAACGTCGGGAGCCTCATCGCCTTCCGCACGAGCTACGAAGACGCGCGCTACCTCGAGGGTGAGCTCGCCCCATATACCGCCAGCCAGCTCACGAGTCTCGAGCGCCATCAGGTGTGCGCAAAGGTAAGCATCGGAGGTGTGTCCTCGAGCCCGTTCTCGGCGATTACCGCACTCCCCGCCCCGGTTGTGTGCTCCTACCGTGCGGAGATTATCCGCCGGTCGCGCGAGCGCTACGCGAGACCCCGCGCCGGTGTTGAACAGGACATTCGCCGTCGGCTGCTGCCGGCGGCGCTCCCGATGGCGGCACTCCGTCCTTCCCGCCGGAGGGAGCGGCGGCGGTCTGGACCCGCGCGGTAACGTCGCGACCCACATCAGTTCTTGGACGACGGTACATCTCAACTGAACACCGACCACTTACTACCTACGCTCGCCCGCAGCTCTCAGTGCCCTGTCCATCGGTTATCAACAACAGCGCCTCATGGTCGGTGCTATACTAAAGGAAACCTCAATTGCCTCGCATGCTTACTTCACTGCGAACGAAATCGCTGGTCGTCGGCGTCTCCGTCGTGGTAGTCGGTCTGCTCGTCGTTGTAGGACTCACCTGGGCTGCATCCCAGTCCTACTTCGAGCAGCATTACAAAGCCCGTTACATCGAGCGATGTAGAGAGCTGGGGGGTGAATGGAACCATACGTTCGGGTGCACCAAAGCTGACCCAGAGGAACCCGGTGTCCGCCACCCAGTCCACGTTCCCGAGTGCGACCTCTAGGAATCGTCTCTTCCTCATCTACTTGCTGGGTTCATACGTTTTCATGGTCGCAACGTCTACGCGCGCGTACCCCAGCGATCTGGGGCAATATTCCGTGGCCGCCTTGAAATCAATTGTCGTTGGTCAAAGTGTCAGCATCGCGGGCGGGCCTCTGACCGCAAGGCGTATCCAATTGGCAGGCTCAGACATTACCTCACCGTCTGCACCCTTGAGCGCGACGAACATTCGTGTTGGACCATCGTGTGTTATCCAAGACCACCTAACATGCAACAAGTGCGACGTAGATCGCAGCGCCACGGTTCTGGCGAGCGTAACGTCGGCCCTTCGCTTTAGGCCTAGCCGTATCCCCCATCTTCCGCCCGGCGCGCCGCGCAGTTCCCACGTAAGCAATGATGTGTCTCACATGATTCCCCCTGGGGGCAGCGTGGTATTTCCCGGAGGCCATTCTCGCATGCCAAGACTTCAGGTCGACGGCACATCGAATCAGCCAGCGACGATTTCGTGTGACTCTCCTGATGGTTGTCTGATCACGACAACCCAGCGGCTTCGGCTACGCGGGACTATCCGAGTGCCGTCCAATTCTGGGCCGCTCTTCTTTTTGCATACGGGTCGGAGCCCTGTCGTTGTCGGCGGTGATGGAACAAGGGCCGCGCTTTCGGTCACGGCACCGAACACCAAATTGACCCTGGGTCCGCGCGGGTACTACGTAGGCTATTTCGCGGCGCGTTCAATACAGATACATGATGCGGTGGTCATTCTCGCGAGTTCGCGAATACAATCTGCCCTGGACGAGCTGAATGACTCCTTGCGTTCGCAGTTTAGCATCCTTCCGCCATCGCCGGCCGTTCGTCTGCCGCTCACGACACTTCCGTCAGATTCACTGGCGCGCCTTCATGCTGATCTTGGCGATGGCGCCTTAGTCGCAACCTTTGGCTCCCTCGACTTCAGCGGGTTCTTCGTCCACGCAGCCGATGCATCAACCCTTATGGCGCATATCTTTCCACTTCTTGAATCGGCCTCGATCGATGCCTCAACATTGCGCGGTGCCGCAGCAATCGATCGCGTTTATAGTTCGCCTCACCTCCAGTGTGGCGAGGGGGCAACAATAACCCCAGGAGAAGCGCTGCTAGGCATCAAACCCGTACTGCAATTCTGGGTCCCGTTCAACCCGCCGGGGATCGAAGACTGGCAGACATTTTTGTGCGCCGATAATGTCCGTGATCTGTCGAGTGGTACCGTCACGCAGGGTGTCGATTTGAGTCAAGCAGCAGGTACGCTGATCCATGAACTTCTCCACGTCGTCGTCGAGATTTCATCTTGCTTGCCCACCAGCACTCCACAACAGGGCTGCGGAGAGGATCCCGCTTTCCGCGAATGTTTAGTCGCGGAGCTCGGCCGCGATGTCGTCGCGAAGACCGACGCCGCCCTGGACCGCAAGTCGGGCGACTTCAGGCTAGCGAATAGCACAGAACCGGGGTGTAACGTCGCCAACGTCTTGAAAGTGGAACCGGAATGGACTCAGTGCTTCCAGTTGCTCGGGCTGCACGCGCACGATCCGTGCTGTGGCAACGGTCGGCCTGAGCTCTCCGAGCAATGCGACGACGGAATGGCGAATGGAACCCCATTGTCTTGCTGCGACTCGAAGTGCTTGAATGTTGCTGGCTGTGTGGCCAATACATCAACATCGACGACCACGACTACGTCTTCCAGCGGAAGCAGCAGTACGAGCGCCACTTCCTCAACGAGCAGCAGCACGTCAAGTTCCAGCACCGCTGCGACCACATCGACAACTCTCCTCTCGTGTGGGAACGGCGTCTGCGATTCCATTGAGGACTGTCGAACCTGCCCAAGCGATTGCGGCTTTTGCGGCCCGCTCGCGTACATTTCCACCTCTGATGGAGTGTACGTCATAGATGCTGGTACCAATACGCTAGCCTACACTGCGCAGGATGTCTGCACCGGCCATCAGGACCTCGTCGATGTGACACGGGATGGTCGGCGCGCCTACTTCGCATGCAACACAGTTGAAGGTGCCGGCGTTGCAGTCTTCGATGCGGGTACAAGGGCGCCGACAGGCGTGGGCCCTTCCGTCGCTATTTTCGTAGGGGCTCTCGCTGCACGTTCCGATGATAGACATGTGTACGTCGCGGGAGGCAGCGCAGGGACCCAGGATTATGATTCGCAATGTTTCAACGCCCCGGCCGTGATATCCTACAACTTGCCGGATCCCATTAACGCACTGGCTGTGAATCTCGACGGGACACGACTCTATACGTTATTTGCGTCGGGCACGCTGACCGTCCATTAGACAGTGTTCAATCAGCTCGTCGGCAGTGTCATGCTGGGTACCAGCACCGGCCATCAGCTGCTACTCAGTGCCGATGGGTCACGCCTGTATGCGATCTGCGGCGATCAAAACGCCACGCCGAACCTATGCATTGTGGATACTACAACGTATACGCTTCTCGATAAGGTTGCGGTACCTCTATTGACCGGGATCAGCACGTTCCCGCCTTACACCGGCGTAGCGGTCACGCCCGACAACAGCCGTGTCTACCTGACGGACCCTGTCCAGGACAGCGTCGTTATAGTCGACCTCCCCACGCACGCTGTGCGCTCGCCAGTGCGTGTTGGATCCTCCCCGCAAGGAATATCGGCCACCCCCGATGGTCGTTGGGTATACGTCGCGAATTCGGCATCGAACAACGTGGCGGTAATTGACACCACGAGCAATTCCGTGAGCGCGACTATAGCAGTCGGGCGCAACCCCAGCGCGCTGGGGCGGTTTATTGCGCCCGTGCCCCCAGTGTGCGGCGATGGACAGTGTAATGGCGGTGAGGATTGCACCAATTGCCCGGTTGACTGTGGGCACTGTTCCTTTGAATCGTCGATCCTGTTCCGCAGTGGCTCGCATGTGTTTGTTATGAACCCGGATGGAAAGGGGAAGGAGCAGGTATGTTATCGCTCGAGCAACGTCGCGGGGGGCGATCTCTCGAGCGGCGCTACAGATCCCGCATGGGCGCCGGACCACACTCGCCTGGCTGTCGCAGGCGGTTCGCCGGGAGTTGGGCCGATTTTCATCGTCCGTCCTGATGGAACGGATCTTGTGCAAGTGGTCGCCGGCGATCAGCCATCGTGGTCGCCGGACGGTTCGGCGATAGTATTCAGATCCCGAGTAACCCCTAGCTTTTGTTACGATCTTTATGCGGCCAATGCAGACGGCACCCACCAAACCAGGCTCACTCACTTGTGTAACGCGGGCCACCCTGCCTGGTCCCCCGACGGCTCGACGATCGCGTTCACCTACGTTCGCGTCACCAATGACCAGGATATTTATACCATAAGGCCGGATGGCACTGGGATGGCCAAGGTGACGGATACAACTGGGGTAACGTACCACTCGATCGCATGGTCTCCAGATGGGACACAGATTGCTTTCTCGACAACGATGAGCGGGGATCGTGGCCATGTCTACGTCATGAACGCCGACGGAAGTAACGTTCGGCCTCTCACGATCGATCCGGCGTACCTGTTCTATCTGTACCCAAGTTGGTCTCCTGACGGGATGAAACTTACCTACACCGGCTACGGGCTCGAGACGAGCCCGCACCGGTACAACGTGCTGGTCAGTGACGAAGACGGTACAGGACTCACGAACGTCACCAATGGAAGAGCGGATGAATTCACCGGTCAGGGCTCCTGGCGGTAAGGATATTACGCGAATCATCATGGGATGAACGCCGCCTGTCGCCTTCCGCCCCAAAACGCGACAGGGGCCCCTCGGCCTCACCGAAAACTGCTGGAAACCCTACAAGCCAGTTATCCACAATTGCGACTTCCCGTCGCAATGTTTTATACTTCACGACATGACCTATCGCCCCAACCAGATGTGTCCCGTCTGCCGCCTGCCCATCCGACCCAAGGACCCCATCACCACTTCCTTCCAAGGAGATCCATCCAATCCCGAAAGCCACGAGCTCATCGTCCACCGTCGGTGTGAGTCTGCTCTCACCCACTGCACCACGTGCGGGCAGGAGTTCGATGAAGACGAGTCGCGTCTCGCGACGACCGACAGCCGCGGCCGTCCGCACAGCTACCACTTCGGCCATCAGCCGACTGGCGAGGATCACACATCACCATGACCCTCCGCCGCAAACCTAAACGCGCCCCCGGCGAGAACCCGGTCCTACGCCGCCACTTCGTCCACGAGCTCCTTGCCGCCGACGACGCCGGCGAACTGCTCCCCTTCCTCGACGGGCTCGCCGGTCACCCGGCTTTCATCGACGTGAGCCTCGCCGACCTCCTCTCCTCCGGTCCTCGCAACACCTCCCCCCTCACCAACCTCGGCCGCCAGTTCTTCCGCTCCTGGCTCTACGAGCACGGCATCGACCCCGACACCGGCAAGATGACGCTCGAGGGGCTCGTCTTCTTCGAACAGCTCGTGAACGACCAGAACGCTCGCAACCAGGCAACTCGGGACCGTCGCCGCCGGGCTGCCTAGCCCCCATGCCCTACCAGTACAAGCGCGAACCACTCACCCATGAGGAGATGAACCGACTGCTCCACGCGGCGAAGACGCACGAGGAGAAGCTCGTGCTCTGGACCCTCCTCGAGACGGGACTGCGTGTCTCGGAGCTCGCCACCTTGAAACAGGACCAGATTGACTGGCAGACGCGGCCGGTCCGGCTCACGATCCACGGCAAGGGCGGACCCTACGGTAGCAAGACGAAGGTGCGCATCGTCCCCGTGAAGAACGAGGGTGTGGTCGCACTCCTGCAGCGGCACTTTGCCGTGAAGGACGAGCTCGCTATGAGCTCGCGCACGATCCAGCGACTCGTGAAAGACCTCGCGAAGCGCGCCGGTATCCGCCGGCTCGTGACGCCGCACGTCCTGCGCCACACGTTCTCAGTCACGGCCGTCCAGAAGGGCATCAGCCTCCCTGCCCTGCAGCGCATGCTGGGACACTCACGGCTTACGACCACCGAAGTCTACTTGAATCTCTCACCCCAGCACGTGATCGACGAGTTCCAGGCGAAGTGGTGAGCGATTGCGTCGACGTTGACGCGATCTGAGACCCTTGATAGCGGTGCCAAGGAGCAGTGGGTGGGCACGAAGTACTCGACATCCGCGCAGACCGGTGAC
>JACXTT010007406.1_pt1 | contig 15444 bp, 14 predicted proteins | sample 9270951 | NCBI WGS metagenome assembly JACXTT01 (sample SAMN15532306, study PRJNA645909) | rock metagenome | isolation source: weathered quartz diorite | place: Puerto Rico | collected 2017-06-21 | reverse complement strand
GGACGATTCATTACGCTGCCGTGCGTCATCACGCGCGATCCGAATACAGGGAAGCGCAACGTCGGCATGTATCGCATGCAGATCTACGACGAGCGATCCACGGGCATGCACTGGCAGCGGCAGAAAGTAGCGGCCGAGCATTATCGCGAGCGTCTGCGGCAATCCGTGCCGAACGAAGGTGGTGCGGGCGCTCCCGCCCGCGCGGCCGTGGACATCATGGCAAGGTCGTCGGGAGGGTCGAGGCTGGCGGACGGAGACCGTCCCTCTGGAAGAATGCACGTTGCAGTAGCCATTGGCACGGAGCCTGCCCTAACCTTCTCCGCGATTGTGCCCGCCCCGCCAGATGTCGAGGAATACATCATCGCCGGATTCCTCCGCCAGAAGCCGGTCGAGCTCGTGAAGTGCGAGACCATCGACTTGGAAGTGCCCGCTGACGCCGAGATCGTGCTCGAAGGCTACGTGAGTCTCGACGAACTCCGCACCGAGGGCCCCTTCGGTGATCACACCGGGTTCTATTCGCTCGAAGACGAATATCCGGTATTTCATGTCACCTGCATCACGCACCGCAAAGATCCCATCTACGCGACGACCGTGGTCGGCAAGCCGCCGCAGGAGGATGCCTGGATGGGCAAGGCAGTCGAACGCATTTTCCTGCCGCTGATGAAGCTGACCATCCCCGAACTGGTGGACGTGAATCTGCCCATCGAAGGCGTGTTCCACAACCTGATGATCGTTTCGATTCGCAAGTCCTATCCCGGACAGGCGCGTAAGGTGATGAACGCCATCTGGTCGCTGGGGCAGGCGATGTTTACCAAGTGCATCGTTGTCGTGGACGAAGACGTGAACGTACACGACCTCGCCGACGTGACGCTGAAAGTCTTGAACCACATCGACCCCGAGCGCGACATCCAGTTCACGCTGGGGCCGGTGGACTCGCTCGACCACGCCGCGCGGCTCGCGAATTACGGCTCGAAAATGGGGATTGATGCTACGCGGAAGTGGTCAACAGAAGGCTTTGCCCGGCCGTGGCCGGATGAGATTGTGATGGACGCCAAGACTCGTGCGCTGGTGGATGGGAAGTGGAAGGCGCTGGCGCAGGAGTTGGGGATCGAGTAGGGAGAACGAGATCAGCGAATGGCTCGAGGTAGGCAGTCTGCGGAGGTCGAGTTTCTTCGGATGCTGCGCAAGTTGATGGACCTCAGTCAGGCCCAATTTGCCAAGGCCTGCGGGAAAAAGCAACCAAACATGTCCGCCTACCTGTCCGGACGTATTCAGCCCGGCAAGAAGGTCCTGGCTTCTTGTGTCCGACAGCTCTTTGAATGGGCCGTGCATCCACTTAAGGAGATCGAGCTGATCCCGAGCCTCAACGATCTTCCGAAAACAGCAGGGCTATATATCCTCTATGACTCCGCCGGAGGGATCTTGTACATCGGCAAGGCCAAGAATTTTCGAGATGAGGTTCGTCAAACTCTTGGCCGCCGACTGCCAGAGCCTCTTCGCTTCGGACCGAGGCTAAGCAAACGAAGGCCTTATCTCCGTGAAGTTGCCAAGCGCCTTTCGCTTTACGAGATCTCGTCGCCAAGGTTACGCCACAACGTTGAAATGATGTTCTTGCGAGTGGTTGCAAACCAAACGCACAATAGCAACATCGGAAGGGCAAAATAGCCCTTGGTCGCCATTTACGACCCCAGGAGTCAGGACTCAGGGCAGAGGAGCATTCCCTGTTTTGGGAAGGCCATTCTGGGAGGTTTCGGACGATGACGAACCAGCAGATAACACCGGCTGCACATATCGCATGTATTCGAAACCAAATGCAGCGGCGCTCAGGCCTTCCATTGTGTCCTCGGGCGATACGGCGGCTGCTTTCGTACCCTCGTGAATGATGCAATTTCGCATCTTCCGGAGTCTGTTAAGTGACCCACGAATGGCATCGGGCAGTTTCGCAATGCGCAACTCGGCACACAAATACGGAAGGACAACGTTGAGAGCATAACCATAGGTCAGTGCATCGCTCATGAAACCCTTCACCTGGTCTGCCGACGCGTGCTGGCGGAATCTGCTTTCAATTATGGGCATCATCGAAATCTCGACCGCTGCCTGTGCGAACACCAACGATGGCGCGTAGTCACTCGCGGTCGCTGCGCTAAGTGCGCTTACGAGATAAGGCCATCCGTCTGACTCTTCTCCGCGAACCCAGACGACGCTGATGGAAACATTACCGAAACGTGGCACCCGGCCTTTCCCAATAGGTAGGCCAAGTAAGTGGAGCACGGTGCCGCTGATGTGACGGGCAGGAACATTGTCGTGCCACTCTAACGGCCGTACTCTGCCTAAGGGCGTGTAAGACACTGCAAGAATCTTGGCATCGGCCGGGACTCCAAACACTGTCAGGTCGACCACGTGGACCTGCCCTGCTTCCATCGGCAAGCGGATTTCTGTTTTGGCGGCACCGAGTGAGACAAGCGACCACGGGCTTGGTCTTAAGGCTATCGCTTTTCCTGACACGGCTAGCCACAAATCGACTTGTTCTCCACAGCGCTGGCAAGCCACGTAACCTTTTTCAAAATAGGCGGGTGCACATTCCACTAGGAGGGGCAACAGGTACCGGCATTTGGAGCACGACCCGGCTGATTCGTGCGTAGTAGAGATTGCGTATTTGCCGGGACTCCCCATGGGTTCTTCGCCGTCGGTGAGTGTAGCCGAATTCTATACCGCCCGCGGTTGCCATTACAGGAACCGATGGTCGCCAATGAGAATGACGCTATAATTGCCACCCACCGATGCCTCTCTGCTCCGGAAAAATGCTAGGGCCCTACGAGATTCAGTCGCCGCTCGGCGCGGGCGGCATGGGAGAGGTTTATCGTGCCCGTGATTCTCGCCTGGCCCGCACGGTTGCCATCAAGGTCCTGCCCGAACATCTGTCTGAGAAGCTCGAGGCCAAGGAGCGTTTTGACCGCGAGGCCCGCGCTATTTCTTCTCTGAGCCATCCCAACATCTGCCATCTTTACGACGTCGGCCAGCAAGACGGGGTGAATTTTCTCGTCATGGAATATCTGGAAGGCGAGACGCTGGCCGATCGTCTGCTGAAAGGCCCTTTGGCCCCCGAACAAGTGGTGAAATACGGAATCGAAATCTGCGAAGGCCTGGAAAGAGCGCACAAGAGTGGAGTTGTCCATCGCGACCTGAAGCCCGGCAACATCATGCTCACGAAGAGCGGCGCCAAGCTTATGGACTTTGGATTGGCAAAACCGGCCGTTCCGGCCAGTCCGCCCAGTTCGGGGTTAACCCAGACCGTCGCCACGCCGCAGCATCCCCTAACAGCGGAGGGCACGGTGGTGGGCACATTCCAGTACATGTCGCCCGAGCAAGTGGAAGGCAAGGAAGCCGACGCCCGCAGCGATATCTTTGCTCTGGGCGCAGTTCTGTACGAGATGGTGACGGGCAAGCGTGCGTTTCAAGGCAAGACTACGGCCTCCACGATTGCCGCCATCCTGGCCGCCGACCCGCCGCCGATTTCGGCGGTGCAGCCGCTGGCGGCGGCTGCGCTCGAGAGCACGGTGAAGAGCTGTCTGGCAAAGGATCCTGATGAACGCCTGCAAAGCGCTCACGATGTCAAACTCCAGCTCAAGTGGATCGCTGAAAATGCATCGTCGTCCCGTCTGGCTGCTGCTACTCGCGCCGCGCCCAGGTCGAGGGACCGATTGGCTTGGCTGGTCGCAGGATTGCTGTTACTGCTTCTACTCGGCGGCGCCGCGTGGTGGCTGCGCGGGCGCGAGACGCCCGCCGCGATGTACTTCAACAGCTCCGTCACTCTCCCCGCCAACGACGTCGCACTTTCCCCGGATGGGCGCACCTTGGCGATCGTCGCCTATTGGGATCAGACCAGTAAGTACGTGATCTGGACACACCCAGTGGGAGGCCGGGGCGCGACCCCGGTGCCTAGCACCGAGGATGCGGTGCATCCATTCTGGTCACCGGACAGCCGCTCCATTGCATTTTTCGCTCAGGGGAAGCTTAAGAAAGTCGAACTTCCTTCGGGAGGATCCGCTCAAGTGTTGTGCGATGCTCCCCACGGTCGTGGCGGAACCTGGAACCGGGAAGGAATCATTTTGTTCGCCCCGAATTTTTTCACTGGGTTGTACCGGCTGTCGGTGGCGGGCGGTACGCCGGTGGAAGTGACCAAGCCCGATCCGGCTCGCTTCGAATCAAGCCACCGGTGGCCCGTTTTTCTGCCTGACGGGCGACACTTCCTTTACCTGGCAGCGAATTTCTCAGGACATTTCGAAACGAACGAGATTTTTCTGGGCTCGCTTGACTCAAGCGAGAAGCGGCCCATCGTTAGCGCGAGCTCGAACGCTGCGTATGCTGACCCGGGCTACCTGTTGTACATGCGGGACAATGCTTTGGTGGCGCAGAAGTTTGACACTCGCAGCTACGCACTGAGCGGAGCAGCGCGCAGCATCAGTGACGAAGTGCAGTACTTTCCCCAGACCGACCTTGCACTTTTCGGCGTGGCGGGCAAGGCGACTCTGGTCGCACAAACGGGAAAAGGCGCGGACAAGTGCCAATTGATGTGGTTCGACAGAAATGGAAGGACGACCGGCGCCGTCGGATCGCCCGGAGAATTCGCCAACCCGAGCATTTCCCCAGATGGACGGCGCTTGGCTTTTGAGCAGACGGACAAGGACGGGCGCCATGTGGACATCTGGACTCATGAACTGGCAAACAATGCGACGGCACGTTTGACGTTCGGCCCCGGGCTAAGCGAGATCCCGGTCTGGAGTCCCGACGGCAAGCGAATTGACTATGGCTCCCAAAAGAAGCTCATCTTCAGCTTGTACGAGAAGAACGCGGATGGGTCGGGGGCGGAGCGGGAGTTGACCGACTTGGGCGGACAGGAACAAGGTCCCTGGCACTGGTCGGGCGACGGTAAGTACTTCCTCGTCCGGAAGGATACCGAGCTGTGGTACCTGTCCTTGCCGGGTCTTCAGGCCAAGCCGTTCCTGCAGCCGAAGTGGATTGTTCGCAATGGCCAGTTTTCGCCTGATGGCAAATGGGTGGCGTACTCCTCGAATGAAGCGGGAAACTGGGAAGTCTACGTCTCACCTTTTCCGAGTGGAACCAGCAAATGGCAAGTGTCCAGAGGTGGAGGCGAACCGCGATGGAGGCGCGACGGGAAAGAGCTGTTCTATTTATCCGCGGAGGGAAAAATGATGGCCGTGCCGGTGAAATTGGGAACCAGCTTCGAAGCTGGCCCGCCCGTGGCGCTGTTCCAGACGCATATGCGACAACCAATTTCTGCGCAAGATGTGTTTTCCTACGATGTCACCGGCGATGGCCAGAAGTTTCTCATCAACACAAAAGTAGACGAGCCCAATGCCGCGCCTCTGTCAATCATCCTGAACTGGGCCGCGGAGATGGAGAAGTAGGTGCCGTTCGTGCAGCTATGGCGGAGCCTTGAGTCCGCTCCCAACTTGTGTTCTCATTGACAGACAGGCGGCCCTCCGGGCCGTCTGTGCGCCTCAACCTCAACCCTGAACTTCATCATCAAGGAGAAGAATCATGAGCAAAGTCCACTACATCCCGAAGGGATACAACTCGGTTACTCCTTACCTGGTCATTAAGGGTGCTGCGGCAGCGATCGAGTATTACAAGAACGTTTTTGGGGCTACCGTGGTCGTGCGGATGGATGGTCCGGACGGCAAGGTTGGTCATGCCGAGCTACAGATCGGCGACTCGCGCATCATGCTGGCTGACGAAAATCCCAGCATGGGGCAGGGCCATGCTAGCGCCTCGACTATCGGTGCGAGCCCTGTGAGCCTGTATGTGTATGTCCCCGATTGTGACAAGGTCATTGAAAAGGCGGTGGCAGAGAAAGCAAAAATCCTAAAGCCGGTGCAGGACCAGTTTTATGGAGATCGCTCCGGTTTCATTCAGGATCCATTTGGACATCTCTGGGGCATCGCTACTCACAAGGAAGATGTGTCGGCGGAAGACATGAAAGAGCGCATGAAGAAGTTGCAGGCTGCTTAGGCGGCTTGCCCACTTCGTCCTTGTCATTCCGATGAGCGTGAGCGACGAGGAATCTGTAGTCTCACCGCTCGCAAGAAAACTACAGATCCCTCGCTTCGCTCGGGATGACAAACAAAATCAGCGGGCAGGAGTGCCCGCTTCACACATTCACGCTGCTACAATCTAACTCGTAAAAAACAGAAAGGGAACTTCAAGAATGCTTTCTGCCGGCAATCCCTTCCCGAATTTCTCCCTTCCCAACCAGGACGGCAAGATCACGAAACTCAGCGACTACGCTGGCCAGTGGCTGGTGGTTTACTTTTATCCGAAGGACGATACGCCGGGCTGCACTATCCAGGGCAAGTCGTTCACCGCGAGCAAGGCTGATTTCGACGCCGCCGGAATCAAGATCGTCGGCGTGAGCGCCGATGACGCGGCTTCGCATAAGAATTTCTGCACCAAGTTTGCCTTCACCATTGATCTTCTCGCCGACACCGATTCTAGCCTGATGAAGGCTCTCGGCATCGGCCAGGCGGAATGGAAAGGGATGAAGTTTTGGGAGCGCACGACGTTCGTGCTCGATCCGAAGGGCATCATTCGCAAGGTGTACGAGAAAGTGAATCCTGAAGGGCACGGAAAAGTGTTGCTCGACGAGATCAAGAGTATGAAGGCGAAGGCGGCCTGATCTCGCGCTTCGTAAGCCCGATGCGGCCGCTAGTTTTCGATTCGTATCAGGGCATCGCTTGAGCGATGCCGATAAACGTACTCAAGAGAAGCGCCTTCAGACGCTGCACCCAACCCAAAAGGCGGCGGGTGCTAGTCTGCCAGTGGCTTGCTCGCGAGCCTGGAGTTCAATGAGTGTAGGCCTCCGGTGAGTCCTTTCACCATCAGCGTCGGAACAATGCGCATCAGCCGGGAACGCAGGCCGCCGTATCCTTGGATTCCAGCAAACAGGTCGCTCATCAGATCGCGAATACTTTCGCTCTGCTCCGTGAGCGCCACCATCCGCTCCAGAACGCTCTCTCCGAAAACCTCTCCGGTGTAGAAGCGTCGCGAGACCCGCGCTGCCAGCTTCAGTTCCGAAAGGATCTCTTCTTCGAGCCGCACCTTGTACTGTGCCGGATCTTCTGCCAGCAGCGCCTCCGCACACAGTTCGGCAGAGCGTAGAGCGTAATACAAGCCCTCTCCGGTGATGGGATCGACCAGGCCGGCACTGTCGCCGATCATCGCCCAGCCCTTGCCGTAGACTTCCATTGCGTCGAGCGTCGCGGCACGAAACGCAGGCAGGATATGCGAATAAAAACGCGCGTCCTCCAGAATGAATCCGTTTTCGCCGAGCCACTGTTCCAGAATGCGACGCAACTCGAGAGTCGTTGTCTCTCCCATCTTCGCCACAATTCCCGCGGACATGTGATTCGGCCGTGGGAACACCCAGATGTAGCCGCTGATGTCCTTCAGAAATTGAATCTGCACCAGCGAACTCTGGCCGGGAATAAAGTATCCCGCCGTGACCATCAGGTCGTCTGGCGAGATCGGGGAGAGAAACTGGGCGCGGAATGGAATCCGCGCTCCCGCCGCCAGCACCAGGCAAGAAGCGTGGTATTCGCCAACCGGCGTAGTGAGCCGCCACTCCCCGGCCGCGCCCGAGATCCGCGTAACCCGCTCCTTGCGAACCTCTACACCGTTGCTCTGCGCTCGTTCGAGCAATAGTTTATTCAGATCGAAGCGAGAGAAGATCGCCAACGGATAGCGCAAATCAAACCGCACTCGCCGTCCGGAAGGACTCACCAACTCGCAACGCTCTATGAATCTGGATTCGGAGCGAGCCTGGGCGAGAAAAGGATATTGCGTCAGAGCCTTGTGGGTGAGCCCGCCGCCACAGGGTTTTTCCCAGGCGAGCTTTTCATCAAAGAGAACAACTTTTTTCCCGCCCGCAGCCAGCCGCTCTCCCGCAAAAGCGCCGGCGGGACCTCCTCCAACAATAGCGACGGGAAAGTGAGCAGTCATACGCGCGACAAGAAAGGACTGACTGCCGCGATTCGCGCGCACCCATCTGCGCAGAGACTCTCCCTGTCAGGACTCTGCCAGACGTTCCAGCGAATCGCCGGCGCCCGGCTTTGTTACTGCGGAGTAGACGCCTGCATCAGGCCCTGGTAGATGAACAATCCAGCGATGACCAAAATCATCAGTCCCGAGAGCGCACCCAGCACTCTGACTAGGGGTTTGAGGCGGTTCATCTTGTTGATGATCTCGACCTGATCTTTCTCCATTTGCGATTCGGTGTCATTCAGGAAGATCGAATCATCCTCGTGCATGGTGAGTGTGCTCTTGTAGATCAGGAGGACGATGAGGACCCCAGTCAGAACACCCCACACGGCCAGCAGCACAGTCATAGACGGCATACGCCACCTCGGAGCTGAGATCGAGCCAGTTCCCGAATCGGCCTCTACCAACCGCGCCAGCTGATTCCACCCCGTCGCGGGTCTCGGGGAAGGGCCCTTACTGCGCAGCATTATAGACCTGTTTGGCAACTGCGTCAGCGACCTTATCGTGGGCGTGGTCATCAAATGAGCAGATGACCGGCTGGTGACCCCGGTTTCCAAAACCCTGCCGGCACGGGAAGATAGTTTGTTATAATTAGGTTTCCAAAGGAGATATCCCACGATGGCCACCACCACCGCACCCGAAGTAAAACCCGAGGCAAAACCCAAGACCGCGCCCGTTACCCTGACCTCTAGTGCGATCGCCAAAGTGAAGGAAATCATGGCCTCGCAGAACCCGGTCCCGTCCGGTTTGCGGCTCTCGGTGCAGGGCGGTGGGTGCTCCGGATTTCAGTATTCCATGGCCTTCGAAAACGGTGCCGGGATGATGGACAAAGTGTTCGAAATGGACGGCCTGAAGGTTTATGTGGATGCCACCTCGCTCATGTACCTGGCAGGCGCCAACGTGGATTACGTGGAAACGCTCGAAGGCGCAGGGTTCAAGTTTGAGAACCCGAATGTGAAGAGCACCTGTGGTTGCGGATCGTCATTCCAGGCATAGCGCGGCCGCGAAGGCAAGAACCTAGAAAGCCCTGCTCTACGAGCAGGGCTTTTTCGTGTTTACGAGATCATCGCAGTTCTCTGGGTCACTGTTCCGGCGGTTCCTGGCCTGGCCCGGGTTGCGGTCCCGGCGCGGGCTGAGGAGGCGCCGGTCCGCCCGGACCGATGCTGGGCGTGCTTTGTGCAGCGCCTTGCGATGGCTGGATTCTTCCCAGGCCCTTGCTCGCATCCGGTTGTATCGGCCCGACTAACAGGCCACCGCGATCGCTGCCGGGATCATAGATGAACAGCCAATCGTTGTAGTGTTCCTTCTTGTTGAATATACGGATCGTCTTTGCCTTGCTGGTGCTCGCGACGCCGAGAATCGGTCCGCCTCCAAAAACCTGCGTGCCTGGAGAGCCAGACTCGACAGAAGACGACGCCGACTTTGCGTCGACCTGCGCGTCCGGATTTGCCGAATCGCCGGTCGCTGGATTCGGTATCGTTAAGTTTTGCTGCTGTGGAAGTCCCGTCACTTGCGGCAAATTGACATCTCCCGGACCCGACGGGCGGACGCCGCCCCCCGGCCCTGCCACAAATCCCGGCCGTCCCCCTGGGCCCACGGCCTGCCCTGGTCCCTGTCCGACTCCTCCCATCCCAAGCATGTTTAAGATGGGGTCGCCGACGCGCACCAGTTTGAACTCTTTGTCCTTGAAGAGCGGGTCTTTGTAGCGCTTACGGAGAAAGCGCAACTGGTTAGTGTTCTCCAGCTCTTCAAGGCGCGTCGGGTAGCGCCCGAATTTCTTGTAATACCTTTGGACCGCGCGCATATATTGCGTGCCCCGGTGGCGCATTTCTTCTTCGTTGTCGCGCTTGGTCTGTTGGACAATTTCGGGCAGGACGGCAAGCGCAGCGAGGGTGAGCAATGCGAGCGCCAGCATCATGCTAATCAGAACGTAACCGCGAGAATAACGTTGTAATCCCGTGATTTTGCAACTTTGCAATTTGTCAGTGCGATGTCGCATCGCCATTCCCACCGTTTTCTCAGATTGCCAAATTAGCCTTGCGTCAGCGGAATGCTCTGCTTGTTATTGTTGAGCACGTCCTCGATGTCGACGGCAGCGGGCGAGATGTGCAGAACGCGGTACCGGCGGTTCACGATGTCGCCTTCGGAGGCGATGAAGATGTCTTCGCCCTGCGACAGGAAGATTTTCTTGGGCTCTCCTGGCTTGCTCGCGAAACCGAAAAACTTCAGGTTGATCGGAGGCGGCGGAGGCGGCAACGAAACGACCTGAGCTGGATGATCGAGCGCCGGATTCTTCCGCACGGCCTCGATTTGCGGCAACGATCCGGCCACGAAGATGTTTCTTGCCGTTCCCGCGTACTTTGTCTCTTCGCTCTGACGCAGCGAATCGAGATCAAGGGTAGGGTCAAGCCGCGGCTCGGAAACCTTGATGGGCTTTCCGGAAGCCGTTCGCCGAACCGCCGCGCGCGTAGCGTTCGCAGAAACTGCCTGGGGCGCGACCGGCGCTGGCGCTGGCGCGGACGGCCACAGCATGCGGGTCGTCGTGCTCGCCGCGATCCCGACCCGCACCGCCAGCGCGATTACTTCCTTCCGGTTTTCGGCTCCCAGTTTCACTTAGGCCCCTGAACGCAAAAAACTGTGAATCTTGATTTCCAGCCGGACGGGCCCGGCACTCTCGCTGGCCAGGCTCACACTGTCTACCGTAAAGAACTGCTTCGACCGCTCCAGCGCGTTGATGAATCGGACGAGTTGCAGATAGTCGCCGGAAAAATTGCCTTCAATCTCCACTGGAACCACTCCCGCGCCGGTTGGATCTTCTTGCTTGTATTTCGCCTGCAGCATGCGGACGCCATTCTCCGAAGCGAGTTTTCCCACCTCTGCCAGGAGTTCGGAATCGCGTCCGGCAAAGCGGTCCTTGTAGAACTGACCGATTTGCGTCTTGGCGAGTACGATCTTCTTGTCGATGCCGCGCAGCGGTTCGACTTCCCGCGTCTTCTTGTGCAACTCCGCTGACAGCTCACTCTTGAGGATCTGCCGCGATTGGGCCGAGCCCACCAGCGGCGAAAACAGAACCCCAGCCGCAATCAGGTCCGCCGCCACCATGGCGGCAATCGCGATCTTCAGCTTGCGTCGCGACTGTTGTAGGTCGGGCATTATTTCCTACTCCTGTCCAACACGTCGGGAACATACACCGCGACGACCGTGGCGGCAATACCCGATCCGTTTTCGGACTGGCCTTCCTGCACCAGCTGCGTTCCCTGGAAATGTGTGGACCCTTCCATACGATGGACCAGTTCGATTGCTCCCGCCCGGTTGTCGCCGGCAACTTTCATTTCCAGTTCGAGCTGGTTCGCATCGTTCAATTCCGGCTTGAGCGAGACCACGTGCAAGCTCTGCGGCATGACTTGTTCCAGGTCTTCAAACACGCGCGTCCATGAGAACGCCTTGCGCTGGATCAGCCCGTTCAAGAATTGCGACTGGTCGCGGGTGCTGCGATTCACGTCCATTTCGAGGAAGGCCTGTGCCTGGGCACGCTCCCGGTCTCTTTCGTCAATCTGCTGTTCCAACCCCTGAATCGCGGGACGGTCCCTTCCCGCCTTTACCCAACCATGAACGGCCAGGCCCACCAGGATCAAGGTAAAGACGCCGAGCGCCGCCACGCCCAGTCCCCAGCGCGACCAGAATTCCCGGGCATCTTCGTAAGGCCGAGTCGCGAGATTGATATCCAGACGCATAGTTATGAGATCAGCGCTCCCACCACGCCTGCCATACGCCAGCGCGGAACGGAGCCGTTCGCGGATCCAATTTGTGAGGAGGCAACCAGGTCCTCGACCGTCGCGCCGGTCTGTGCCTTCAGCGCGGGCGCTGCGCCGCCCGGCTCGGGCAAGCCGGCAACGTAGATCCGGTCAATATTCAGTTTGTAAGTGTCCTGGAAAAACACCACCGAGGGATACACTTCTTCGGCCAACTGTTCGCCGGTGATGGTGACTCCGCGGACATTCTCCAAAGTGCGGAAGAGCAGCAGCTGTTCCTGGTCAAGAATCGCAATCCCGATGGTGCGCGCGTCCACCTTGACGACCAAGGTCGGACGCTCGGTGTCGGCGGCGCCAATTGCGGCCAGCATTGAGGGCATGACCACACCCGGGTTGTAGCCGGCATCGCGGAACGCGGATTCGTACTCCTGAAGGACACTGTTCAGAACCACTGCCGCCACGGCGCGCAAGCCCGTGCCGCCGGCCTGGGCGTGATACGAAATGCGAGCATCGTCCAGGTTAAAGGGAAGCGACTTCTTTAGCCGGAAGCGGACGACGGCTTCCGCTTCGTCGGGCTTTGACGGAAGCGCCTCAAAATCCAACAGCACCACGCGCACGGCGGTGTCGGGGAGGATCGCGATCACATCGCGCGAACGTCCGCTGATGCCGCCTAGGGCGCTTTCAATCGCCTGACGGACGGCAGTGCCATCGCGCAGGTTGGACTCGGTTAGATCGGGCACGACCGTGCCGGGAGCCAGTTCGCGGGCCGCGCACATCTCAACGATGCGGCCGGCATCAGCGGAACGGCCGGCCAAAACGCGGTCGGCGGCGATCTCGCAGGCCAGCGGCGGCCGAGCGGCGTGTTTGTGTGAACTGCTCATCGCGAAACTGAAATAACCTCTGCTTCGGCGCTCGGCTCTGGAATCGGAAGCTGATCTTCCTTCAAGCCATCCAGATGGAACTCAACTGCCTCTTGAATCAAGGAGCGCACTTCTTCCTTGGTGCGGCCGGTCGTAACGACCCCTGGTAAATCAGGAGCGTAGCCTGCCCAGCCGACTTGCGTTCTTTCGTAAATAACGATGTATTTCACTGCTGATGATATCCCGTACCTTGATCAGGAGAACAGTTACCTCGGAGGGTGCCGGGCATGGACCTCTGGCCACTCTAGACCGTAACCGGCCTCAGCGGAACGTCTCGATGAACGTAACCTTGTTGATCTCCTTCAGCGTGGTTGCCCCGGACCGCACCTTGTCGAGCGCCGATTCGCGCAGGAACCGCATCCCCTCTTCGCGGGCGCCGCGCCGGATCTCCGATGTGGGCTTCTTGGCCAGAATCATCTCGCGGATGCGATCGGTCAAATCCAGAAGTTCATGGATGGCGGTGCGTCCCTTGAAACCAGTGCCTGCGCACTCGATGCAGCCCTGACCCTCATAGAGCGGAACCTGTGCCCAGTGTTGCGGATCGAGCCCGCTGGCTTCGAGAACGTCGGGGGGATAGTGAACCGCCGTGCGGCAAGAGTCGCAGATCAGGCGGACAAGCCGTTGCGCCAGGATGCAGTTGAGCGCCGACACGAAGTTGTAGGGTTCCACACCCATGTTCAGGAAGCGGCCCAGCACGTCCACGACATTATTGGCGTGGACGGTGGTGAAAACGAGGTGTCCGGTGAGCGCCGACTGGATGGCGATTTGCGCGGTTTCGTTGTCGCGGATTTCGCCCACCATGATCTTGTCCGGATCATGACGCAGAATCGACCGCAGACCGCGGGCAAAAGTCAGGCCCTTTTTCTCGTTGACTGGAATCTGCGTAATTCCGCGCACCTGGTATTCGACCGGGTCTTCGATGGTGATGATCTTGTCTTCGTCGTTCTTGATCTCGTTGACGGCCGCGTAGAGCGTAGTCGTTTTGCCGCTGCCGGTCGGTCCGGTCACGAGCACCATGCCATACGGCTCCTTGATGTAGCGGCGAAAGCGGCGCAGGTCGAGTTCGTCGAAACCCACTACGTCGAGCGTGAGCTTGCGGAACTTTTCGCTCATCGATTCTTTGTCGAGCACGCGGAGCACGGCATCTTCGCCGTGGATCGACGGCATGATCGAAACGCGGAAGTCGATGGCGCGCGCGTTGTACTTCACGCGGAAGCGGCCATCCTGAGGCACGCGACGCTCGGAAATGTCGAGCTCGCTCATGACCTTGATGCGGGAAATGATGGTCGAATGGTGCTCTTTTCCGATAGGGGGCATGGCGTGCGTGAGAACGCCGTCAATGCGGAACTTGATGACTACCGAGTCGTCGCGGGTCTCGATGTGAATGTCGCTGGCCCGTCGCTGCAGTGCGGTGAAGATCGTCGTGTCCACCAGTCGGATGATCGGGCTCATGTCGCCCGTCGCCGTAGTCAGCTTGTCAATCGAAATGGTCTCGTCGTTGCCCGCTTCATCTTCGCGGATCACGTCGAGTGTGAAGCCTTCGCTGGCATCTTCCAGAACGCGCTTCGACTGCTCGGTCTTCTTGAGGATTTCAGAGATCTGCTTGAGGGTCGAAACTTTGGTGACGATGCGCTTGCCGAGCAGCAGGCTGATTTCGTCGATCATCATCAACTGGCTGGGGTCGGCGATGGCGATGGCAAGACGCCCGTCCGCGGTCTCTTCCAGCGGAACGAAGTTGTAGCGGAACATCAGATGGACGGGAATCTTCTCGAACAGATCATGGTGCAACTGGAAGTCGCTGAGATCGATGAACTCGCAGCGGTAGCGCCGCGCTATATCGCGCGCCCGTTCCAGTTCATCGCCAGCAGCCGCCGGTTCGGGCGCAAGCCGTCCGCCGTTCGCGCCACCGTTCACTACCGCTGTTTTCTTCTCAGCCATTCTCAATACCAGTGTACTTCCAAAAGTCGCTTTAAAGCGGCGTACGTCCCTCAGTGCACGCCGGCTCCCAGCGTAAAGATCGGCAAATACAGGGAGATCAATATCCCCCCGACGAATATTGCCATAAAGATCAGAATCATTGGCTCAATCAGGGCCATGGCAGCGCCCAGAGCGGTTTGCACGTCTTCCTCGTAGAACTCCGCCACCGAACTCAACATCGCGGGCAAAGCGCCGGTGGATTCGCCAACTTCAAGCATCTCCACCGCCAGATCGGGAAATATCTTCTGGGTTTCCAGGCTCTTGGCCAGGCTCTGGCCTTCCCGCACCCGCTCAGTCGCGCTCAGGATCCCGTTCAGAATCTGCCGGCTGCTCATGGACGCGCCCGCAGTTTCCATGGCTGGCACCAGCGGCAGCCCACCCTGCAGCAGGGTGGCGAGAATCCGGGAGAAATTAGCGACCTGATACTTCAGCCGAATGTCGCCGAACAACGGCAAAGACAGCATGAACCGGTCCAATTGCTCGGCCCCGCGATCGCTCTGTTTCCACCGCCACAGCAAGGCGGTGCCCACAACCAGCACCAGAGCCACCGCCCAGGCGTACTTTTGGGCGTTCAGGCCCACCGCCAGCATGAACACGGTGATTGCGGGCAGTTGTGCACCAAGATTGTTGAACAGGTCGGCAAACTTGGGCACGACGTAGGTGACGAGAAAAATCATCATGATCGTCACCACCGAAATCAGCAGGACCGGGTACACCAACGAAACCGCCAGCTTCTT